>Ga0247837_1001745_pt1 | contig 43684 bp, 29 predicted proteins | sample LaCtaG_2_FD_187115 | JGI IMG/M metagenome (GOLD analysis project Ga0247837, IMG submission 187115) | Freshwater microbial communities from meromictic Lake La Cruz, Castile-La Mancha, Spain - LaCruzMarch2015_14.5m | ecosystem: Environmental > Aquatic > Freshwater > Lake | place: Spain: Castile-La...
CTGTCTGCGCTTCTGATACAGCGACTTGTAGCTCTTGCTTTCCTCGCCTACAGAGGGACGCGCAGCTTTGCCCTTCCTTGCTGAGCGGCTGGGGGAGAGCTGTGCTAGTTGCAGCTCCATATTGGCATTGACTTGCTTCAAAGCCTCTACCTCCGCTGCAAGCTTCACTCTCTCTCCCTGCTCACATACAACCTGCTCTCTCAGTCCCACTAGTTGGCCAAGGAGGGAAGACTGCTGGTCGGCGGCTAGTCCTTTCGGTCCTAACCGAGCCAGTAGTTGTGCATTTTCCGCCTCTAAAGCAGCAATTCGAGTGTGTGCCTGGGCTAAATCCTGCCCAGCACTCTGTAAAGCCTCCAGCAACGCATTGGAGCTTTGAGATACGTCTTCCAGGTCTCTGCGGACTGTCTTCCCGACCTGCAGCAGGCGACTCTGGACCAGGAGTGCTTCAGCCTCTTCCATTGCTTTACCCTATTAAGCGGGGCACTGCAGCTAGCAGCACTGCGAACACTGCCAGTGATAGGAAGATTACCCAAACTTCGCTGTCTGCGGACTGCACTGGAGGAGGTGTGGGTAGAGTCGGGGGAAGCGGGTTTCGACGGAGCTTTTCCTTGGCCAGTTGCGCAGTCAGCTTTAGCAGGAAGCGCAGTCCCTCTTCCTCAGACTCCATTACGAAGACAATGTAGAACCGCTGTTGAAATTAATGGCTGAGCACACTCGTGAAGGCGGCTACGTGGACGCGGTCGATTCTTCGCAGAAGTGGCTCGTAGCCTTCGTGAAGCAGCTTGACCCTGCGAAGGGCGCACTGGTCCGCTTCGACGGCTGGAGTAATAAGTGGAACGAGTGGCTTTCCCTCAAGTCCCATCGCCTCGCACCTTTCCGTAGACACACCTCGCTCTATACTGGGCAGGTGTCGAATGCCATCCGTGACTGGGCTTATGAAGCCTCAGATATGCGCAGTCTGCTGGCGCGCTTGAAGGAAGGAGTGCAGACGGACGCCTACGAGATCACCCAGTTCTACCGAGGTCACCTCTTCATGTATGTGGACAACCTACTGGCGACTGCTATTTCGGAGGAAAACCTAGAGGAAGTGCTGGCCTTCCTCAACGCTGTGCAGGACTTCGCCTTGAACTGGATCCAGACCCTCCCTACCCGCTTCTCTGCGATATACCAAGGACTGGCTAGTCCGGAAGCCTTCTTGACGGATAAGGACGTCGCCTACGCCTTTATATGGCCTGAGTTGTTCTACACCCTAGAGCGACTATTCGGGTGTGAGCAAAGACTGCAAGAACTCCTAAGTGCCCAAATACCTGACTCAGTACAGTTAGAAACTCTCGAACCTCTCTCTGTGCCTTTCCGTCTGCAGCACCACTTCATCGCCTACTTCATTAAGAAGGAAGGCTTTCAACGCTTGGGGAATATTGCGCAGCTGGAGGAACTGCCACTGCAGCTTATTCCTGACTTCCCGGTTTGGCTGATTTTCCCTTACATCAAGAACGAATTCGTGGAAGAATATCGGAAACTCACAGAAACCATCCTGGACCGACTCGAGCGCTTCTCGGAAAAAGACCAACGGAACTACGATAAAAGCTGCCTCCATAGGCTGTTTTTCCAACTCAATATGGTGGCAACGGCTCTCCACTCTGACAGCCTGTTTCGCCGGATCGAAACCGCAGAACTGGCAATATCGTTGGAACTCCTCCGCAGCAAATTCCTCGACAAGCGTGTCCGCGGCATTAACAACCTCAGCGAAGCTGTAAACCGTACCAGTGCAGCAGTGGCTGATCGCTTCCGCTATTATTCCTCTGACCCTATGCTGGAGTGGCTACGAACTAATACCGTCCTCAGAACTATCCTCACAGACAGACCTCATATTGAAGTGTTGAAACGGAGTCAGGGTGTGTTTGCCTTCCTTGCGGAACATGGGCAGATTACAGGGGAGGACTTGGAAGCGTTGTGGAATTCGATGGCGGACAAGCATGAATCCTATGTGCGGACTATATATGAGTTACTGGGCTCTGTGGCTTCCTGGCTCTCACGAGATCTGCTCGAACTGGTCTACCAGAAGCTCCAAACCCTAGACATAACAGCCAGTCCGGACTTCGTAATCGAAGGAATGAAGCAGTTCACTCTCAGTGCCTGCAGGTCCTTATGGAAACAAAACCAGCCTTTCGAGAGCTTTTGCCTGCGTGAGTTCCTGAGCGCCCTGCAAACTGCTCCAGACTCTCCCAAGGCGGAGCAACTGAGCACTTGTGTAGCGGAGCTGCTGAAAGTCGAGCTGTTCCGCTCGTTCAGACAGCAGATTTTGGAGAATCTGCGAAAAGCTGGGCCTCAGGCGGCTACACTGATTGTAAGACTGCTGAATGACTTTTCGGAGGATTTCATCCGCACTTATCTGTATACAAACGGCACTGCTCTGCAAAAAGACGCTATGAAGTGGATAACGGAGGCCACCTATTCTCAGGCGAAGGGCTTGCGAGTACTGCTGGATCTACTAACACTAGTGGCCTCCAAGGGTTCGTACTCCAACAAGTTGAAGGAAGAGGACCTACAGCGGCTCTGGAGAGCAATAGGAGGCCGGCAGGCCGAGGAAACCGAAGTCTTCTTTAGTTGGCTGCAAGGCGCCCTCGTCCAAAAGGCAGAATTCTTGGTCGGAGATAGCCTCGCAGTGAAGGTATTCGAGGGACTAATGTGCCACTTGACTGATGAGGCTGTGGAGCAACTCGGCTCAGCGGCCTTCGCTTGCTTCCAGCAGTTCTTCCTATTTGCCAACCAGCAGTCTCACAGGCTTCAGTACCGGGAAGACTATGTGGTGTGTCGACTTGCGGACGACTTGATAGGCCTGGACACTTTGCTAGCCTTTGCACTACGGTCGGTGGAGGAAAATGTACGGAAACTCGCAATTCGCCTATTAGCCCAACTGCACACTCGCATTCCACGAAACGCAGATTCAGGCATTTTAGAGCACTTCGTAGGCGGAAGACTCGAGGAACTGAAAATGTTGGCACAGGCCGAAAACACCGACCTCCAAATCGACCGCAACCTCAGAATAGTCACAGGAATAGCGGAAGCCTTCGAATACATCAAGACTCCACGTGTAGCAAAGATCAGCTATGTGGACTGGCAGACTGTGTACTACCATCTAAGCTCTGATAACAGCTGGAAAAGCCTAGCTCTCTCCCGCAATGACACTCTCGGCACTCTGAGGAGATCTGTCGCTGCCACTAGCAAACTTCCTGCGGACTGCGTCAAACTGGAGGCTGGGCAGGTCCAGTACACCTTTCTGGATGATGAAATACTGCTAGGGAAACTGACCCACGCACTTCACTTTATAGTGCGAATTGAACAGCACGACTACCAGTTGCAAGACTTTGCGGAACTGGTGGGACACAATGAGGACGCTCAGGACTTACTGTTTCACCTGATCAGCCGTGGAGACCGGTCTTATAGAGACAGAGTGTGGCTGCTGCTTTCCCGGCTGCCCTCCAATCAACTCATTCAGCTGAAGACAAAGGAACTGGGAGTGACCTTCAAAGCAATGGCGCACAGTCCATCTTTCCATAAGCAACTTTTCGCTTTAATGGTCCTTTCCAGTCTAAACAAGGCCCAACCAGCTTTTCGAGAGGTGTTCAAGGGACACTGTCCTAATGAGCTTTTCCGTATTTTGAAAAGCAACGCAGGCAGTGGGTCGCTGATGGACTATTTGGAGTCCTATGACTCGGCTCTCGTCCTGCAGTACGCCCAACTCATGCTGCAACTTTGCCATGCGTACAGAACGCGAGCAGAGTGTCCTCTATCGAAGGCGCAGGTAGTTCTCTACGTCCTAGAACTGCTCTTTGTGTACGCCAGCAAGGTGCAAGAGACCAGCGAAATGCCAAATCCGCCCATCCCTACAGCAGCCTGGCAGACGATATTGGAGTACGTGGGGCAGGAAGACTTCGAAGAACTGAGAGGACTACTGCTAACTTTCCCTCACTTCGACCAACTCATCTTTCACTCCCTGCAAAGAGCGAAAAACGCTTGGTTTTCGCATAATATGAAGGAGTTCTTCCTGAAGGCGAGCCAACAGCCTCTCAATCTTCAAGCAGTGCTCAGTGATAAGCTGATCAGTGTTATCCCGGCCGCTGTGGACAGCACAGACACGACCAATGCCTACTTCTCCCTTACTTCCCGGCTAATCAAGCAAGGAGACACCGATGTAACCGCTGCATTCGCAGTGCTGTTTGACTTCCTGAAAGGCAGAGCGTCGGAAGCACACCCGAAGGCAGAGGACAAAGGCATGACAGGGGCACTCAAGTTAATGCGAGCGATGGCGAAGAGAACCCCTGCCCTGGCTTCAAGGGAAATTGCAGAGTTCCTGCTGCTTACTTGCCTGATCGACTTCCAGGAAACGCATGAAAGTCAGAGTGGCAAGCCGAAGTGCAAAAGCGAGGGCAGTAGACTGGCGGCCTTTAAGCTGCTGGGCGTACTGGCTGGGGAGACTGAGGTGAGGACTTATGTGTTGGAGGTGCTGGGCACCTTTCAAAGGGATACGAGCTGGCGGAAGCCGAAGTTCCTGTGCTGGGCCAATAGCGCCAATATCTTTGAGAAGTCCGCCACTGGGTTTGTAGGGCTCCGCAACCACGGCTGCACCTGCTACATGAACTCCATGCTCCAACAACTCTTCATGATTCCCTCCTTCCGCCAGGGACTCTTCCAAGCCCAGGCCTCGGAACTCGACAGCGTCCTCTATCAACTGCAGAAGATCCTGGCTGGCCTGGAAAAGAGCGACAAGATGTTCGTGCAGACCAAAGGCCTGTGCAGCGCCTACACTAACTGGGAAGGACAGCCTTTGAACCCGAACGAACAGATGGACGGGGACGAGTTCTTCAACGGACTCTTAGATAAGGCGGAGGAAGGACTGAAACCCACAGCCAAATCGAAGCTAATAGAGGAGCATTTCAGAGGGATTCTGACAACTCAGTGCATAGGCAAGGGCAGTTGCAGTCACCGAAGCGAGCGAGACGAGCCCTTCCTCACACTCCCAATTGAAATCAAGAACAAGAAGTCTATCTACGACAGCCTGGACGCACTAGTGACGGGGGAAACACTGGAGGGAGACAATGCCTATGCTTGTGACTTCTGCGCTGCTAAGGTCACTGCCCGGAGACGTCTGTGTATCCGCAGTCTCCCTAACTTCCTCGTGCTCACTCTGCGCCGCTTTGACTTCGATATGGACACGATGAACCGGGTAAAACTCAACAACTACTGCGATTTCCCGCTCCTGCTCAATATGGAGCCCTACACGCTCGAAGCCGTCATGCGGAAAGACGCTCAATCTGCCCAGGAAGACAAGGAGGCGGAATCACCTGCGAGTGAGGAAATTCCAGCCGACTACTTCCAATATCAGCTCAGAGGAGTAGTGATTCACATGGGATTGGCAGAGGCTGGCCACTACTACTCATACATCCTCGACAAAGCCTCAGGGAAATGGATCGAGTTCAATGATGCGAATGTGGAGGAATTCAACCCTGACAATTTACCCAAAGAGGCTTTCGGCTCTGCAGAGAAACTGCTAAGTGAAGAGAACGGCAAACAGCGAAACGCCTATATTGTCCTCTACGAACGGACCCAGAAATACCAACTGAAGAGCAAAGACGACATCCTGCCTTCCCTGCTGCCACCAGTCTCGCCACTGCCTCCTGCGTCCAGTGCTCAGCAATTGCTGGACAAAGTGCACATTTCCAATCAGAGGTATTGGCGGAAAAGGAGAGTTTTCAGCCCGGAATATTCCCGCTTCATCCTGACTCTGACAGAGCGGACTGACTTGGACACACTCAAGTTCATACTGGGACACTACCTGACAGTGCAGATTAGGTCGAAGGAACCTGCAACCTTACTACTCAAACATGTCTTCGAAAAAGCCACAGCCAATGAGGACTTGGCGCAGTGGCTCCTGCAGACTTTAAGCTTCGAGCCTTTGGTCAGGGAGCTGTTCTTCGATAATCCACTATTAGAAGGGAAGAAGTTCCTAGTGGCAATAGCAGACCGCTGTCTGAGAAATGTCAATTCCACACTGCAAACCCGATTTCTGGTTCGGCTTTTGACAATTCTACCCAAAGTCCCTGAGAAAATAACAGTGCAGCATGCAGGCTTCTTCGAACTGCTCTATCGCACTGCACTGCTGGCACCTGAAGCTGCAGCTCAGTTGGACCTCCCTCGCAGACTGCTAAATCTGGTATTTGGCCTTCCGCAGCCTGAATTAGAGCCTGCAGAGCCCTCAACTCTAGAGGTGGGTTTGGGCCGGCAAGGTGAGGAGTTAGTGGCGAAGTTCGCACCTGCTGTGGGGACTCAGACACTTTCCTACTCCTATCAACTCGCTGTAGTCAACCAGGCCCTGGACTACCTCTCCCCAGATCTAGTGGTCTTGCTCAAAGACAAGGCCAAAATCGCTCTACTGGTCAAAGGAGCGCATGGTCGCTTTGGTGCAAATCAGATGTCGAAACTCTATCGACGTTTGATTCGCTCTGATTCCAGCTTGTTTACGGAGTATTTCCAAGCCCTATGCTACGAAGTCCGCAACAATGACTACGACCAGCACAAGTCGCCGCTAATTCAATTAAAGCGACTCATTAGTGGAAATGACCACGCGAATGAGATTTTGCGGGAAATTACGCAGATTTTGAATACGAACTTGCAGTACATCCGAGCTACGGAGTCACTTGTCAACTTCCTATATCGCCTAGTAGCGCGCTTCCCAGCCGTCAGAACCTGGATCAACAGCAATCTGAACCAATTGACAAACCTAAACAGCTGGAAGCAGAAGTACCAGCTCTGGAGCAACCAAAGCACCAGTGGGTTGTACCTGACCAAAGTGTACAGTCCACATTCGCAGTTTATGGAGTTCCACCCCAGTGGACTGCTGTGCACGCGTCTGCAGCAACTCGTCAGTGCCAAAGTTCCGGAAACTACGCATGACTTTGACTCTGATGACGACCTCTACGAAGAGCCACTGGCGCCTAAGATGATGCTGGACTTCGCAATGAAGGAAGACGTCCCCTATAGAGTGGAGGTGATGGAGACCTTTACAACGCTGCACCTATTCCGATATGAAGGAATGGACCCTGCCCCGTTTTTCCTAGGCGCGGACGATGATAGACTGATGAAAGTCAGCATCAAACCCAAGTTAAGCGTAGGGCTAAAGTAGGCACTTTCCCTAAATCGGCACTTGTGTCAAGGGTGGTTTAGAAATGGCAGAGGACCAGTTGGCTGAGTACCGCAGAAGGATGGAAGCCAAGCGAGGAGGACGTCCAGCCCCCGCCCAGGTGCAAAACGTTGTAAGCGACCAGCGTGGCAGTTCGACTTCTCTGCTGTTCGGAGGCTCCGACTACCAGAGAGAAGCGAGACGGCCACTGCTCGGCAGCAGAGACGAGGCCTGGCTGCCTACCACTGAGGACAAGTGCTGTGGCTTCAGTACTCAGATGCTGGTGCTCGGCACTGCTGGCGGACTGGTCTGTTTGGTCGTCTGTCTGCTGCTCGCCACACTGCTGCTGGATAGCTAATAAGCTTTGCTTCCGCAGTGTATAGCCGCCTAGATGCATAGCTATATAGTTACTGCCGACCTGTCATCCTTTCCAAGGCCTCCACTATGGCGTCTGCGTACCTGCGGCCTGAAATGTACTTCTGAGGACCTCTGTCCTGCTTGCAGAACCACTCTTCCATCTCAGGGAGGCAGTTGGCAGGCACAACGCCCCACTCCGGCCCTCGAAACATGCTCAAGTCATTGCCGGAGTCGCCTGCAACCAGAGTGTCTCCCTCACTAAAGCCGAAAGCAGCCTTGGAGAAGGTGACTCCAGCCATCTTCCCTCCATTGCGAGGAGTGAAGTCGATGTAGCGGTGAGTTCCAGAGCCACTGATGTGGATTTTGCAGCGTATTTCTTTGGCAGTGGGCCAGTTCGAACTTTCGCTCACAAAGGCTTTCAGCAGACTGCGATGCGCTGTCACATCTTCGACTCTTGCAATGCGCCAAGTCTTCAATCGGAAATCCCCCGACGGCTGCGGGTGAATAAGCCACGGAAACCGCTGGTCAATTGTGCGTGAAACCACCTCAGTATCCCAGTGCTCTGTATTCACTGCTTCCTGGTACTCCCGCAGTACCTCGTACTCCCCTGTGGCTGGCTTCATGCTGTAAGCATCACTGCCTACGTCCAGTATCAGCAAGTCAGGGTCGAGCAAGGCCTTCTTCGCTCGTTTGATGGAGAGGTACTCGTGCATGCTGCGGCCTGTGGAGTACACAAGCTTGGAGTTGCTGAAGTAGTGCAGGGACAGCCAGTATTTGGCGAAGTGCAAAGTGGTGTCGTCTGCTTCCGGGTCGTTTTCTTCCAACATCGTCCCATCTAGGTCGCTTATCAATAGAATCCGCTTGGGGTTGGGAAGGATAGGAATCACTTCACCTCTGAATATCGCGTATTTGCCGGGGTCGTTGATTTCGTAGTTCTGTCCACTGCTATGGGAACAGTGGGGCGCAGGGTTGTCCCAGTTCCCTCTGCCGTCTGTGAGCACGAACTCACAAGGACTTCCGCACTGCACCGAGTGCCAGTAGTGTCTGTCAGTCCTGACGAAGTGCAGGTCTTGCCAAGGGCCGCCAGCTAAGGAACAGTGCAGCAGTGGACTGGCCCAGCCGGAGTGGTAAAGCAGACTAATCATGTAATATGCAAGCGGAAGACTTCCCTATACAGACTTCTCAGTTCGGTCTGGGCTTTATACCCATCATTCCGCCCAGTCGCTCTAAGCCGCGCAGGACTCAGATTCGCTACAAGTCTCCGCCGCAAACAGTGTCCAGGACTGCTTCTCTTCCCAGCCTCGACCCTCCCAAAACCGCTAAAGCAGCCCCCCTTCCCCCTGTCCCTAAGACCCCTAGCACTCCTCAGTCCCGCACAGTGGACCTTTCCCTCAACTTCCACGACCTCCATCCCGACGACCTGAAACTATTCCTCATCAGTGCACTAACCCGAGAACGAGAACTCATCGAAACGCTCAAATCTCGCCTAGTGCTAGTCAGCAAAGCCCTGCAGCGACTTGAACCGCACGCAGAAGTGTCTCTTCAAGACGTTGAGAAACTCACAGAGGTCTTTCAGGCCATCAGCAAATCTGTGAGTCATATATGTGCAGTGGAGTCGGAACTAGGGGGGAAGCAGAGAGAACTGGAAAAGCGCAACATTGAACTAGCGAGTTTGAGGCGGAAAGTCACGACTCAGACGACCTCAAGTGTACAGAATCAGGTGGAAAGCCGCCTGCTGAAGGACAAGTTCCGGGAACTGCAGGAGCAACATGCGCACTTGGTTAAGGCCCACCATAGTGAAAAGCAGAAATTCGCCTCCTTCTTTTCCAAACTGAATGCACTTGAAGAAGGCATGGAGGTCCTCACCACTACCGCTCAAGGCTCTGACGCAGTCACTAAGCTGAAATCCTCTATCAATGCACTGCTGAAAGAACTACGAGAGGGGAAAGCCGAGGTGGTCGCGAAGAACAAACAAATCGGCGAATTGAACTCTCAAATCCAGCGACTGAACAAGAAAACTTCCCGGCTGTCTTTCAAATTGAACGAAATCCGGAACCGCAAAACTTCAGTAGCCGAGCAAAACCACATGCCTGAGGACGAGTCCCACAGACAGCAATTCGACCCTCGGACTTTGCCCTACAGACTAGGTGACTTGACTGAGGAACAGCGAACTTTTGCCAATGACTTGTTGGAACATGGGGTCCAGGCAGTCGTGCACTGGCAGGAAAAGACACTTGTGGAGATGTTGGCAGACAAGTTGCTGCAGATGAATGAGTTCGTGGATCAACTGCATGTGCTGCATCCAGCGCTCAGTGCAATAGTGAGGTGTGGGGACACAAGGTCGCTGATAGCGGCTGTTAGTGCGGAAATATCGCTAGTAGCGAATGCGGAGCACTGCTATTACTGGGTATTTGACAGAACCAATGACGAAGTCTGGACTCTAAAGGCAGGTCAAGAAGTGCGTATCCGCTCAGACAGCGGGTTAGTCGGGACAGTCATCTTCTCCAATACCTACTTGAATACTACAGAGCCCAGAGACCCTGCCAGAGAGCACCTACTGGGCTACAAACTTCACTCTACACTTATTTACCCGGTAACTAGTGACCAAGTCATTGTCGGAGTGCTGGAAATCGTTAATAACTTCGTGGGGAAGTTTGATGCGGATGAGGAATACCTGGTGGAAACCTTACTACCGGCTATAGCGGAAACTACAGTAAAGGCGGTGCAGTCCTCTACAGCTGTTCGCTTGACCCGTATCAAAGAAGAGCTCTTCAGAGCGATTCCACAAGTGTGTCTGTGCCAGACTAGAGAAACGGTGGCGAAAGAGGTGGAGACCGTGTGCTGCCGAGTCTTCGCAGTGGATCGGTGCCGCCTACTGCTAGTGCAGGGCGAAGAACTAGTCTGGCAATCAGGCAGAGAAGTTGCATTCATCAGTCGCACAATGGGCATAAGTGGAGAAGTGAGCAGGACCCAAATCCCCGAGTTAGTGGGTGACCCCTACAATGACCTGCGATACAATAGTCTCGTTGACTTGCCCAGTTCCTTGCCTGTTTACTTCCTCCCTGTGATGGCCACTGTCCAAGGCTTACTAGTGACTCTGGGAGTGCTGCAACTGCCTTACAAGTCGGCGGTCAAAGCCAGAGTGAATGACCGTGCGATAAGAGTGGATGGTAGTATGGCGAGCATAATGGAGGCGCTGGTGGGCGTAGTGGCGGCCTGTCTGCAGCGCATTAGAGGAAGTCTGGCTGATTAATAAGGACTTGCATTGATTCTCCTCTTAATAGAGCATCTGCATTTCACAAGATCTTAACATTCCCAATTGCAAAAGGCGTATAGTGAAAGCCATACTAGTTTCATCACTCATCTCGGGAAAAAGCTGTAAGGACACTTGGCGCTGGAGAGGCTTAGCCCGTCCAGACGCTTTCCCTGGGTTGCTATATATGGAGGACGGTGGAGGGATGGCCAGACTGTCCATAGCCCCGATGGTGGATATCACCAATCGCTTTTACCGCTTTTTCATGCGCCAACTGAGTCTCAGAAGCACGCTTTACACCGAAATGATCAACGCCAATGCAGTGCTCAACAACCCCTCCGTGCTCAAATACACACCCATCGAGCATCCAGTCGTCTTCCAACTGGGCGGCTGCGACGCAGACTCCTTAGCAGCAGCCGCCCAGCGCTGTCAAGAGAGCGGGTTCGACGAGGTCAACCTGAACTGCGGATGTCCCAGTGGTCGAGTGAGTTGTGGGAAGTTCGGTGCGTGTTTGATGCTGGAGCCTGATACAGTCCGAGAGATGTGCGCGGCTATGGTGAGGAGACTGACTATTCCTGTGACAGTGAAGTGCAGGCTGGGAGTGGATGACAGGGACTCCTATGAAGAATTGAAGAACTTTGTAGGCACAGTCAGTCAAGCGGGAGTTTCGCACTTCATAGTCCATGCCAGAAAGGCGATTTTAGCAGGACTTACACCTGAGGAAAACCGCAAGATTCCTCCACTGAAGTACGACCACGTGTATCGGCTGGTAGGCGACTTCCCAGACCTGCAGTTTACCCTCAACGGCGGCATCAAGTCCCATGACCAGATAGCAGAAGCCACGGCGCAGGGCTGTGCCGGAGTCATGCTCGGTCGCTGGTCCTACGAAAACCCCGCTTTCTTCGCAGACGTAGACAGCAAGTACTACAACACCCCTAACCCAGCTTTCAGTCGCAAGCAAGCGATGGAAGCCTACGCAGTCTACTGCCAGTCTGAACTGGATGCAGGGGAACAAGTGTGCAACTCTGTACTGGCCAAGCCGCTCACTAATCTCTTTCGGGAGCAGCCTGGGAACTCGTACTATCGGGTGACTTTGAACGGGTTGATGCTGGATCACAGCTACGATGGGAACTTCGTTGGTATGATAGAGGAACTGCTGGCTCGCTTGGAGACACACAAGGTAGGCGGCTTGGAGGACTAAGAAAGTGTAGGCAGTAATAATCGAAAGCACAGAGAAAGGAGGGAATTGCTATAGTTCTATCATCTAGAATGTATAAATATAGGGCTGCTATGTTTGTGGCAGCTCTGCAGGCTTTTCAGCCATTTCCTCACCTTTAGCCTCAGTTTCTTGCCTTCCAAGACTTTGGCCAGTTTCAACTCTGTCCAGTTGAACACTAAATTGAACCCTTCCCTTATGAACAAGTCCTTAAACATCAGCTTCAAGTACGCATAATTCGGGTGAGCCTCGAACTTGAGTTTTCGACAGTAGTTGATATACTTAGCGAACTCAATTGGCAGTCCCCTGGTCAGTTCTTCGACAGAGGTACTGGCCTTTGCCTTGAGTATTTGCCTCCCTTCTCTCAGATCCTTCCAAGGATTGCCTCTTACGAAGTTCAATAGTACGTACCCCAGTGCTTCCAGGTCATCTCTGCGGGACGGCTCCACTCCTAGATGCGTGTTAATAGAAATATACCGAGTTGTGCCAATCGGGTAATTCCCTTCCTGGTAAGGAATATGCTGCTGGACTCTCAAGTTTCTATACATCCTCGTCATTCCGTAGTCAATTATGTAGACTTGGAATGCATTCCTAGACCCATAGCGAAGTTCCCAGGCTGAATATCCCTGTGAACATAGTTTCTTCCATGCAATAACTCTAACCTCGATACCATGTCCGCCAACAAAAGCGTAGTCTTCACTGAGAACTTGTAATCACAGAACTTGAATAAGTTTCCGAGACTTGGGTCTAACAGTTCTACCACCAGATAATTGCAGTCGCCATCGACACCGTACCAGTGCAGGCGGGGAATGCCAGCGCCGCCCTGGAGACAGCGGTAAGTCTGGTTCTCGTTGATAAGCGCATAGTACCCAGACTCAGAGGTGCCTACCTTTATTGCCACTTTTTCATCAGTGGATAGGTATGCACCCTGGAAAACTGTGCCGTATGTCCCGAACCCGAGTTTTTGCCGAGGCGGTACCTTCCGTCCATCCGCGGCTCCATTGTAGATTATAGCTTATAGATCTGCATTTGCCTGAAAGGCCGGAATAGCCCTTCATTTGCTAGAAGCCAAGAGTTCGAATGGTTAGTGAAAGCTGAGTGCTCCCATACTTAACTAAATCGTGCTCGCACGAATGCGCTGTAGAGCTCTTAGACTGTTTTTATAATGTGCAAGGCCTTCAATCCTTAGCACCTTGGCTGAAAAGAGGCAGGTCTGCGCCCTAATATGGAAATTTTCCGCTGTGATGAACTCCGCAGCCAGCTTATGTGCGAGGAAGTGAACTGTGGTTTGCGTTGCTTCAGATAAGCGGTCAATATAGGAGCCAATGAGTTCTGATGTGTTTGAGTCGCCTTGAGTCTGTGACATGTGTTGTGCGAAGCGAGGCAAATGGGTGAAGGCCAGGGTGCATAGGTCCAGCAGCATTTCTTCGACCCGGAAATTGGATAGAGTTCCAGCGTAGTCCCGGTCATAGAGGTGGAACAGCAGTGAAGCCTTGACAGGTGCGCTTCCTTGTCCCAGCAGTACCCCTAGCAAGCTAAGTTGTCGAGCGCTCCAGTCATTTGCAGTCTTCAGCGCTTCATAGAAGCGTGCAATCGGTTCTTCACTGCTCCGCCACCCTTCTACGTCCAAACCCAGCACAGTGGCCAACTGCCGAAGTCGATTCCAGTTGAGTCGTTCATTCACCGTGAGGACCTGGACCTGAGTGCAGATATGCACTGCCGTGTGGTTGCCAAAGCCTAGGGACTGCTCAAAGTGAGTGATAACTGTCTCCTCCTCCGGCTCAAACTCCTTTGCTTGACTGCACTGGCAGCCCATTTACTAGCCTGTACGGATGGCACAGGTGAGATAGCCTGTGTGAGTGCGGGAGATGCCCATCGTTCCGTACAGACACACACTCTCCAGTGCTGGCCCTACAAGCGTCGGCACTTGACATCGCTTCGACACCATCGGCTGTGCAAGCGTTTCATAAGTCTCCACTTCGCTAAAGCCTTGACTCCGCAAGTGCTCCGCCATGCGCTGTACTTGCTCAATGCAGGGAGAAAAGGAACACAAGCGGCCACCCACCTTCAGCGTCTCTGCTAGATGCTTCACGACTTCCCAAGGACTTGGCAGGTCGAGAAATATGCCATCCGCAAGCTCCTTCATGTCACTGTGGCCGAACCCTCCCGCGATAACGTCTCTGTACTCTGCAGTGATCCACTGCGCCAAGCCCAGCTGTTCAAACTCTTGACGAGCTGAAGTGGCCCGGACCTCGTTGAATTCGTAAGTGAAGACTCGGCCTGTCGGCGCCACCGCTCTGCACAGCGACACTGTCATCGACGCACTCCCTGTGCCCGACTCAATGACTACCATTCCTGGCCGCATGTCCAAGTAGGCGAGAACGAAGCTGATGTCAGGCCGAAAGACGATTTGGGTGCGAGTCGCCAGTGTCCTCGTCCACAGTTCTGGAGTCGGCGGTAGTAGGTAGACGTACTTCTGCTGCTTGGAGTCCCACACCTTTTCCCCGTATGTGCTCCCGTCCATCGCACTGTGCGCGAAGATGCCCAGCTTGTTCTGCAGAGACTTGTCCACTGCAGGAGTGACGCAGGCCAGGGCGCTAGGGTTCTGGTAGACGATGCAAGGACGGCTGTAGTGGGCGGCTGCACTGGCGAACGGGGGCGACTCCATCTGTCTATAAGGCTAGACTGACTGATTCTCTGAGAGAAAGATCTTCCAGGCTTCGTTCATGGCGGAAAAGACGCGTTCGCAGATGTACTTGACGTCAGGAGGGTCGTTGTTGTGCTTGTCAGGGTGGAACTTCAGCATCGCCACTTGGTATCCCCGCTTCACTCCTGCAGGAGCAAGGAGTTGGCTCATGGATAAGGGCTGCCAGGGAGCTCCAGCCCACAGCACTGTGTGCACAGTCGAAAGCAACGCTCGAATGTTGTTCTTCTGCATGTTCCTGGTTTCCCACCTGTCCATCACCTCTCCCAGCTGCTCTCGACTCCGCAGACGTGCCATCTTCTGATGCTCCTCCTCTGCCATTCGCCTCTTGTAGTCGTCCACCTTCTCATCCATTGCCACCTTCACTTGCTGTTTCTTCTCTGCGCGCAGCTCAGCGCCTGATTTCCCGTTTGTCGGGTCTGTCGGAGGATGTGGTGGGAAGAAGGACGTGTCCTGCACTGGAGCTTTGGAGGGAGACCAAATCATCAAGTCAGGAGGGTGTTGAGACTTGGGCTCTTGTGGCAGGGTAGGCTGGGTAGGCTGGGGCTCGGCGACTTGAGGCTCAGTTGGCTTCACTGGCTTTGTAGGCTCGGGAGGGGGTGAAGCCCGACGGAGGACCTCTTTGGTAGCGGCTCTAGGCTTGGTGGGAGAAGGCGTGCGGTACAGTTCTGACAAGCCACTCTTGTAGCGCTTGCAGGAAAGTCGGATTAGCCGAGTATTGGAAAAGGGTGGCAACTGCAGTGCCTTGACGATGATGTTCCCTTTGAAAAGCGGCACCTGACTTTCAGGGTCGAAGTAGTCCATCCAGACCGCTACTGTGCTTCTTTCCTCCGGCACAGCAATGCGGAAGCGGAAATGAAAGCGGCCCGGCTCAGGGAAGTTGCGAAGCACGTCCTTGAACTTGACCTGGTCCTGCGCCAAGCCCTCAATCATATACATGTAGAGCTCCTTCTTGCCCTCGTCCTGCAGGAAGTAGTGCACGGCGGCCATGACCTACTATGAGTCGTCTAGCACTATGGGTGATTGCAGAGACCCGGCCCTCTGCACAGGCCTGGGGCCTACCGCTCTCTCTAGCGCGCCCAGAATCAAGGTCGCCACGCTGCTGTATAGAGGCGAAGCGTACAATTCTTTGCTGCTCAGCCGGCCGCTTGCGAACTCAGCCCAGCCTAAAGTCTCTTGCAGTCGAAGTCGCTTGACTGGCAGTGGTTCGTCCGTCTCCCCCGGTCGCTTGACACTATCCGCATCCGACCCCTCCGACTCATCCTTTAGTGCTGGCATTAAGCGGTACTGCGCCCTCTGGTTAAACTCCACCATGTCACTTTCCCCAGAAGCTTGCAGGATGCTTTCTAAGTACATGTCTCGGACCAGCCGGGCGCAGTGCTCTTTGCACACTGGACATTTCCACCGGTTGACTTTGGGCGTTTCTTGGAGAGTCACGAAGCTTCGCAGGTCGAAGCATTGTAAATGGCTACAGCGAGTACCACGCACAGGGATGTCAGGCTTGAGATGAGTGAGTGGACAGAGTAGACTCAGCCGCAGTGTTTCTGTCGCTAAATCGGTTGTATCGCTCAGGTACGAAGCCACTAACTTCACTCCCATCGCCGGGTCCAGTTTCTCCACCTTCAGTCTTTCCAATACCTCCGCTGCACTACTGGTCTCCACCATCACCACCGCCACGGCGTAATTGACATCCTCCTTCTTCTTATAGATCTGCAGCAAGTGGGAGCCCGGGCTCAGCAGGGGCAGTTCTCCTGGCAGGTCTTTGCGCTTGCGACTGAGGTGTGCTGGCTGAGGCATGAAGGTGAAAGTCGGGGAGTTGTCGATGATGACAGAGGCTTCAGCTGGCCACTGGTGTGTGAATCCCTTTCGATCAAGCGGCAAACAGCGGATTTCAACGTGGCACCGAGGTTGTCTCTTGGGACAGATGAAGGAGTGCTGGTAGTCGGGAGGCAACAAGGCCGGCAGCATCAAGAAGTCCAGCACCGGGTTGTACGGGTCCATCTGCTCCATTTGACACCGTGCACACTCGTAGTTCTTCATCCCTCCCATAGCTCCCATGCAGCTGGCGTGCTGCCAAGTGAGGCAGCTGGAACACTGCAGGCCTGGTCTGCCTGCATGTCCGCACACACACAGCACCACTGGTTCTGTGCCGTTGCTTGCAGTCAGTGCCAGTCGCTTGCGTCCGTCTGCAGTCTGCAGATAGGCTTGCACTCGCGCCTTCAGATCTGCCTTGTTGCCTGATTTCCGCAGGCCTAAGTTGCAGGCAACTCCCTTGAGTTGAGCAATCGTCAGAGAGCCCAGCTGCTGCGAGTCCATAATGGAGTCCTACTTAGTCTGCCTTGCTGGCAGGGCGAAGCACTGTACAGAGATCAAATCTAAAAGCAGCATTCATAGTTCCTTGCAGTCTACACGGGATATGTATCCAGGCCATACAATAGTTTTGTCTGTATCGACACGCCATACTCTAATGCTTCTTCCCTCAGTGAAGCACCGCAAGCAGCTTTCCCTGCCTTCCCCACGCCAGCTAAGCAAGGAAATCAGCAGTGTGAGGCAAGTGCAGGAGCAAGTGGCGCGCAAGGCTCATTTCAACCTCGAGGGCTATTTCACTCGAACAGAGAGGGACCCTGGACCAGTGTCTGAGCGGGTTTTCGCTAAGCGCAAGCCTGACAAAAGGACTTTTGAGTATGTGCAGTGGGAGCCGCTGGGGGCTGTGGTGCTGAGTCCCAGGCCGAAGAAGCGAATCGTGGTCAAAAGGCTGAGGAATGTTAGGACTTTTCTGCCGCCAACGACGCGGGAACGTCCTTCTTCCAGAGATCTGCTGATTCAGGACTCTTTGCAGCTGCTGCATATGAAGAAACAGCTCGAGTCCTACCTACTCCGCAGTCCCAAGGCCGCCTATGACTACTACTGCTAGCTTTTAGTGCACTTCAAGTCTGTGCCTCTCTTCTTTTAGACTGAAACTGCTCTCGACTATAGTGAATCTCGTCTCTTTTTCGCTTTAGACAGGTCCAAGTCTAGTTAAAGTGTAGAAATTAGGGGCTTGAGAGTCCGTTCTCCTAAGTCTGTGGCCTAGTGCTTTGAAGTAGTGCATTAATGGTTCAGACTCTACGCAGTTTGGTCATTTTGCATACAGACATATCCGCCAATTATACGGAACTGCAAAGGACTATAGCAGCGCAAGTGACCCCTAGTTCTAAGCAACTACGAGTTTTCAACACCCACAGAACCAATTCCCAAGTCCGTGAAATCACTACTGCCTAACTCCAACTTGAAGAAACCGACCTCAGCTCACCCTCCTGAAGCGCCAGTGCAGCCTTCCTCTCTGCCCTATCCCCTTTAGTCGCAGACTGCCTCATATTTAATTTCCACCACTATCCTTTCAGCAGGGCAAAAGTCAGTGAGCGTATGATGGCTTCTAGAACTATATTATATGGCAGAGACCTTCTCGCTCCCACATCTCGAGACTTCCTTCCGCAAGTGTAGTCTCAACTCCAGCAGTGACGCAGAGGCTCTATCACCCACTCGCTACCTCCGCTCTCCTGTGAGTGCTTCGAGGAAGGTCTCTATAGGAGACTGTGTCAGGTGTGGGTACTGCCAACTGACTTCTGCAGCTGTGGCGTGTCCCTGTGTCTACCCTACGAAGTTGCTGTGCTATGCGTGTTTCCAGGTGCATGTGATGGAAGGGAAGGAACAGGAACACTATGAAGTGCCAATTGCGTCCCTGGCAGTAGTGCAAAGTGAGGAGCAGAGAAAGGCCTTTTTCCAATTTGTGCTGCGCTTCAAGTCGCTGCGTAAAGAACTGTTGCGAAATGTCGAAGTTATAACTGCTTTCCAGTCCTCACTTGCATCGGAATTCGACGAGTTCATATCCTATCTCCACACTATCAAAGCCGCCCACCTTACTCATCTCGAAAAGGCGAAAGTCGAGCTGCAGGCCCAGGTCGCAAACGCCCTTACGCAGCTGCAAGAAGTCCTGTACACTCCTGACTTCCGCCCTCTCAACGACTTGGAAGTGCAAGTTCTGGCCTGCTGGACTCGCAATCCAGACTTGAGGACTGCACAGCTCTTCACTGGAGATGTGGACTTCACAGAAGTGAAGAGCCAGGTGACGAAATCGGCCTACTTCCATACCCAATTGGAGTACTTGAAGAGTGAGGAGCAGCTGCCAGAGACGCTGGCAGGGATTTCCTTCAACTCACTGAGACTCTATCAGTTGCCGGACTGCCAAGAAAAACGCAAAAGTCTGCGGTGCAGTTTTACAGTCGGGACATTTTACGCTTTCCTAGACTCCACAACAGCCCTGTGTCTGGGCGGCTTACCCCCCTCCAATACTGTTCAAAGGCTGAACGTTGTGAGTGGGTTGTTGAGTCCGGGGCCGCCTATGAAGATAGCTCGGGGCTTTGCAGGCATTAGAAAGCATGGCAGCTGCGTTTATGTGTTTGGAGGGAACTGGCCTTCGACGTCTTCTTGTGAAAAACTGTCTCTCGACGACAGTGTCTGGCAGCCACTGCCCAAAATGAGCACTCCCAGGTACGCCTTCAACCCTGTGTACTACAAGGGCGAAATGTACCTCGCAGACTGCCAAAACGACCACAGCGTGGAGGTCTTTTCGGTGGCGATGGAGACTTTCCGACTGCTGCAAATGGCGCTGCCTGCGGCCTTGTCGGGGAATTCGGTGGCGTTTCTAGTGGGCAAAGAACTGCACATCGCGACTTCATACGGTCAACTGGCAGTGCTGAATCTAGCCACCAAAAGAGGGGACTTCACAGTGAAGGAAGTGACCAATACTCCTGTGATTTCCTCCTGGCCGCCACTGGTCATAGGCAAAATCGTCTACTTCGTAAACTACAGCACTGGAGACCTGCGCAGATACAGTACAGACTCAGGCCTCTTCACGTAGGTAACCTTCCCATCCTACTCAGCTCTGCTTCTTTTTCTAGCCTAGCAGTCCTAGTAGCTGCCTGCGACCTTGAATTCCAGCTTATCCTTCCAAGGAGTCAACTCCTTCAACAAGCAGTGCTGCTCTCCAGCCAGACAAGGAATTGCACGCTGTTTGCTGAGCGAAACAGTGGAGTTCCTGTGTATGGCCGAGTTGCTTTCTTTGTACACTAGAAGGACGTGTGCTGTCCAGGAGAAAAAAGAAGGACAGCACAGGCAGCCGGACGATTAACTCAGAGACTGCAGCAAACCCGTGCAGGCCGAGTAGTACCTAGCTTCCAGACCAGCACCTGGACTAGTCTAGGCAAAACCAATGGATCTGACGCAATAATATGCTGCGAGGACTCCTGCACTGCCTAAAGCGCGTCCCAACAGCCCAGCCCGTCCGAGGCTTTCTCGGCATCCGCGGTGCTATCTCCGCCGTGAAGGCGCAGTTCGACCACGCCATCTCCGCAGGCCCGGCCCGGCACAATCCCCACACCATGGAAATGACCGAGACAGAGCTGCAAGACGAAGACGCCCACGAGGTGCAGGCTATGATCGGTGAAAACCCCTTCGATCTGGACATCATGGGAGGCGACGTCCAGGCGCAAAGGAACTTCGGCACTATTGATAACCCGGTGCTGATGTTCAGCTCCAATGTAGGCTGGCGCTATATCATGTGCTCGGGTGCCAATGATGAAGATGAAGGGTCTTCACATCAAGGCGTGTGGTTCATTCTCAGGGAGGGACCGATGCACCGCTGTCCGGCTTGTGGCCAGTGCTACAAACTCATCAATCTGAAGGATGAGATGGGCGAGGAGGGAGACTACTATGCAGAGCACTATGCGCCCATTTGGGAGGAGGAAATGGGAGAGGATGATGAATGGGTGCAGCGCTGGAGTATGCACAACTTCGCTGAGCCCTACCCCGTCCTCCACCCTCATCAAAACACTGAATACGCCTATATTCTCGTCAATCCGGATGACCACGACCGCATCCTCACTGACCCCGCCTACCGCATGCAGAAGGTCCAGGAAGGCCACGAAAAGCTGAGCCACATGCACCAAGCACTTCTCGACATCGAGCAAAAGGCCATCTGGCAGATGGGAGCCGCCTACCCTAAGGTCAAGTACACTCGCGAAGACTACGAAGACCTGATCACCACCGAAAAGGCCATCCGCAAGCTGGACCGGATATACGAGAAAGTGGAGAAGTTCAACAAGCGGGAAGTCCTCGACCCTGTGAACCACGCAAGACGGCAAAAGCGACTCGAAGCAGGGAAACTGATTCGCATGAAAGAACAGTTCACAGCTGACAAGGACTTCAAACTGCAGTACCAGGACTACTACGCCACTGACTACTACTCTGATGAGGAGGCTTGGATGGAGAAGCGGGACCAGCGGGAGTTGCTGTTTTCCGGGATTTTCAACTTCAAGAACTATGAGTTTGTGCAGGAGGGCACGAACAACCCTGTGCCTGCGATTATGAACGTCTTCGACAAGAAGGTGTTCCGCTTCCGTCACCGCATGTGGAACGACGCTCCCGACGAGCACTTCATCCGCGAAACTCGCATGAAAAAGCGCTTCTTCGACCGTCTCAAAGCCAACGACCCTAAGCAACTCACCGACCCTGCCAAAGTGGCTCACTTCGCCAGCACAGGGGACATGGTAGGCGCTATCAATGCTGCTATGCCCTATAGAGAGTGGGCGATGAGTGAGGCCGTGCAGCAGTACAGGGACTACTATGAGAGTGATGCTGAGGACTTGAAGGACTTCGAAGTGATGAGTGGTCAGGAGAGGGCGAAGTTCGCTAAGGTCTTTACGGACTTTTCCGCGCCTATTAAGAAGCATGAACATCCGCTGGATGAGAACTTCGGAGAAATCAGCGACTCGGACAGTGAGAGCGGGAAGGTAGGAGTGACAGGCCAGTTCTCCCGACTCAAGTCCGAGCTCTACCCGAAGGCAGAAACCGAAGGACTAAAGCAGGCTCTGACAGAGCTGCACTTGCCCACCTACCGTGAGCCTGATTCCGCCGAAGTGATAGTCGATGACACCAACCTGGACGAACTGCTGGGAGAACAGATAGAGGCGGAGTTCCAGGGCCGGGCCCGGCCTGGGGAAGTGGAGGGAGTTGAGATTGACGAGCTCAAGATCGAGACGGAGACTGGGAGTGCGAAGAAGGTCGAAGGCTCTAAATCAGCTTAAAGCTACGCCCTAGCAGCCCTTCCATAGTGGGAAACAGTCCATATCGCTATAAAAGGCTTTTCCTCTGTTATTTTAAAGGCTGTCGAGTATTCAAACAGTAGAGTATAAAGGTCGCTCGATAATTCACTAGGCAATTCTGCACAGTTACGACTAATCACTGTTGTAAAGTGTTTATCCCTCAACGATTGAATACGTACTCTGTCCTCAATTGACGCTTCACCAGTATACGTCCACATTCCCGATATTGCCTTTAGATTACTCGGACTCATCGAAGGCAAATTTAATGGCAAAAATCGACGATTGCGCAGAGATTTCAATTGACCTCCTACTGTCCTCTCAATATCACCTCTCTGATAGGGACTTTTCTATCGACCAGTCGCCCACTGAGTCCGAGAACCAGCCAGTGCAAGAAAAATCTGTGGCAGGCCGCAAAAAAAAGAAGATAACGAAGCTACTGGCTTACTTTCAGTACCTCAAACCCACCAAGCGCAGAGTCAACATGGAGTACTTGAAGATATCGCTGCTGAGAGGGTTCAAAAGAGCACTTAGAGAGGTGATTGAGGGAGTAACGCCTCGCAAAAAAGTGCATGGAATCGATCCGAATGACCTGGAATCAGTGCGGAATTGGGACAATTTCTGCGCATTTGTGGGGACAAATCCGTTTCTCGAGACTTTTGCGCCTACCAAAGCAGGCCCTGCCACTGAAGCCAAGGCCAAGCGCTCCAACTTCTTCAAGACCCAAACCAAAACCTTCAACGACTCCTTTTGCCTGTGTTTCTTCTCCAATGCTATAGTAAGAACCGCCTTTCGCCTCTATCTCGACGTAATTTTCACCCATGAAGACTCGGAAAGCCTGAAAACACGCTTGAAGTTTGAAGCAATAGGGATGTGGGAGGAAGGAAAGATGGAAAGTTGGAGGAAATTGAAGAAGTATCTGTACTGCGGCTGGTTCCAAGAGCTGAAAGTGCCTGACGAAGAGGGAGAAGAAAACCTGGCAGAGGTAAAAGCTTAGAAAATGGAAAAATCAGACATAGATGGGAATACCCTCTTTTTGCTGATTTGCCTAGAACTACTGCTTACTCCTCGTTGAGACTGTTTCCTCCCTAGTCCTCTTGTCTACGCCATACAAACCGGTCCCTGCCGTAGCAATCCTTCACCGTGTTCATTCCTAGGACTGCTGCATGGCTAGTGTCCACCTCCAGCCACATCTCTCCCCCAGGCTTCAACCAGTGCTGTTCTCGCAGGAAATTGATTATTTGCAGGCCATCAACCCCTCCATCCAACGCTACATGTGATTCATAGTGTCGTACTTGCCGCTCTAGTCGCCGCAGTCTATGTGAAGGGACATAGGGCGGGTTGCTGACTACCAAGTCAAATCGCTCTGTAGGGACGAAAGAGCGGATATCTGTGCAGAGCAAGGAAAGCTGTTCGGACCAGGCAGGTCCCAGGATCAGTTTCGCATTAGTGGCAGTGAGCTGGATGGCTGCAGGGGCAATGTCGATGGCGAGACAAGAGGCTTGGAGGTGCTGGGTGGCGCTTACCTTGCAGAGAGTCACTGCAATTGCTCCACTGCCGCACCCTACTTCTAGGACTCGCAGTCCTGGGCGGTTAGTCCAACGCTTGATTAGAAGGTCGCAGAGGTACTCAGTTTCGGGTCTGGGGATGAGCACAGGACGCCGCACTAGGAATTCGTGCTGGTAAAAGGGCTGCGAGCCCAGGATGTACTGCAGCGGTTCATGCCTCATTCTCCTCCTCATCAGCCCTGCAAAGACGCCTACTTCTGACTGCCTGCACAGTAGTGGCTGCCTGCGCCAAGTACCTCGCAGACATCTCCGGCTCCGGTACATGCGCCCGCTTGAGTGCCCTGGCCCAGTGCTGCGCAAGTCCCAGCCTCCACGCCATTCCTATCTACTTACTTCTTCCGTCCTAACTTGGTGACTGCACTGGACAACTTCCCTTTCTTCTTCCCAAACTTGAGGACTTCCCGCTTAGTGCCAGGCGCACTTTCATCCTCTCCCTTAATCATTTCGTCGAAGAAGTAAGAGTCGTCCAAGGGCTCTTCAGCCGCCTTGTCCTCATCCACTCCCAACACTTCGTCCCCAAACACTCTCTCCAGCTCTTCAGGCTTCTTGGCGACTTCGGGAAAGGGAGAAGCCATGAAGTTGAAAGGGTCTTCGGTGTACTCGGCCAACTGCTGCTCTATGTAGTTGGGGTTGTCGTGGTGGATGGAGGAGTTGTTTTCGTCCACAGAGACAGGCACGGAGTGCTCCACTATGTCCACAGGTGTGGCTAAAGCCTCCGCTTCACTTAGTTCAAATCGCTCTCTTTCTTTCAAAGTTGGGTCGTCTGAACTGCGCTTCAGGTACTCTGTGAGTACCTTCAGGTCCAAACGCTCATCCATCAGGAACTCCTCCTTGGTGTAAGCATTCACTGCAGGCGGGAAAATCGGCTCCTGGCCTAATCTGACGAGTTTCTGGTCCATCTTCTTGCGAACTGTCCGTAAAGCATTGATTGCAGTCGAGTGCAGGCTGAGTTGCTCAGCCGAGTTTCGTTCTAATTAGGCGTTACTTTGAGATTCCTTTAGTCTCCAGGCTTCTTTGAGTCGCTCACGGTGCTGTTTCAGGTTGGGGTCGTGATCAACAGCCACAGGTTCCCTCGGAGGGTCTAACGAAGCCATCGATTTCGAGTTTCCAAATCTAGAAAAGTCGCCCTTGCATTGCAGCACGATTTTCGCCAATTCGCTGTTTTGCAGGTTTTTCAGCAAATCTTTGTTTTTCACCTTCGATATGTCCAGTTCTCCGTCTGCTTGCAGTTTCACTCCCAAGTCCACCAGTTCCTTGTACAGCGATTTGCACTGACTCGCTATCAGCTTGGGAGCGGCTTTCACTTCTTGTAGGATGGAGTCGTCTTGCAGGGCTCGCAGGCCGTCTGAAATGGCGGCTTTGTGTTGGAACGTGTTGAGGAGGAACTCAGCCTTGGTGAAGAAGCGGTTTTTTACCTCTTGGATTGGGGCGGGTTCTGGAACGAACGCCTCTTGAGGGTAATAGCGAGCGCGAATTCGCTCCCATTTCTTGAATGTGTCGGGGATTTTTTCATCGATTTGGGAGTAGTTTTTCGCTCTTTTGTGCTTCTCGACGTCTGCCAAGAGCCGCTCCGTGCGGTAGCCGCTCTCCCGGACCGCGATATGCTGGTAGTAGGTCTGGTAGGACACAGCACTGTTGAAAGCCGCCACTTCCCTCAGCATACTTTCGTGCTTGCGCGACTCGACGAAGACTTCTCCGAACTCAGTCCTGGCCCTGTCATACGCAGCCTGCTTGGTGAGTCCCTGCTGCATCCAGTAGTACTGTCTCTGCACGAAGCGGTGCACAGGGTGTCTCTTGTTGGCTTCGTGGCTCTGAACGAAAGTGGTCATTCCGTACTTCGCGAACAAGTCTGGTTGTTGGGTGAAAAGCTCTTTGGCGAGTTCGGTCTTGCACTCGATTTCAGCGCCAGAGACGGTGGAGCGAATCACGTTCATAGGCTCTGGAGGGAAAAGCAGGTAAAAGGCAGTGATCGGGGAGGAAACCACCTTGGTCCGGACCTTGAGGTGAGTCAGCCAGTCGTACCAGCGCATTCGTCTCCCCTTCGCCCAGTACCCGTACGACATTTACATGGCGGACACGCTTGAATCACTCGGCTTCTTCAGACAGGAACTCGTCATGACTTATTCCTCAGGGCGGAAAGTGTACAAAGGCATTTCCCTGCGCATGAAGGAAGTGGTGTTCATACAAGAACTCACCTTCGAGCGGACCTTGCAGGCGCAAGTGTTCAGTCAGGAAATCAAGAAAGTACAAGCGTTGAATCATCAGGCTTCTGGGAGAGTGCTGGATTGTGTCCTGACAGCAAATCGCTGCTATGTAGTGGGGGAGTTCCTACCTGCAACTCTGGAAGAAGCGTCCAGAGAGTGGGACGAGGAAGCATTATGGGCGTTTCTAGGTCTGTTCTTGGAACTATTCGCAGAGGCACAGAACAAGGGAATTTACGCTCGAAACGTCGCTCCAGATTGCTTCAGAGTCGCAGGACAGTCCTACCGCTTCTTCGAGCATTCCAACTACTACTACCTAAAGGAGCCTCTGGCCTATCTCAGTCCCGCAGTGCTGAGCTACCTCTCAGCCTCAGATGACGAGGAAGCCCTGGGCTCTCCTCTGCCCTTCCACAACCCGTACAAGACTGAGGTCTATTCATTGGCGATGGTCATATTGAAACTGGCTCGCAGAGGACCTTTGCCTGATATCGCACCCGAGGAAGCCACTAATAGAACTGCTATTTCTCAGCTAATTGAGGAAATCCAGTGCTCGGAAAAACTCAAAAACGTGCTATATCGGATGGTTGAGTACAATGAAGAAGTGCGACTAGACCCAAACCAAGCTCTTTTATACATGAAGGGAGAACTGGACATGTCCAATACTGCGCTCTTCCTATCCCAGCACCATGCCGGCCTTGCAGTGATCGAAGCTCGCATGCAGACTCAACTCTCTCGCTCCAGTACCATTCGGAAATATGCCGTTCTGAGGTGTGTTTGCTGTCTTGTGCCGATTCGAGTAGGCAGCGATACAGCTGTGGAGGAGCTGGAAGTGCTGCTGCTTCTCAAGTGTCCTAACAAGAATCACTTGTTTTGTGGGGTGGAGTGCATGATGAAATTCGCGTATATTCAGACTGGAGGCAATGAAGAAGCCGTTGACCAGCTCAGATGCCCAATATGCGAGTACAGTCTTCCCCCAGAACTACGGAGTAAAATACAAGAAAAGTGGGACGAAAATTCAGTTTTGACTCTCAGTCACTCTGCCTCGCATGTATCTACCACCTCCACTGTGGACCTCAGAGCTTCCTGTCCCATTAGTCTTTCCCGAATGGTATCGATGCAAACCGACTTGCCTACTCATAGTCCAGAAAAGAGTGGACTTGGTATGGAGGAAGAGAATATGACTGGTCAAATACAGGACATCATAGAAATCCCACTAAACGTTTCCTCTGCTCCTCAAGCCTCTGCATGCACCCAAGAGGTTTTCACTTTGTCCATCATTGACTTTCCGACAGACTGTGGACGCTGTGGGGAGCTGATAAACCTGGAGAATGGGGAAAGTCAGCCAGTGTTCCTCTACTGTAGTCCTGCGGATCATGCCTTTTGCTCCAAGCGCTGTCTGAGGGAGTACTCCGAGCTCTGCCTGTGTCGCTTTCTATACGACCTGGACAAAGTCACCTGTCCCAAGTGCTTCCAACCTATCGAAAGCACTCTGGTCCTGGACTCATTCGGAGGCGCTGCTAACTTCGCAGCCCTGCAGGCCGCAGCGCGAGTGGACCATCAAGAGGATTACTGCTGCATGGAGTGCAGGACCAATGCAGGAGCGGCGGCTCCCTGTGGACACATCTTTTGCGAGCAGTGCAAATCAGGCTGGGGACTGCTGACGAAGCAGGGACATGTGCCTTGTCCTGTGTGCAATCAGCCTATTGCGCTGGCGCAGAGACCTGGGGTGCTGAGGACCATTGTGGACTATGCGAGGTCCACTGTGCTGGGCGAGTAGTTAGCATAGGGAGTTAGGATTATTTATGAAGTGAAATGGTTATTGTGGTGAAGTTGGGCAGATTTCACTACAAACAGTTTCTCTGTGCATTTCTAAGCGTTTCTGAGCACAGTAGCCACTGTGATAGCCTGATGAAGGTGAAGAAAGAACAGATACAGACCAAAGTCTGAAAAAACATCCTAAAACCTTGCAAGCCCCCACTTCCCCATACACCGTAGCAAACCCTGTCCTAGAAGCACTCCCCTATCAATAGCAGTATTCCCCAGCCAAAGTCTCCATAGCGTATCTTATATGCGAGACAGGAAGAAGTTGCTAGTAGGTCTGAGCGCCAAGATCCTCAGTACTCTGCGAGCCAAAGGCCGAGCCACTCGCGCACGCATCACAGAGACAGTGCTCGAAGGCGCACACGTATCTGGAGAGGAACTGAAGAACGTGCAGCGCAGAGTGTATGACGCTGTCAATGTCCTCGAGGCGTTGGAGGTGCTGCGGAAGGAGGGGGACTGGCTGAGGCTCTGTGCCGGTCCTTGGCTGGGGGGGAGGCGGAGGAGGGGGGAGGTGGAGAGGAAGCGGGTACTGCTTAGGGAAACGGTGGGGCACTATGTGGCGCTAAGGAGGCTGATTGGACGGAATCAGACCACGAGGATGACTCCACGAGAACTGTTTCTTCCTATGCTGCTAGTGAGTGTACAGAGCCCTGTCTCAATAGCAGTTTCCAACCGTACAGTGTGTCTGAAAGCCGCAGCTCCCTGGACTCTCCGCAACGACACTCAGCAACTGGCCTCTCTGCACCTCCACCAAGTCTGCGCAGAGGACTTGGATCTGCCCTCAGACCTGCTCGCTCTCATTAGTAGTAGCCATGAGTAGGAAAGTCACTGGTCTCGAGTACTCCTGGAAGACCTTTCTGTCCGCTCAAAAGGTCCTTTCCGCACTCACTGCCTCCAAAAAGGTACTAACTGCGGACTACCCTGCAGTGCTGAACTCGGAATTGACGCCTGTTCCCGTCCTTTCCAAGTCGCCAGTCCCTCACCACGGCGGCCTGCTGAACAACCTTAACGACCCTTCCAAGTTCCCCAAGCGGGACTACAGCTGCAAGCCTCGGAAGTGCACGGCCAGACCCCAGGCAGCGGTGGCTGTTGAGGACTTGCCTGCCTGTGAGGACCTGAGTCCACTCATTTGCAGGAGTCTCTCAAGGCCTGGCACTCACTTCTTTGCAGCTGAAGCCAAGCAGCGAAGTTCCTGCTCTGCCAGTCGAGTGGAGCTAACTAAGGACAGCCACAACCAATCCACAGGGGAATTAGCGGTTATATTGAAGAAACTGGCGCTAAATCGGCGGATTCCGCAGCTGAAACGCAGGCCAAGCCGTCCCTCCACCTCCTTTCTACGTAGTCGCGATAAGTCTTTTGTGTCGAAAGGCCTGGATACTAGCGACCCCGACCATATTAGTGCCTCTCCGGTGCATATTCGCAGCGAAAAGGAAAACAAAGCCCTTCAAATCAGCTACCGACTTGACTCTCTGCCCAGTACCGCCCCTACCTCCAAAAACAAGCCCAAAAGAACACTCATATCGAAGTATCTGGACCATATGCTGAAGGAACAGGCACACAAGCGGACAGTGGTAGCGAGGCAGAGGGCAGGGTCCAAGGCAGGACTGGTGAGGGGCAGTAACAAGCACTCTGAGGCCTTCAGGGCGCTCACGGGACTGGACACGTGGGAAGAGTTCGAGGAAGTGCTGGTTGGAGAAAAAGCTGCAGTTGCAAGAATGACGTCTGGAAGAAGCGGGAAAGACGGTGCAAATTAGCCCTGATTCCTAGGGATTTGTCTGAACTCCTGTTATTACACGCTAATCCTGCCACTTCGTTCTCTCCACCTCCTCACTCTTCGCCGCAAACTGACACTTGACCACTTCCCCCTCCTCCTTGTACCCAGTGCACACCAAGCTCTTCTTCTTACTCGCGTACTTCACCAACCCTCTGCTGCACAGCGGACACACAGGCCACACACCCAGCATTTTCCCAACAGCACAGCGCTCCACCAGCTGCGCCTTCCCTCCCGAGTCCTTCAGACTGTTCTTCCTCAGTAGTTGCTTCAAGTCCTCGACTTCCAGAGTGTCGTAGTACTCGCAAATGCTGCGGAAGTCCTCTTGCTGGGACTCGGGGATCAGCTTTACCTCTGCTTCGGGACGTCTTTTGGTGGGTTCGGAGTCGTTGTCTTGGCCTTTGCGCTTGCGCTTGCAGGTCTGTTCTTCTTCCTTTTCCTGCTGGATTCGAGCGAAGTCCTGTAGTAAGCAGTCCTGATCCTTCTTTTTCAGGCGGTCGAAGCCTTGATACGTCTGCGGGTGGACTTCTCTGGTAGCTTTGTTATTGAGGATGCAGCCCAAGTGGTGCCACACGACCTGTTGGAAGTCGCCCACAGGCGCCACTCTTCCAACGCGCACCACTTCGGCTGCGATGCCCTGGTGACACATTCGGCATTTGGAGCGTGCGCTTTTGGAGTATTCGACTTGGAGAGTGGTAGATAGGGACGCTGACACGTCTTTGCAGTGGAGCGGGTCTGTAGTGTGCAGTTCCAAATGCGAAGTCAGGTTAGCAGGTTAGAAAGTGGTAATTCTCTCGAGTAACACTCCAGCAGACTACATGTAGAACAGTTACAGGGATTTTAGATAGTAGGAACGACTATTAGTAAAAACTGCTAATAGTGACAATAGTTCAGCGAGGAAGGAGGGAATTTAGTATCATCAAACCCTCCTTTCCTCTTCGAATTGCATGTAGCTCCAATCCATCTCATTCCTTCCGCTCTCCGTCGAACCATATTGCCATTCCACGTGTATGGCCTTGTGCACGCTTTGTATAATATGAGCGAAAAGGTCCGCTTCCTGACCCTCATCCGCCCTCTCATGGGCATCATCCCAGAGGTCAGCAACCCTGATCGCCGCATCCAGTTCCGAGACAAGATCGTATGGACTGCAATCACCCTCTTCATCTACCTCGTGTGCTGCCAAATCCCTCTCTACGGCATTTCCGCCACGAAGAACGCAGACCCCCTCTACTGGGTGAGAGTCATCATGGCTAGCAACAGAGGGACAGTGATGGAACTGGGGATTTCGCCCATTGTGACTTCCAGTATGGTGATGCAACTACTAGCGGGTTCCAAGGTAATTGACGTGGATCAATCCTTGAAGGAGGACCGGGCGCTCTTCCAAGGCGCTCAGAAGCTCTTTGGACTGCTGATCACTATTGGGGAGGCTGTGGCGTATGTGGTGAGTGGGATGTATGGAGACTTGAACACGATTGGCACCTTGGGAGCGGTCATGATCATTTCGCAGTTGTTCTTTGCGGGAGTGATGGTCATTATTCTCGATGAGTTCCTGCAGAAAGGGTATGGCCTGGGCTCTGGAATTTCCCTCTTTATCGCTACGAACATCTGCGAAAGCATCGTCTGGCGAGCCTTCAGTCCGACGACTATCAACACAGGGAAAGGGATGGAGTTCGAAGGAGCGCTGATAGCTCTGTTCCACATGCTGATGACCCGGCCTAGCAAAGTGACGGCCCTGCGAGAAGCCTTCTATCGAACTCATGCGCCCAATGTGATGAACTTGATGGCCACTGTGCTGGTCTTTCTAGTCGTCATCTACTTCCAAGGCTTCAAGGTGGACCTGTCTATTCGCAGTCAGACAATGAGAGGCTACCAGAACGTGTACCCCATCAAGCTATTCTACACCTCCAACATCCCCATCATCCTGCAAACTGCCCTAGTTTCCAACCTCTACTTCTTCTCCCAGCTGCTCTACCGCAGATACCGCACCTACTACCTGGTCAACTTGTTGGGACAGTGGCAGGACATCGACAGTTCTTCGCAGAGCATTCCAGTGGGCGGCCTTGCGTACTATATCAGTCCTCCGAGGGAGTTGAAGGAAATCGTCAATGACCCAACGCATGCACTTATTTATATCGTGTTTGTGCTGCTTTCCTGCGCACTCTTCGCCAAAACTTGGATTGAAGTCTCGGGACAGTCCTCGAAAGACGTAGCCAAGCAACTACGAGACCAACAAATGATGCTGCAAGGCCACCGCTACGACTCCATGGTGTCCGAGCTGAACCGGTACATCCCCAACGCAGCTGCTCTGGGAGGCATGTGCATTGGTGCGCTCACCATCTTGGCGGACTTCCTCGGGGCCATTGGCTCTGGCACGGGAATTCTCCTCGCAGTCACCATCATTTACCAGTACTTCGAAGCCTTCTATAAGGAGAAAAACGACATGGGCGGAGTATTCCTCTTCTAGGTAGACAATACATAAGAAGCAAGTGGTCTTTCCTATAATAAGCATGGAGAGCACTGGTCAGGCCAGGGAAGTGGAGCCCGGGGGCTTTTACAAGCATGGTGAGCGCGGGCTGAATGGTCGCAAAGTGAGTCGCGTCCTGCCTCTGCGCAACTTCAACAACTGGGTCAAGAGCGTGCTGATATCTGAGCACTGTAAGCCTGGCTTCACTGTGCTGGATTTGTGCTGCGGCAAAGGCGGCGACCTCCGCAAATACGAGCAAGCCCGAGTGTCTTTCTACGTGGGCGTGGATAGCGTGAAGGAGTCTATTCACCACGCGAAGCAAAGATATGACCAGTCTAGTAGAAGCTTCGAAGCGATCTTTCTGCACGGGGACGTCACTGACGACTCCACCAGCATTTCCTCGGTGGTATCGGAACACTTCAGTCTGGAGTACGACTTGGTCAGTACTCAGTTCGCTATCAATTACTTGACCTCCTCAGAAGCGAAGTTCCGGGCCTTCCTGGGCAACGTGGCGGAAAACCTGAAGCCAGGCGGGTACTTCGTAGGCACGATTCCCGACGCCAATATCCTCGTGAAGAAGTTAAGACTGAAGGCCAGAAACCTCGAGTTCGGAAACGATTACTACTCTATTAAGTTCGACAGCAACCGCTTTCCCAAGTCCGCCGGAGCCTTCGGCCTCAAGTACGGGTTCTACCTAGAGGACTGTGTAGGCGAACGACGCAGAACGCCCGAAGGGCTAATCTACGAATACATCCCTGAGTATTTAGTCCTACCGGAGGTATTCGCCAGCATTGCACTGGAGTACGGCCTCAGACCTGAGTACCGCCGCAACTTCCACGACTTCTACGTCGAGAAGATCGCCAACCACACCCACCAGCGCCTCTTCGAGAAAATGATGGGCCGGGAAATCAGCAACTTGGACGCAGACTTGTGGGACGTGGCGTACCTCTACGACGTGATCGTCCTGCGCAAGGAGGGAGACTTCGTGCCTCCAGTGCAAATCCAACATGACTCCAAGTGCGAGGGCAGAGTGCTAAGTCTGAAGCCTGACACCACCATAGACTAAGCCCTACCTCTAATAATGTACGCCCGCAACGCTTGCATTTACCTGGAAGACGAACCCTCTCGGTCCGGCAGAGACTGCTACCTCCAGAGCCGCCACCAGAAGGACCAGCAAGTCGCAGCCCGCGGCTTCCAACTCAAGTCCGAAATCGAGAAGTTCTACATGAACCCGGCTTCCGTCATCCAGTCCACCACTGCAATGGCCAGTCAGAAGCTGAACGAACTTGAAGAAGCCAGGAACATGGACGAAACGTGGGTTTTAATTGATATGGACATGTTCTATGCGCAGGTGGAGTTGCGGGAAAAGCCGGAGTTGAAGCTGAAGCCGATAGCAGTGGTGCACCAGAACATGGTAACATCCGCTAACTACGTGGCTAGAGGGTTTGGTGTAAAGTCGGGAATTCCCCTATATCAGGGCAAGCTGAAGTGCAAGGAGTTGGTGTGTTTGCCGTCCAATATGGACAAATACAAGGAAATCGCAACGGAGGTGAGGAACATATTTTATGAATATGACGATAAGTTCGAGACAAAAGGACTGGACGAGGCTTATTTACTGGTCACAGCGGTACTAAATAGGCGGAAAATGAACAATGACGACGGCCGCGAGGCCTTAGCAAAGGAAATCCGGGAAAAAGTCTTCGTTAAGACCGGACTCACCTCTAGTGCAGGCATTTCCTGCAACAAACTACTAGCGAAAATCTGCAGTCAGGTAAACAAGCCCAATGGCCAGTACTACTTACCTCCAAACGCACCTGAAATCCGCAGGTTCATGCTAGGGCGGAAGGTGCGGGACATCCCCGGAGTCGGGAAAGTGCTCGAAAAGCTGCTCAACTTCATAGGAATCGTATACTGCAAGCACATTCTGGACGATATTTGCAAGGCCTACATCTGCTTCCCCACTGCAACCTGCACAATGCTGTACAACTCCGCTTTAGGAATCGGTGTAAACGACCACTCTGAAAGACTGGAGGACCAGCGTTCCTACAGCGCCTGCAAAACCATCCCAGCCACGGGCGACCCTTACCTGTTGGAAGGACTAATAAGGGGGTTTAGTGACCAGGTGGCGCTGGAAATGAGGAGGAAGCAGGCGCAGTGCAGGACTGTGGGCGTTTTCCTCAAAAGTCAGTTCTTCGAGGACATGTCCAGGTGCGAAACTATGCAGCAGTTCGTCACGTCTGCAGAGGAGGTCTACCGAATCGCTCTAAAGGTCTTGCGGCAGCTGTATCCCCTACAGCCGGTGAGGACTATTGGAGTGCGGGTGTCGCATTTGTGCTACTTAGAGGCCAAACAGGCGCCTGGACAGCTCAAACAGACCCAACTAGTCCCGACCCAGCCTCAAGCCGCTCCAATTCGGATCAAACGTCGCAAACAGCCGTCAGGAGAAGAGGACTTATTTTGGTCACTTATGAGCCACTCCCTACTGCCGAACCGGAAATTAGCCCCTGCGGCTTTGCTATCTAAGCACACCTGCCCTATCTGCAATCAGGAGTAAGTGCTAGACAGGTTCATGGCCAACGAGGAACTGGCGCGGATACATGTGAGGGAGTGCGAGGAGAAGCTGCAGGAAAAGACACAGAAGCGCAAGCAAGGACTGTTCACTGGGCTGTTTTAGGCTTAGAGGAGTGTACTTAGGCCTCGCTAATGGTACTCTTTCCCAAATATGCTAACTACGAAAGTAGCGCTAGACTGATTAGGAAGGAGGGTCGTCAGTAGGTTTGTCCTGAGGAGGTTCGGACGCCATGGAAGTGGGCCGTGCAGCTCTCATAGTGCGGAAAGTGGCCTTGGCGGAGGAGGAGCCGGCAGTGGATTTGGGCGTGTCCGCAGCCTTGGACTGCAGGATTTCTTGGAAAGTCTGGTTGGAAGTGAGTAGGGAACTGCCGTATTTTACTGCGGCTGAGTCGCGCCTTACTGGACTTCTGGGCTTCGCGGCTCGATCAGATCTCAGCTTTTCGTTTTCTCGGAGGAGGGCGTCATTTCGCCTCTGAATCTGCACGATTTTCTCCTGCAGTTCATTCTTTTGTGCTAAAAGGTGGTCTCTGTCCATCGCAGACCTCGCCTTTTCTTTCTCTGTTTCCAAGTACAGCTGAGAGTGCAGTCCCTCCGCCTCACTCATGCGCTCCTCCATAGCTGCCAGTTTCCCCTTCAACCCTGTCTTTTCCCTGTCATAAGCCTCTTTTTCCTCTGTCAATCGTCGCTCCCAGAGACTAGTTTGGGTCTGTAACTGCGCTTTCAGCTTGGTTTCCGTATCTGTAAGTTCCTGCAGTCTAAAAGTGAGTGAGCCGGAGTTGCTGTTTTTCTCCCTGCGCTCCAACTCCAGCTCTTCCCGGGCTATTCGCAAATCCCGCTCCAGTCCTTTATTCCTCTCCAATAGTTCTTGTGCTTTGGCAGAGGCATTTTCCTGCATTTCTCGGAGTTGGGTGGAAAACCGGGCTTCGATTTGCTGGGCTCCGCTGGGCTTTTCCTTATCTGTTAGGGCTAATTTGCGGACTTCTTCTAAGTTTTGCTCGAACTTTCGCTGGGAGTTGGCTAATTCCGTCCTCGCAGCGTCTCTCTGTGCTATTAAAAAGTTGAATTTGTTATCCCACAGCGTCTTGTCTCGGTCGTAAGCAGAGGTCTTATCTGCCATTTCCTTCTCCGCCTCAAAGACTCTGACCTGCAGTCTTTCCAGTTCCTGCTGGAGCACGAAGGCCTTGGAGTCAGGGTCTTTGCGCTCACTAGCAGAGCGCAATGCAGAGGCTAGTTCCTGCGAGTGGCGAGTTTCTGTGTCCGCCAGACGGCTTTCCAGACTGGCCAGTTTTTCAGTTGCAATGGCTCGCTCTTTTTCCAGGGCTGTGATTTGCTTCATGAATGACTCTTCTGAGTCTTTCAGTTCTTTCCGCTTTTGGGTGAGTTTTCTGTCTAAAATGTCCTTTTCCTGGGTCAGCCGGTCCACTGCGTCTGCAGTTTCCTTCGTACGTTCTTCCTTTAGAGCTGCCAAAGCCTCTTGATACCTGCGCTCACTGTCCTCCTTCAGCTTGACCAACTCCCCAATCCGCTTGCTTTGGAACTCCAACTCCTGCTTCGCCAGAGCCAGTTCCTTCATATACTCACTCTTCTTCCTGGCTGACTCCTCTGAAACCTGCCTCCACTTTATCTTCGCGTCCTCCAGCCTTTCCTGCAGCATGGCTCTGTCAGTGCCCAGCTCCGACCTGACTTCCTCCACTTCTCTTTCCTTAGTGGTGAGTTGGCCCTGGAGCTGTTCGTTGCTGTAGAGGGCGGTCATTAGGTCTTTGTCCTTGCTGGAAAGGTCGGTGGCGAGTTTCTCGATTTTCACCTGGAGCGAGGAGCGTTCCTTTTGGAAGCTTTGGAGGTGTTGTTCCATTGTGGATGCATGTGTTGTCTGCAAATTCGCTAAAGTTTCCTTTGTCTCCTTTAGGTGCTTTTCCAGCGCTTCGATTTTCTGCGCGTTTAGAGCCATTTGCTTCTGGAACTGGGCTCTTTCCGCCTCCAGCAGACTACTCACCTCCTGCAGCTGCCCCTCCAAATCCGCCATTCTGTCCTCTGTGAGTCCCATATCTTCCCTCTGTTTCCTCTCATACTCCTCCAAAACAGCACTAATCCTGCCCTCCGCCCTGTCCCTTTCCTCCTGTATTTTCTGCCCTAATCGCGTCTTTTCCGCTTCGTAGGCAGCGGTGAGTTGCTGCATGTTCTCGGAAGCGCGCTGTTTCAGGCTGGACATGTCCACACTAGCTTTCTTCCTAGACTCTTCCAGGTCATACTCCAACTCTTCCACCCGGGCTTCAAGTTTGTCGATGGTTTTTTCGTACCCTTGGCCTTTATTTACCTCCGCTTCAGTTAGTTTTTCCTGCAGTTTCGCCTTTTCAGTCGTCAAGGCTTCAATTCGATCCATATAAGTCTGTTCCTTGGATTTCCACTCTGAAGCGTCTCCCTTCATTTGCACATTCATGGTTTCCTGCTTTTCCGCCAAATCCGCCAATTCCTTCAAAAGTCTATTCCTTTCCTCGTCACTTCTGCACTGCTGCGCCTTCATTTCTCTGTTCATTTCCTCCCGAATTTGCAGTAGTTGCTGGTCCACTGCGCCTTGGTTCAGGGAACTGGAGGCGGAGTGCAGGGCGGCCACTACTGCTTCATGTCTCTGTTCAGTTTCATGCAATTGGCGCTGGGCTTCCGCTAGGTGTTGCTCCAGAAACTCTATTTTCTGCGCAGAAACTGCGCTTTCGTGGAGAAGTTTGGAGAGGTCGGATTTGTGGGAGTCGTCGAGAGACTTAAGTCGCAGTTTTAGGTCGTTTGTGAGAGATTGGAGGCGAGATTGGGCGCCTTCCGCCTCTTTCGCCGCTTCCTCACTGAGCACTTTCCACTCCTTTTCCTTGCTTTCCCACTGCTTATTCATATTCCCAAGTTGAGCATTAAGCGAATTCAATTTCCCTTCAAGTGCAGTTTCGCTTTCTCGCTTTTTGGTCTCCAAAACTTCCATTTTGGCAGTGGTTTCCAACAAACTTCGTTCCAGCTCCGCACAGCGGTCAGTTTCGCTCATAATTTGGCGTTGATATTTCAACAGCGACTCTTCGTGTTTCCCCACAGTTTCCTTCAAAGCCGCGGAGTGCTGTTTCTTCTGGTCACTCAGTTCCTCAAGCAGTTCCTTTTCCCTCTGCGCCATTTCTTCGAGGGATTTCTCGAGGAAAGAGGCTTTTTGGGACAGGAGGGCGATTTCTTGCTGATGATCGGAGTCGAATTGCACTAATTTCTGGTCGGTTTCTTTCAGGGTTTCTTCTAAGTTGGTGATTCGGCGGGTGGATTCTTGCATTTGGAGGGAGTGTTCTTGCTTTAGGGACTTTAAGGCTTCGCGGCTTTCCTTTTCGAGACGGTCGTTGTCGGCTCGGGAGATTTGGAGTTGGGTGGAGAGGGTGTTGTTGATGACGGTCAGTTCAGTTTTTTCACTCTCGAGCGCTGCTATAGTCCTTTGACTGCTATTTCGGTACTGCGCATAGTCAGATTTTATATCAGTGATTTCCTTATTGAGCGCTGCATAGCGCTCAGCTGCTAACTGCTCATTGACCTCTATCTCATTATTCAGCTTTTTGAAGAAGATTTCTGCCGTCTCCACGACTTTTTCGAAGGAAAACTCAGTCATTTGCAGCAGGCGTTCCGTCCCCTGAGGGCCATTTTCCCTGAAATATGTCTGAAAAGCGCACAACTCCTCATAATAAGTCTGAAACTGGTCGAATTCGTTACTATGCAGTCTCGCTCCAATACGATCATATAGCGAATTAAGGAAGTCTTCCGCCTGCTCCAAGGCCAAATCCTCATTATTCTCCTTCAAAGCATGGTACCTCTTCGCAATCTGCTCGTTCAACTCCCTCTCCACCGCTTCCTTTTCCGTCCCCACAGCCATAGTGGCGAAGCAGCTAATTGCGCCCTGCTTCGCCTGCTTGTGCCACTGCTTCAATTCACTCGGCATCATTGGTAGTCTGGGCACTATGCTGCCTTCCGTCTCAGTCTGGTAGATCCTCCAAGCCTCTTCCCTGGCCTTCGCACACTCATTTTGGCAGATATAGGTCCAAGCGGACTCGATAGAGGGCACAGCACCTTCATTAATAGACACCACATAGGCTCGGAGTAGGTTGGCGAGCATAGCGCCGCTGAGAGCTCTGCCGTTCAGTGTCTTCGGCCGGACTTTGGTGAGGATTCGTTCGCGGAGTTTGTAGACTTGCGTTTGGAACTCGGGACGCAGGTCGCTGATTTCCATCAAGTCCAGTCTTCGCAGTTGTTCTTCGCTGTTTGTAGGGCGGACTAAGGTGAAGCAGTCTCTTTCCGGGAAAAAGCCTTTCAGAAGACGACGAATTCGGTTTTTATTCTCAATAGCCTCGGAAAATCCCTTTTGCTCGGATAGTGCCTTTTCTAGGTAGTCCCGAGAGGTGATTTTATCGCCCTTTTCGTCTACTAGCTGCAGCGAAAAGTCTCTAACGACCCAGAAAAACGCAGGGAAGTAGGCTGCATAGTCACTTTCATCCGCCTCCTCACTCTGCTGCGACCTGACGTGTATGTGCTTCGTCAGGTTCACGACGAGCGACAGGTTTTCCAGCGAAGTTTCATCAATGGAAGTGGAGGAATTGTATATGAAAGCCGAGGCCAGCAGTATTGCAAGTGAGAAAATGCGGCAGTCATGGTCCGCATCTTCATCCAAAGCGCCAATTCCCTCAGAGTCAATGACTACCACTTGACATGGCTCATCTTCAGTAGTGACCGCACTAAGCGTTCTGCCCCATAGCCACAGTCCTTTAGTGCAGGGGTTCACTGAGGGGCCGACCTGGAAGCCTTGCTTTTGGTTGAGGATGACCCGGTTGAGGAGGTAGGACTTGCCTGTGCGGTACATGCCTGCCACTGCCACGACGGAGATAGGGGCGGGGATGGACTCTAGGTAGTGGAGAGCGGCTTCTGAGACTTCGAAGGCTGGGTGGGGGTTACTGTTGCTTTCCTGGCCGAAGGTGATGAGGGGTAAAGCGCCTTCCATGTTTACTAGGTTAGGACTGGGGCAGGAGTGATAATTGGGGATGGATTGGATGTATGAGGAAAGGGGAAATTGGTACTGCGGGGGATATGCGGAGTTGTCTACATAAGGTAGGAAAACTCTGTGGAAATAGGCATTTTAGGGGAATGGGACAGTTCCCAAGGTGCATTCAATGCACAGATCACGAGGAAAGCACAGCTGAATCGGGGACTTCCGCCATTCAGCTAAAGTCGCCTTCTTTTCTAGCCGCCTTAATTACAGCTGACTTCAGCCTAAGTCCTTGTATGTAAGCAATCCCTCCAGCCAACTGAGTCGCAATTGTCCAACTGCAATGTTGCATCTCCAGTCTTCATCTGCTCTAATTGAAGGCACAGGGAAGCTCACCTCCAGCCCCACTGCAACTTCAATAGCTTGCCAAAGCTGCAGTTGTCTCTCCCTTCTCCCCAAAGCCTACCCCCTCTTAGTACGTCTATTCCTTCTTATCACGCTACAAGTATGGCTGAAAATTGCACCTGAAGCAGCGGCGGGAGGGCCGCAGACAGCGTCAATAGGTATGGGGATTAGCGCAGCCATATTACCAGTTAGGTATATTAGCCGCGACCAGAAGGCAAAAGGCATAATAATGAACACAGCCTCTACGGCCTGTCTCCCCTCCTCATCTGTCTCTCAGGCGTCTGGGTCTCGGAGTAAAAGCCACCTTCGAGCTAGTCGGCAGGCCGCCAAGCAGACCTTTTTGAAGAGAGAGGGAGACAGCAAAGGCAAGGATGAGGTCAAGTGGGCAGGTCAGCGTCTTTTTCCTAGCCGAAAGCTGCTGGTGCTGGACCTGGACGAGACCTTAGTACACTCCACCTCCCCGCCTCAAGACGGCCAATATCGTGTGACCGTCAACAGCGCCGGGACAAGTATGGAAATCGGCGTCGGCCTGCGACCCTTCGTCAGAGAATTCCTTTCCAAGGCCAGCAAGCTATACGAAGTAGTGGTGTTCACCTCAGCTCTGGCAGACTACGCGAATGCAGTGCTGGACTTCGTGGACTGTGAAGGCGCAGTGCACCATCGACTGTTCAGACAGCACTGTGTGGTGGTGAACGGAGGAGTGTGCAAAGACTTGAAGATGTTCACGGGAGTGGAGATGAAGGACATCCTCATTTGTGATAACTTGGTTTCGAACTTTCGCTTGCAGCTGGATAACGGCGTTCCCATAAAGACGTGGACAGGCGACAAGGACGACAAAGAACTTACTTATCTCATGGACTACCTCGCCAAAATGGCAACAGTTGACGACGTCCGCGAAGTCAACAAACAGCTTTTCAGCCTCCAAACTCTCTTCCCTAACAACCCCCAGACTAGCTGACCACATGTAATAGTAACATGCCATTACACAACTAGTTCCCTGGTCCGCTCGCACTTTCCTTATAGCTTTTCTTTTGGTATGTTTTGTAAGTGAAAGTTTGACTTGGGCGCTTGAGTTGGCGGAAATTGGGAATTTTGCGTATTTTACGATAAGGAACTAGGGCGTTTGCGACTAAACTAATATGAGATTAAAGTGTGCATTTTGGAATATTTACCGCTATTTCTTGAGTGAAGATATGCAAATTCACCGATTTTAGGCTAAAACCTCACTCTGACTTACGGAAATTCCAGTAATCCCACGATTTATTCTTTAAATGCAGGTAAATATTCATTAGTCTGCGAATTGTAAGGTGAATTCTGGGATATGGTCGTATTGGAGTATAGAAGAGACATTTACCGTCGTTTGACAGGCTCATTTAGCGATCTTCCTAGCAGAAACTCATGGAGAAATACCGCCTTTTCATAGTTATTTGAGACTGGGAGAACTGTTCTAATGGCTATGATCGACTACTATCCCCAATCCCGAAAGCACCCTAACACCCTAACACCCGCTCCCCGGCCCACCCCCAACGCTACCTTCGAAGTGTTGCCTCAATTCGAACCTCCAGACATCGAATTCATCCTTTATGTTTACAAGACTCAACAATGCCACCACAGCTCTAACTGTTTCCTCCTAAACTGCAAGTTTTACCACGACCAAACCGACCAAAGACGCATTCCCTCCTTCCACCCCAGCACCGGCTTCAACTACAGCTGGAAGGTAGAAGAGGGCGGCTGCTGTAATCGCTGGGAAGAAGTGTATCATCCGATGGTGTATAAGACGGAAATGTGTGGGAAAAGACCGGAATGTGGCGGGAAGGTGTGTCCGTATGCACATAGCACGAAGCAGCTTAGACATCCAGAGGTTATTTACTGCGTCACCACTCGGCTTCCGGCCCAGATTGGGCGAATTCCCAAGTCGGAGGACTGCTCGATGGGGTGTCAAGTGCCCGCCTATCGCGCTATTCTGAGTCAAAGAGATGCCCTTCGTGACCAATACGACCAAATCCAACTGCGGATTAAAGGAACTGTGAATCGCCTCAAGTGCTCGATTTGCCACCTGGCCCTAAGAACCGGGGTGACTACCTGCTGCGGAGCTCTACTGTGCCCAACGTGCACCCAAGGAAACGAGCAGACCTGCAAGTCCTGCGGAGCACCAGGCAAAGAAGTAATCAAGCTAGTGAGTAACCCCGCTTCCTAGCAGTTCTTCCCTCAATACTAGGAAACTAGGCTAATTAGGGACTATCATCTGTGGAAACTGTGTCATTGCACAGCCAGGGGTGCAGTAAAAGGTCGGAAGCACTCGGTCTTTTGCAGCTTTTTCGCGTAAAACACAGGGAAAGGAAGTCGAATCCGTACGAACTCACACTCCCCCACTGCGTAATGTCCTTGTGTACGGTCTCATAGTACAGTTCCGCAGCTGTTTTGCCTTGGAAGGGATACTCTCCCAGCAGGGCGAAGTAGAGGAGCACTCCAAGACTCCAGATGTCGCTCTTTTCGTCGTAGGAGCCGGTGCTGAGTTCTGGAGAGAGGTGGAAAGGGGACCCGACTATACTCATATTGAAGCGGTTTAGGTCCCGAGCGAAGCCGAAATCCGCTAATTTCGCATTTCCGAAGTCGTCGATAAGGACGTTTTCAGCCTTAATATCCCTGTGAATAATCCCCAAAGAGTGCAAATACTTCAAGGCCTCCAGCAGCTGAATCGCCACTTTCCTCCCTTCCTCTTCACTCAACACCCCCTGCCTCAGTCTTTCCCTTAAACTCCCCTCAGCACACAGCTCCATCCCGATATACAGTCTTTTGCCCTTTTGATAGCACCCTAAATACCCCACAATCGCCCTGTGTTTTGCCTGGCTCAGTACCTGCACCTCTCTATACAGCCTTTGCATGTCTTTGCTCTGCGGATTCTTGATCACCTTAACAGCAATTGGTTTCCCGGTCAGGTCAGTGGCTTGGTGCACTGTGCTGAAGTGGCCGGTGCCGATGACTTGGGAGAGAAGGTATTGGTCGGTGAACTTGGGGAAATCCCAGTGGGCAAAGATATCTGGGGAGAGGACTTCGCAGCCGCAGGAATTGCCCATATTATTGCGGTTTTTTGGGGGACGAAGATTGAAAAGAAGAAATCTCAGGGAAGGCCGAAAGTGCCAAACTATTGAGGCTGAGAAGCGATCTGCAGAGGAATTTGTGCGATAAAAAATATAGTAACACCAGTCGAAGGCACAAATTGCCCATAGTTCAATTTGATGGAGAGCTTTAAAGGGACTTTTCAGCTCATAAAGCTCTATCGCTTTCCCCACTGTCAACTTGCCGAATTCCCTTTTCTCAATTTTAGCGAAAATTGTTTGAAGACCGATCCGAAGTGGCCCAGGGGAAACAAAACCAGCCCGCCTGCAGACCATTTAGACGCTGCCAAGGCGAGTTTTCAAGGTAAATAAGAGATGCTGAGGAAGTGACGAGACAGTCTCCTACAGCGAGCTAATATCTAGTGCAGAGAAACTGCTCAGTGCGCTGGGTTCGTGAAGTAGCGAGTTAGTTAAGTTTCTCTCCTGTGTGGACTGCTTATATAGAAGTCTAGCGGAAATAGCGTTGAGACTCTTTCTAACATGCACTCCTATAAGACTCAAATTACGACAAATATAGGAAGGAATTAGACAGTATAACGATTCTTTGCGATAAATGACTCTGGACATGTAAAAATGCTGATTCAAAGCAAATGACAATAGCAGAATTCGAGCAAAATCAAAAAGGAGATTTTCTATTCCTCTTAGTCTTTTCATTAAAACTAATGCTGGAAAGACACTGCATCCTATAGCAACCCCAATAACTTTCAAGCCAAAAGTACCTGTGACTTAGTCGATTTGCTAAGGTGCTTCCTAGGAGAAATGCCATAAAGGGCAAAGTAGTAGGGAATTAGTTGTTATAAATTGGAGTCAAACATACAACAATGCCATATGTGGCCTGCTCCAGTGGCTAAACATAGTCCACTAAAACCAACTCTACAAAGCTCATTAGTCCACTTGTTCCACCCAGTGTCTCCTTGAGTATCCCACA
>Ga0247837_1001747_pt1 | contig 43668 bp, 49 predicted proteins | sample LaCtaG_2_FD_187115 | JGI IMG/M metagenome (GOLD analysis project Ga0247837, IMG submission 187115) | Freshwater microbial communities from meromictic Lake La Cruz, Castile-La Mancha, Spain - LaCruzMarch2015_14.5m | ecosystem: Environmental > Aquatic > Freshwater > Lake | place: Spain: Castile-La...
GCGAGGAGCCGGGAACGAATCGCGGTATGGCAGAGATATTGTGGCACCGCCGGGAAACCAGGCGGCAACAGAGAACACCAACGTCTGTCTAACCTGCGATGAGAACCCGGCTTACTCTCCGGATGGGGCGTCCACCCTGTAGGCCATTCGACGCGCCAGCGGTTCCCGAACCGGACATACCTGGTCCAGTCGGGACGTGGATCGCCCCAGTATTCACCAGGAGAAACGCAAGAAGGGCTTAGCCGCGAGGCTAAGCCCTTCTTTTTGTTGGCTGGGGGACTAGGATTCGAACCTAGGTTGACGGAGTCAGAGTCCGTAGTCCTGCCGCTGGACGATCCCCCAATAACTGGCTGGGCGAGTGGCGGGCCGCACCGGTGCGGCGGGCCCGTCAAACGCCATCCGAGCGGGTTAGCGCTTGGAGTATTGCGGTGCCTTGCGTGCCTTGTGCAGGCCGACCTTCTTGCGTTCGACCTCGCGGGCGTCGCGGGTCAGGAAGCCGGCGCGGCGCAGCGCCGAGCGCAGTTCTTCATTATAACCCACCAGGGCGCGGGCGATGCCGTGACGGATGGCACCGGCCTGGCCGGTGTTGCCGCCGCCGACGACCGTGGCCTTGATGTCGACCCGACCGAGCAGGCCGCAGGTCTCCAGGGGCTGGCGGACGACCATGCGGGCGGTCTCGCGGCCGAAGAAATGGTCGAGCGTGCGCCCGTTGACCGTGATCTCACCTGAGCCCGTGGTCAGGAAGACCCGGGCGGCGGAGGTCTTACGGCGACCGGTGGCGTATTGAGTCTCCGACATGGATGTCTGTTCCTGAGGACGATTGGATACTGGGGTTGGCTAACAGTCGAGTTCGAGGACCTGGGGCTGCTGGGCCTGGTGGCCGTGCTCGGCCCCACCGTAGACGCGCAGCTTGCGGAACATGGCGCGCCCCAAGGGGCCGCGCGGGAGCATGCCCTTGACCGCGATCTCAATGGCGCGCGTGGGGGCGTGGTCCAGCAGCTTGCCCAGGCTCATGGACTTGAGATGTCCCACATAGCCGGTGTGGCGGTAGTACATCTTGTCCGCCAGCTTGTTGCCGGTGACCCGGACCTTGCCCGCGTTGACCACGACGATGTAGTCACCCGTGTCCACGTGGGGGGTATATTGGGGCTTGTGCTTGCCGCGCAGGCGCAGCGCAAGCTCAGTAGCCAAGCGGCCGAGCGTTTTGCCCTCGGCGTCCACCAGGAACCAGGCGCGGCGTACCTCTGCCGGTTTGGTGCTCACAGTCGTCGTCATGATCCGTAATTCCCGTACCGAGTCCGCGTGCGCCCCGGTCCGGATACCCCCAAGGGGTGCCGGTGGGAAGGCGGCGGGTCTTTTGATTCGTTGAGCGAAAGCGCGAAAGACCGCGAACTATACGGGAGAGGACGCGCGAACGCAAGCCTGTAATCCTAGATCCAGGAATTGCTCACACAAAGACACAAAGAACACGAAGAAAAACAGATCATTGAAGGCGTTGGGCCGATCACCGCCCGGGCGACCTCCGCGACCTAGATATCGCGTTGAAAATCTTTGTGATCTTTGTGTCTCTGTGTGAGAACTGCTCTTTCTAGGGAAATTGCAGCACATGGAGTCGGCGCCCCTAGTCTGCCGCGGCCGGCGCGCCCCGGTCCGAATCCGGGTCCGGCAGGCGCAGCCGCTCGACCACCCGCCCTGCGACCAGGTGCTCGGTCAGGATCTCCTCCAGGTCCTCCTGGTCCACGTAGGTGTACCAGACGGCCTGCGGGTAGACGACCAGCACCGGCCCCTCGGTACAGCGGTCGAGACAGCCGGCGGTGTTGACCCGCACGCCGCCCGGGCCGGTGAGTGCGAGTTCCTTGGTGCGGCGCTTGAGATAGTCGCGCAGGGCCGCGGAGCCGCACTGGCCGCAGCACTGGCTGCCGTCCTCGCGCTGGTTGGTGCAGAAAAAGACATGCTGCCGGTAGTAGGACATCGCTGGGCTCTCCGCTGCGCGTCGGGCTGGGTGTTCAAGGCTAGGTTCTAAGGCTAGGGTACGCGCCCCGCGGGAGGTTACCATGTCGGGACTGCCGCGGCGGCCGCCGGGGTCTTAAAGACCGCCCCGGCCGTGCCGACCCCGGGTGCCGCCCTCACCAGGATCGACGTGACCCCCGACCAACTCCTAAGCCTTGCGGACCAGTGCGTCAAGTGCGGGCTGTGCCTGCCGCATTGCCCGACCTTCGCGATACTCGGCAACGAGGCCGATTCGCCGCGCGGGCGCATCGCGCTGATCCAGGGCTGGGCCTCCGGGCAGCTCGACCTGAGTCCCGCCCTGGTCCGGCACCTGGATGGCTGCCTGGGTTGCCGCGCCTGTGAGGGCGCCTGCCCGTCCCTGGTCGCCTACGGCCGGCTCGCGGACGGGGCGCGGGCGGCGCGGGTCAGCCGCGCGCCCTGGTGGCGACGCGCCTGGCTGCGTCTGTGGCTCACGTGGCTCTCGGATGCCCGGGTCAACCGCGGGCTAGCCTGGGCGGCCCAGGTCTATCAGGGCAGCGGGCTCGCCCGGCTGGCGGAGCGCACCGGGCTCGCTGGTCTCAAATCTATCGCGCCGCTGCATCGCCTGACCCGGGCGATCCTAACGACGGCGGCGCCGATCCCGGCCGGGGACCGGATGGCCGCGGACCTGGAGTTCTTCGTCGGCTGCACCGGGGCGCTGGCGCAGGGGCACGCGGTCGCCGCCGCCCGCACGCTCTGCGCGCGCTTGGGGCTGCGCGTGCGCGTGCCCGCGCAACCGGCCTGTTGCGGCGCGCTGCTGCGGCACAACGGGCTGCCGCGGGAGGGGGATGAACGCCGCGACGCCAACGCACGGCGCCCGGGGGACCCACCCCTGGTCGGGCTCGCCAGCGCCTGTGTCGCGGAGCTGCGAGAGGCCCCGGGGAGCGCCGAGACTTGGGAGATCTGCGACTGGCTCGCGCAGCGGCCGGAGCTTACGGGGCTTGAGTTCCGCCCGCGGGCCGGCCGCGTCCTGGTCCACGAGCCCTGCTCCCACCGCAACCTGCTCGGGGGCAACGCCGCCGTCTACCAACTGCTGCGGCGCATTCCGGGGCTCGAGGTCCTGCCGCTGCCGGGCAACGAGCGCTGTTGCGGCGCCGCCGGGACCTACCTGCTCCAGCAGCCAGACCTGGCCGCGGCGCTCCTCGCCGACAAGCTCGCGGGCCTCACGGTACGGCCGGCCGACCTGATCGTCACCACCAACCCGGGCTGTGCCCTGCACCTGAGCGCCGGGATGCGGGAGGCCGGGCTGGCGGTCGAGGTCTGTCACCCGCTGGAGGTCCTGGCCCGCCAGATCCCATGAGCCCAAATGCGGCAATCAGTCCGCGAAAAACGCGTAATCCTAAATCCGGCAATTAGTCCGCGAAAAACGCGAAAAACGCGAAATAATACAAAGAGATAATAACGCCCGGTTGCTCACCCCTGCGGTGAGTGCCGGCCGGGCAGGCAACTCATTGTTTTTATTCGCGTTCATTCGCGTTTTTCGCGGACTAACTGCGCTTTACCAGGATGAGCGGCCGACGGCGCCGCGCGACCATGCACAAACTGGGTTGAACCACGGCCGCCGGCGGCCCAAACTCCGGGACATGCACGAACGGACCCAGGACCAGACAATCCCATGACCCAGCGCACCTACACCCCAGTCGACCGGTTGATCCTGGCCACCGACAATGCCCTGCGCACCCTTTTCGGGCGCCCCCGGGGCACGCAGCGGCCCTACCCCGCGGCGCGGCTGGAGGAGGCGCTGCTCGGGGAGGAGGAGCGGCGCCACGTGGCCCGCCTGATGCGCGTCAACCACACGGGCGAGGTCTGTGCCCAGGCGCTCTACCAGGGCCAGTCGCTCACCGCCCGGATGCCCGAGACCCGCCAGCGCATGGAGCGCTCGGCCCGGGAGGAGAACGACCACCTGGCCTGGTGCGGGGCGCGGATCGAGGAGTTGGGGGACCACAAGAGCCTGCTGAACCCACTCTTTTTCGCCGGGTCCTTCGCCATCGGGGCACTCGCAGGGCTGGCCGGGGACCGCTGGAGCCTGGGCTTCGTGGTCGAGACCGAGCGCCAGGTGGAGGACCATCTGGACGACCACCTGGCCCAGGTCCCCGAGCGCGACGAGCGCACCCGGGCGGTGCTGGAGCAGATGAAGGTCGATGAGATCCACCACGCCCAGGTCGCCAAGGCTGCGGGCGGGATGGACTTGCCCGCGCCGATCCGCGGCGCTATGCGCCTGGCATCCAAGGCTATGACACGGAGCGCTTATTGGGTCTAGCACCCCATTCCGTTTTATCCTGCGACCCCTTTATCCTGCGACCCCAACGGGGTCGCGCATACCAGCCCGGGGCAGCGCCCCGGGGCACACAGCGTTTAACCGGCCTAGCCCTGAAAGGGCGTGACATCACGACGAGGCTCCCGATGTCACGCCCTTTCAGGGCTAGTGCTTTGTATTCGCTAGACCCAGGGCGTTGCCCTGGGCTGGTATGTCAGGCCCCTTCGGGGCCTCGGGCCACCGCAAGATGAATCGCACGATGCCGATAACGCATTGCGAGACCTTGGCGAGCTTGGCGCCTTGGCGTGAGATCTGTTCTTTCCGGGATCACTCAGGCCAAGCGATCTGTAGGGGCCGCTGTGCGGAACACAAGCCCCGCAGTCAGCGCGCAAACGATGGGTTTCCCTGCGCTCTACCCATCCTACGGGAGTACTTACGCAGTCTCTGGAGCGTGGGAACGAGAAGCCTGGCCGTCGGCGCTTAACTTAATGGCAGTGAGGTCTCCCGTGGGAGCGGTCTGCGGCGACGATGAGACGCTGCGGTAATCTGCGAGGCCGAGTTCCCCACGCCGCCAGTCGCGGCCGGAGGCCGCTCCCACAGGGTTGCTGCGCGACGTTCGGGGGCCGACTCCCGATCGTGGTTCAGCCCGTAAACTCCAGTTCCCGCACCAGATTGCACCCGTAGAAGATCTCCGACAGTTCGCGCCGCACCAGCTTGTGGATGCGCTCGCGGTCCGGTTCCGCCAGGTCCTTCTCCTCGATGCAGAACAGATAGTCGTCCAGTTGGAACTGCTTCAGGACCATCTTGGTGTGGAACAGGTTCTCCTGGTAGACGTTGACGTCCACCATCTGGTAGCGGTCCTTGGAGTCCGGGGACAGGTAGTTCTGGATGGAGCTGATGTTGTGGTCGATGAAGTGCTTGCGCCCCTTCACGTCGCGGGTGAAGCCGCGCACCCGGTAGTCGAGGATCACGACGTCAGACTCAAAGGAGTGGATCAGGTAGTTCAGCGCCCGCAGCGGTGAGATGCGCCCGCAGGTGGACACGTCGATATCGGCACGGAAGGTGCTGATACCGGTCACCTGATTGCTCTCCGGGTAGGTGTGCACCGTGATGTGGCTCTTGTCGAGGTGGGCCACGACGGCGTCCGGGAAGAGGCCGGCGCGCGCGAGCGGTCCGGGCTTGGCAAAATTGGGCAACTGCTCGGCGATCAGGGGCTCCTCGGAGATCAGCATGGTCACCGAGGCACCCTGGGGGTCATAGTCCTGGCGGGCGACGTTGAGGATGTTGGCGCCGATGATTTCGGCCACATGGGTCAGGATAGCGGTCAGGCGGGCCGCCTTGTAGGCCTCGTCGATGTACTGGAGATAGGCGGTGCGCTGGGCCTCGGAGTCCGCGTAGCAGACGTCGTAGATGTTGAAGCTGAGCGTTTTGGTCAGGTTATTGAAGCCCTGGAGCTGCAGCTTCTTGTGGCCGGTCGGCATGATGGAGGGGCTCCTGGATACGCAACCGCGCATCCTAGCAGCCGCCGATGGGGCGCCGCCAGCCTTACGGCCGCACGCTCAGCCCGGCCACTCCAGCGCCCAGGACCCCGGCACAGGCAGCCTGCCAGGCGGCTCGCCCGACTCCGTAGCGCAGCGCCAGGGGCAGGGGGATGGCCCCCTGGGAGAGCAGCCGGTCCCGGCAGGCGGACGCGGTGCCCAGCGCGGCGCCTGCCGCGTCGCGCGCCTGCTCCAGTAACCGCCAGCCGAGCACGCCGGCCAGGGCGTCGCCCGGGTGCCGGGCGAGTTGCGCCAGCAGCGCGTCGGCCGCCGCGCCCGCGAGCCCGGCCCGGTGCAGGCGCTCCAGCGCCGCGTCGCCGTCACTGCGGCCCATATGCAGGTCCAGATCGAGCCGCGCCAGCAGCAGGCGTGCGCGCCGTGCGGCCGGCCCGCGGCGGGATGCGTCGTCGTCCGCGCCCGGCGCGTCCTGGGCGCAGCCCCGGCACAGGTCGCACGCAACCACCAGCGAAACGGGGTTCGCGAGCAGGCGCGGGAGGCGGCGGGCGCGCTCTGGGTCAGCGGCGCCGAAACGCGCCCGCTCATCCCAGTCCGGGAGCGGAACAGGTCCCACAGTCAGGGGTAGTGAACCGGTCTCGGGCGGGAACTGTGCGCCCCCCTCGCCCTCAGCGCAGACCTGTTCCGCGCGCTCCAGGGCGCGGAACAGGGGGCCATCGCCATCCGCCGGCCCACCGTCCGGGCCGCAGTCGAGGACACCACAGTCGAGAAAGTGGACCTCGCGCAGCCGCAGGTCCAAGTGCTCCGCCCCACAGCCCAGGAGGCCCTGGGCACGGGGGGCCAGTTCATCGGTCAGACAGTGGGCATAGCCGGCCAGGGCCAGGGCGGCACTCTCCAGCGCGCCCCCCAGGTCCGGGTGCCCCTGACCGTAGCGGTGCAGCCATGAACCCCGGGCCAGCACGCGCAGGGACTCGCACCAGTGCTGTGACTCGCGGGCGGCGACGCGCACCAGGGGCGGGGCCAGGTCAGCCGCCAGGAACCGCAGCCGCGCCTGGGACTGGCGCAGGTGCTCGGGGATCTCGTCCAAGAGCCGCGCCAGGGTACCCAGCAGGGCTGCGGTTGGGGCGCGCGTCAACCGCGCGAGCGCGGCGCTCGGCAGACAGTGCAGCGGATCGCGGCGGCACCGGTCGCGGTGCGCGAGTTCACGGTGCTCGACCCGGGCGGCCCCCGCCATCAGTTCCCAGTCCAGTTGCCGGTCGGCGTCCAGGGCGGCGAACTCGAGCTCGTCGAGCCCCAGCAGCAGTTCCTCGAGCCAGGCGCGCAGGGCGGCCAGGTCGTCGTCGTCCTCCAGAAGCAGCCGGCCCGTGACCGGAACTCCGGCCAGCACGGCGCGCTCTGGATGGTAGTGGAACCAGCCCTGATAGAATTCAGCCCGCAGGGCGTCGAACTCGGCCGCCTCAGGCATCGCGACACTCGAAGTCGTGGGTGATGGTCGCGGTGGCGCCCAGCATGAGGGAGGCGGAGCAGTATTTCTCCGCGCTGAGCTTGATGGCACGCTCCACCTGACGCGGATCAAGCCCGCGCCCGCTCAGGATGAAATGGGCATGGATGCGGGTAAACACCTTGGGGTCGGTCTCGGCGCGCTCGGCCGTCAGTTCGACGACGCAGTCCGTCACCTCCTGGCGTGACTTGCGCAGGATCAGCAATACATCAAACTGAGTGCAGCCACCCATGCCGATCAACAACATCTCCATGGGGCGCACCCCGACATTGCGCCCGCCGAGCTCCGGCGGGCCGTCCATGACCACCCCGTGCCCGGAGCCGGACTCACCCAGCATGGCAACCCCATCGATCCACTTCACCCGTGCCTTCATGGAGACCCTCGCAATGACCAGACCAAGGCGCCCGGACCCGGCGCCACGCTTGGGCCGGGAGGCTACCATAGTTCGACAAGGCCAACGGGCTTGCCTAGAATCAGGCGCCGAGCCCGCCCCCACCCACGCCCGCCGACGAGTCCCCGCCGAGAACCATGTTAACCCTGCCCAAAGAAGAAGCCGCCTGGTTACAGCCCTTCCTGTCGTTCTGCCACACCAAGTCCTACGACAAGAATGTGGATTTTATCCGGGTGGGCGAGCCGGCCGAGAGCCTCTACTACCTGATCGAGGGCTCGGTCGCGGCGGTGATCGACGACGAGGAGCGCCGGGAGCTCATGTTGGCCTACATCAATAAGGGCGAATTCATCGGCGAGATGGGGCTCTTCGTCCCCCAGAACACCCGCAGCGTCATCGTGCGCACCCGCACCAAGTGCAAGGTCGCGGAGATCGCCTACCAGCGCCTGGACCGGCTGCTGGAGACCGATCTCAAGGAAGTCGCCAAGGAGTTCCTCTACGCGGTCGGCCTGCAACTGTCGCAGCGCCTGCGCCAGACCAGCCGCAAGGTCGGGCATCTCGCCTTCCTCGACGTGACCGGGCGCATCGCCGGCACCCTGCTCGACCTGTGCAAGCAGCCGGACTCCATGACCCACCCGGACGGGATGCAGATCCGTATCACCCGCCAGGAGATCGGGCGCATCGTCGGCTGCTCCCGCGAGATGGCGGGGCGTGTCCTGAAGAACCTGGAGGAGCAGGGCCTGATCAGCGTGAAGGGCAAGACCATCGTGGTGTTTGGGACGCGCTGACGGTGGCCGAAGCGGGCGTCGTTGTCGTTGTCGTTGTCGTAATCGTGGTCGGATTATTCGATTACGACAACCACAACGACAGCGTACCCGCAATCTCGGTCACCACCTCAGTTCTGATCGCACCCGGCAGGATCGGCCGGGTTGAAACCGCGGCCGCGGCGTGGCGAACGGCGACCGGGGCGCCACGCCGGGGTGATCGGTTGCGGGGGCAATGGGTTGCGGTCGGGTCCCGTGTCGGCTGCCGGTGGCGCGGCTGGCCGCGGTCTGCTTCGCACGAGCGCAAGAGCCGGCATGGACAAAGCCCCGAAGGGGCGCGACATACCAGCCCAGGGCAAGCCCCTGGGTCAGGCGCAGAGGTGTTCTTAGCCCTGAAGGGGCGTGACATAAGGCCATCGCCAAGCTGGCTAACGGCCATCGCAGCAAGGCCATCCCCCCGGACGACGAATACCCCCCGTGGGAGCGGCTTCAGTCGCGACGAGGCCCCGGCAGCTTGCGAGGTCCCGGGACCTCAAGTCGGCGGGGAACCGGGCCAGGAACCCTCGTCCAGGATCTCGGCGGCCGGATACGGACAGCACGTGGGAAACCGGGACTCCCCAATTCCGGTCTCGGTGACGGCGATGTGCCGGGCATCGGGGTAGGCATCGTCGATCGCCTCGGCAAGAAAGGCCTTGAGGCTCGGACTCAAGCGCAGTTCCCGACTGACCTGGACGCGCTGTTCGACGATGGAGCCACGCCAACTGGAAGTGCGGTGTTCGGGCTGGTACTGCCACTTCAGCAGGTGGGCAATGAGGATGATCAGGCGGCTGACCAGTTCGTTGCGTTCGCGGCGTCCCATGGCCTCCAGTTCCTCGGCGAGCAGTTGCGGGTCGATGTCCTGGACCCGCCCCTGGCGCAGGAGTGCGGCCTGACCGGCGATCCAGGCGTGGAAGTCCCGATGGTAGAGGTCGGCAGTGGCATGCATGGTGCGTCCCGCCCGGGGGAACAACGGATTAACGGATCATCGATCAAGTCGATTTTGGCGCCTATGGGGTAGCGCATGGCGGCAGTCTAGGGGCGATCGGTCGCGGGGGCAATGGGTTGCGGTCGGGTCCCGTGTCGGCTGCCGGTGGCGCGGCTGGCTCTCGCTAAGGTTTTTCAGTGCGTTCTCAGCGTTGGGCGAGTGACCCACTGGGTGATCTGGATACTGGAGCTACCTTATTGTATTTCTTGGCGAGCTTGGCGCCTTGGCGTGAGCAATTTCCGGGAAAAATGGCGTGCGTGGGAGCGGCGTCCCGCCGCGATTCGGCGCCGCGGCCGCCTGTGACGCCGCGGCCACACGCAGGGCTCCGTCGCGGCGGGACGCCGCTCCCACAGCGTCGCTGCGCGACTTATCAGGGTAAGTCTCGACGCCAATCGGGTTGATGCTTGGCCGTTCGCTGAGGTTGCGATGGCAGCCCGGCCCGCGGCGTCGGTGCCCGAGATCAGGTCCCGTCCAGCGGCTGGTGTGCCCAACCCGCGCCGTCGGGGGTCGGGGCGCGCCAGCCGAAAAGCCGATCGGTTTCCATCTGCCCTCCGGGCGGGGTGATGGCGCGGTCCACACCGGTCTCGACCTCGCGGTGCGTACCCGACGCAGGACTTGATCAAACTTCCGCCCGCGGGCCTCGGGGCGCAGAGCGCCCGACACATGCGTGACACCGCTCGAGCGGTGTCACGAGAGGGCGGGGCAGGCGGACCTATGATCAACGCCCACCGTGTGGGTAAACGAAATAACTTCGCGGTACCGGACCCTCAAGTCGGCGGGGAATCGGGCCAATACCCCTCGTCCATGATCTCGGCCATCGCGTAGGCGCACTGCGCCGGAAACGGCGACTTGAAAAACCCGGTCTCCTCCAGCGCGGCACGGCTCCCATGATCGTAGGCGCGCGCCAGGAACTCGGGAAGGCGTTGCGCCAAGCTGGGGCTGTCGTCCAACAACAAGGCCAGTTGCCGCCGCTGTTCGTTGATCGTCAAACGCCAACTGGTGCAGCGACGCTCGGGCTGGTATTGCCACTTGAGCAAGTGCGCCAGCAGCACGGCCAGCCGGTTGATCAACTCGCGGCGTTCGCGCGCACTCATGCTGTCCAATTCCTCGATCAGGTTCGCGACATCCAACTGGGCGAGCTGTCCGGACTTCAATAATGCAGACTGCTGCTGGATCCAGTCATGAAAGTCGGTGTCGTAGGTGCTCATCGGGGTGCCCTGACGGATTGCAGCCGGTGCTCAGGCGCCGGCTGGGGTGCAGGTTCCGGCGCGCGCACGTCGCAACGCAGCGGCCGATCATGAACCGAAAAAGAGCCTGGACAACTCCAGGCCCGGGTCGGGGGCGCGCATGAAGGCCTCGCCCACCAGGAAGGCATGGACCCCGTGGCGGCGCATCAGGGCCACGGACTCCGCGCCCAGGATGCCGCTCTCGGTCACCAGGAGGCGCTCCGCGGGCACCGCGGCCAGGAGCCCGAGCGTGGTCTCCAGGCTCACCTCGAAGGTGCGCAGGTTGCGGTTGTTGATGCCGATCAGGCGCCCCGGCACCGCCAGCGCGCGCTCCAGTTCGGCGGCGTCGTGGACCTCCACCAGCACGTCCATGCCGAGCCCGCAGGCCAGGGCGTTGAGGTCCGCCAGCCGCCGGTCGTCCAGGCAAGCGGCGATCAGCAGGATGCAGTCTGCACCCAGGAGGCGCGCCTCATAGACCTGATAGGGGTCGATGATGAAGTCCTTGCGGATCACCGGCAGGGTGCAGGCGGCGCGGGCCTCCTGGAGGAAGGCGTCGCTGCCCTGGAAAAAGTCCACATCGGTCAGCACGGAGAGACAGGCGGCGCCGGCCCGGGCGTAGCTCGCGGCTATCTCCGCCGGGTGGAAGTCCGGACGCAGTACGCCTTTGCTCGGGCTGGCGCGCTTGATCTCGGCGATGACCGCCGGCTCGCCGGCCTGGACCCGGGCGCCCAGGGCGGCGGCGAAGCCGCGCGGCGGCGAGGCTTCGGCCAGGCGGGCGGTCAGCGCGGCGAGCGGCAGACGCGCGGCCCGGGCCGCGACCTCCTCGGCCTTGCGGTAACAGATCTTCTTCAGGATATCGGGGGTGTCGGCCATGCTTGCCCTCTTGCGCACGCTCAGTCCAGGTCCCGGGTCAGGGCGATCAGGCGCTCGAAGCGCCGCTGCGCCTCGCCGCCCGCGATGGCCTCATCGGCGCAGCGCATCCCGTCCTCCAGCGTCTCGGCCCGCCCCGCCACATAGATGGCGGCGCCGGCGTTGAGCATCACGATGTCGCGGGCGGGGCCCGGCTGGTCGGCGAGCACGCCGCGCAGCAGCGCCAGGCTGCCGGCCGGGTCCTGGACCCGGATGGCATCGAGCCCGACGCGGTCGAGACCGAAGTCTTCGGGACTGATCCGGTAGCGCTCGATCCGGCCATCCTTGAGTTCAGCCACCTCGGTCGCGGCGCCGATGCTGATTTCGTCCAGGCCGTCGCGGGCGTGGACCACCAGGACGTGACGGCTGCCCAGGCGCTGCAGGACCTCCGCCAGGGGCATGAGCAGGGACTCGCTGAAGGCCCCGAGCAACTGGTTGGGGACCCCGGCAGGGTTGGTGAGTGGACCCAGGACATTGAACAGGGTGCGTACGCCCAACTCCCGCCGTGGGGTGCTGGTGTGTTTCATGGCGCTATGATGGCCGGGGGCGAACATGAACCCGACCCCGACCTCACGCACGCAGCGCGCGACCTGCGCCGGGGTGAGGTCGAGTCGCACCCCTGCCGCCTCCAGCACGTCCGCCGCGCCGGACTTGCTCGACACCGAGCGGTTGCCGTGCTTGGCTACATGGCAGCCCGCGGCCGCCGCGACGAACATGGCGGTGGTCGACACATTGAAGGTGCCGCTCGCGTCCCCGCCGGTCCCGACAATATCCACCGGGTAGTCGAGCCCGGCGATATCCACCCCCGCCGCCAGCTCCCGCATCACCTGCGCCGCGGCCGCGATCTCCGGGACCGACTCGCCCTTCATGCGCAGCGCAATCAGGAAGCCCGCGATCTGGGCCGGGGTGGCCCCCCCGGTCATGATGGTGCGCATCACCGCCGTCATCTGATCCAGGTTCAGGTCTTTACCCTCCACGCAGGAGGTGATGGCCGCCTTGATATCCATTGCCGCTCAGCGCCCCTTGATGAAATTTCTGAGCAGGTCGTGTCCGTGCCGGGTCAGGATCGACTCCGGGTGGAACTGCACGCCCTGGATGGGGAACTCCCGATGGCGCACGCCCATGATCTCGTCCGGCCGGCCGTCCGCGGTCGCGGTCCAGGCCGTGACTTCCAGGCAGTCCGGGAGGCCGTCGCGGGCGATGACCAGCGAGTGATAGCGGGTCGCCTCGAAGGGGTTGGTGAGACCGCTGAAAACGCCCTGCGCCGCATGGTGGATGGATGAGGTCTTGCCGTGCATGACCTGGCGCGCCTTGACGATGCGCCCGCCGAAGGCCGCGCCGATCGACTGGTGCCCCAGGCAGACCCCCAGGATCGGCACCCGCCCGGCCATGGCCCGGATCAGCGGCACCGAGATCCCGGCCTCGTTCGGGGTGCAGGGGCCGGGGGAGATCACGATGCGCTCGGGGGCGAGGGCCATGACCTGCGCCAGGTCGAGTTCATCGTTACGCACCACCCGCACCTGCGCACCCAACTCCCCCAGGTATTGGACCAGGTTGTAAGTGAAGGAGTCGTAGTTGTCGATCATCAGCAGCATGTCGAGGCTATCCTACTGTTGTCTATGCCTAACTTCCGAAACAGCGAAAAATCCTGCGCGCTCGGGCGACGAACGCCCGTCCGTTGCCGCCGGGCCCTGGCCCGCGGGAGCGGCAGGCACTCAGGCGGGCATTCTCGCCTAGATCGGGGTCGGTATAAACCCTGGCGGGCCTTGAGCGACGGGCGCTGCCTGCGTGTTGCTCCAGGCCCCATGACCTGGGCAGTCAGTTCGTGACGGCCTGGGTCACTAGCGCACGAACGGTGAATCCACCGACCGAACGACATTTTGCGCCCGATTACCGGCAGGATGCCGGTCGCGGCTGTACCTGCAAATGTAAACCAACTGTGATAACTCACGTTTTTCGCTGCGCGCCGGTGTGCGCACCGGCCGACACGCAAGCCCAGAATCCAGAGCGAAGAAATGGTCCTGTTCTTGCGTTTAATCAGGCTGGTGGTTCCCGCCCTCCACAGGCGCAGGGGGGCGGGCGGCGGGGGGGTTTACGCGTGGGTTTAGCTTGGAACGGCGCCGATCCCGGCCGAAGTCGGTGGTCCCAAGCAGATGGGCACTGCATAATTATGAAAACCTGCAACGGCAGTTTCAGCGCCGACTGTCTAATCGGAGTAGACCATGAGCACAGCTAAAAACGATACAGTTCCCGGTACGGAATTGCTTGAGCTTCAGTACATTGCCCACATTGTCTCCCGCGGCGATGAGGCCGAATCCCGGATCCAGGACATCCTGCGCTATCTGGACGAGCGCGGGGGCCTGATGCGCGGACGTGTGATGCTCGCGGACCTTCCCGCGGGCGAGATCTACGTCCGTTACGCCCACGGCCTGACCGCGGCGCAGCTCCAAGAGGGGCGTAACCGGATCGGGGAGGGGGTGTGCGGGCGGGTCTTCGAGTCCGGCAAGCCAGCCTTGGCCGTCGGTCTGGACACCGGACCCGCGGACCCCAGCCTGGCCAGCGATTCCTTGGCACCCGAGCAGATCGCCTGCATTGCCGTGCCGATCGTGCGGGACTCCCTGCCGATCGGGGTGCTCGCGGTGGAGCGAAGCCCCGATCACGAGCGCCCCCACCGCTGCGACCTGGGGCTGCTGGAGGTCGTCGCGTCCCTGATTGCTGAGGTCTTGAGCAGCGATGGCAAGGCCCCGGCCTGGGTCCCCTCGGGGTGGATCGAGCCCCACACGCGGCACACCCCCGTCCCCCAAGGCGGCTGCACCGGGGACCCCGACAATGCCGCTTGCGACCTGATGTTGCGCATGGCCCTGCAGCGGCACGCGGAGGGTCGGCTACACCAGGCAGCGGACCTGTACCTCAAACTGGCGGAGGAGCATTTCGGGACCGAGCAGACGCTGCTCGCCAAGTCCAAGCTGCTGGAGATCGCCTGCTACTACGAGGCCAAGGGCAACCCGCGGTTGGCCGCGGGGGTGGTCGACCGCCTGCGACGGGTCCTCGGCGGGAACCCCGCGGGCGGCGGCCGTGCGACACAGGTTCAACGCGCGGAACCCTGGAGCGACGACCGCGCCTGGTCCGGCGGCTGGGATTCGTTCGGCGACACCGATGACGTGGGCGGCATCGGCCCCCGCAGCCGGTGACTAGCGGCGCGCCGTCGCCGTGGCGAGACGGCGGCGACGCGCGGGGTCCGGCCGACGGGGCAGCCGTGCCCCGTCGGTCAGGTCGAGTTCCTCAACAGCGGCGTGACGGCCGTGCGGCCGTCATTGTCCGGAGCGCTTCCAGGGCAGGAGCGAAGACGGCGACCAGGTCGCCGCGGGCGCAGCCGGGGCCGGCGGTGCGGCCTTGACGGCGGGGGCGGGAGCCGGCGCAGTCACGACAGGCGCGGCGGCCGGCGCGGCGACAACCGGAGCCGGCGTCGGCACGACGGGGGCGGTCACCGGGGCGGCGACGACCGGAATCGGCGCGATCACCACGGGCGCCGCGGCCGGGACGACTGGGGCCGCGGTCGGTGTGACGCTCGGGGCAGCGGCGGCGCCCGGTGCCGACTCGACAATAACCGGGGCGGGCGCCGGCGTGACGGGCGCGAGCGCGGCGGCAGCAGGGGCCGCGGGGACCTCAGGGGTCGTGGGCGGCGCGACCAACAGCGGGTTGGCCGCGGTCACGGGTGCGGCCAGGGCGGAGCTCACCGCCTCCTCCTCCAGGGTCGGCGGCGCCGCGACGGCCGCCGGCGCTGCCGCCGGCGCGGCCTCGGCAGGGGGCGTTGCGGCCGGTTCCGGGGTCTCCGGTTCCGGGGCGACCGGTTCCGGGCCGGCCGGCTGCTCTGCCGGTGCGGCGACCTCGACCGCGGCGGGGGCCTCAGCGACGGCGGGGGCCACCGTGAGCTTACCGATCGGCTGGAGCCGCGCCGCCAGGGCGGACGGATCGGCGGGGGCCGCAATCGGCTCGAACCTGTTGATCAGGATGAAAGCCAGGGCCGCGGCAACGCCCACGACGACCACCCCTCCCTTGACGATCCCGCTTTCCCAGAGCCTCGGTTTTTCGGAAGACATACGCGCACTTAGCCTCATATTCACTGGTGGTTTAGCCCCTGCGCCCGCCACGCCGGGCGGGTGGGGCAGCAGATTCGGTGCAACGGCGCCGACGACCCGGCCGCACCCAGGCAAACGCCGCACGCCCCGCGTCGGCGGCCGGACAACCCGGGACCCTCGATCGCGGCGGTACGGCGGCGGCTTCGCGCGCATTGTAGGGTAAAAGGTCGAGTGATAGCCGCATCAATCGTCGATTCACCCGCGCGATCCGAGCGGGCTGACCGGCCCGGCCGGATATGCGATGATCCGCGGGACGGGCCGGCGAGCGGCCCAGGAACTCAACGAGGACGCAGCGATGACCCTGAATTTGCAGCCCCCGTGCACGCGGCCCCGCCGTGCCCGCGCGCCCGCGACCGTGCGCGGGGTACGCCCATGACCGACCCCGCCCACCCGGAACCCCGGCGCCTGGACCACTGGCAACTCGCGATCCGCGTCGTCGCCATGCCCGCGGACACCAACGCCTACGGCGACATCTTCGGCGGCTGGATCATGTCCCAGGCGGACGTGGCCGGCAGTACCATCGCTATCGAGGCCGCCCAGGGGCGGGTCGCCACAGTGGCGGTGAAGGAATTCCGCTTCGTCACGCCGGTGCTGGTCGGTGACCTGACGGAACTGCACGCCCGCATGCTGCATATCGGCAACACCTCCATCAGCGTCGAGGTCGATGTCTGGGCCCAGGGCGAACCGGACCCCAAGAGTCGCCGCCACGCGGCCCACGCGATCTTCGTCTATGTCGCGGTGGATGGGCAGGGGCGACCGCGACCCATCCCGCGGCCCGCGGGTCAGCTCATCTAAGGGACCGGCCCGGGCGAGAGTCAAGGATCCCGCTCTCGGCTGCCTGGGCGCCGGTCGCGTGTGCGATAAACACAGATCGCCAGACTTGACATCATCTGCGCCTGTATATACAATTAGGATTATATAGCTCTCGGTGTTTAAATAATTAGTCCAACAACGAATACTGCCGTTGCCGTTGCCGTTGCCGTAATCGAAAAATCAATGTAATTCGGGCCTGTTCAGATCGATGTCTATTCTTCAAAGTGGTATTTATTCCGAAGGATCCAGGCGTGATCATACGGCCCGAATCCTGTAGAGCGAAGCAGCTATCAGAGATATGGTTAGCCGTAGGCCGTTACCATACAAGGTGAGCCAATGAAATCAAATGGTAAGATTGCGGGAACTGAGGATGCCTGGGACAACCGTGAACTTGGTTCCGCCCCGAACTTCGCTGTTCTCCTGGATAACTCGGACGAGGTAGCTATCGATGACGCTTTGGCGCTGCAACCGATCTCGATCCGGCTCCAGAAGTCGCTGATCGAGGACTTCAAGCTGATCGCCCGGTTAGACGGTTTGGGCTATCAGACGCTGATGCGGCAGGTCCTTACGCGGTTTGCCGACTGCGAGAAGAAACGCATTATGCGGGAGGTAGCGTCCGCCGCCGCGACGCGGAGCCTGGAAAGGGCGACGGGTGCCGACGAGAATTCTCCCAAGACCGCGTCAGGCGTTTGAGCGACACCCGTGCCGAAACGATGGACCCGAGGCACTGGACCTGAGCCATTGCCGTGCGCGTGATCCCAATCTACGCACGCACTCCTCGAACCTGACGTTGCGGACCATCCTCCCAGCCATTACGGCGATTCTCAACGCGCACCCTCGACTGCTGGCACCCGTGGCCCGAACCCTTCCGGCCGCATACCCTCGGCCTGATGCGGGCCCCGCGCATCGCCCCCATTCAACCATGAGAATCAAGCCACATGTTCGAAGCGACGAAGGTCGGACGCACCGTCTGCAAAGAAGAATTCAAAGAGCAACAGGAAGCCCTGCGCACCCAGTTGCTGGAGGCCCAGCGTGAGGTGCGCGAGCGCCATCTCCCGGTAGTGGTGCTGGTCTCCGGGGTGGAGGGGGCCGGCAAGGGCGAGGTCGTCAACCGCCTCAACGAGTGGCTGGACACCCGCGGCGTGCAAACCTTCGCCTTCTGGGACGAGACCGACGAAGAGCGTGCCCGACCCCGCTACTGGCGCTTCTGGCGCACCCTGCCGCCGCGCGGTGACATCACCATCCTGTTTGGCGGCTGGTACGCGGCCCCGCTCGAGCACCGCTTCCAGGGCCACTGCACCGATGCGGAACTGGACGCGGAGTTGAACCGCATCGTCGAGTTCGAGCGGATGCTGATCCAGGACGGCGCCCTGATCGTTAAATTCTGGTTCCATATGTCCGAAGAGAATCAGAAGGCCTGTCTCAACGCCCTGTCCCGGGATGACCGCAGCCGCTGGAAGATGATGCCGCAGAAGGCCAAGTTCTCTGAGCATTACCGGGTCTTCGAGCAGGTCGCCGAGCGCGTGGTGCAGCACACCGATCAGGGCATCTCACCCTGGCACCAAGTGGAGGCGACGGACCCGCGTTACCGGGACCTGACGGTCGGCAAGACCCTGCTCGCCGCCATCCGCAACCGCCTGAGCGACCCCGGCGTACCGGACCAGACGGGCGCTGCCGGCAGTCCGGCTATGCCGAGCAGCCCGGCGGCCCAGATCACGGTACTCGACAAGCTGGACCTGTCCAAGTCCCTGCCGGCCGCCAAATACAAGACGCGGATGGCTGAACTGCGCAAGGAGATCAATGAGCTGGCCTGGCACGCCTACAACGCCAAGCGCTCCACGGTGCTGATGTTCGAGGGGGTGGACGCCGGCGGCAAGGGCGGAGCCATCCGCCGCATCACCAGTGCCATCGACGCCCGGTTGTACCGCACCATCCCGGTCGCCGCCCCCACCGACGAGGAAAAAGCCCACCACTATCTGTGGCGTTTCTGGCGACAAATCCCGCGCGCCGGGTATATCAGCATCTATGACCGCTCCTGGTACGGGCGCGTCCTGGTCGAGCGGGTGGAGGGTTACGCGAGCGATGCGGAGTGGCGGCGCGCCTATTCCGAGATCAACCGCTTCGAGGAGCAACTGGTCGGCAGCGGCATCGTCCTGCTCAAGTTCTGGATCCAGATCGATCAGGACGAGCAGCTCAGGCGCTTCCAGGACCGGGAGGAGACCGCCTACAAGCGCTACAAGATCACCGCCGACGACTGGCGCAATCGCGAGAAATGGCCTGCCTATAAAGAGGCCGTCAATGAAATGGTGGCACGCACCAGCACCCAGCACGCCCCCTGGACCCTGGTGGAGGGCAACGACAAGCCCTATGCGCGGGTCAAGGTGATGCGCACCATCTGCGAATCATTGGAGCGCGCCCTGGCCGCCGGACGTCCCTCCATCTCCGGCTATGTGCCCTGCGGTGACAAGCGCCCGGCGGTGCCGGCACCGGCGCCGGCGCCAACGCCGACGCAGAGCGGCGCGCCGGTCGTGAAGGACCCGAAGGGTAAGGGCTGAAGCGGTAAAGGCCCTGCGTGCGATCCGAACTGATGTGCTGACCGAGATCCCGGGTACGTTGTCGTAATCGTTGTCGTAATCGAATAATTCGACCACGATTACGACAACGACAACGACAACGACAACGACAGCGACAGCGACGTCCAGTCCGTGAGAACGTCCAGTAGCTGTAGGGTACGCATCGCGTACCCAACGCCCCTTCAGGGCTTGACATCTTCATGACCATGAAACATCACCCCCTGCTCGCCTTTCTCCTCGGTATCTGGCTCGGCGGCTCCGTGCTCGTGGGGGCCGCGGTCGCCTACAATTTCGCGGGTTTCGAGGACCTGTTCGCGCGTAACCCCAAGCTCGCCCAGCAGGCCGGTTTCCTCCCCCAGGACACCGCGGCCAAGAAGTCCAGTGCCCTGTGGGTTCACGCGGCCGAACTGAACCGGGTCCTGTTTCAGGCGTGGAACCGCACCCAGCTCGTCCTGGGCGCCCTCGTGCTGGGGCTCGCAATCACCTGGCGCGCCCGGCGGCTTGCGACGGTCCTGCTCGCCTTGGGTCTGGCATTGGTGCTCTTCACCCACTTCGGCCTGGAACCCCAGGTCGTGGGGATCGGACGCCAGTTGGACTTTGTGCCGCGCACCCCACCCCCACCGCAACTCGCGGCCTTCCAAGACGCCCACCGTGCCTATTTTATTGCCGACACGCTCCGCTTCTGCCTGGTGCTGGCGGCCGCGGGCCTCTTGCTCTACGGCGGGCCGCGAAACGCCGCAAGCCAGCGCCCTGACGCAGCGCGGTCCTAGGATGTCCAGCACACTGATCATTCGCCGCGCCCTCGCGCTGCTGCTGTTCACCGCGGCCCTGGCGTTGACAGTGCACCTGATCCTTGACCTCAATCGGGTCAAGGCGCTCAAGACCGATCTAGGCGAGATCAACCATGTCCGCTACGGCCTGCTCGACGCGGATCAATGGCTGGGGCGCATCGCCGCGGTGCTCGAGCGCCGTATCAACGGCTTTGAACTGACCGAGAGCAACCGGCCCCAGATCAAACAGGCGGTCGAGCGGGTACTGAATACCCTACTGCTGGAGGTGGAGCGGTCCCTGCGCCGCCACAACCTCAACAACGGCGGGTCCGTGGTCGATCAACTCAAGGGGTTGGTGCAACAGGGGCTGCAGGACCTGCTGATCGACTTCGACCGCCTGCGCGCCAAGGTGCCAGACTACGCGCAACGCGTGGTCGAGGAACTGTCCAAACCCGAGGCCAAGCGGGAAATCAAGGCACAACTCATGGCCTTCATGCAGAACACGGCCGCCGCCGGCTTCGCCAAGACCGACCGCTCCCGCCTCGCGGCCCTGATGGCCGCCCATGCTTGTGCCGACCTGGCCGCCTGCAACCAGACCCTCGAGGCCCAGGTCGCCGCTGCCCGCCGACCGATTCTGTACCAGGTGCTCGGCGTCTTCGCCCTGGTCGGGGTCCTGTTCGGCCTCTGTCTCGCCCCCCGGGCGCGGGCGGCGGCCTACGCCCCGCCCCCGGCATTCGATCCGTTCCGGCTGGTCCTGCTCACCGGCGCGACGCTCATCCTGCTGGCCGGGGGCATCCTGACGCCCATGATCGAGATCGACGCGCGGATCACGGGGCTCACCATCGAACTCCTGGGTGAACCGGTGACCTTCACCAATCAGGTGCTGTATTTCCAGAGCAAGAGCATCTTCGACGTGGCCTCCATCCTGATGCGCACCGGGACCGCGGACCTGATCCTGGTGGCGGTGCTGATCGTCGTCTTCAGCGTCGTCTTTCCCGCCCTCAAGGTCATCGCGACCTGGCTCTATTTTTACGACTACCGGGGCCTGCGCCGCGCCCCCAGCGTGCGCTTCTTCGCGCTGCGCTCCGGCAAATGGTCCATGGCCGACGTGCTGGTCGTCGCCATCTTCATGGCCTATATCGGCTTCAGCGGCCTGGTCGGCAGTGAGCTCAGCGACCTGCGCCAGGCGAGCACGGCGGTGGAGGTTCTGACCACCAACGGCACCAGCCTGGCACCAGGGTTTTATCTGTTTCTGGGGTTTGTGTTGGCCAGTCTATGGCTGTCGAGCATCCTGGCGGATCGCCTGGGGGAAGGTCACGCAACCTGAGCTTGAGATTCAGTCCGGGATCTGGCTGAGGCGTTGCAAGTGCCTCAAGGTCCGCCGGGATTCCAACCGCGCCTTCAACAGTTGGACGGTGGCGCTGAGCGCGTCGCTTGGCCGCTCGTGCAGGGCCAGGGTGAAGGCCCCTTGGACCAGACCGGGGATCGCCTCGAGCCGCGCGGGCAATTGGTGATCGATCCAGTAGGCGAGGTACCGGCGCTTGAGTCTGCCCGGTTCCAAGTGGCGGAGCACGGCCGGATCGACCGGCGTATCCATGAGCAACCGCTGCCAGTGCAGGACTGCCCACGCGGCGGTGCTCAGACCCGCCGAATCGATCAGTGGTAGAATCCAGCCCCAGTCGGGCTGGATGGCGCGGAGCATCCGGTCGAGGTCCACGGCACGGATCAGTTTGCCTGTGCGACCGTTGACGTGCTTGGTGAAGGCGGGATGGACCAACATCACGAGCAGGTTGGCGTCGTCACTGAGGACAGAGAGCGGCCCAAATGGACGAGCCGTCTCAAGCAACACGGGCGTCAACTCGAAACGGCTGCGCCCGGGCCGAAACAGCGCCCAATGCAAGTCGATGGTGGCATACCGGTCCCTGAGATTGACCTCATGGCTGATGTTGGTGCGGGTACCCATGAAGCCGAACTGCTGCTGTACCAGAGTCCGGAGCGCGGTCGCGCGGTCGCGGGGTGTCACCAGCAGGTCCACATCGTCGGCGGGCCTCAGGGCTGGCACCGGGTAGAGGCGCTCACGCAGGGCAACCCCTTTGAAGACCGCATGGGCTACGCCCGCGGCCCCGAGCGACCGCGAGGCTCGAGCGGCGGCGCGGCGCTGCAAGAGGTAGAGTGCCGCTGCCGAGCGCTCGCTCGCGTTGAGTGCCTGGCGTTGGTCGTCCGCGAGCGAGACCTGTCCGGACTCCACCAGGTGCGACCAGAGGGGTGCGAGGCCCTGCATGGCGATCGTGCGCATGAGCGCGGTCTCGTCTGCGACAACGCAAGGGGCCCGGCACCGCTGTTGCGTGTCGACCCCGAGCGGTGCCAAGGCCGCGCGCAGTGCGATGATAGGGGTAACGCCGGACATGGAGGTCTCAATGGTGAAGAGGGGATTCCTGGTCCGCTGCCCAGGCCCCCGGTTGGCAGCCGTGCGCCCGCGGCCGCCCGCGGCGGCAGGCGTCCTCGCTCCTCGCGGCGTGGGCGCCGTCGTCGTCCCGGGCGCGCTTGCGAGTTTGGTGTTTTCATGACGATATCAGCCCTACTGGACGCTCGCCTCAAGGTCTCCCGGGAACTTCTCTATCAACGGGTGCGCGACGAAACCGTGATCCTTGATCTCGCCGGGGAGCAATATTACAGCCTCAACGCCGTCGGTTCGTACATCTGGGACCTGCTCGGCGAGGACCACACCCTGGCGCAGATCGCGCAGGTCATCGCACGGGAGTTCGATGCGCCGCTGGCCCAGGCACAAGACGACCTGCGGGTCTTCGTCGAACAACTGGTGGCCGCCGGTTTGGCCGAGGTTGAACCGTCGTGCGCCGCGGGCCCGGACTGAGTCGGGCCCTGGCCGGCCCGGGCTGCAGTATCCTGCACCTGTGCCAAGCCGCCGCCGCCGTCTTGGTAGCCATCGTCGGGTTACATCTACGCGGCTATGGACCGACGCTGAAATCCATGCGGGCCCCGCCGCGACGGCGGGCGCAGCGGCCGGGGCTGCCCAATGACCGGCAGAGGATGTCCCTGATACGCGCCATGCATATCGTGACGCGCCTGACGCGGGGGAGGCTCACCTGTCTCCCGCGCTCCTGCGCACTGTTTCTACTCCTCGCCTGGCATGGGTATGACCCCCGGATTCGTCTCGGCGTGCGCCCCGGTGGACCCGGAGTGCAGGCCCACGCGTGGGTGGAAATCGGTGGTATACCAGTGGGTGAGCCCGCCCAGGTGCGTGCGCGATTCATGCCATTGGGCGGCCGTGGCGGCGACGCGCCGTCCGGCGTCGCAGCTGGCCTGGAGCCGGTCCCGCGGCGACCTGCGGCCGTGGCCGGCGCCAAGGGCGCGCGGCAACCTACCCGAGCGCATGCACGATCTGCGCACAAACCCGCGGCAGTAGCGCGAGGTCCGACGGATAGGTCACCCGATAGACAGGAACGGCCGTCGCCACCCGGGCCGACTGTCCGAGTAACCGGGACAGATGGGCGCGATCCCCAATGTCGAACTTGAAGGCGTGCTGCATCAACTCAATCGTAGCCGCGGTCCCCGCCAGGCGCTCCAGCACGGTGCGCTGCGTCCCGGCGTCCGGGGACCGGCGTTGCAGCGACAGGATGGCCCGCACCGGGGTCTGGCCCGGCAGGGGCGGTACCTCTGAGCACTGATCGAGGCAACAGCGCAGCTTATCAGCGCGGTAGCCGACCGGTTTCCGCGACGGGGGTGCGGGACTCAGGCGCTCCGCGGCGTCTGGCCACAACCTGACCCCAGGATACCCCGGCGCACAATAGACACCCGTGTCACCAGCGTCGATCAACGAGGCGTCATCCGCGAGCAGCCGGGCGCCTTCGCGGTGGAAGGCCGCCGCCAGGGTCGATTTCCCTTGGCCGGGATGCCCGATCAAACACACCGCACCGGATTGCGTCGTGACTGAACTCGCGTGAAGTACCAGACGCCCCCCTTGCGCCAGGGTGCGGGGCACCACCTGGTCCAGCAGTGCGTGACGAAAGGCGGTATCGGCGCTCGGGCGCAGACGATGGTAATGGATCTCCGTGCAACTCGGCGCCACCAGGAACTCCGCGTTCTCGGAAAAGCGCAGGATCAAGCCCTCGCGACTGCGCCCGGCACGCAGATTGAGGCGCCCATCCCGCGCGTACCACTCGCGAAACCAGGCAATGGGCGCAACTGGGCCGGCCGGTTGGGCGAGGGCGCGCACTGTGATCGCCGGGGAGGGCACGTCGGCGTCGGGGAGCAGTTCCGGCAGCGGACAATCCGACTCAAGGCGACGGCCGAATATCTGGTAGCATAAGATGCTGGCGCAGGCCGCCTGTCCTGGTACATGGCTGGAAGACATTGTTGCGGCGGTATCTGGAGTAGCGAAACGTTGAGCATATTCTGCCTGATCTTGGACCCTCCCGGACGGGAAGTTGGTGCCGACGAACTCTCGCCACTGCTGGCCCCCGTGTCCTACCTTGGGTCGCGCGGGCGCTCGGTGTGGGTAAGCGGAAATCTCGCCATTGGCTGGCTGCACCATCACGGACCCGTTCAATCCGAGCACGCCGCCTTCGCGCAACAGGCGATGGCCGGACCTTTGATACTGGCCGCGGATGTCCGCCTGGATTCACGCGCCGAATTGCTTCGTCAACTGGGCGGCACCCGCGAGGTCGAGGGTCCGGTCAGCGACGAGTGGCTGGTGCTGGCGGCCTATCGGCGTTGGAAAAGAGACTGCGCGCGGCACCTGCTTGGCGACTTTGCCTTCGTCGTCTTCGACCGTGAGACCCAGGCGCTTTATGGTTGTACCGATGCCATGGGCACGCGCCGATTGTTCTGCGGAGAGTTGGCGTCCGGGCGCCTGATCATCGCCTCGGAAGAGGCGTGCCTGCTGTCCGTCCCGGAGTTGACCGAGCGCTGGTCCGAGACGGGTCTCGCCTGTTGGATGTCGGCATCTCCCCATCGGGAGTTGTCGCTGTTTGAACGGATCCGGGTCATTGCGTGCGGCCGGCAACTCGACCGGACCCCCGCGGGGTCCAGGACCAGCCGCTGGTGGCCCCCTCAGGACCTCCCGGAGGTCCGGTACCGGCGCCGGGACGACTATGTCGCCTGTTACCGGGAACTGTTGACCCGGGCCGTTGCGGACCGGATGCCGGCCGGGGGCGCCCCGGTGCTCTGTCACCTCAGCGGAGGCATGGATTCGAGCACGATCACGGCCGCGGCCGTCGCGACCGGCGGGACTGAGCGGGTGGCCACCGTTTCTTATCACTATCGGGGTTTCGCGAACTGTGACGAGACCGCGTTCGTCGCGCAGACCCGCCGGCTCCTCGGTATCCGTGAGTCGATTGAGGTGGACGGCGCCGCCGTCACCCTGGCGGACGCGTCCAACCCTGCGCTGATTCGCCGCGAGTCCCCCCTGGCTGGCGAGTTCCAGGGCCTGCGACAGGAGCTTCGGGAGGCATCCAGGCTTGGCTGCGAGGTGATTCTGATCGGGAACGGCGGCGATGAACTGACCGCGGGCAGCCCGAATGCCGCAACGCTGGAACGCTTGCGCCGAGCGGACCTGTCGGTGCTCGGGGAACTGTACCGGAGTGCGCGCACCCGGGGCCTCTCACTGCCCCGGCACCTGTTGAACCGAATCGGCAGACCGGCGCTGCGCCTGGCGCTGCCGCTCACCCTGCGGCAGTGGCTACTCGAGAGGCGTGCGGTCTCGCGGCAGTTGCCGCCGTGGTTGCGGCATCGGCGAGAACTCGTCAAGTCGGTGGCCGAGCGGTTGCAACCTTACGGTGAGTACGCTGGTTTGACCGACTACCAGTTGACGCTGCTGCGGATGCTGCGCCGCAGTGGCTCCTGGGTGACCCTCGACTGCTGCCGGCTGAACTCGGGGGCCGCGGGACTGGACGTGCGGGCGCCGTTTCTCGACCTGCGCCTCCTCGAGTTCGCCCTGGGTACGCCCCCTGACCTCTGGTGTCGGCAGAATTACAACAAATACCTCCCGCGGCTGGCATTTTCCGCCAGCCTGCCCCATGATGTCTGCTGGACGCGGGGCAAGATCGTGCTGGACGAATTCGTAGCGAGCACCTGGGACCGCCAGCGGGCGCTCATCCGCTCGGTCATCGGCCAAGCGAAATCACGGTTAGACCCGGCATCGGCCGCGTTCCGGATGATGCCCGCGGCGCACGAACTCGACGCCGCCCCCAACCACCGGGCGAAATTCACCTACACTGCTTATTTGGCCGCTTGGATCAATCAGCGGCATCCACCAATCTGAGGAGCGACCATGTCTGAATCGTCTCAAGAAGCCAGAGCGCCGGCGCTTGGAAACGACCGGCCCCGCCCCTACGAGGCACCGGTGTTGCGGCTGTTGGGCGGGCTCGCTGAGTTGACCAAGGGCGCTGGTTTTGCAAACGGAGTCGATCCGGACCCCCTTTGGGTCATGGAGACCATACCTTCCGCGAACCCTTAGACAAGGCCATGCGGACCCGGCGCGCAGCTGGATCGTCCGGCGAACTGCAAACCATCGCGGCCGTGGCCTGACGGTCGCGGGGCCGGGGGGAAGGTCGAGCGACCCGCATGTAGGCGCGTCGGTCGACACTGGTCGGCCCGTCCCAGGCGTAAAGGGGCGCGCTCGGGCGTTGGCGGGAGCGGCCGGTCGCTCGGACCCTTGGGCTGCGGTGTGCGGGTGAGCCGCGCGGCAGGGGTGGGCAGCCCCCCATGCCGATCACGAGGGATCAGTGAGGCGGCAGGTGCCTACGCGGGGCGAGCCGCCGACGCATGGGGTTCCAAGCCCAGAGGCTTGCCAGAAAGGGGAGGATCAGGGTCACACCCGGCGGCTCCGGCGTATCGTAGGTGAAGGTGCCGTACCCGAGGCCGCGAGTATCGCTGTTGGTCAGCGTGATACCGGCGATCAGGTCGGCACCGGGGACGGTGCGAAACACCAGCGACATCGTATCACGTTCACTAATGGTCTTTCGGTTGAACATCACGGTCAACCGATCGATCAGAGCGCCATCGCGGGCATAAAAATCGACGAACATATTGGAATCCGGATTCGTAATCGGATCGTAGATGTCGATCCCCGTCAAACCCAATGCCACGGCGTGCTGATCGAAGCTGTACATCAGCGATGCGGCGGCGGAGGATACATCTAAAGTGCGGGGCGGCGTGGAACTGGAATCGGCTTTCAGGATCCCGATGAGCATGGCGTCCCAACCCGCTAACGCACCACCGAGGCCTTTGATATTCATAACCCCAATCTCGGTCTTATAGGGGTCGGCCGCAGAATTCATCGCCAAGGTCAGCGGGTTACCCGAACTCCCGACCGCAACCGCCTCATAGTCCGACGGCGGATTGCTGCCACTACGATGCACCAACGAGGTCTGATCGGGCAGAAAAATCGAGCCGAGCGCGATGTTGCGGATGAACTGCACATCGTTAAAGACCGCTGTGTAGCCGAACTGCAGGGGGGCAAGTCCTGCAAGCGTGGTCTGGTAAGAGAGCGGCCCGGTCGCGTCCGCCGCCGTGACCAGGTTAGTCAGGCTTGTGTAATTCACGGCTTTCGCAACCTGCGCGGACAACGCGCTCAGGAGCAGCAGAAAGCAGAGTCGACCGAGCGATTTCATACCTTGTCACCATTGCTGCACCGGATTCCGAACCACCCGAGAGGGCCCCGAATGCAAGAAAACCAACCACCAAAAACGGCTCGCAAATGCATCTCAGAGGTCTCGACAATAGTCGCGCCATGACGAAAATCGTTCGTAAGAATCCGCAAAGTGTGCTGGTATGGAATCGCCGCCGCCTGTCGACACCAACGCGCCAACACCTTTTATCGGGGCCTGGGCACGCCTAGGACACCACCTGTGGCGCAACGCCTCCACTGCCTTGTGACGGCACGGACTTCAGTCTGGCGAAAACCGTCTGGTCATCGAGAGAACCGCTGTAAAGGCCCACCATGCCCGGCGGACGACGGCGGAAGCGCTTGTAGGGCCAGACATACTGCTCCGCACAGACGCTCACACACTGCTCTATCCCACGGTTCAAGGCAGTCGCCGCAACCAACTCGTCCGCGCTATCGATGCCCTCCGGCGCCGGGATGCAATGCATCCGAAACCCAACCGCGTCCGGCAGCCGCTCCGCAAACATAAAAATCACCGGTGCGCCTGTGCGCCGGGCAAGCCTGTTGACCAGTAGCATAGTGTAAGCAGGGATTCCAAACAAGGGGGCGAAGACGGCCCCCTTGTCCTCCTTGGGCTCCTGGTCGGGCAACACGCCGACATAGTCGCCCCGCTCCAGGGCCTGGACCAGGACGCGGATGCCGCGGGCGGTGATGGGCGCCAGTTGCGCGCCGCAGCGCCGCCGTGCGGCCAGGATCAGGTCGTCCAGGTAGCGCTGGGGCTTGTAGAAAATGGCGGTGGGTCCCTGGCGGGCCAGGTGCAGGCCAGCCAGTTCCCAGGCCCCCAGGTGGGGGGACAGGACGATCAGGCCCCGCCCGGGGGGGCGTTGCAGGAATTCGGCCCCGCGCACCTCCCGCACCAGGGCGTGCACCTGATCGAGCGGGCGCTGCCACAGGTAGCCGATCTCCAGATAGGTCTTGCCGAATTCGACCAGATTGCGGTTGCGCAGCCGGATCAGCTCCGGAATTTCCAGGTGCGGAAAACACAGGCGCAGGTTGATCAGGGCGTTGCGCCGCTGGCGGTTGGGCCAGTGGATGAAGACCCAGCCGACGGCCTGACCCAGGCGGTGGAGCACCGGGAGCGGCAGGCGCGCGACCAGTTGCACCAGGGCGCGCGCGATGCGATTGGTCGCCGCGACCCGCAGGCGCCGCCAGCGGCTCAGCTTTTTTTTCGCCACCGGCGTTGCTCCTGGGTTGGTTCCGGCCGCGGCGCGGCCGGCGGCCGCGCCCACTTGCTACACTGTCGGTCCCGCCGCGCCGGTCGCCGACGCGGCGTGCGACGCATGATAACGACCACCAATCGAGGTACCCCCACGTGAATGACGATCACCCGAGCGCCCTGACCCCCGATGATGCCCACCGGATGCTGGAAGAGCAGCCCCAGGCAGTCCTGGTGGACATCCGCTCCTCCATGGAGTTTCTGTTCGTGGGCCACCCTAAGGGGGCGGTACACGTACCCTGGATCGACGAGCCCGACTGGGTCGTCAACCCCCATTTTACGACCGAGATCCGCAAGGTCCTCTTGGGCGGCGCCGTGTGCGAGCCCGATAGCCCCTGCGCCCCGGTGATCCTGATCTGCCGCAGCGGCAAGCGCTCGCTGGAGGCCGGGCGCGCCCTGCTCAAGGACGGGCTGCGGGCGGTTCACCATGTGGACGAGGGCTTCGAGGGCGATCTGGACGAGCACCACCACCGCAGCACCAAGGGTGGGTGGCGCTTCCGCGGGCTGCCCTGGGAACAGTGCTGAGCCCGGCCCTGCATCCGGACCCGGGTGCTGCGGCGCCATCGACTAGTCGCGCTCCTCGATCCAGGCCAACTGGATGGCCTCCAGCACCTTCTCCCCGCACCGCGCGCTGGCATCCGCGAAATCGGCGAGCGATTCGACCCAGGTACGCAGGTCAACGAAGTTGAGATAGCGCGGGTCCTGTTGGGGGTGCGCCTCCTCCAGGGCGATGGCGATCTCCCGGGTGTCGGTCCATTTCAGTGCCATCGATCTGCTCCGCTTGCTTAGGAACGGTTCACCAATGAGTTAAACAAGGCCATCAGCAAATGCTCTTGGGGTCGTTGTCGTTGTCGTAATCGAGGTTATCGTACCGCCCCGAATTCTGTCGCACCCCAAATCGCATCGCTTCTCCGATTACGACAACGACAACGACAACGAAAACTACAACGACTGCAGGTGCTTAACCTGTTTAGCGCCGCTCCGAAACCATGTTGATGGTGTAGCGAGGGATCTCGATCACCAGATCGGCCTCCCCCACCAGTGCCTGACAGCTCAGCCGCGATTCGGCCGTGAGGCCCCAGGCGCGATCCAGGATGTCCTCTTCCAGGTCGTCGGGGGGCGCGAGCGAGTCACCGCCGGCGCGCAGGATCACGTGGCAGGTGGTGCAGGCGCAGGAGCGGTCGCAGGCGTGCTCGATCTCGATCCCGTGGGCCAGGGCCGCATCACAGATGCTGGTGCCCGGCGCCGCGTCGATCGCAGCCCCCTGGGGACAGAGGGTGGCATGGGGTAGAAAGGTCAGGTGCGGCATCAGGTGTTGGTCGTTTGCTGGTCGAATTCTTCGAGGCGATGCCCGGCCATGGCGCTGCGGATGCTCCGGTTCATGCGCCGCTCCACATAGAAGCCGCAGGTGCGCTCCAAGGCCCGGACCTCCTTGCGAATGGCGAAGGCGTCGGGGCGCACCAGGGTGGCCTGGAGCCGGGCCAGGGCCTCGTCCACCCGCGCGCGCTCGTCCGCGGCCAGGAGTTCATCCCCGTCGCGGGCCAGCGCGGCGCGTAGCGACTCGAGCACCCGCTCGCCTGCCACGCGCTCTTCGCCCAGGCGCCGGGCCAGTTGGTCCTCCTGGGCATGGCTCCAAGAGTCGCGCAGCATGGACTCGATCTGCGCGTCGCTCAGCCCATAGGACGGCTTGACCTCGACCCGGGCACTGACCCCGCTGGTACGCTCGCGGGCACTGACCTGCAGGAGTCCGTCGGCATCGATCTCAAAGCTGACGCGAATGCGCGCCGCCCCCGCCACCATGGGCGGAATGCCGCGCAGCTCAAAGCGCGCGAGCGACCGGCAATCGGCCATCAGGTCACGCTCGCCTTGCAGCACATGGACCGCCAGGGCGGTCTGACCGTCCTTGAAGGTGGTGAAATCCTGGGCGCGGGCCGCCGGGATGGTGGTATTGCGCGGGATCAGCCGCTCGACCAGCCCGCCCATGGTCTCGATCCCGAGCGACAGGGGGATCACGTCCAGGAGTAGCAGGTCGTCGCCCGGGCGGTTGCCGGCCAGCAGGTCGGCCTGCAGCGCGGCACCGAGCGCGACCACCCGGTCCGGGTCGATGCCGCTCAAGGGTTCACGGCCGAAGAGTTCCGCCACCCGCGCCCGCACCAGCGGGACCCGGGTGGAGCCCCCCACCAGGACCACCGCGTCGATGTCCGCCGCGCTCACCCGGGCGTCGCGTAACGCCCGTCGGCAGGCGGCGAGCGAGCGGGCGATCAGGGGCTCGACCAGGGCCTCGAAGGTCGCGCGCTCCAGGGTCCCGAACCAGCGGTGGCCGTCCGGCAGGTCGAGGCACAGGTCCGCGCTCGCGGCACTGCTCAGGCACTCCTTGGCGTCACAGGCGGCCTGCATCAGCCGCCGCAGGGCGCCCTGATCCAGCCCGCCGTCCGGCCCGGCAGGGGCGGCAACGCCCGCCTGTTCCAGCACCCAGTCGGCCACCGCCCGGTCGAGGTCGTCGCCCCCGAGCGCGGAGTCGCCCCCGGTGGCCAGGACCTCGAACACGCCGCGCGTCAGGCGCAGGATCGAGATATCGAAGGTCCCGCCGCCCAGGTCATAGACCGCGTGGACGCCGACGGCCGCCTGGTCCAGGCCATAGGCCAGCGCCGCGGCCGTGGGTTCGCTCAGCAGCCGCAGGACCGGCAGCCCAGCCAGGGTCGCCGCGTCCTTGGTGGCCTGACGCTGGGCGTCGTCGAAATAGGCCGGCACCGTGATCACGACCCCGGCCAGGGGTCCGCCCAGCGCCTCCTCGGCACGCCGGGCCAGGGCCATCAGGACCTGCGCCGAGACCTCCACCGGGGTCAGATCACCGCCCGCGGTGCGGATGCACAGGACCGCCGAATCGGTCTCCACGAAGAGATAGGGCAGGCGCCCGCCCAGCCGTTCGACATCGGCAATACCCCTTCCGATCAATCGCTTGGCAGAGGCGACCGTATTGAGCGGGTCAGCGCCGGCGCCATCGCGGGCGGCCTGACCGACCAGCGGCGGCGCCTCCGCGCAGAAGCGGACCACGGAGGGCAAGAGGTGCCGGCCCTGCGCATCCGGCAAGGTCTGCGCCACCCCGCTGCGCACGACCGCAATCAGCGAGTTGGTGGTACCCAGATCGATGCCGGCGGCCAGCCGGTGCTGGTGGGGGGCGGCCGACTGTCCGGGTTCAGCGATCTGTAATAGCGGCATTGGCGTTCATTTGCGGACAATCACTCTTTAGTAGCGCCCATCGCACATGGCCTCCAGTTCCTCCGCGTCGCGGCGGCACTTGTCCAGGAACTGGAGCTTGCGCACGATTTCCCGGGCCGCCTGCAGGCTCGCGGGGGAGGGTAGGGCGAACAGCCCCGCCAACTCCTTGTCGAGGGCCACACTCTGCTCCACCAGGTGCGTCAGCACCGTCGCCACTGCCGCCCGCGGGTTGGGGCTCGACTGGGCCTCGGCCAGGGTCTCGCGCAACTCCATCTGCTCCATCAGAAAGGCCCCGTCCTTGCTCGTCTCGCTGTCCGTCCCGGGGTCGCCGGTGTGCAGGTCCAGCAGGTACTTGGCCCGGGCCAGGGGGTCCTTGAGGGTTCGATAGGCCTCGTTGACCTGGGTCGAGGCCGCCAGCGACAGGCGCTTTTCGTCGTCGGCCGCCACAGCGAAACGGTCGGGGTGGATCACCGCCTGGAGGGCACGGTAACGTTCCGCCAGACGCTTGGCGTCTACCGTGAAGCCGAGCGGCAGGTCGAACAGCTCGAAATAATTCTTGGAGAAGTCCAGCACGGCAGGATTCACCACATAGCACGGACGCGAGGCACTAGACGTTGAAGCTCTCGCCGCAACCGCAGGCGTGCTTCGCGTTCGGGTTGTTGAACCGGAACCCCTCGTTCAGACCCTCCCGGCCGAAGTCCAACTCGGTACCGTCCAGATAGACGAGACTCTTGGGGTCCACGATGACCCTCACGCCCTGGTCCTCGAAGACCCGGTCATCGGGCCCCAGGGTATCGGCGAACTCCAGCACATAGGCCATCCCGGAACAGCCGGAGGTCCGCACCCCCAGGCGCACGCCCAAGCCCTTGCCCCGCTTGGCGAGGAAGCGGGCGACGTGATCGGCCGCGGCGGGTGTCAGTGAGATGGCCATGGGAGAGTCTCCAGGGTCGGCGATCCAAGGGGCGGGCACACGACCGACGGCACCCGGGGGGCACGCACGTCGGCCGGTTGCGATGCTAGGCCCAATGGGTGCGCACTGGCAAGGCGGGCGATCCTAGCCGGGCTTGCGCTTGGCGGCATAGTCGTTGATCGCGGCCTTGATAGCGTCCTCCGCCAACACCGAGCAGTGGACCTTGACCGGCGGCAGGGCGAGTTCGTCCGCGATCTCCTGGTTCTTGATCTGGCGCGCCTCGGCGAGGGTCTTGCCCTTGACCCATTCGGTGAGCAGGCTGCTGGAGGCGATGGCGGAACCGCAGCCATAGGTCTTGAAGCGGGCGTCCTCGATCACGCCCTGCGCATTGACCCGAATCTGCAGGCGCATCACATCCCCGCAGGCGGGTGCGCCCACCATCCCGGTCCCGACGCTCGGGTCGTCCTTGTCGAAGGTGCCCACATTACGAGGGTTCTCGTAGTGGTCCAGAACCTTGTCACTGTATGCCATCGCGTGTCACCTTTTCAGCACTGCAGCTGACGTCGCAGTCGCGTTCGTTGTCGTTGTCGTTGTCGAAGGTATCATACCGGCCCGGATTTTCTCGCACCTCGTTGTTTCGCTACCCAAGGTTACAGCTATTCAGACCCTAGAATCCAACCCTCGCGATTTTAGATCAATAACTTACGATGGGCATCGGCCGAAAACACAGGGCTGAACGTTTACTCCGAGCTTTGTAAGTCGAAACCCGATAAGCCAAACTGCGCCCGCCCAAATTGCATCGCTTCTCCGACTCCGACTCCGATGCCGATTACGACAACGACAACGACAACGAATGTATCCGGTGCTCCACCACTTTCCGACTAATGCCCCACCCACTGCACCGACCTCAGGTCCACCCCGTCCTGGTACATATCCCACAGGGGCGAGAGTCCACGCAGGCGCTCCACCTGGGTGCGGATCTTGGCCACCGCATAGTCGACCTCCTGCGCCGTCGAGAAGCGCCCGAGGGTGAAGCGGATGGAACTGTGGGCCAGTTCGTCCTCCCGGCCGATGGCCCGCAGGACATAGCTCGGCTCCAGGCTCGCGGAGGTGCAGGCGGAGCCGCTGGACACCGCCAGGTCCTTGAGCGCCATGATCAGCGACTCGCCCTCCACATAGGCGAAGCTGACATTGAGGTTACCGGCCACCCGCCGCTCTGCGTCGCCATTCAGGAAGACCTGCTCCAGGTCCTTCAGCCCATCCCAGAGCCGTTGGCGCAGCGCCAGCACCCGCGCATTCTCCTGCGCCATCTCCAGCCGGGCGATCCGAAAGGCCTCGCCCATGCCGACGATCTGGTGGGTGGGCAGGGTGCCGGAGCGCAAGCCCCGCTCGTGGCCGCCGCCGTGCAGCTGTGCCTCGATGCGCACCCGCGGCTTGCGCCGCACATAGAGCGCCCCAACGCCCTTGGGCCCATAGGTCTTGTGGGCCGAGAAGGACATCAGGTCCACCGGCATGACCGCCAGATCGATATCAACCTTTCCCGTGCTCTGGGCGGCGTCCACATGCAGCAGGATGCCGCGCGCACGGGTCAGTTCACCGATAGCGCTGATGTCTTGGATGACGCCGATCTCGTTGTTCACATGCATCACCGACACCAGGATAGTGTCGGGCCGCAGGGCCGCGGCGAGCCGGTCGAGGTCGATCAGGCCGTTGGGTTCCGGGTCCAGATAGCTGACCTCGAACCCCTCGCGCTCCAGTTGGCGACAGGTGTCGAGTACCGCCTTGTGTTCGGTCTTGACGGTGACCAGGTGCCGGCCGCGCTTCTCGTAGAAGTGAGCGGCGCCCTTGATCGCCAGGTTGTCGGACTCGGTGGCGCCGGAGGTCCAAGCGAGTTCGCGCGGGTCCGCGTTGACCAGCTCGGCGACCTGCCGGCGGGCGTCCTCTACTGCCTCCTCGGCAGCCCAGCCGAAGGCGTGCGAGCGCGACGCCGGGTTGCCGAAGTTGCCATCCGGCGTGAGGCAGGCGCACATACGCTCGGCCACCCGCGGGTCGACCGGGGTGGTGGCGGAATAATCCATATAAATCGGAAGCTTCATGATGAACTCAGCACCATCGCGGGCACGGGGTCTTAGGGTCCGCGCACACGCAAACGCCGCCCGCGGGTGCGGTGGCGGCTCCGTCAGAGACCAAGGGTCGGGGCCACGACGGGTCAGAAGTGGGCCGCCGCCTGCCCGCTGGGGAGGGGGTCCAGCCGGATGTCGACGGCGGTGCAGGAATCAGTTCGCGCGGCGCTGTCGCGCCGCTCGACGAGCTGCTGGAGCGTGATGCCCTTCAGATAGTCCTGGATGCGGTCGCTCAAATCACGCCAGAGCTCGTGGGTCAGACAGGGGTGTCCGTCCTGGCAATCGCAGGCCCCGCCGCAGCGGGTGGTGTCCACCGTCTCGTCCACCGCCGCGATCACCTCGGCCACCGGGATCTCACTGGCCGCGCGGGCCAGGTTGTAGCCGCCGCCGGGGCCCCGCACGCTGGTGACCAGCGAACGGCGGCGCAGCTTGGCGAACAGTTGCTCTAGATAGGATAGGGAAATACCCTGGCGTTGCGCAATGTCGGCGAGGGCCGTCGGCCCCTTCCCCTGGTTGAGGGCCAGATCCAGCATCGCCGTAACCGCGTAGCGCCCTTTCGTGGTCAGTCTCATGTGAACCCTCTCATACTCATCCTACCCGGGTAGGGGTTTTCACGGATATGGTACATTACCCAAGCGCAATGATCAATTAATGACTCAGTTACTCCGGGGGCTCTCACCCGCAGCACTGTCAAGGGTCTAGGCGGCGATCCGCACGCACTCAGGGCGCCGGCCCGCCCGGCCGGCCGGGTGCCGACACCGGTACCATCGGGGAGTCGATCACCCCGGCATCGAGGTCCGCGTCGTGGTCGAAGTGCGCCATGATGCCGTGCGCCTCCAGGGCGCGGGACATAGCCTCCAGGCGCTGGTCCATGTGGTGGATGTGGTCGAGCATGCGGTTGATGGCGTTGGCCACGGGGTCCGGGGCGTCCAGGGTCGCCCCGTAGGCGTCGAAGCCGATCCGCGCCGCGGTGTCGGCGCGGCGGCGCTGGTCGGCATCGCGCTCGCACTCGATCACGCGGCCGGGGACGCCCACCACGGTGGCGGCCGGCGGCACCGCCTTGACCACCACCGCGTTGGAGCCGATCCGCGCCCCGTCACCGATGCTGATGGGCCCCAGCACCTTGGCCCCGGCCCCCACCACCACATCGCGGCCGAGGCTCGGGTGACGCTTGCCCTTCTGCCAACTGGTACCGCCCAGGGTGACGCCGTGGTAGAGGGTGCAGTCGTCACCGATCACGGCGGTCTCCCCGATCACCACCCCCATACCGTGGTCGATGAACAGGCGCCGGCCGAGCGCGGCCCCGGGGTGGATCTCGATGCCGGTGAAGAGGCGCGCCACGTTGGACAGCACCCGCGCCAGCCACTTCAGGTTGTGCGACCACAGCCAATGGCTTAGCCGGTGTACGAGCACCGCATGGAGCCCGGGGTAGGTGGTCAGCACTTCAAAGCGGGTCCGGGCCGCGGGGTCGCGCTCGAAGACGCTGGCGATGTCCTCTCGAAGCCGGTCGAACATGGGAATTCCTTGATCCTTAAAGACTACAGTGAAGCCGCAGATGAGCACACCGGGACGCACAGGCTGGTTTCGCGACCGGCAGACGCCCGCCCGCGCCGTCCGTCGCCCGCAACCCGGGGAAGTCGGTCTCGGAAGCTCAGTCACTTTGCGCTCATGGTGCAGGTGGGTGCCGGTCTATTCTTGATCCGGCGGCGGGTCGGCCGCGCGCCCCGCCCGCGTGCGGCGCTGCACGGCACTGAGGATGCCGCGCAGGATATTGAGTTCCACCCAATCCGGACGCGCCCGGTTGAACAGGCGGCGCAGCCGCATCAGGAGCCGGGTGGACTGCGCCGGTGTCGCAAAGCCTAAGTCGATCAGGGTCCGGGCCAGGTGGGCGTGGAAGCCGTCCAGGGCCTCGGCGGTCGCCAGTTCCCGCGGCGCCTCCACCAGGCGCTCGCCCTGCCCCTCCCGCCAGGCGCGGCGGACCTCATAGGCGAGCACCTGCACGGCCGCGGCCAGATTCAGCGAGCTGAATCCGGGGTCCGTCGGGATATGCACCAAGGCCTGGCAGCAGGCCAGTTCCTCGTTGGCAAGACCGGAACTCTCCCGCCCGAACACCAGGGCCACGTCCCCCAGCGCGGCCTCCGCCAGCAGCAGCGCGGCCGCCGCCGGCGGCTCCAGGAGCGGCCAGGGGAGCGAGCGCAGCCGGGCGCTGGCCCCGACCACCAGCCGGCAGCCGGAGAGCGCACCGGGAAGGCTCCGGTGGACCCCAGCGCGCTGCAGCAGGTCGTCCGCCCCCGCGGCGCGGGCCAGCGCCTCGGCATCCGGCGGCGAGCGGGGGTTCGCCAACTCCAGGCGCGTCAGACCCATGGTCTTCATCGCCCGGGCGGCCGCGCCCAGGTTGCCGGTATGGGTGGTCCCCACCAACACGAAGCGGATGCGCGTGAGGGTCGCCTGGGCGGACATGGGGGCGGGCGGGGGGACGGGGGGGATGGTGGGTTCGGTCATGGGGCGCCAAGTTCCCCAGAATATCGACCCATTGTCAATCTTTGCCGGACGCGCCCCTTGGGGTATGGTGTCGGACATGAACCCAACCCTCAATATCGCCATCCGTGCCGCCCGTGCCGCAGCCAAGGTGCTGCTGCGCTACTACGAGCGGGTCGACCAGGTCAAGGCCCAGGCCAAGAGCCGCAACGACTTCGTAAGCGAGGTCGACCGCAGCGCCGAACAGGCCATCATCCAGGAACTGCGCGCCCGCTTCCCCAGCCACGCCATCCTCGCCGAGGAGAGCGGCGCCCAGGGTCAGGGCGACTACGAGTGGATCATCGACCCCCTGGACGGCACCACCAACTACCTCCACGGCTTCCCCCAGTTCTGCGTCTCCATCGCCCAGCGCCACCGCGGCCAGCTCGAGTGCGCCGTGGTCTACGACCCCCTGCGCGAGGAACTCTTCACCGCCGCCCGCGGCGAAGGCGCCCAACTCAACGACCGCCGCCTGCGCGTCGCCACCCGCCCCTCGCTGGAGGGCGCCCTGATCGGCACCGGCTTCCCCTTCCGCGACCAGCGCCACATGGACGCCTACCTCGCCATGTTCAAGGACATGACGCTGAACACCGCCGGCCTGCGCCGCCCCGGCTCCGCCGCCCTGGATCTGGCCTGGGTCGCTGCCGGACGTACCGACGGCTTCTGGGAACTGGGCCTCAACCCCTGGGACTTCGCCGCCGGCGCCCTGCTGGTCACCGAGGCCGGCGGCACCGTCACGGATCTGACCGGCGGCAGCCGCTACTTCGACACCTGCAACCTGGTGGCCGGCAACCTCAAGATTCACCAGTGCATGATCGAATTGATCCGGCCGCACTTGGGCGGGACGCTGAGCGCCTGACCGAGGAGGGGGAGGAGTCGGGGCGTCCCGCCCCGATCGCGTCCCGTCCAATGTTCCTCTCGAACCTGGAACCTGCCCAAGTCGATCCGTACTTCGCTGTGCTCCTTCCAACGTAGCCTAGCTTTTCGCCAGCCACGTTGCCCTTGCCCGCGCCCCAGCCCCCGGGGCCTTGATCATCACTCCGGCCCGCGGCGATTGGTCCGCACAGCGGACCCTACGGTAAACCCGCGCTCCGTAGGGTCCGCTGTGCGGGCCAACGGCCTCGCGGTGAGACCGGTGACCGGAATGAAGATCAAACCCCTTGTGGTGTATCCTCCTCACCCAAGCCTACCAACCACAATCCAGACCGCCACCACCGTGGATCAGCGGTGCCGCGGGCCGCATACCCGCGCCAGCGATCGCAAGGAGTGACGCCAAGCCCATGGCTCCCATCGCCCCCACCCACAAGCCCCTGGAGTACCGCTTCGACCAGGTGTCCTTTGGCCGGCATTGGGTGTCGGCAGCGTCGGCCATTGTTGCGTGCTGCTCACCGGCAGCCCCGAACCCCTCTCCGAACGGCTCGCCGCCGCCCTCTTGCACGGGGCCAACGAGTTCTGGCGCGAGCGGGGCCGCCGCCCCGCCATCCTGGGCACCCTCGAAGACCTGGTGCAACGCGGTCGCCTCCTCCCGAGCAACGGCCCATAATCAACGCGCAGGCCCTGCACATCCGGGAACTGCTTGCACGGCACGACAACCAGGAGATCCGGCTCGTCATTCTCGCGCAACTACTGCAAACCGAGGACTGAGGCCCATGTCGATTCAGCCACGCCCCTACTACAGTTTTGAGAACTACCTGGCGACCGAGCGCGAGTCCGTCGATGACAAGCACGAGTACGTCGCGGGCCAGGTCTTCGCCGTGGCCGGCGCGACCTTCAACCACAACCTGATTACGACCAACCTATCGAGGCTTTACCGCGAAAGTCGCGCAGCGACGCGGTGGGAGCGGCTTCAGCCGCGACGAGGCCTCGCGAACTGCCGCAACCATGACCAAGGCCGTAAGTCGCGCTGATCAGCGTCGATCTCACCATCATCGCGCGACCATTTCACGCCGAGGATCACCATGCACGCCTATTATGAAATAGAGACTGACATCCCCGCCAGCCATCGCATCGATATCCAGCTTCCGGATACGATTCCAGCGGGCAAGGCAAAGATCGCCATCATTTATGAAATGGCCGACGCGCGACCGCCGCTGAACACCCGCATGGCGGAGTTCCTGGCGAGTCTTCCCGACCAGCCGGACGAGGGACTGAGCCGCGAAGAGATACGGGCCTTTATTGACCACGAGCGCAGCAGTTGGGGCGACTGAGTATGGCCAACATATACCCCGATAGTTGCATGATCATCGGATTGATCGAAGGCGATGCCAGCCAACGGCGGTTGCTCTTGAAGATAGTCGATTGGTCGCTTTTGAGCGCAATCACATGAGTGTATGCGCCGACTCTGCGACCACGGGCCTTGGCGTCAAGTCATGTTATATAGTGGGAATTCACCGATGAGTGAGAAACCGGTCAGAGGTCTTGACTATTAATGGACGAAGCCACTGCCGCCTATTACCGAGATAACGCAGCGGCCTTCGTCGGGGATACCCTGACGGTCGACATGGCGCCGCTGTATGCGCGCTTTCTCCCGTACCTTCCCCCCGGCGGGGCGATTCTGGACGCCGGTTGCGGCTCCGGTCGGGACGCGCGGGCCTTTCTCGATCGCGGCTATGCGGTCACCGCCTGCGATGCCTCAGCGCACCTGGCGGCCCTGGCCGCCGCCTATTTGGGCCAGCCGGTCCCTGTGCTCCGGTTCCAGGAGTTTGGCTGGACTCACGCTTTCGACGGGATCTGGGCCTGCGCCAGTCTGCTGCATGTGCCCGGCCGCGAACTGCCCGATGCCCTGCGTCGCCTGGCAAGGGCGCTGCGTCCGGGGGGTGTCATCTATGCCTCCTTTAAGTACGGCAGCGGCGAACGGGAGCACCATGGCCGCCACTTTACCGATCTGAATGAGGTCGGCCTTGCGACCCTATTGAATCACGTCAAGGGTCTGAGCCTGATGGAGACCTGGACGACCGGGGACCGGCGCCCCGGGCGCGAGTCGGAACCCTGGCTCAACGTTCTGCTGAGAGCGACGGCGCCCTCATGCCCCAACACCTGACGACCGGCGGCGCCCGCGATCCATTCCTGCCCCGACTCCTGGCTGCGATTCGCCGCGCCAATCAGATCGATCTCGCGGTCGCCTTCATCAAGTCCAGCGGTCTGGCGTTGCTATTTAATGCGCTGAGCGATGCCTTGGAGTCCCGCGGCGCGCGCCTGCGCGTCCTGACCAGTCCGACATCCTGACCCTCTGCGACGACAATCTGGTCTATAGCCGCCACCTATTCGATGGCATTGAACTGGGCCTGCTGTGTCCATTTCATTACTTCGGCATCTATGACGAGACGGTGGACTACCAGGAAATACCTTGGCGCAACGGCCGCTTCGATCCCACCGCCTTGTCGAATAAGCTCGCCACCCTGGGGCGCGCGCGCCATGCCCTGAGGTATTGGCGGGAAAAGGCACAGGAACGCACCCTTGCCTTTTGTGTCTCTACCGCCCACGCGGACTTCATGGCCGAGCGCTTCGTCCGCGACGGGATTCGTGCCGCTGCCGTCTATCGGGGCTCCCAACTCGACCGTAGCGCCGCGCTGGAGCTATTGGAACGCGGCGACCTGCAAGTCATTTTCTCGGTGGAACTATTCAATGAGGGTGTGGATCTGCCCGCCATAGACACCGTGATGATGCTGCGGCCAACGGAATCCAAGATCTTGTTTCTACAGCAACTAGGCCGCGGCCTGCGGTGTCATGCGGGCAAGGAGCGGCTGGTGGTCCTGGACTTCATCGGCAATCACCAGGGCTTTCTCAACAAGCCCCAGGCCCTGTTCGACAGCGGTTCGCGCTATTCGGACCTGGCGGCCTTTGCGCGTCTGGCGCGCGACGGTCAACTAAGGCTCCCACCGGGGTGCTACGCCAATTTTGACTTGGCAATTATTGAGTTCCTGATCCGCCTCCAGGGTCGGGGTCCGGAAACCGACTATCAGGCACTCAAAGAGTCGCTGGGGCGGCGGCCAACACTCACCGAGTTCTATCGCAGCGGGTCGAATCTGCCGGACCTGCGGCGTCGACATCGCCAGTGGTGGGCGCTGGTGGACGAGCAAGGCGACCTGACACCGACCGAGACCGGGTGCCTCGCGGCCCACGGCGAATTCCTGCGAGAGGTCGAGACCACGACGATGGTTCGATCATTCAAGGCCGTCCTGTTGGAAGCGCTGCTCGAGCTCGACGGCTTTCGCTCACCGCCCGAGGTCGAGGAGCTCGCGGCACGGGCACTGGAGGTCTTCCGCCGCCGCCGTCGGTTCATTGCGGATATCCGCGATCATTCCCTTCCGCAAGCGCACGACCGCAACCTCGCAGGGCGATGTGATCCCATACTTCCCGGATCTGCGCATCGCCTGCGGCCACTTCCGCAGCGGCCGCACGCATGTGGATGAATCCTGCCAGGTGGGCGCAGGCCATGGCCGGCTCGACCCCGCCCGGCACTTCGTCGCCCGCGCCATCGGTAACTCCATGAACGGCGGCAAGCAGCCAGTGCAGGACGGCGACTATCTGCTGCTGGAGTTGATCGACCCGACGAAGGCCGGGTCGATCACCGGGAACACCCTGGTCATCGAGCGTCAAGCAGCGGGCGGCGAGGACCAATATCTGCTTCGTGTGGTTCACAAGAGTCCCGACGGGCGCTATATTCTCAGGGCCACTAACCCGGAGTATCCGGACTATGAGGCCGATGAGGGAATGCGAACCTTGGTGCGGCTAAGGGCTGTACTTACGGCTGACGAGCTGCTCTTCGGATCCGACCAGGACAGGGCCTGAGTTGATTGCGAAGTGGCCGCTCGATGCGGCCAGCATCGGGGTCCCGGCGACCATCCTGATCACGGCCGATCATGGCGCAACGAAGGTGTCGCGTTGCCATGCGCCGCTGCCGACTGCGGAGCCGGTCGAGGGGCGTTTATTGCTCGTTGAGCAACTCGCGGGCCTCGGGCTCGGTGCGCTGGCACAGGCGCGCCGCGGCGGGCATGTCCAACTCCGGGTGCGTCAGCAGGTCATGCAGGACCAGCAACTGTTCGACGCTTGGGATGCGGCCAGCCTTGCCCTCGTCCGCGACGAAGAGTCGGAAGGGGGCGGAGATGAACTGCTGACGGAACCGGACCAGCACGGAGTCGCCTTGCTCGGCCAGGGTGGGCGGGGCCTTGCCCTCCATCAGCATGGACTGAAGCATGCGTCGCACCCCCAGGTTCATGCGGTTGACCAGGCGCAGACGCACCAGGGCATGGACCAGCAGGGGGTTCCGCGGGACCGGGCCACTCTTTGAAATCGAGATCCTGATCTGGATCACGGCGCTACCCGACGGCCTCCAACCCAATACGTTACGCTATGACACACCTGTTGACACCCGGAGCCGTACCGATGGCGACGCCGAGCACCTCCCTTCGACTACCGGCCGAGACCCTGGACCGACTGCGCGCGCTGGCCCTGCCGGGTGAGTCGCTGTCCGGTGTCGTCGAGCGCGCGGCCCTGGCCCTGGAAGCCTCGCCGGCACTGGCCCCGACGACCGACGCCGCCGACCGACTGAGCGCCTCGGAGGCCCGGGAATCTCGTTTGGAAGCCAGTCCTGCACCCGTAATACCGGACCCTGCCAAGCCGGTTTCACCCCTATTGCAGGCAGCGCGCAGGGACGATACGAGCGCCGCGGTGCATGACGTCTTGCTGATGGCCCTGGAGTTGGGCCTTGCCGCCGCCCAGCCTGATCCTCTTGAAGAAACCCAAGCCCGACGCCCCTACTACAGTCTTGAGAACTACCTGGCGACCGAGCGCGAGTCCGTTGATGACAAGCACGAGTACGTCGCGGGCCAGGTCTTCGCCATGGCCGGCGCGACCTTCAACCACAACCTGATCACGACCAACCTGGCGCGTGACTTGTCGACACAACTCAAATCGCGCCCCTGCACCGTGCTGAGCAGCGACATGCGGGCACTGGTTCAGTTTGGTTCTTCACTAACCTAATGTTGTTTTTCGTATTTTCATAGGCTGGGCTGCCGAATTCTAAGGACATCATCCCACGAGAGCCCCTGCTCGAGAATTCCCAGCGCCACCGCGGGAACCTGTTTCGTTGTGAAGTGGCTGCGAATAAAGTTA
>Ga0247837_1001749_pt1 | contig 43651 bp, 19 predicted proteins | sample LaCtaG_2_FD_187115 | JGI IMG/M metagenome (GOLD analysis project Ga0247837, IMG submission 187115) | Freshwater microbial communities from meromictic Lake La Cruz, Castile-La Mancha, Spain - LaCruzMarch2015_14.5m | ecosystem: Environmental > Aquatic > Freshwater > Lake | place: Spain: Castile-La...
CTATGGGGAGTGCTCCGGACCCTTCCTTCCATATTATCTTCTGGAACGCGACAATGGAAACTCAGCTGCTGGCCTCAGACATGGAAGTCGACCTCGCCTGCCTGTCCGCGCCTCCCTCGAAGTCCTGCAAAGGCAGTGTCTCCGGGCCTGAAGACTTCGCTCGCGCCAAAGACTTGCTGAGAGACCGATATCAAGCGTACCTTCTAAGGACTTCTGCACACCTTGCGCCTGCTGCCTGCTGCACAGCGCTGGTGCCATATGTGGAGAACACTCACCTGAAGGCCCTGAAAGAGCAGCAGCCGCTCCCAGCAGTGGAAATGATGGAAGTGGAAGTGCCGTCCCTGAAGAGAAAGCGATGTGACGACTTCTTCATTCCCTTCGCGCCCAAGCTAGCGAAGCTAAGCTGTCTGTAGTGTCCTGTCTAACCCTGAGACTAGGTCTGGGCTTGCTACACGGCCAGTTCCCTGCACCCAACAAAGCTAATAATGGTGTTGGCCTGGGGACTGCAGCTGTCGGAGTTAGTCTGTCCGCTGCTGTTCCCTGAGCCAATGCGGTCCTATGAGGAAGAGCCGAACTTCATTCGCAAGTACAAAACTGCCCTATGCAAGCACTGGGAAATCGGACCCTGTCCCTTCGGCCCGGCCTGCACCTTCGCTCACGGACTTGAAGAGTTGAGAGAGAAGCCGAAGGTGCGTTCAAACAAGCGCAGCAAAGCCAAGAAATCCGCTTCTTGCGGGGAAGTCTCTAAATCGGGACTTTCAAGCAAAAGACGACTCCCAGTGTTTGAAGCCATTGAAGCGAAGGGCACTGCGTAGCTAAGTTTGCCTTTTTCCATGCTCCTATTCATTATTTCGCCAGAGCGAATGTGGCGCTTCCTGCTCATCCCGGCCCTCGCCCAGGCCCTTCTGACGATCACTCCGTCTTCCTCGCAAGTAGGGTCCATTCAGGCACTTATCAACGAGTCTATAACGATAACAGTGACTGAAAGTTCACTAACATCAGGACTGACAATATCGCTGACTGTAGATGCATCCTGCACTGTGACGTCGCTTAACCCTGGACTAACTGATGTCAATGGAGTGGTTGTTTTTACTGTGGAATGTTCTATTTCTGGGCCATTCGCAGGCACTGCGACCGAGTCAGCGGTAGTTGAACCCTTTACATTGGACATTTACTCGCTGACTATAACAACTCAGCCTTCTCCTGTAAGTCCTATGCAGCTGCTGAAGGACGCTATCAGTGTGTTCACTGTGATGGCAGACAATGGAACTCCTCTTTCAGGCACACAGGTGGTCCTTACCAGTACTGAGCCTAGCTGTGTAGTGACGCCACTTTCTGATACTACCGCATTTGATGGAACAGCTACCTTCGCTGTGAGTTGCTCAGCGGCAGGGACTTTTGCCTTCTCAGCTGCTAAGACAGCCATACCCGCCTCCACCGCCTCCACGTCTTTCCCTGTGTACCTCCTTGTCTTCACTACTCAGCCTGTCAATGTAAGGACCACATAGACCCCCAGTGGCTCGGTTCTGTCCGGGCCCATTGTAATAGCGCTCCAAGACAGTCTGGGAGGAACAGTGACAGGACCCTCTATCAAGCTAGCTCTGGGGCTCGATATAGACGCTGTAGCGCTGTACGGCACCCGCTTCCGAACCCTGTCCAGTGGAGCCGCTTCCTTTGCTGATCTCGTAGTGGAGAAAGACGGCACGTATGAGCTAGTGGCGCTGGCTGTGGACTATGGAGTTAGCATCAGTTCTATTCCGTTTGTAGTGGCACCGGCACTGGTACTGCTTCAGTTCACCATCAGTCCCAGCAACTCTTTCCCTCTCCAGCCCTTCTCAGCCAGAGTTTCCGCCTACGACACCACAGGCACGCTGCTGACTACTTACACAAGTGTGGTTACTCTCTCTCTAGTAGGCGCAACTCTATCAGGAACTCTTACGACCAATGCAGCAGGTGGAGTGGCGAATTTCGCAGGCCTTAGCATTGCGACAATGGGGAAATACAGCTTAAAGGCCTCAGATGGGTCGGCCCTAACCTTCAGTGAACAATTCACAATCGAGCCACAGTTGACTTTCCCCAGTCTTTCCAATGTACAAGCAGGGGTGACCTCCTCAGTCCTCAGCTATTTGCAGCTCTTCACAGGGTCGAAATCAACTACAGCCCAGACTATCACTCTCAGTCAAGTTTCAGGTCCAGGAACACTCACAATTGTATCTGCGTCCATTAGTGTGTTAAACGCTAGCAACGACTATGTGCATCAGGCGTATGTGAGTGCGGCGGGCACTTATGTGTGGCAGGTGCTGTGCTCCACTTGTCCAGGCACACAGACTGCTCAAACGACTGTTGTGGTGTCCAGTGCTCCGACTGTGGTGACCAGTATGTTGGTGAACTATTTGCCTAAAGGGTACTCAGGATTTACTTATGCAATTACGATGTCCGGGGAACCGGCAGCAAGCCTGACCCTAACTCTCACTTTTAACAGCGCAATGATATCAGTAACTCCAACTTCCGTAACCTTAACTTCTGCTAATTACTCGACTCCGCAGACCATAACAGTCAACGCTCTCAGTTCCTACAGCACTGCTCTATCTATCTACACGGCCTCTATAACCCATACCGGGGCCTCAGCGCTCGCCTGCTTTGCCTTACCTTCGCTGCAGTTCACCAGTTGCGACCAAAGCTACATCAGCTCTAGCGGAGTGTTAGACTTGTCCATATTCCCGCCTGGATCAGTGTTCCCAGTGGTGTACTTCTCCAGGAACTTGGCAGTGACCCCAGGCAGCACAAGTACCTATACAGTCGTCTTGGATACTCAGCCTACAAGTAATGTGGTGGTTACGCCAGTGCCTGAAGGCCCGCTTTCAGTGAGTCCCGCCTCTCTCACTTTCACGTCTTCTAACTTCGCTATAGCACAGACTGTCACTGTTTCAGCCAGTAAAGTGCTCACCTCCACTGGAGGGACTTTCATCCCAATTTCGCATACTTTGACAGGGAACAGCAACTACGTCACCTTTGGCTTGCGAATGCCCGTGAAAGTGCAGGCTTACCTGGTGCCCTTCTATACCTCTGCTGTGCAGACCTCTGGAGACTTCGTGTTCCGAGAGGGAAAGACTGGGCACTTTTGGGTGGCACTGACAACGCAGCCCACTAGTGACGTGACAGTTTCCCTTTCCTTAGCATCCACTGCTATGGCCCTTCTAGGCAGCAGTGTACTTACTTTTCAGCACAATAGTTTCGATGTACCGCAAATGGTGAGTCTGCAGACTACAAGTAGTGCTCCCGCTGCTTCATCCTATAGCGTGGTGATCACACTCACTGTCACTTCCAGTGATACTACGTATAACGGCCTTGTACCAAAGCCTTCGGGCACGCTTCAAGCCACAGCTACCAATTTGTGTCCTCGGGGCTACTACTCCTATCCTCCGGGAGCCGGCGTTTGTGCACCTTGTCCACAAGGCTACTCCTGTGCTTCAGTGTATGCCCAGCCAGTGGCCTGCTCCGCCCTGCAGTACTCACCTTATAGAGAGTGGAGATGTTTAGCCTGTCCAGCTGGTTACTCCTGCAGTGGTTCGGGTATGCCGTCACCTTGTTCCCCTGGTACTCAGGCAGTGGCAGGGGCAGGGGTGTGTTCAGCCTGTGTGGGTTCTCCCTGTGGGATTACAGATGGAAGCGATACTGCTGTCTGCGAGCCGGGAACCTACCTCCCTAGTTCTCTGGCTATGATGTGTCGAACTTGTCCCTTCGGCTTTGGGTGTGCGGGAGGAGCTGCAGCCCCTCAGCAGTGCTCAGCAGGTAAATACTCCTCGTTGGGGGACATTACTCCCTGTCCCAACACCTGTGCTGCTGGCTTTTATTGCTTCGATTCAGGCATGAGCAGTAGTAAAACCTGTCCACTCGGGTACTTTTCCCTAGCAGGAACTACCTGGTGCACTCCCTGTCCTGCAGGGTCCTCCTGTATCGGCTCTACCGTGACTGCCTGTGCAGCGGGCTCCTACTCACTCAAAGGCTGGGGCAGGTGCAAGCCCTGCTCCTATGGCAGTTGCTCAACGCTGCAAGATGAAATCCATTGTGCAGTGGGCCAGTATGTGGTAGCGAAGGTATGTACTGCCTGTCCCGCAGGGTGTGTATGTGACGGAATTGCCGCTTACCCCACTATAGCAGGCGAATACTCACTGGCAGGGGTGGAAACGATCTGCAGTCTGGGAAGTTACTCAGCCTTTGGAGACTCGACTTGCACACAAGCACCCGCAGGGTCGTTTGCAAACGCAGTCATCAACGATCAGCATGTCTGTCTTGCAGGCACCTACAGCTCCACTCCTGGACGCTTTGTATGTCCATACTGCCCTCCTGGCTCCCTTTGTGGAGTCAATACTTCAGTGCCGGCTAGCTGTGTAGATGGCTACTACTGCCATCCTTCCACTCCCAGACAGCAACTCGCTGGCTCGCGTATTCCTTGCATTGGAGGCACCACTCTGTCAGGCACAGCTCACTCCACTATGAACTGTGCGCTGTGCACTGCGGGAAATCAATGCTCAATGGCAGATTTTTTAGGGAATACGCCTTGCTCTGCTGGCTATTTCTGCCCTACAGGCACCTTCTTCCCCTATCCTTGTATGAACGGCACCTTTCAAGTTGCCACAGGGAAAAGCGCTCAAAGTGACTGCACTCAGTGTACGGCTGGAAAATACTGTCCGGATGCTTCAACTACAGTTAGACCTTGCTTGAGTGGAAACTATTGCCCAGCGGGCTCACATGAGCCAACTCCCTGTCCCAAAGGCACATTCTTAGACGGTTCCACTGCCACTCAGTCCACTGACTGTGGTACATGTCCAATTGGAAGTGTTTGTCCTCCTGGGTCTATCCTGCCTATTCGCTGCTTTCCAGGCTCATACAACCCCACTCCATCAGGTATCAGTATGCATGCCTCATGTAATCTGTGCACTGCAGCCTCGGCCTGTTCGCAGCTTGGACTCAGCGCGGTAGAGCTCTGCGGGAAAGGGAGTGCGTGCAAAGAAGGAGCGCACTTCTCTGATGAGTTCCCATGCTTTGCTGGCACTGAAAATGACGTCACAAACGCTGCTACATACGCTGCTTGCACTATTTGCCCAGCAGGCTATTACTGTATTGCAGGGTCGAGCAACACGACTCAAAAGAAACTGAAGTGTCCGAGAGGGTCCCTGTGCAGCACTCCTGGACAAGTCTCGAGACAGTCTCAGTTGTGTGCCGCTGGCACTTACAGTTATGCGTTGGGGGCGACTGTAGGTCCCTGCACTCCTTGTCCAGCGGGCTTTTACTGCGCTCCAGGCTCCTTCGTTGCTTCTGATCAATGCAAGCCTGGTCACTACTGCGGCAGCGGGACTGCCAGAGACGATCAATTTCCCTGCGCTGCTGGGACTTACTCAAATGTTCAAGATCTTACGCTTTCAACCCAGTGCACTACTTGTCCTGCTGGCTACTACTGTTTTGCGGGCACAGCAGTTCCTCGGTCCTGCCCACCAGGGACGTACTCCAACTCTGGAGCCAACTCAGCCTCTCAATGCCAAGGCTGTACAGGAGGAAACAAGTGTCCTCCTGCGAGTCCTAGCCAAACCCCTTGCGGATTAGGGTACTACTCAGAAAGCAATTGGTCCTTCTGCAGTGTGTGTCCTGCAGGCGCTTACTGCAGCACTGCTACCACTAACAATGCACCTACCAACTTCAAGTGTCCTGCTGGGAAGTGGTGTCCGAAGGGAACTAGTCTGAATCCAACTCTCAGCACTTCTGCGGATTGTCCATCTGGTTTCTACTGTCCATTGGCAACTCCCAAGCCTTCGCCTTGTCTTCCGGGGAAGAAGCGGACGACGGCTGGAGGCGCAAATGCAGGTGATTGTGTATCAAGCACAGCAGGATACTACACTGTCCCAGGCTCTGATCAGAATACAGGCCAGTGTGAGCCAGGCTTCTATTGCCCTGCTGGCTCCACAGGACCCTTCGCTGTGCCTTGTCCGGCCAATTCTTTCATGCAGGCGCCTGGAGGTGCAAGTTCGGGAGACTGCTTAGCGTGCTTAGCTGGGTATTACTGTGCTCTGGGTGCAAAAACTCCAAGTCTCTGTCCCTCCGGCTCCTACTGTCCTGCCAACTCCCAGACTCCCACTCCTTGTCCAGCCGGCAAACTAGGCCAGAGCATGGGTCTCAAGGCACTAACAGACTGTTCACCGTGTCCAGTGGGCTACTACTGCTCACAGCCAGGCCTTATAGTGCCCGACGGCACCTGTGCAGCGGGAGTGTACTGCGCCCCCGGGTCCACTTCGAGTTCTGGCAGTTCCGTGACTCCGACCGTCTGTTCTTCCGGACACTACTGCGTGCCTGGGCTTAGTGTGGAGCGGAACTGTCCCTCGGGCACTTACAACCCCTCAACTGGGGCTAAGGACGCGAGTGCTTGTATTCCTTGCACTAAGGCTTTCTACTGCTTGGGCGCTACGGTCACTCCCACTCTCAGTTGTCCTCTCGGGTACTATTGTCCCACAGGCACTAGCTTTGGAAAGGCCTACCCTGCTCCTCCGGGCTTTGCAGCGCCGGTTAGCTCAGCCTCACCAGTCCAATGTCCCCAAAACACTTACAACAACGAATATGCTCAAGGAACATGTCAACCCTGTCTCCAAGGCTTCTACTGCACCTTGCCTGCCACTTCTCTGCCCATCGCTTGTCCAGCTGGTCGATATTGCACCTCCGGAGTACCGCTCGGCCAATTATGTCCAGTGGGGACTTTCAATCCAATGATGGGACAGACTTCTTCAGCAGCCTGCATATCTTGCATAGGAGGGAAGTACTGCGGAGTTAGTGGATTAGCGCTGTATGAAGGGGACTGCGACCCTGGGTACTGGTGCCTGTCGGCTTCTCCCTTGAAGAACCCTGCTACTGTTAATCCTGCGTATGGACCTTGTCCTGTGGGCCACTTCTGCCCGATAGGCACTGCGGAGCCTGCGCCTTGTCCTTCGGGCACAATTAACGCTGCTACTCTGGGCGTCTCACAGCTAGCTTCCTGCTCCAACTGTCCTCCTGGGCAGTTCTGTGAGCAAATGGGCGGGTCTGTCCCTCAGGGCGCCTGCCGAGCTGGGTACTTCTGCCACCCCGGCGAAAGAACCGCCACCGCCCCTGATCGTTCCCTTGCCGATCCACGCCATTGTGTGGCAGGCCAGTACTGTCCCACAGCTTCTTCCACGCCTTCCAACTGCTCTCCCGGCAGTTACCAAATCAACGAGTACCAGGCCGCCTGCAAAACCTGTCCTCAGGGCTTCTTCTGCACTAGTGCCACTGGCAATTACTTCACTGCAGGACGTTGCTTGCAAGGGTATTACTGCATAGTGGGGACGAAGACGAGCACGGCCTATCCCTGTCCAGCAGGCCAGTACAACCCTAGGATGGGAAGAACTAGTCCTGTGGACTGCCTAGTGTGTGACCCTGGCTCCTACTGTCCGTCCTCAGGCCTGGGAGCGCCTGCAGGCCTGTGTCAAGCAGGCTACTTCTGCTCCATTTCCTCCACCACTGACACTCCCAACACTCCCGATCCAGGCACCACTACAGGGGGGAAGTGTATGATGGGCACCTACTGTCCAGCTGGCAGCTCTGCTTCCAGGGTATGCGACGGAGGGCACTACTGTGGGGCGAATGCCTTAGGAGCAGTGTCCGGGCCTTGCGACGCTGGCTATTACTGCATAGCAGGAGCCTCTTCCAGTCATCCAGTGGACGGACTGCACGGCAATCCATGTCCCTTGGGTGCCTATTGTCCGGTAGCCAGTGTGAGTCCGGTGCCTTGTCCTGTAGGGACTTATCTGCCGAGTGCAGGGTCTGGAGACTTGGCTTTGTGTGTGATTTGTCCGTCGGGCTTCTACTGCAAAGGAGTTAATCAGGTGTCGCTGTCGGGCGTGTGTCCTGCTGGGTACTTTTGCGTCTCTAACACCTACGAAGCCTTTCCCCGGGCCGGCCGCTGTCCTGCAGGGGCTGCTTGTCCCTCTGGCAGTTCCGCTGCTTCTACCTGTATCCCAGGCTATTTCCAGCCTTTACCCTTGCAGGCCACTTGCAATATCTGTCCTGTTGGGTACTACTGTGACGGTACGACTCCTTGGCAGGCTGTGATTTGTCCTGCAGGGTCGTACTGCACTGGAGGGTCAATTATGCCCACTCAATGTGCTCCAGGCACTCTAAACCCTCTAACTGGCGCTGAATCCATCGGAATGTGTACGCCCTGTCCTGCTGGAAGCTGGTGCACTGCGGGGCGAAGCAGTGCCAACGGACTCTGTCAAGGAGGACACTACTGCAAAGGCGGGGCCACCGCAGCGACCCCTACTCGAGCCGCAGAGGGCGGGATTTGTCCTCTGGGCTCTTTCTGTCCAGCTGGCGCGACTCTACCCATGTCCTGTCCTCCAGGCAGGTACTGCGGGGGCGTAGGTCTGCTAACGGACTCAGGACCATGCCAAGCAGGCTACTACTGCCTAGAGGGCTCCAGTACAGCCACACCAATGGACGGAATCACAGGCAGTAGTTGTCCTGCAGGCTTCTACTGCTCTGCAGGGTCTTCCTATCCATCTCCGTGTCCCGTTGGGACGTATAACAGTGCTCCTGGGATGGTGGCCTCGATAGACTGTGCTACGTGTCCTCAGGGGTTCTATTGTGCAGGGCTGGCGGCGACTGCTATCACGGGGAGGTGCAGTGCTGGGTACTTCTGTCCACCAGGCCAACACAATGGCTCTTACTCGGGCAATATTTGCCCTGTGGGGACGTTCTGTCCTGCAGGATCCGCGGTGCCTACAAACTGCCCTCCAGGCTTCTACAACCTACTGCAAGGACAGGCCAGCTGTTCTCTCTGTCCCAAAGCCTTTACCTGCGAAGGTGCTGCCAACTCTCCAGTCCTGTGCCAAGCAGGATACGCCTGTGCTGTGGGAGTCACTCTAACGACTTTGCAAGTATGTGGCAGCGGCACTTTCCAGCCTTTTTCTGGACAGGCGCTATGTTTATCCTGTCCAGCTGGGTCTTATTGCCCTGTAGGACCACTCACTTTGCCCTTGATTTGCCCTGCTGGGAACTTCTGTCCACAAGGGAGTGATGTGCCTTTGAACTGCTTGCCTGGAACTTATACAGCTGCTACAGGGCTGCAGGATAGTTCGCAGTGTAGATTCTGCCCAGTTGGGAAATATTGTATAGGGGGCATTAGCGCGGGTGACTGCTCTGCTGGCTATTACTGCCTATCAGGAAGCAACACTCCCACCCCAGATGGCTTTTCCAACAGCGGCCTAGGGTACCCCTGTCCAATAGGCTATTACTGTCCTGCAGCTACTCCCCTGCCAATCCCCTGTCCCAACGGTCAGTTCATCATGGTGCCGGGAGGCAAAGCAGTGACGGACTGCACTCTGTGTCAAGCAGGATACTACTGTCTCCTCAACGACCCTATCCCCAAGGCCTGTCCACTGGGCAGCTACTGTCCTGCAGGATCTAGCCAGCCGAAGGCCTGTCCCGCCGGCACCTACAATAGTCAGTATTTGGCGGAAAGCTCGGTCAGCTGCTTGCCCTGTCCTCCAGGCACACTCTGCTCAGCGGAAGGGATAGGACTGAACAGCAACTATCCCTGCACTCCTGGGTACTACTGTCCATCGAGGGCGTTAGTAACTGTGCCTAGTCCACAGGGCTACTTCTCTCCAGGAAGCCGAGCGGGCTCGATTCTAGACTTGCTGCAGTGTCCAGGCGGATTTCTCTGTCCTGAACGGTCAATTGGCTATGAGATTTGCGGGAACTGGACTTATTGTCCTCCTGGCAGTTGGAGAGCGATGCCGTGTCCTTTGGGCTATTACTGCGGAAATGTCACGTCCACGCCAGTGCCCTGTCCTGCAGACTGGTACTGTCCTGACGAAGCCGCAGGGCTGGGCTTCCCTCCTCTACAGTGTCCAGCCGGATCCATCTGTCTGAACTCCTCCTTCCTTCCAATACAGTGCCAAGCAGGAGAAAGGGCAGTCAAGGTCTATAGCGTCAGTGGCCAGCTGCCCCGCTGTGAAGCCTGCAGCCGGGGCACGTTTTCCAATACCAGTCGCACTGTTTGCGATGAATGCGAAGCTGGATTCGTGTGTCTGGGCAACACAACCCTTTCCAGACCGTTAGACCCAGATATCCACCATGGATACATGGTCAAGCAGGGCTACTACGCTGAAATCGGGTCCTTCGAACCACAGCCCTGTCCCGCTGGCACTTATAATCCCTACACCGGGTCGACTTCTGCGAAGTACTGCCTTCCGTGTCCAGACTCTACCTATAACGACTTGGAAGGAATGGCAGGCTGCAAAGTCTGCGGCCTGTGGGCCAACTCCACTTATAGCCGAAAGGCATGCCAGTGTACCGGTGAAAACCGCATGTTTCTGGCCAACGACAAGTCCTGTCCCTGCAAATCCCACTTCGAATTCATCGATAGATCCGGCGTCTCTCACACTCAAAGCGGCTTACAGGACTGCCAGCCAGTAGTCTTCGACCGCTGTCCAAGTGGACAACTTCGCAGTGAAATGGGGACTTGTGTGCAGGCGGAGGACTGCTCTAGACAGTGTAACGGCGGGTCTGGAGTGCGCACTCCTGGACTTGGAATCTGTCAATGTGAAGTAGTGGTGGATGTTGACAGTGTTTGTGATGCGCATTGCAGACAAACAACCCCTCGGGCTTTGCTGAATGGTAATGGGAATATGACTATTACGGATCCTTTGAATGCTACAGCGAAGGTGAGTATTCAGCTGAGTCAGATGCAGGGGCTTTATGGCAGGACGGAGTGCTACCAGAACCAAAGTTGCAAGGTTAGGTTTGTGGATAGCACGCAAAGACAACACATAGGGCGGTACAGTCCTCCCGCCAGTCTCTACTCCCGATCCACCAAAAGGCTTCTAAACCAGCCCCAATTAGAGGGTATTCCCAACCCTGTCATTTGCATCAATTTCGGGGAAACGGTGCTTTTCTCCATCTTCCCTCCCTTCCACTACCCAGTATTCCAACCCCGCTCTTTGCTCAACACGAACCCGAATCTAGACTACTCTGCCTTCCAAGAGCTCCAAGCTCTGATTGAGTCCGGCTGGAACAACCTCACTACCTTCGCCTATACCTTCAACCAGCCTGGGCTAATGCTCTTTACCGATTCCGCCGATTCTTCCCAGCAGATGGTGCTAGCAGTAATGAGTGAAAACACGACTTGTCCTGATAATGAAAGATACGTGCAGCCGAGGACTATGGCTTCGCTAAAGCTGCTGGGAGCTAAGCTGGATACGACTATTATCCTCGCTGTGAACTGGAACATGGTCTTTTCTCTGTGTATTTCCCTCTTCGTCAGCATCTTGATTTACACGCTTTTCTTCTATTTCTACAACAAATACGCTTGGAAACTGCCTGTCAAAGAAGTGGTTCCCTACCTGGAAGCCAACAAAAAGTTCTACATCGAGCCTGACCTACTCATCAAAAGTCGCCTGCACATGTACTTAGAGGACAGTGACAACTCCACAGAGAGTGAAGAGCTCACCCGCATGCTCTTCAGCAGGCCGCCCAACCCAGTCCAGGTGGAAGACAAGACCTATTTGAATGAGAACGAAGACGTGGAGCCGGAAATCGTGAAAGGGATATTAGGCCGTATAAAGGCAGTGAACACATCCTTATTGGAGCGGTTTGAGACTATGTCTGAATCGACTAAAGAGACTGTGAATGAAATCCGCCGGCAAATGGAAGGCCTAAAGCGAGTACTAGTCGAGAAAGCAGACCCGTTCATCCGTCACAAAGGCTTAGGCATGCTAGACTTAGAGGACTTCACAGAGCTAGACGACCTGCCAGCCGGGCCCTCCGCCCCCAGAGTCCTGCTCTCCTCCTACCGACTCGTCACTCAGGTGGAAATGGACGAAGAGACGGAAGCGCTCAATAGACTGGCCCTCAGGTCTCTAGCGGGAGCGCCTGAGGTGCAGGAGACTGACAAGCAGAAGCTGATGGATGAAATCAGTGGGGAGTTCCTGAGGCTGCAGGAGAGTCTGAACTACTCGAAAGACAGACTGCAGGACTATGTTGAGGACCGAATCAGGACTAGGAATGCTAAGAGGAGGGCAGTACTGGCCCAGAAAGAGAGACTGGAGACTGAAACAAGGGAACAGCGGGGACTGTTGGAGGCACTGGGTAGGAAGCAGGCAGTGCTGCAGGCCCAGGAAGAGGCCCGTATTGACCAAGAAGCGCATTTCCAGCTGCTTGCACAGAGAGCTCAACTGGCTGGCTGCACTGAAGACTACCAGCAGACTGTCGCCAAGGCCCAAGAAGGCCACAAAGACACCGCAGATCTGCTACGCGGCTTTGAACTGGACTTGCAAAAGGTGGAAAAGGTACTGTCGATCAATAAACTACGGGAAAAGGCGGCTGTGCAGAAGACTATAGAGGAGCAGCGGATCAAAAAACAGAGAGAAGCCACTCTCACTCGCAAGCAACGTGAAGAAGCAGAGGTGTTCTTCCTGCAACAAAGCCTATCCACCGCTGAAAAGAGCCTCACCGAGTTGCAGCAGGAAGAAACCATCAACAACTTGCTGTCCTTGCTAGAGGTGCCGGACCTGCCTGTGCCTACCGCAGAAGCCACCGCCACTCTGCAGGACATCAGTGTGGACGTGGAAAGCAACTATGTGCCTAGCAAGAGGAGAGACGCGGAGCATGAAGTAGCCCAGAGAAAATTGGAAGAGGACTGCAAGAAGGTCAAAAAAAGCCTGGAAAAGGCTACTGGTGAACTGGCTGAAGGGCTGAGACAGGAACTGGCTCTATTACAAGGCCAATTTGAGGCTAATGAAGAACGCTACGACCTGCTCAAGAAGGCAGATTTAGAGAATGCACTCGAGGAAAGACGCCAACAGCGGAATCTGCAGCAAAAGGACAAGCGAGAAAGGCAGGAAAGGGAGGAAAAGGCCTGGGAAAGCCGCAGACAGACCTACCTGGCCCACCAATATGCCGCTGTCTTTCGCTCAGCTCTCAGTACTCTCAAGGAATCTTTGCCTATAAACATGCATTCCACTGCCATTAGAGCCTTTTTGGAGGAAAAACACGAAGTCGAGTTCGCGAAATTGAGGGAAAAGCAGACTCGGGATCAGCGGTTTATTCATAGTTCGCTAATTGAGGACGCGTATCGAAGGAAAATTACGGATTTGCACCTGGTTCGGAAGGAGTTTCGCGTGCGCAGACTGAAAGGGGACAAGTCGGACCCGAGCTATGAGGCGAAACTGCAAGCAGTGCTGCGAGCAGAGAAGGAGGTGACTACTCGACTGGACTATATCTGTGCGCAGGACTTAGAGGAGGCCTTGGAAAGAGCTTGGAAAGACCTGAGACGCAAGCAAGCTGCAGAGACCACCGCACTAATCGACCGACATATTGAAGAGTTACGACAGGTGGAGGGGAAAGAACTCTCTAAGGCGGAAACAGCGGACTTAGAGAGGGTGCTAGCGGCCCGCAAAGCCCACCTCGAGGAAGATACCCAGCGGAAAGCAAGACTGTTAGACCAGCACAAGGCTGAAATGGCGCTCCGGCGAACCCAGCAGCAGCAAGACCTCGAAAACATGGTCCGCTACGAGCGAGAAGCCGAGGCCCAACAAGCCGCCTCTGTCCTGGAAAGCCGCCAACTGCGAGAAATGGAAGAAAAGGTCCGCAGGTTCGAAGCAGACCTAAGGGCGCGCAATATCTCCGAAGAAAACATGGAAACTATGCTGGAGGACTATGTGAATACAGTGGCGGAGGCGGACTCTGTCCAAGCGAAGGAAAGAACCAAGCAAAGTGCAGTTCTAGCGCACAAACTCGCAGAGCGCAGACGCAGGAAGCTGGAAATACAGGACAGTCTCGACCGACTCAAGCAGGAACAGACCCGCTGGAAGCAGAAAGTAGGCACACTGCCCGGCCTCAAGCACAAAGGCGCCAACAAGCTTCTAAACCGCTGGAGACGCTACCCCAAGCGACCAATCAAGGAAGTAGCTGCTCGCTTAGTGAACTCCCAGCCAGTTTGTCCGCCCTCTGACCCGTTGGCAGGGTATGGAGAGGTGCTTAGTGACTCCCGACTGCAAGAGGTGCAGGGCCGCTTGGTGCGGGTGGAGGCGCTGGTAAAGAACCTCAGCAAGGCGCAGTTCGGACTACTGCAAGAGAATTTGCGAGTATTCGCCGCTCAGCTTAAGAAAGCGTAACCTAGTTTTCTTTCAAAATGGGATATCATGCCAATTTGTGGATTTCAGGTCGGCTAAGCCAGAGAAAATCAAAGGAATTTCACTATTTGACAGCTAAGCACTAACTGAACCATTACAAGTTGCCGATAGGGTGCTTCATTCGGCAATTCGTGCAGATCCACTGATAGTCTGCTTCCTGTTCTTTCTCTCTTTTCACCCTCACTGCCTCGCCATCATCCATACTTTTGACATCTCTCAACTTCAAATCTGCCAATTTACTGGGCAATTTGAGGTTCGGAGGAGATCTTTTGGGCCTAAATGAGCCTTCCTTGTACTCTTGTTCTATTCCCAATTTCGCTAACTCCCAGGCTTAACGTCAATTTCCACCTTCACAGCCTCTCTAACCCTGTCCGCTGACACATTGATTTGACAGCTCAATTGGAGGGGAATCGCTCTCTATGGCCCGGGATCAGATCAGCGCAGACAGAGGTCGGCTCATAGTTCATATCCTTGCAGTTTTCATATGTTTCCCTTACAGACTCGTTTATTGCGCTTTGTCTAGCCCTCTGAGCAGATTTTCCTTATGGTCCTCTAATATCCTCCTTGCGTCTTCACAAGCCGAAATAACCTCTTCTCTGCACCTATGTATGGCCTCCTCACTTCTGATCCATTCCTGTTGCGCGTCATTCAGCCTGACTAACCAAACTTTCCACTCTCTGATTCCAAGCAGTTACAACATCAAAACTAGAAACAGGGAGCAGGTAGTGAAAGGCAGGCCGAGCAGCAAAGAAGCGGCAGCAGGGAAAGGCAGATTCAGAGGGTAAGCGCCTTATCGGACCGGCATATCGAGCACAGGGAGTTGGAGGTCATTATTCGTGTAAAGGATGCAGGAGGAATTAACAAGGAGAGGGAACGTCTAAGTAAGCTGGTTCGTCTAAGCCTTGAAAGAAGGGGCGCGAGTCGCTTGGCAGTGCATGCAACTAGTGTCTGGCTCGAGATTCGCTCCGCTGCACTTGCCACAGCTCCAAATCCCTCCCGCGGAAAAGCTGCAGCGCTGCCGGACCGAGGCGGGCCGGCTGCTTGGTTTACTCTCGCTCTCCGGTATTTTCCCTAGTGGTACACTGGACCTTTCTACAATTTTCTCAGGCGCGGATTTCTCAGCCGCCCGCAAGACACGTGGAAAAACCTGTGTTCCGGGTAGTGTCTCTAATACCAAGATAGGCGGACAGGGCTCTTCGCACTTCTGAGTAGTCCCTCTATTCCTCGTCTTTAGCTCCTGGCTGATTTGACACTCCTCCAGTTCCTTCACACAGAAGTCCATCCCCAACTTCACACAGTTCAACAGTGCGTCCTCAGACACATCCAAACGGTGGCTAAACAGAGTGAAAGCAGCAGAGCGCTGGTAAGCTTGGCACCAGACCAAAGCTGAAAGGTCGGAAGTGGGCTGATAGTCTGCATTCATCGAGTTTTCATAGGTTTCCTGCACTGCGGCGTTTACTGCCTCAGTGGCGACAGCCCACAAGTTGTCGATGGATTGGACTAATTGGTCTCGTTGGTTCTCTAAACTGCTTACCGCGAAGGCAAAAGCGTTAATCACGTCTTCTCGCAGCCTACTAAAGCCGCCTAGGCTGTTGACCGATTCCTTCTGTGAGTCGCTCAAGTTCATAAGCCAAGTCTTCCACACTTGCTGGCTTTGGGCCGAGATTGCGACCATCCTAGCGAATGGGAGGCAGTAGTGGAAGCCCGGACTGTTACTGTGCTTCTCTGAGCAGGTGTTGCACAGGGTGAGCAGAGCAGGCGTGCACACGCAGAAGAAAGAGGCTTCGTTCCGGCCACACACTGAGCAAAGCGACCCGTTCTCCATTATATGACTATGAAAAGACGGTATTAGGAAGACCATAGGAAGTAGTTAGGCCAATTCAGTCCTAAAAGACCTTATCAATATGAAGCCGAGCGATTGGAATTTGGCAATTTGGGAAAGGACTTTCCTTATACTACCTAGACTTGGCAGCCTGGTAGCGGCTTTCATTAATGTCCTCAGGACTTAGTCAGGGCCTCGTAGATTGTATTTCCTCACATTCCCTGGCCACCCTCACTACAGCCAATCTTAGTGCAGTCTACAACCCAAGCACTGCTTCCAGAACTAGCCCTAATATGCGCGAGTCACCCATACATTAGGCATCTAAGCGTAGTAATGGCCGTCTCCCAGTTCCGGGTACTTCTTAGCCAGTTTGGAGTAGACCCGCTTCCCGTACTGTGACCGCTTCAGTTGGTCCAAGTTGCCTCTAATGCCCTGTGTGACTAGTTACAGTGAGTAGGTCTTTTTCTAGTCGAGGAGTAGCGAGGGTCAGAGCGCGCTGCACTACGTAATTCGCGTATTGGCCGATTATCATTTCGGAGAGGTTGCGAGGTTTGGCGATTTCTTTGATCATTTCTTCTTGAACGTCAGGCTGGTTTTGCTGCAGACACTTCTCTATCACATTCGAGGAAAACTTTTGTTCCGACAAGGCCACAATTTGCTGCGTGAAAATGCGGCCCAGCCTCGCATTCACAGCCGGTATATTCAAGTCCAACACATACTGCACTGCATAGTTCCCATAGGCATCCTGCACCAACGTGACAGCATTATCCACAATACAAGACACCAAGGCTTCTCTCTGAAACTCACTGGCGGAGTCTACACAGCGCTGTAGGACACAGCAGCCGTGTCTATTGGTGGCCACTTCGATGATGTTTAGGCAAATTGCGTCGAAGATGAATTGGTTGAAGGCGGGAGTGCAGGCGTGCAGGAAGCGCTGGATCACGTGGTTGCCGTTTAAGTCAGTGATGAGACGGGATGTGTGAGGGTTGAGGGAGGTGATGACGACACGGATGCAGGGACTTTGGCCGAACACCTCGATGACCTTTTGAACGACTCGAGTACCATGCGGATCCAGAGACAACTCCAACAGCTGCGGAGCTACTAAATCCAGTATCATCTTTACCTGCGCCTCTGAGCAGATTTCAATCATCTTCTGGCAAAGGTAGTTGCCAAAGGGGTGAACCATCAGTTCAGGGAAGTGCAGCAACGTCTGCGAAAACACAGAGCCCAGTACAAACTCATTGCTAGCCTCTAGCTTCCGCTGTAGCACTCGACAGCCCATTTGATCCTTCGCCATTTCGTATGCGTTCGTCAAAATTTCCCTGTCTTCTTGCACCATCAAATAGGTGTCCGAGTAAAAGGCAGGTGAGAAGTCTACGACGTCAGGGTGGTAGGAGGGGAAGGCAGGGTGGAAGGCTGTGGCTTTGGGGGAGTCTTCATCCTGGATGCAGGTGGCAATTACGGTTCTAACGAGGCCGCCAGGACTATGGGGCCGACCCTGGCCGTCTGGTTCGCTTTCTGCAATGACTGGGAGCTTGTCTTCCACAGGCTGACGTGACAACTCCAACCCGTCTTCGAGGGGCGGTGGAATGTGCTGGTCGCTGTCCTTGTAGTACTGATAGAACTCTCGATACATGTCATCATTGCGAATGTCTGTGAAGGCATGCGCGTACTCAGTCTACGTGGCACTCACATGGTAGGCGAAGAGCGTGTTCGGGTCTAGCTTGGGAGGAGCGGAGGTAGAGCGTGCCGGGGTGTCGTACATCCCAGCGTAGTACTGGGCTGTCATTGAATACCAGTGGATGGCGTTGTCTCTCTACCATGTCCTTAGCTAGGCAGCTGCACAGGGCATTGCAGGGTGCTCCCGGGTATAAACGTGGTCATGGATCCATCGAAGAGAAGGAACTGGGCAGAGGACGAAAGTGATGAGTGGGAGGAAGAGGACACTCCGCCTCCGAAGCCCAAACCCGCTGAACAACATGTACGTCCAGCGCCTAAGAGAGAGGTACAGCTGCAGGGCGAGCCGCCTTTTATTCTGGATGTAAACAACCTCCCTTACGCTTTGGACTCCGAAGCCAAAGTCCTGCCTCACCTCACTCGCGGCCTGCCCTCCCACGACCTGGCCTTCAAGCCTTTCCGCGACTGCCCTCGTGGCTGCGTCAAAGTGATGACGCACAGTACCGAAGTCGCCAAGCACATTCTAGGCCTAGACGGTTCTGAGGAAACCGGCCGGCCGTTACATATTCGACAGGCCTTTCAAGACCGGCCCTCAGGAGGACATGGACCGAAAAGCGGAGGACGAAAGCCGCAGGATCGGAGAGACAGGAATGAAGGAGGGAGAGGACCTCCGCCTGCTCGAATGCCGCCGCGTCCCATTCCTCCTGCTATCATAGAGAACAGAAATGCGGAATATAGTCGCAAGGACCCGCCGCCTTCGAGCATCAGAGCTAAGGTTGAGGAGACCAAGTCAGAGCTGATTACCCCTGTGGTAGCTGTTCCAGTGCAGCCGCCGAAGCCGAAGGTCGATCCTTTTGGAGGCGCAAAGCCCATCGATACTCGGTCGAAAGACCTGAAATTCGAGGAAAAGATAAAAAAGGAGCCGGCGTCTCCTTCCAAGAAGTCGGGAGAGCCGAAGTCTGCCGGAATGAAGCCGACGCACGCAGGCTCTGGGGACATCAAAGCCATCGAACACACACCATCTGATCTTCCCCCGACCACTGAACTCAAGCCAGAGCCCTCCAAGCCTGAGTCTCAGACCCAGTCCATACCTCAGTCTGCGAGTCAGGCCGAAGTCAAGCCTGCGCCTAGGGTCGACCCTGTGCCTGAGAGCCCGCCTGTGGCTGAAAAGCCTCGAATTGAGCCGAAACTTGTTGATATAAAGCCGCAGACTCAGTTGGAAGCTGCTCCTGCGGTGAAGCCACAGGAAGCACAGCCCCAACCCACTACCGACCCAAAGGCCAGTCAAACCCCACCCCAAGAACCTCCTGTCGCCGAGGCACACTGGGACTTCTCAGACCCCGGAACCGAGGGGCAAGGCTACCAACACGAATACCCTCGCTACCCGCGCAAAGGCAAGGTACTAGCTACGTAGCGATATGTCCGCACAGGGAAGGTGCGGAGTGACCGAGTTGAAGTGCCTCCCTCCGCCACTCCCCCTTTGCCTCTCGAGGAGAGGAAGGAAGAGCCGCCTCCGAAGCCGAGGAAGCGGGCGTGGACCTCGGTAGAAGAGGACCGGGAAGTGCTGGCGCAGCCTCCTATCCTGCCCGACCCTAAAGGCCCTGACCCTCCCAGAGGCACCCGAGGACAACGCTCGCGTGGTCGAGGCAGATAGGGTCTAATTGCGTCCTAGGACTCCTCGTCTGGCCTAGGGCTGTAATGTGGCTTTCCTGCTTGGTTAATGTCGTATGCGCTTGGCCCTGCGAGGAATTGCTCCCTGCCGACAGCGATCTTTTCTCAGCTCTGACTAAATCTGGTCTCTGCCTGGTACCTGGAGCTACCTATATATGGACAGCCCAGCCTGAGGTCTGTAGGACATTACATGGTCAGGTCCTTATCAGGTAAAGTCTATTCAGGACGGAATGTGAAGAAGGGGAATGCGACAAGGCGGAATTGGTGCTGAAAACGCCCTGGCTGGACTGCGAACTGAGCAATGTCCAGGTCGAGTTCAGGGATGTGAGCATACGGGGCGATAAGTATCTATTTTCAAGCTGTGCAGAGGAGTGGTGCAGACACTGTCTCACCCCTGCCTACTTCTACTTCTCTGATGGTGCTTGGGTCACTGTCATTGACCGCCACCCTAGGCCGCTGCCAAGTGAGGAGTACTACAGCCGGAGTCAGTGCCAGGGGAACTCTGACCATGTGTACTTCTCACTTACTTCCTCGGCTGCTCGACTTTCCTTCGTGCGATGTGGTATTGCGCATATTCGGTGGAAAGCTTCTGCCTTCATTGCTATGAGTCAGGGAACAGTGACATTTGCCCAAACCGAAATCGAAGGATTAGACTTTACAAATGGCTTCCTCGTAGGCACTGCAGAGGAAATCCGGCTTACAGAAGTGCTAGTGACTGGTCTAAACCGAGACCACCCTTATATGCGAGACTCCGGTAGCGACTCAGGGCTGATTTCCGCCTTTACAAGCGTCTTTCAGGCCTCAAATTGCTCATTTGTGGACAATTTCCTGCAGGAAGGACACCTTTCCGAGGGCTCTCATGTATTCCTTTCCCTATCAAATGCTACCTCCGTACTCATTTCCGACTGTCAATTTGACCACTGTATGGGCGGAATTGCCCTTCAAGTCCACTCTTTACTCATTATTTCCTTCTCGTCTTTCCGCTTCAGCTACAGTGTAAATAACCCTGTTTTGGCACTATCGGCTGTATCGCCGGCTTTAACTTCGCTGAATTATATGAAATTTGAATATAATGGCTCTGAGGGGAAGCAGGAATTGATGAGGATAACAACTCCTGCAAGTGCTGAAAACGCAATATTGATGGAAAAGTGCGAAATTGTAGGAAATCAGTACGGAGGCGGCAGCAAAGGGATATTTTTGATAGAAGGAGGGTCGAATTTGAGGGTAAAATCGTGCAAATTCGAAGAAAATGGCGCTTATCAAAGCCTTTTCGACGTAAATATTTTCACTTATATGCTTTCAAAGGGACTTTTGAACCCTTCCTCAGACCTTGAACAGCGCAAAATAGTGTTCGAAGCCAGTTGCGAAATCGAGTTAAATGTCGTAAATGTAGAGAATGTGACTATTTCCAACACTTCCTTCAGCACTACGCTAATTCCCTGCTGGTACAGCATTCAGTTCCTAGACCCAGGCATCAACTCCGCTCTCACTATCGCTGAAGTCCAAGACTGCTACTTCACTAGTGCTATGGGCTACGCCGTTTCCATCGCAATTTCCAACTTCATCCCCAGTTGCTACATCAAGTTCCGCAGTTGCCACTTCGAAAAAGTGCACCTCGGCTCCATCTACTTCGAGACCTACTCCACCCACGCAGCAGGGATAGCCGCCGAAGACACGCACTGGGTAGACAACGGCAGCTTCGACGGAGACGAAGGAGACATACAAATGGTAGGAGGCGGCTACCTGAACTTGACAGGGTGCAGCTTTAGAGGGAGTAAAGGCACGCGAGCAGGAGCGGTTTATATGCTTATGTTGAGTGTAAAGGAAGGGTTGGAGGACTATAGGAACGATGCCTTTGTGATAGTGGTGAACTGTACATTCTACAATAACGTATCTCCCCAACTCGGTGGAGACTTGTATATAACTACCTCACAAGGGACATCTCCCCTGTCAGTCCTGATCAAAGACTCACTATTTGAGGGCAGTAGGGCGAGTGTGGGAGCAGGGGCATTTGCCCTGGTGAATATGCGCATTTCCCAGGGACTCATTGTGAACTGCACCTTTACTTCAGTGGTCTCCAATCAAGGCGGCGCAGTCACAATTCAGCACATTTATGGGGAAATGGTGCTGGAAAAGCTGACTTTTGTGGACTTTGTGGACCCCAAAGCAGCCTGCATCGCTATCAAAACCTCCACAGCCCAAGCTACCACCCTCTTACGCAGCCTCACCTTTAAGAACAATACTGTGAAGGCCGCAGTGCTATTGGCCGCAGAAGCAGGGACCTCTGTGGTCCTTTCCACCAGAAACGAGTTCAGAAACAACAGGGGAGTGGCAGTGTGGAACGACCAGGGCGACTTCACTGACTCAGACTCAGTGTTTGAGGGCAATAGAAATGACCTGAGTCCTGGGTACTTCCAGGCAGAGTACTCTGTTAGCAGCTTTCTTCGGTCTACCTTCGCCCACAATTTGGCCTTAGAACAGGCCGGAGCCATCTATATCCGCGGCCCGAAGTCCTCCGCCAACTTCACTCTCTGTGTCTTCCGCTCCAATCGCTCCTTGAAGCAAGCAGGCGTGCTTTACATCGAAAAGTCCTGCCAACTCACCCTCCAAAGCTGTCTTTTCCTACAAAACGAAGCTTCGGAAGCCTCAGTAATGAGTCTTCAAAAGGTGGATAAATGGACTAGTATCGGAAATTCGACTTTTGAAGGGAATAGAGGAGAGGGATTGATGGAAATTGACTCTTCTAATGTGAAAATCCTGAAAAGTAGACTGTTTAACAATATAGCTGGGAGAGATACAGGCGGATTTCTCCTAATTAAGGCCAATCTCACAATTACCGACTCGGTTATTGGCGATTTGCATGGACTGAAGGGGTGTTTGGCCTATGGATATGTGAGTAGTCGGGTGGAAATAGTGGAAACGAGTATCCGAAATGTGAGTTGTAGAGGGGAAATTATGGCTTTTAGCAGTGAATCTGAGATGGAAATCACAAATTCGAGTTTGAGTGGACTGAAGACGGATTCCGCGTCCTTATTTACGCTTTCAGTAGGCAATTTCACCCTATTAAATTCCCAATTTAGTGACATTTCAGTCCGAAAAATCGCCTTTCAGACCGATTTCGCAGTATTTTCAGGGTCAAAAGTGACAGTTTCGGTACAAAATTGCACATTTTCGCATATCGACGTTTCGCTATTTCTCCTTACCCAGTCTCCCTCAGTGCTTATAACTGCCTCGGAATTCCTCCACATCTCTGCTTTGCACAGCTCTGCGGGCGTGCTGTACTGCCACAACTGCCAATTGGTGCGGATAGTGGCTACGGAGTGGAGAAATATAGAGGCTGTTGAGGCCTCTGGAATGCTGCTAAGGGCAGATGCAGGGACTGCGGGCTCTGTTTCTATCAGTAAGTCCAAGTTTACGAATATGAGGAGTCAAAGCTATGGGACTTTGGCGGTTATCAATAGCACTTTGGAGATTATTGAGTGCGTTATAGCCAATAGTAGTGCTGAAAGTGCACTTTCTCAGGGCGGAGGGGTCTATTTCTCCTGCCCTTGTCTCGGCTCTATCGTCAATTCGACCTTTAGCGGCAACAAGGCTTATTCCGGAGGTGCGATTTATTGGGATTTGGCGGAAATGGAAATGACTCATAGTGACTTTGAGGGCAATTCTGCAGCTTTCGGACCCAACGCAGCCTCCAGACCAGTGGCTCTGTCTCTATTGACTCCTACTGCCCCTCTGGCCAGTGGACAAGTATGCGAGGGAGTTCTCACTGTGGCAGTTGTGGATTACTATGGACAAGTATGGACCATCGATAATACCTCTGCAGCCTGGCTAAGCAGTGGCCAGGCCAGTGCTAGTCTGCAGGGAAGTACGAAGGCTGGGGCTAGTCTGGGCCTGTATCGCTTCAGTGGCTTTGCAGTGCTGGCGCTGCCTGGGTCTGTGGCTACACTGCAAGTCACGACCAGTGCTCTAGACCCGGCCTATATCGCCTCACTAGGAAACACCAGTCTTTCCGCTCAACTATCCATAGTAGTGGATGTGCGCCTGTGTGCCAAAGGGGAAATACAGAGAGGCCTTGCCTGTGTAGTTTGCCCTGCAGACACTTATTCTCTCATAGTCAATGCCAGTGCTTGTAAGGCCTGTCCAGCTGAGGCTACTTGCAAGGGCGGAGCCACTTTCTACCCCAGGCCCGGCTACTGGCGGCCCTCCGACCTGTCAGAGTCACTGCTGGAGTGTCCCCGTACAGAGTCCTGTCTAGGCAGTGACAACTACACTAGTCTGGTAGGCAGCTGTGCTCAGGGCTACCACGGAAACCTCTGTCAGACCTGTGACTCCGGCTATTCGCGGACTGAGAGAGATGCTTGCTCCCTGTGTCCTGAATCTGCCCCAAATGTAGTCAGATTGGTGCTGGTTTCTATCAGTCTTTGTGGCTTTTTGGTATACACGATTCGATCTGCATTCGCTAGTGCAGCGAAAGAGCTGAATCTGCAGGGAGTTTATATGAAAATTCTAATGAACTACTTGCAGTCTGTAGTGCTGACTTCCTCCTTTAGTTTGAATTGGCCGCTGTTGGCACTGAAGCTGTTCCAAGTCCAACGCTATGCAGGGGAGGCCAATGAGCAAATCCTGTCCTTCGAGTGCTTTTCGCAGGGCTCCAGCTACCCATTTCCCTACCAAAAGCTCATCCTAGTAGCTCTCCTCCCTGTCGCAATGCTGCTAATCCCAGCCCTGTACTGGCTCCTCCATATCCGCAAGCAGTCCCTATCAGTCCTCCGCGACAAATACATCACCTCAGTAACCATCCTTCTATTCGCAATGTACCCACTAGTGACCCGCACTTCCTTCTCAGTCTTCAATTGTATGCGAATCCTGCCCAGTGAGTGGTGGCTGAGGGAGAGTTTGGGTCTCCGCTGCTGGGACGCTATGCACTCGCGGATAGCCTTTGGAGCTGCGTTGCCTTCGATTCTGCTCTGGGGACTTGGGATTCCGATCAGTGCTGCGATACTGCTAAAGCGGAAAAGACGGAAATTGAGAAATCCCATAGTGAAGGCGCAATTCGGGTTTCTCTATCTAGGCTTCGGGGAAAAGACGTACTATTGGGAGTTCCTGGTGCTGGGTCGAAAGGTGGGTTTAGTGGCTGTCAATGTCTTCCTATCCTCCACGGCTCCAGCAGTGCAGGGACTTCTGGTCTTTTCCCTGCTCTCAGTTGCACTGGGCTTGCAGCTGAAGTATGCGCCGTACTTCACAGCAGAGCTGAATTCCTTGGAAGTGCGGTATATCTTGGTAGCGGAAATCACTATTTACTGCGGACTGTTTTTCCTGTCGCAGAGCTTAGCCAAAGGCACGGAATTGGTCTTATTCACGGCCATGGTCCTTGCAAATACCTACTTCGTCCTTTACTGGGGCTACTGCTATTGCCAGGTGCTACTCCTTCCCGTGGCCAAGAAGTCGCCTGAGTTGCTGCTGAAATGGTGCAAATGTCTGCCACTTCTCAATAAAGCCGCTCTAAAAGCACTGAAAACTGTCGAAGAAGAGCATGCGCCGAATACCACAGGCCCCGGCCTAGCTGACCTGGAGTCGATGAACGACCTGTATCTCTGCAAAGTCAGACAAGAACTGCAGAGCCGAGGAGTGCTGTCGACTGAGCGAGAAGATGAAGACCCTCCCGTCACCTCCTTAGACTCTTTGGATAAATGAGCGTAGACGAGGTGGAGTTTTGGTTCGGCAACCCGACCATCGAGCTGACCAAAGGCACACTCCAGCTTGCAGCAGGTCACAGCTCTGCAGAAGTCTGCATGCTTGGCATCCCCACCTCTGTGTCCTTAGTGGAAGTGTGCAGCTTCCTGTCCAGAGCAGTTGGGGATGTCAGGGAAATCAGGGTGCTACGCAGTCTAAGCCACCGGGAGTACATCTGTGCAATACTCACAAGAGATGCACCAACAGCTGAACAGCTTATTAAGGACTTCAGTGGGAAAAGGTTCAATTTGCTGGAAGAGGAGCGATGTCTATTGGTGCCGATTTGCCAGGTGATGCTGCCCGCAGGGACTTTAGGCTTCGAAGTGCCTGGGACTCTTTTCGGCCAGCACGACAGTCACTGTCCCATCTGCTTAGAAGAGCTGGACGGCGCCTTAATCGGAGTTCTCTGCGGACACTACTTCCACTGGCGCTGTCTGGAGAAGTGGGCGGATGAGTCCTGTCCAGTCTGCCGCTACCACCAGTCCCCGCCTGACAATAACGAGTGTGAGGTCTGTTCTGAGGAAAAACAGCTCAGAATGTGTCTAATATGTGGAAATGTCAGGTGCATCCCTGACTCTTTGGACCACTTTCGAGAGACTGGACATACCTTTTTCCAGGACATCGATACGAGGACTGCGTGGGACTACACAGCGCAGCAGCCTGTGCATCGGCTCATATGGGGCAGTGATAAGCTCGTGGAACTCGGGGATCCAGATGTGCAAAAGACCAGGAAAAAGGCGGATGCAGTCCTGTGTGAGTGCAACATGCTGCTTAGTACACTCTTAGAGACTCAGCGACTGCACTATACGCAAATCCTTAATGAACTAGACGCTGCACTGAGTGATTCTTTGGCTGTGAGAAGGGATGCGCTGCAAGCGGAGTGTGGGAAGTTGGACCAACAGCTGAGTAGTAGTGCAGCTTTGAATGTGGAAGTAGAGGGGTTGCAGGCAGAACTGAATGCGACACTGGACAGGGCCCAAGCCATAGCCGCGGAAAACGCCCAGCTCGACGCCCAACTACACCCTTCCGAGCCCTTCCGCGCCACCAAGGCCGACCGCACCGAAATCGAAGACCTCGAAGGCCAAATCAAAGAACTGGACTTCTTCCTCAAGGCCCAAGGCCGCCTCGCCGGCGAAGACGTCCAAAGCATGTCTATTCGCTACAACCTACGCTAAGCCCCAATCAAAGGGTCGTCCGGGGTGTCTTCCGGCTCCTTGCCTTCCTCCCTTTCCAGCATTTTGAGGAGGTAGTCCACCCTGCGCTGCAGTTCTGCACTGGTCCTGGAGGTCAGCACGTAGTCGAACTTGCATAAGTTGCTGTGTCGAATCCGCATTCGCAGCTGCTCCCACTGTCCGTAGCCCACTACATTGGTCAGAAACAGCAACACTCGGTCGCTTTCGAGGCCGAATAGCTTGGACTTGTGCATTCCCACGGCGTCCACGACCAGTTCTTTGAGCGGATTGCGGTACTTGCTGAGCTTGTTGGAGAGCAGGGTCTGTGCAAGTCGCTGCTTTTCAGCCTGGTTTTCCTTCTTTTCGATGCTTTTCAAGATGCGGTCCTTATCAGTTAGCTCCCCAGAGCGGGTCCAAAACACAGAAGCGTATTTCTCCACTTCCTCCGCACTCCTCGACCCCACCATTTCCGCTATTTGAGCGAAACTTTCCCTTCCGTGCAGTTCCACTCCCCTCAAAAACGCACAAAACTCCTTCTTCGACCAGTCGAAGCCAGTCGCCAGCAAATTGTCCAGTTCCTCCTTTTCCTCCATCGACACACCAGTCTCTTGGTCCTTTCGGGTCAGTTCCTCGACTCTGTCCCTATTCGCGTAGAAGCGGAACTCGGGGATAGGCTTGAAGTCCCTCCTTAAAGGCGGGGGTGCGAAGGGGTTGATGCCAGGCAAGGGCCTTCTTCTGCTTTGTAGTTCCTCCTCAGCGCCCCATATTTCCTCCAACACCTTATTAGCTGCATTCGTGCACTCTCGTCGGCTGTACGTCACATTCTCAAACCGCCAAATGTCGATTTTCCCGTGGAAATCGATCAAATCCTTCCTCTTTAAGTTCTCCAGTTCAGCGTCCAAGGCCTGGTTTATGTCTGTCAGCTTCTTCGCTCCACTCTCCAAAATAGCGTCCAAATCAGCGTCTGTGACGTCTGAATTGTCCCCTGTGGCTTTCAGAATCTTGTCTGCGCCGTATTTGAGCATTTCCCGCAGGTCTTCCTTGCCGATGGTGTTTTTGCGCTCCTTGCAGTGCTGGATCACCAGGGAATCCAGCTTCAGACGCAGGCATTGCCGCTCTAAAATGCGCTCTTCCAGGGTGTCCTGAGTCACTAGTCTGAACACTGTCACTGGCTTTTTCTGTCCGATCCTATGCGCTCTGTCCATCGCCTGTAGGTCCATCTGCGGGTTCCAGTCGGAGTCGTACAGAATGACCATATCAGCTGCAGTGAGGTTGATACCCAGGCCTCCAGCCCTGGTCGACAGAAGGAACACGAAATAGGGCGACCCCGGCTCGTTGAATCCTTTGATCATTGAGTCTCGGTCGTCAAGGGAGGTGGAGCCGTCTAATCGACAGTAGGGGTAGTTTTTACTGACACAGTAGTCATCCAGTATGTCGAGCATTGAGGTCATTTGGCTGAAAATCAGGACGTGGGAGCCGCTGCGGTGCAAACGGCCTAGCAACTTGTCCAGCATCTTCATCTTCCCGGAGGTGGCTATCAGGTGCTCCAGTGGGTCGGGCGCCTTTTCGTCCTCGATGCCTTTGAATAGGAACGGGTGGTTGCAGACCTTGCGTAACTCCATGGCTGTATTGAGGAAGAACTTAGTACTTCCGTTTACTTTTAGCTCATTTACGAGGATTTTCTTGTACATGTCTCTCTGCAAAGCGGTCATTTGCACAGATACCAGGATTTCCCTCTTGGGCGGGAGTCCGTGCTCCACCTCACTTTTCGTCCTGCGCAGTATAAACGGCCTCAAAACTCGGTGCAGCATTTGCACCATCTTCACATTCTTTTTCTCCACCTCCGCATCACTCATTCCTTCTTCCGCCCCCAAGTTGAACCAAGCGTCGAAATCCGCAGAGTTGGAGAACAGGTTCGGCAGCAGGAAATTCAGCAAACTCCACAATTCATGCAAATTGTTCTGCAGCGGAGTGCCAGTGAGCAGAAGTCTATGGTCGCTTTTCAGCTCTCTGAGTCTTTGGGCCAAGGAGGACATTTCGTTTTTTATCTTTTGCGCTTCGTCCACTATGAGATAAGTCCAGCGGAACTCGACCAGGCGAGAGCACATGCGGACTGCTTCGTAGGTAGTCACACACACATCGAACTTCCCAGGGAGCAGCTGGTCTCTCAGGACTTCGGTGCGTTCGGCTTCTGCGGCTGTGAGCTTCACGCAGCGGAAAGCGGGACACCACTTTTCGAACTCGTTTTTCCAGTTCGTGAGAGTGGACTTCGGGGCGACGATCAGATGCAGGCCGTTGATTTCCTCTGTCTCCTTGAGATGGGCTAAAAAGGCTATCACTTGGATAGTCTTCCCCAGTCCCATTTCATCAGCTAATATGCCGTTGATGTTGGCCCGGTGCAGACTGGTGAGCCAGCCCACGCCCACTATTTGGTACACCCGGAGTTCCCCGCCCTCCAGCAAGCTGGACTGTTTGGTGAGCTGAACTGCCTTCACCCTCTGCGCTTCATGCTGTTCCGTCCTCCTAATCCGTCTAAAAGCCTTATTTGTGGTCTTCAGTGCATGACATTCTCCACCATAGAACAAGAAGTCGGTGAGACTTTCCGTTTCCTTCAATAGCGCCATCAGTTTGTCGTCGATTTCCGGCTCCTCAGGACTGGGGACTGCAGGCTCCTCTGGCTCCTCTGTGGGCTCAGCTGGTGAATCCTGCTGCGACGCTTCCGACTCTGAGAAGTCGATTTCCTCCCCACTCGACCCGTTACTTGACATTATTATGGAAGTAATGGCGAGGATTAGGCATTAAGATTTAGCGGTTTGAGGGCGTTTGAAGGCCACTGGAGCTGCCATGCGAGCCCGAGTCTGCAAGCGTAAGTCGTCCCTTCTCTTTTCGTGCGGGGCGACGTAGCCTTGTTTGGGCACTGGAGGGCGCTCGTGGACGACTTGGAAGCTGGGGCGGAGGGAGTAGGCAGCGAGCTTCAGTTTCCGGCCTTCGCGGGCGTTTTCTTTGTTGGCTTTGAGGAATTTGCTGTTTTGCCACTCGCGCTGGCGCTGCTGATAGAGAGAAACGGGGTCCGTACGCTTGGGCTTGGAGGAAGGAGGGTGGATGAAAGAGGGAGTTGTGGGGATGCGACTAGTAGAGGGACGCTTCGGCTGGGCTGTCGCAGGTCTAAAATCCACTTCTTCCTGGTCACTCTGGTCCGACAAGTCCGCTTCCAAAGACTCCTTCTGCTCCTCCTCCACTTCCCTCGTCTTTTCCGACTGCAATGGACGCTGCACCTCTGCCTGCACACGAGCAGGCGGCCCTAGCATCTGCCTCCTCGCCCTCAACTCCTCCATCCTTTTGGCCAGCTTCGTCCTCGGGTCCTCCACTTCCTCTTCCTCACTGTCCGACGACTCTGACCTGACCGCGGGTCGTTCGAATGCTCTCAGCGAGTTAGTCCTTGGGGCCCTAATTGGAGGTTGAATCACTTCTTCTTCCTCTTGACTGTCCTCGGAGACTTCTCCCAAATCGTCGCTTGAGAAGTCTTCCTTCACGTAGCGACTGGGCATGACTTGGTCGTCTTCGTCTTCTTCGGGTTGGTGAGGGGGGGGACGGGTCTGGGCGCGCTCTTGCTTCATGCGCTGCAGGAGTTGGGTGATTCGGTCGACTTCTTTGGGTTCCATTTAAATGCGGGGAGTGTGCACTAGTCAGGAGAGCGTCTAACTGCCCAGAAAATCAAAATGGCCTATAGGTCCACATCACGACCAGCCGCTGCTCGACCTCAATCCCCGCCCATAGTCGCAGGCAGAGGGAAACCCACACTTGTTCGTAATTCAGTGCAAGCGAAGGCAGACAGCAGACCAAGACACCGTCCCGCCCAGTCCTACAGTGCCCCAGCGCCTAATTCGATATCGGAAAGAATCGATAAATTGCTGAAAGAGATCGAGGAGAGACATGCGGAAGTGCAGCCGATAGGGCTACTCACTCAGTCCAACCGCCAAGCCAAGCCACTGCCCGACAGCAAGTCCCAACGGCCGAATTCTCTCCGACAGGGTGGGCAACTGCACATGCGCAAACTCTCCCTGGACTCCGTGAAGCCTAAATCCATCATCGCCAAGTTCGCACATAGGAGCGAAGTGGGCTTCATGCCTGGCAACCCTATGAAGGTGAACCAGGATGTGTATGTTGAGAAGGAAGGGCTCATGCCGGGAACTCACTTTTTCTCGGTGTGTGATGGACATGGGTGCTATGGACATGACGTATCTGGCTTTCTGCGGGTTCAGCTGCCTGTAGCAGTGGAGAGGGAACTGAGAGGGACGAAGGACTCTTCAGAGGCGCTGAAAACCGGAATTCTAAAGTGCGATAGCGACTTAGAGGAGGGACAGGTCGACATTCGCTTTAGCGGCAGCACCTTGAATGCCATTTTACTGCAAGGGACTTCCTTACTATGTGCCAATGTGGGTGACTCTCGAGCTCTCCTGGCTAGGGAGCTCAGACCCGGCCACTGGATGTGCGTCGCTCTTTCCAGAGACCACAAGCCCGACTCCCCAGATGAGTACGACCGGATTCTATCCAGTGGCGGGCGAGTAATGGCGTACCAGGACGAGGCTGGAAACCCTGCAGGTCCTGCCCGAGTCTGGCTACGCGACCAAAACACCCCCGGCTTAGCCATGTCACGGTCAATCGGAGATGCGGTGGCTCGGTCTGTGGGCGTCTCCTGCCAGCCTGAAATCTTCGAGTTCTCCCTGCAGCCTGAAGACAAGTTCCTGGTCTTAGGCAGTGACGGGGTCTTTGAGTTCCTTTCCAATGAGGACGTTGTGAAGGTGGTGGTTCCGTACTGGAAGACTGGAGATGTGCAGGGCGCTTGTAATGCGCTGTACGAGGCTGCGCATATGCGCTGGACGCAGGTGAGTGTTACGTAGGAAGAGGATGTGGTGGACGATATCACTTGCGTGGTTGTGTTTCTAGCAGTAGATAAAAAATGAGGATCATGATAAAGGGCGGAGTGTGGAAGAACATCGAGGACGAAATCCTGAAGGCAGCAGTGATGAAGTACGGACTGAACCAGTGGTCCCGCATCTCCTCCCTCCTCGTGCGCAAGTCCGCCAAGCAATGCAAGGCGCGGTGGTACGAGTGGCTCGACCCTTCGATCCGCAAGACCGAGTGGTCCCGAGAAGAGGAAGAAAAGCTACTGCACCTCGCGAAGATCTTCCCCACGCAGTGGAAAACCATCGCTCCAATCATAGGCCGGACAGCTGCGCAGTGCTTAGAGCACTATGAGCAGTTGCTAGAGCAGGCTGCAGGCAAGGAGCCACTGCCAGACGAAGTCGACCCTCGCAAGTTGAAGCCGGGGGAAATCGACCCGGTGCCTGAGACCAGGCCGCCCAGGCCTGACCCTGTGGATATGGATGAGGATGAGAAGGAAATGCTGCAGGAGGCGAGGGCACGTCTGTCCAATACGAAGGGCAAAAAGGCGAAGCGCAAGGCCAGGGAGAAGCAGTTGGAGGAGGCCAGACGTCTAGCCACACTCCAGCGCAAGCGAGAGCTGAAAGCTTCAGGAATCGAAATAGAAATCCGCAAGCGAATCAAACCCAAAATCCGCGAAATGGACTATATCGCCGAGCGGCCCTTCTACCACGAAGTCCCCAAAGGCACTTTCCCCTCCGACCCCAACGAAGACCTCGACCCCACTCCCGACCAAACGATGATTTCCGCCCAGCAAGTGGAAGCCAGCCGCAGAGACGAGCAGGAAGCAGTCCTTAGAGGCAAGGACGAAGCCCGCATTAAGAAGCTCAAGGAAAGGAACTTCCCTGCAGCCATTTCACTGATTAGCAAGCTGAGAGAGGCGCCGCTGCCCCGCAAGAAGGCGAAATTGTCCCTTCCGCCGCCTCAACTGACCGATATTGAGTTGGAGAAAATCGCGAAGTTGGGAGAAGGGCAGGAGGACTCGGTTCCCATGGTGACAGACACACTCCTGGCCAACTACAAGCAGCAGGCCTTGGTCAGTCCCGCTCAGATGATGACTCCTGTCAGTGAAAACGCAGTTCTGCTAGAAGCCCGCAATGCCTTGGTGCTTTCGCAGGCTGCGACGCCCTTAGAAGGCGGCCAAAATGCTCCTTTGTTGGAGATATCGGATAGACAGAAGTCGACAACCACGCCAAATGGCTATTTGCAGTACCTAACCCCCACTCAAAGAGACCGAATGGCAATAAACACGCCTGAGTCCGGCCCTCAAGTAGAGGAGTTCCAGGTCCCTGCGCGCCTTACAGCCAGCAAACTCCGCAGAATGAAGGAGGAGGCGGAGCTGCAAGAGCTGCGCAAGCAACTCGACTCGCTGCCCGCGCCTCAGAACGACTACTCCTTCGAAGTGCCTGAGGGAGAGGCGGAAGCTGGTCCAAGAGTTGTGGCAATGGATGCGGAGGAGGAGCAGTTGATGGCGGAGCGGGTCAAGGCGGAGTATGAAATGACGCTTATTCGTCTGAAAAGTGAGGCTGTGAAGCGTGCTTTGCCCCGCCCGCTGATGCTGAACCCCGCCACTCTGCTGCAGGAGTGGGGAACCGACCTAGTCAGTGCGGAAACCATGTCCTTAATCCAATTCGACATGAAGAACTACCCTATGAAGGGTGCGAGAGCGCCTGCAATTGCGCCGGACCGAGAATTACTATCAGACGAGCTGATTTCAGCCGCCAAAGAACTCATAAACTCCGAAATCCGCGAATTCGACCAAGAAAAGCTGATAAATTCCCTCGACAAAAGCATCTCCAAAGCCCGCTACATCCCCAAGCCTGCCGGGTACGCAATAAAATCCCTGCCTTCCATGACTCCCCAGGAGCAAAGTCTCTCCGAACAGAAGGAACTCTCCTTCCTACAGACTCATATAGAGAAACTGAGTGCCAAAGTAGTGGATTTGGAAGGCACTGTGAAGGGCTCTTGTGTGGAGCTGCAGAAGAAGGCGGTGCGCCTGGAGAAGCAGATTAATGCATTGTATGGACAGATGGACGCGCTGAGGATTGAAAATGGGGTCTTTGCGAGACTGCGGGGGCAGGAAAATGAGGCTTTGGAGCGGCGTATGTCCGAGGGAAAGGCCTTAGTAGCCCAGCAAGCCAGCATTGAAGAGGCCCTGCAGCGTCAGTACGCCGACCTATTAGCCCAGTTGACTAGTTAGAAAGGCGAATGCACCCTTTCCATCTACTATTTCAGCAGTGTTTTTACTAGTGAAAAGGACTATTCCCCGCTGTTTCAGCAGTTTTGTGCCTATTGGGAGTGTTTGTAAGTTCCCGTCACTATGAAATACGCAGTGTATGTAACTCTGGCTCCGCTGCTCTTTGTGGGCACCACACTCTTCCTCCTGCTGTACGCAGAGGGCGGGAAGGACTACACCGCAGGCCGAGGGGCCTTTCTGCCCGATGTGAAGCTGCTGACTCCCAACCCAGTACTAGTAGTGGTGCAGCCCATGAGTCTGCAGCAGTTAGACGCTCAGCGGGAGGACCCAGACAGGCAAAACCAGCCTGTGGAGGAGGAGTGGATTGCTACGTCGGGACTAGTGGTCAAAAGTCGCTTGTTTCAGTATCATTTCCCGCTGAGAATGAAGAGAAGGGAGGGACATGTGGATGAGGCGGAGGTGGGGGTGACTGAGGAAAGGGTCAGGGAACTGGCCGAAGCCAGAGAAATCCTCGCCAACATGCGAGAACTGGAGCGGACGAAGCCGCTGCGGGCTAAGTCCTAGCCATCCCACAGGTCTGATTGGGTAATAACATGGGCGCAACCAACAGTTCCCTAGACTCTGACCAGACTACAAACCCCGCAGACTCCTCCCCGCCCCTAGAAGACGGCATGATTCAAAATCTGTCCTCCTACTCCATCTCCATCCACCCTCCAGACCCCGCCCCCTCCGCCCTTTTAACGGACTCCGCCCCGCCCACCGTCTCCTACTCCCTCGCCGACCATCTGAGTGAACAGGTGAAGGACTTGGAAACCTACAGGGAACTCTACTTGCACGAAGTCGAGGAAATGGCGAGACTGCGGACTACTGTGTCCGCCCTGCAGACTAGCTTAGAGACGTCGATGGATAGTCTGGGCAGACTGGAGTTGGACCTGTCAGTGCACAAAAGTCGGGAAGAGACGTTGATGATGGAGAACCAGGCGATCAAGCAGAGGATCAGCACGGTGCAGGGAGTGAGGAAAAGCACCCAGGGAGAGCGGCTGAAGAGACTACGGAAGACCCACACTTTGCACCTGCTAGTGACTGCCCAGCAGCAACTCATGTCCAGCGCCCTGCGCCTTTGGCGACTCAACCTAGTGGAGCCTGTGGGCGCTGCGGACTTGGACTATGGTCTGATGGTAAAGGACTTAATTTCCAAGGCAAATGCGATTGTCAAGGGAATTACACTGCGGGGACTGGCCTGGGGCCCGGCTCTATCGAAATATCGGTTGATTTCCCTTTGCGATGGTCTATTCGAGGCGAAATACCAGAAAGACCGGGAGGACCTGACCTACGGAACCGCCCCCCAAGCCCTGGAAACGTACATCGAAGAGTACCTGAAGCTGCAAGTCGGGACGGAGCAAAGGGTCTGGCAGCTGCTCAGCCGTCTAGTGCCAGGGCTGTTCCGACTGTATCAGGAAGGAGACCGCTATGGAGAGCTGCTTTCCAGGCTCTTTTGCCTCTTCCACCCCAGGCCGATTCCCACTGAAGTCGCTGCCTTCTTAGTCAAAGCGAAAGCGGATTTCCTGAAGTTGATGCAGAAAAGCGATACAGGACAAGTGACCCTGTCCCAGGCCATTCCCAGCCTTTACGCCCTATTCCCAAGCCATCCCAACCAAGGCAGAGCCGCGCTTCTCTCCCTGCAGCCTGAAGCCCTGGACCAGGACCAATACAGCCTGTTCGTGCTGAAGCAGAAAGTGACTATGACGGGACAAACTGCCAAGGAGCTGTTTAGAACGGTGGATATTCGTGGTAAAGGCAAGGTCGATAGTGAGGATTTGGCACAGGGGGTATGCGACTTTCTGTCGGGTTGGGTGGATCCACTGGACCTGTCCAGCCTTTTCCCCGCCTCCACTACCTCTCTAAAGGACTTTATTGCGCTACTCGCCTCTCCGCTCCCGGATATCGATGTTACAGTGGAAAGCTACCTTGTAGCCCTCGCAGCCGCCTACGATTCCCTCATAGACGAGCAAATTGACCACTTATCGACCCTATTTGCCGACATTTCCCAAGGACCCGAGCTCCCTCGCCTCGACACTCAAAAGGCCCTCGCGAAACTCGACCCCTCCTTGACCCAAGCCCAAATCCGCAGTCTAACACTCAGCCAAAGCCGCCCTTTGAGTCTCAGTGAGTTCCAGCAACTGGTCTTCAAGGGGAAAATCGCAGGGTTTGGCACTGGCCCATTTCTGCTAAAAACTGCGAAAAAGCAGAAACCGCCGCTTAGAGAGAAAAACTCCTTTTTGACGCCTGAAGCGAAGGGCAGGAAAGGCAAAGAGTTCGACTTTGACTCGGCTTCGAAGTCTCGGATCAGTATGAGTCGTTCCAGTTCCAAGGGCAAACTGCACTCTTAGGCTAAAGAAGGGTAGATGTATGGAAATGGCTGATTGACTCACTGGTGTTGAGGGAGAGGTGGGGTAAGTGGGGATTTATCAAATGATTGGGACGAATTACCTCTTCTTTCGAAGAAAAGACTAGTGGCTTTGGAGGGTTGCATATGTCTGATATATAGGGACTCAGGTATATATTGGAGCCTCCAAATTAGGACTATTCCAATCTCTACTACCCGCTTTTCCCTTATTCCCAATCCTATATCACCGATTTTGCCCTTAGATAAGCCTTTCAGAACTTCTCCTTAGCATTTCCCACAGTCCCGCCACTCCCTTAGTCTCTCCTTTCCCTGGGAAATGCCTACTTCCCTGTGTCCCCACCCTCTCTGCCAGCATTCTCCCTAGCCATGGGTGTAAGTCCTAATAGTGCCATGGCCTGCTTCGTTAGCCACTTCGTAGCCTTTTCCAGTGGCTCTGCACTGCTCCTGCTGGACACTCGAAGCGGCCACACGAGCAGACACCAGGTGCACAGTCAGGAAATCACAGCTTTGAAGGGCGGAAGTCAGACCTGCGTCACTGGGGGGAAAGACGGCAAACTAGTGGTGTGGACCTTCCCTTCCTTCACAGTAGCAGAGCTCGGCGCCCCTATCCGCATGATCGCCACCACCAGCTCCAAGTGCTACTTCGTCCGCGGCAGCGTAGTGCACGTCAACGTCCTGAGTCTGGCCTCCACCACCCTCGAGCCAGAAGTCCTGCTCAAAGGCAAAATCGAGGGCGCTATCGATATGGAAGTACTGCCGAGAGAGTCAGGACTAGCGATTCTGCAAAGAAACGGATGTCTCATGTATCGATTTGATGCGAAAGATGCGATTTTGGCATCGCACGAAGTGCCGTTGACTGCAATTGCGGTTTCGCCCACGGAAAACTGCATAACGCTCGGGGACTCCTTCGGGCAGATAATCCGCCTGTATACAGACTCTGGAGTGAAGACTAAGACCCACTGGCACTCCCACGCAGTGAAGAGTCTGGCCTACACCAGTGACGGAACCATGCTTTTGTCAGGGGGGGAAGAGGGCGTTATTGTCCTGTGGCAGGAAGCCACCAATAAAAAGACCTTTCTGCCGCGACTGGAAGCGCCGATTCTCAATGTGATAATCAGTGCGGACTGCTCAATGTATGGAGTTCGCCTGTTAGACAACTCTGTGAAGGTCTTCCAAGCCTCGGATTACGCGAAAATCGCCCATTTCCACGGACTTACAGACCCTTCCAAGCTCCTCCCAGGCACCCAAATCCACCTCACTCCCTACCAATCCGACTCCATTTGCCTCAACAGCACCCCCGGCTTCCTCCAATTCTACTCCCTCAAAGACCGCCAAATCACCCTGCGGCTCAACTGCTCCAAGCGCAATCAGGTCTCTAGGAGTCAAAATGAATACCCGAACCCCGCGCAGGTAGTGTCTGTGGCCTTTGGGAAGGACTGGAGGAGTATGGCGACGGTGGAGAGGGCGGACTGTGCGCACTTTAGGATTGCGTATTTGAAGTTTTGGGGGGAGGAGAGGAAATTGAACACTTTAGTGCTGAATCCGCATGAAAATGACCCTTTGAAGGTGCTGTCGCTATCGAAATCCTTCATATCTGTAGGAAGACAGGGAACGATAATAGAGTGGAGAGAAGGACTGGATGAGAAGGTGGGCAGCACTTGGCAAGGTAGCCGGCCAGTCACTTACAGAGGACTGAGTGCAATAGACGCCTGTGAGTACCAAAATTCCCTCTGCGTCGCCTTCACCTCCCTAATCGTCCACTTTTCTCCCGATTTCACCCCCCAATCCGTCATATACGAGAAAAACAGCGAAAACTACGTCCAAATCGCAGCCTCCGGAGCCCTCCTAGTAACCGCCACCCGCAAAGTAAGTCCCACCTAGACCCTCGCAGTGTACGCAAACAGCACAGTTCTGTGGAGTTTGGACCTGTACCTAGTCCACTCTGTCGCTACAAGTGCTGATTTCTTCTGTGTGAGTCTCAACCCGTCTTCATATACGCCTATGGAAATTAGGGAAAAACATGCGAATGTGGTGATTAAGTTCAGTACCAGTTGCTCGAAGCCGGAGGGAATTTTTAAGGTCGATGAGCCGAAATCTGTCTTTTTGCACAATGGCGAAGTCTGGATTCTCGACAAAAACTGCGAATTTCACAGTCTGGAAAGCAGTTTTTCCCACTCAGCGGGGAGTTCCGACCTGCCGACTATCCGGAAAATGAGTGAAAACGGCGGAATTCCTAGGGCTAGGGAAAGAGGCGGGGTTGAGGTGGTGCGGAAGGTGGTGTTGGGCGTGGAAAGTGTGAAGTCGTCGGAGTTGCCGGGACTGATGGACCTGTTTGAGACAGTGATTTCGCCTTTAGTTAGTTAGGATACAGAGAGCAGTATCGCAGGTAGGCCTAAGGACGGGACTAGAAGGAGTACATATGGAAAAGGCAGAAATTGTCCAATGTTGCCTCTATATATTTCGCGAATTAGTCATTTTGCCTTCCAATCTTTGCTATTTGGATAAAGGAAAATGTGGGAAATGCAGAAAAAAGAGGAAATTCCGCCTATTTCAGCTTACGAATTTCCATTTTATAATGAATAAACTCCTGCAAAGCCTCCCAGAAGCCGCCGTCAGCCTCGCAAACTCCTACCTGACTCCCACCAACCTTCTCTACCTACTCCTATCCCAACTGGCCTTGCCTGCCTCCCTCAGCTACCTCCTGTACCTGTTTGCCCTGGATCAGACATCCTTGCTCGCACTTGTGACTGCCAATAGTGTGTATGCGGGGACTGCCTTGTATTACGCTGAATCAGCGAAATCTCTCTACGATTCAGCCCAATCCTGGAAACCCTGCTACAACGGAAGCACAGAAGACTGCACTTTGCAGGTACTGACCTCCCTCTGTGGACAGAAAAAGGCCAATTTCCTCTCAGAACTAATAGACTTTGAGAGGAAAACCATAGCCAGCGACTCCCTTAGCAAGATACAAGACAAAGTTGAGCAAGTTGTAGTGGACAGTGCGAAGGAAATGGCATTTGCTGCGGGGCGAAGGGCTATGAAGAACTCGAAAGTGGTGAAGACTGTCGAGGGATATGGGTTTAAATTCACTGAATTCACTCAAAAAGCCTTTCGAAGCCTTTGGAAGTAGCTAATAAAGTAGACATTTTCCGCGTTTTCAGACCTAAATTCGCAATTATTAAGCCTTTTCGACTAATTGGTTACTATCTACGGCGTCTTAAAGTTGCTAAAACTCATAAAGGACTGAATTCTGCGATTTCTGGCCTGCAGCGGCTTATCCACCGCCTGACTCACTATCTCATTCCTCCTCCTCCTCCTTTTCGGGCTCTCAATTGGCAGCGTATCCGAGCAAAAGGGGTAGGAAAAGAGGTTTTGAGGGTCTTCCGCGGCCAAAAGACAGACCAAGGAGTTCAGGTCATAGTCGCTTTTGTGGGAATAGGGACCATTGGGCGAGATTAGTCGCTCGAAATCGTCCTCGGAAGGGTCTTTTAGGATGGATTTGAGGCAGTTTTCGAAGGCTGTTTGAGGGGAGTTGTCCTCGGAGTGCTGTTTGTAGGAGTTGGAGGCGGTGGCAATGACTTCGGTTATGTGTTTGTCATATGTGTAGGTCACTATGTATAGGAAGTAGTACCGTTCCATGGTGAATCGGTCGCTTGAGGCCTTTGCATCGAAGGAATCAAGCGAAAGCAGCAACAAAAGGTCGCTTTTTAGCACGTTTCCCTGCCTCTTTAGGTCCACAGTCTCCATCAACTGCCGAAGCTTGTTTTCCGATATATTCAGCATTAGGCGCTTTTTCAGACCTGCGACAATTTCTTCAATCGGAATTACATCAGCGGAAAAGGTCTCTAGGAACTGACTCGGGTCCTGCTTCATTGCCTTGAATCTATGCTGAATCACGAAGGTGATGTATTCCTCTTTAGACAAGTCTTCGTCTCGAAGGTAATTCAGGAGTCGGCGGCAGGCAGTTGCATCATTGGCGAGTGGCAATGAATAGAGAAGACTCAAAGCATCAGAGAGATACAGCAGTCCGCCTGACTCAGGGTCGATATAGTCCAAATCCGCATGCTGTTCTTTCCGCGATTCGACGAAATTGTGGACTAAACGAACAACTAGGTAGTTCAGGCGAGTCAAATAAGCGGCCATATTGGTACTCAGTGGGTTGCGGATTTGGAATACCCGGGCAAGGAGCTGGCCATAGTACTGGCTGTCCTCATCAAAAGACCACAGTGAAGGCACCATTTGCCGGATCAGCTTCAAGGCAGAGGCTCTAGAGCCGTATTTCATAGTGAGGTATTCAATTGCGAATAGCGGTAAAGAGTCTTTCCGGCCTTCCACGATTTCCGCTTCTATGCGGAAGTACAGGATTTCATCCGTCAGTTTATATACCAAGTAACTGGGCATTGGCTTTTCCCATTGAGTCTCAGTAGTGCAAACCAGACTTATAAGTGGGTTTTCCCGAACGATTCCTAACTTCCACGCACCTAAAACGTCCTTTTCATACAAGGAACTGGAGGTGTAGGCGTCGGTAGTGCCTTGGCTTCTCCAGTAGTCGAAGCGTCTCCGCAGTCTCGGTATTATGAGGGTCTGGTCGAACTGCCGCAGCTTGATAAGTATAGCACTGCGCTTGGTACTGTTCATGTCCACTAGCATGCTGCTGATCATTTTGCCTGCTTCTTGCAGCTGCCTTAGTTCTTCACTTACGTCGATTTCACTGAGCGTACTGATCTCGTCGTCAGAAAAGGTACGCGAGCGAGTGATGCTATGCATCGCCCCCGGCATTGCCTTTATCTTCCCTTCCAAAGAAACTGTCATCTTCTGATTCACCTCCAACTCATGTTTCAGTATTTCATTTTCCTCAGTCACATTACTCAACTCTCTGCACTTCATCGCCAACTGATCCTGCACCTCCGCCAACTCATGACTCAACTGCTGAATCGACGTCTTCAACTGCCCTCTCTCCGCACTGTCCTTCAGTCCCATGATATCAGGACTTTGCGGAGTCATGAAAATCGACTTCCGATGCGGAGTGCGCCGGTTGAGATTAGTCTCGACAGGGGGCAGGGCTATCAGCTCCTCCAGCAGTTCGTCAGTGCTGATTACCCGGTCCATTAGGTGGGGTTTGGGAGGGAGTTCGGAGCGCTGTTTGTTGAGCAGGCGGTTGTGGAGTTGGAAGGCTTTGGAGTAGATGTCGGAGGTGGTGGCTGGGAGGGATTTGGACTCGCGGAGCCATTTGAGGGCTTTGGTGGTGTGGGTGTGGGAAATGGTGAGGATGTGGGAGAGGGAAAGAGAGGTGAAGCCCGGGAAATCGTCCTTATCATATGACAAGACTTCCTTCAAAAGCTGAATTTCCACATTCCACATGTCAATCTGTCCCTTGGCCTGGGCTTCCAGCAGCTCCAACTGCTTCCTTTGGGCCTCCACGTACCCACACGTGTCCGAAACAGGGGAAGTGAACAAGGAAGCAGGAGGCTGGGGCAGGCCTAGGAGGGCAATAAGGCTGGGAAAGAGACTTTCTGTCTGGTTGCAGGCGGCTTTGAGGGTCGATAATTTTTCACTTTTGGCACTAAGTTGGGTCTGAAGTTGCACATTTTGGCTCATTGCAGTGTGCATCTTTTGGCCTTGGTCGCGGAATTTGAGTGTAAATTTGCGTAAAATATTCGAGAAAGTATCGATTTTTAGCATTAAATGGGCGATTTTCGGCTCAATTAGGCGTCCATCCGTAATACTTGGAATCTCATTTAGCGCTTTGAGGACTTTTTCGTTTTCCTCCCTTCGACTTTCTGTATTTTCCATCAAAGTCCTTTCCGTCTTTTCAGCTTTTTTCCTAGTCTCTTCCAGCCTTTTCCCTATTATTTCCCTTTCCTTCTTCACTCCATTTACCCACTTTTTCAGCTTTTCCACGTCTAATTTCATAATTTTTAGTAAGGAACTGTGCTTAGACGTCGCTTCAAACCAGCGGTTTTGGCTCTTTTCACTGAGAGAAACAGTCTCTGATATAGCGGAAGTTGCGAAATCTTTGAGTTTTGCGAGGTTTTCTTCGTATTTGCGGGTTGCAGTTTCTAGGGACTGCGAAAGGTCTGCGTTTGCAGTTTGGGAAAGGGTCAATTGGTCGGATAGGGTCTTTATCTGCGTGTTTAGATTGGCGATATTGCTTCGTTGGCGGGTAATGAGGGTTTTAGCCTTTATTTGCGCCTTTTTCCCATTTTCCACTACTTCTTTTGTCCGTTTTTCCAGCAAATCCACCTTTTCCCTCACCTTCATATCAACAACTCCCTGTTCCTTTAACACCTGAATACTCAATTTCCTGATTAATCCCTCATTTTCTCTCCAAATCTCTATTTCCCTTGTCACTTTCTCTACAAGTCCATACAAATCCCTCACTTTTTCCATCAAACCAGACCCTTCCGCGGCCTTTTCCCTCAAGCAATGGGTCAATTTTCGCACTGCGAAGTCAATTCCCTTGCTGAGTTTGCCTTCGGAACTAGCGGCTAGTAGGACTGGCCTGGGCTCTAGGGCTGTTTCTGCACTGTAGATGGGCGTTTCTTGGGTGGAAAGTTGATTGCGGAGACTGGAGTTGGCGGATTTTAGGTGGGAAATTAGCTGGGACTGGGCTTTGGTTTGCTTGAGAAGTTGGGGAATTGATAGGCGGAGACGGTTAAAAGGGTCGAAAATTCGGGTTTCTATAGCTTTAAGGAGGTTATTTTGGCGAGAAACCATTTCTTCTTCGAAAAGCGCATAATTTTCCCCCAAATCGCCTTTCCAAGTCTGAATTCGCTCGCAGAAATCCTTCCGAATTGCAGCATTTTCCTCTTTCGAAGACTGAATTTCTGCCTTATTTCCCACTTCTCGGCCCAGTGCAAGCTGCAAATCCGCCTTACTGGACTCAAAGAAGAGATTCAACTCCTTCAATTGGGATTTCTGAGATGTGCAGAGAGATTTGGCCTTGGGAAGGACTGTACTGAGACGAGACTGGAGAGATGTGAACTTCTCCATAGTGCTTGTGAGAGGAAGGGAATTGGCTGTGTGTAAGGCCTGCATAGAGACTGTAGCGGCGGATTTCCACCCCTTCAACTGAGTCACTAGGTCCACTATCAGACCATAGAGACATTTCTGTTTGTCCACCAGGCTTTCCACTGATTGGGGAGTCTTCTCTAGGCAATCAGCTGCTGTATGTATAGCGAATTGGAGTCCCTGACTGAGTCTTTGCTCAGTACTGCCCCCTGTGAGTACAGGCCTGTCCTCAGTACTGGGAGGCACTACCCAGGCTGTAGTCACCTCTGTAACTTCCAATTGATGACGGAGAACGGTATTTTGGCTTTCAAGAGTGGCTATTTTGCCTGTAAGTTCAGCAGTCGTAGAGTCCGAATTGACAGCAAGGACCCGCAACTGCTCTGCCTGCGTCCGCTCAGTCTGTCGAGTCTTTTCTAACCTTAGTTTCAGCTTTGCAACGAGTGGCTTCAACTTCCCAAGTGTCTCCAATTTCTCTGCTATTTTTCTATCGAAAGTTACTTTAGCTTCCTCAAATCGCCTCTCCGACTCACTACTAGCCTTTTCTAACAAACTCCGATATATGCTGATTTGCTGTTCCCAGGCCGATTTCGCCTTAGCGGCTTTCTTTTCAGTGGTCTCGAGAACAGATTTTCCCTCTTTTTCTCGTAACTGACTCTGCTCCAGGGTTGCTTCCAGTACCGAGTTTTTTTGTTGCTCAGCAGTGAGCTGGCCTTTGAGTGTTTTCAACTCTGTCTCGAGCAGGGTGCTTTGTGAGCGGGCTGCTAATTGGGAATGTTTGAGCTGGTCTACCGAAGCAGAGATGGATTTTACCTTTTC
>Ga0247837_1001756_pt1 | contig 43553 bp, 27 predicted proteins | sample LaCtaG_2_FD_187115 | JGI IMG/M metagenome (GOLD analysis project Ga0247837, IMG submission 187115) | Freshwater microbial communities from meromictic Lake La Cruz, Castile-La Mancha, Spain - LaCruzMarch2015_14.5m | ecosystem: Environmental > Aquatic > Freshwater > Lake | place: Spain: Castile-La...
ATTGGCGACTGGCAGTCCGGGCTAATGGACGGACGGGGCAAGCAGCAGTATAGTGACAACCACTGCTACGAAGGGGAATGGCAGGCAGGACTACAGCACGGCAAGGGAGTAGAGACCTGGGCTGACGGAGCCAGCTTTAGTGGACTTTTCCAGGAAGGACAGAAACATGGAGCGGGGATCTTCTACTGGTCAGACGGGTCGAAGTACGAAGGCGAGTTGAGGAGAAATCAGCTGGAAGGGAGGGGGACTTACCTGTGGGGGGATGGAAAGCGGTATGAGGGGGACTGGAAGGTTAATAAGATGCACGGATTCGGCACTTTTGCCTGGCCGGATGGGAAGAAGTATGAAGGCATGTATGAAGCAGACCAGAAGAACGGGTTTGGAACCTTCACCTGGGCAGATGGACGGAAATACGAGGGCGGGTGGCTGAATAATAAGCGACATGGGAAGGGAGTGGAGTACTTGAAGGGTATTCCCTTCGAAGGTGTATGGGACAACGGCAAGAAGATAGATAGCAGTTAGATATGTCCGTATATAGCGGCTTCGCTACCCGTCTGCTGGAGTCCCAATACAACGCCCTGCTCTGCAAACTCCTCGCTCTACTCGAACTACGAGTTTCTGCCGCTCTCCACTCCAACTCCCTCGAAAACGACCCCTGGTCCCATTCCTTCTCCACAGTTTTCTCATCAATGCAGAAACTCGAAGGGCAAAAGTACCTGCCACCCAAGTTTTCCCACTACTGCCGAGGCCTGGCCCAGCAGCTCTACGCCTCTGCAAGTCCTCAACTCTCTAGAAACGTCTCTGTCAGTTCCAGCGGAATTACGTCGAGTTTGAGGAAAGAGTGGAGTGCAGATTTGTACGAGTGAGAGGTAGACAGGCTGGAAGGCAGACTGGTAGAGGAAAGCCAAATTAAGGCCAAGCCGCCTGCGCTGGCTGACAGAACTCCAAAAAGAGCCTATTCCTTTCGAAAACAACCCATCCAAATGGACTGTCGCTTGCAGGTTTCCAGCCGCCAACACAGCTCTTCCTCCCACGAATCGAGAAGAATGCCCTTATTTCTGATTTCCCCGCGGACTCAAGACCCCCGCTCCGCCGATATCAGTCGCTTAGACGACATCAGCGAACTCCCAACACACATGCGGAAAAGACGCAAAAGCCGCAAATCGAGGCTATCGGACGTATATCAAAACCGAGCGCTTTCGAAGCTAATAACAGGACTGAGGAAGTGATACTAGCTAGATGGTTCGAACCACAGTTTCCGCAAGCCTGAGTAGAAGTCCTTGCCAGGAGCACAGGTCATTTGGGGCTCCGCCAGCCGCTCGTAAGTCAGTAGTCTGCGGGAAATCTTGCGACTGAGGACGTTTTCGCTGTTGGAAAGGAGCTGCAAATAGGGATGCACAGGCAGCATTTCCCTGCAGTAACTGGCTCTATCAGTAGGCAAGAGGAAGACCAGTCGGCCTCCAACTCTCAGCAGTCCTGCAGCCATTTTCAGCAAATCCGCCACTAACTGCCTTCCTTCGTACTGGTTTGAGTCAGGCACATAGGTCAAATCGCCTGTTTTCGTCCCTGCAGTTCGAGACCGGGCTCGGACTCCGTAGGGCGGGTCGCACACAATTGCATCGAAGACTGGCAACTGCTTCCAGGACGGCTTGGAACTATCGATTCTGAGGATTTCAGGCAGAGCCAGGCCATAGTTCCTGAAATTTGTGAAAATGTCTGCTTGGGTGTGCTTTCGAGACCGGCCTACACTGAAGCCTTTGAGTACTCGCATGTCAATATCTGAGCCGAAGCAAAGTGCACCAAAGTGAGAAGCAGCCACTAACACACTGCCTGTGCCTACAAAGGGATCCAGCACCAAAGACCCTGCCTGCACAAGGCCTTCGTTCACCATCAGGAAGGCTAACTCATTGTCGGTGGAGGTCGGCCCTAGGTATTCTCTATGGTTGAGGCTGTATTTGCTGTAAAAGCGCGTCCTTTCCTTTGACTTTGCCGCTTCTTTTCCAAAGTAAAAAGTCCCGTTCAAGTCTCGGATCACCCAAAACCGCAGTTTCGGGTTGGCCGGGTTGACTCTCCCTGCGAACTGCAATGGCTCAAATCTGTCGAAAATCCTGAGTTGGTCCTCATAGGCCACCGAGTCCTTGAAGTAGTCAACATAGAAGGCAAAGGAGTTCTCAGGGTCGCTAATATCCGAGGTGAATTCAGGGTTCGGAGTAGATTGGAGCTGAGATATGAGGGAGTCAATATTGGGACCAGAGCTGAAGACTTGTATGAACTTGTCGATGCACACAGAGCGGGCAAGCAGGCGTAGGGCAGATGCGGGACTGGGCAAGTGGACGTAGAGGGCCGGGTTGGATTTGCACTTCTCAGCGAAGTGGGCTTTGATCGCTTCGCTGGATCGGTCTGGGACTTCGTCTGTGTATTTGGAAAGGAGCTGGGAGAGACTCACACCTTCCAGTTGTGCGAGGGAGGCGAGCTCTGGGAAGGAGAAGTGCAGGTACTTGGGCTTGGAGAGGAGACAGCAGAGCAGTTCCATTGCACAGCTGGTGTGTATGTTTCCCTGCTCTTCAACTACCCTTATGCCTAGAGACTTAGCCTTGGAAGAGCAGGACATTGCGCTTGTTCCGCTGGTTGATAGGCCGATTGTTGCCTCTGCCCCCTGCGAAGTCGGGGTTGTGCGCCCAGCGGCTCTGGAAGAAGTGCAGTTGCTCCTGTGACAGCGTCATCACCTGCTTCAGTACGAACCACCGCACGATTTCATCACACATCGGAGTAGTCAGCGAGCCGAAGTAGTAGTAAAAGTCCTCCACCACACTTTTCCCCTCCACAAACCCCATCAAGTCCACCTTCCCTGTTGGATTTATGACTGTGTCGAGGAAAGGACTGGCTGGACCTTCGTCGAACAGCACAGCTGCCACTGCTAAGTCGGTAGGGTTGCGAGTACAGTGGTGCACGATGTGCATTTCGGCTGCATAGTGCCGGCCGTCGATTGTATGTTCAGAGGGGGCGTGGAAGTGGAACTGCAGCGCTTCAAACGTCTTCACAGGGTGACGGAGTCGGTTGAGCAGGGCCATAGTCCCGAAGTTCTTGATGACAATGAAGGTGTTGGGGTTGAAGTAGCCGGAGGCGATGCACTTGTTGTAGGTGAACTGCAGAGAGTGGTGTTTATAGCTGTGGCTCGGGACCTCCAGAGGGTGCGTGAGATCGATAGGCGACTGCATTCGCCCATTGTTGCAGAAGCCCTTCCAGTCCTTGGAATCCCCCTTGTAGTTATAAGGATAGTTGGGAAAGAGCAGTTGACTTTTGTCCCGAGCACTGTGGTCGTACAGAGTGGGCAGGTGGGAGCAGTAGCTATGCGTGGCTCGCCTTATCACACTCATTGGTGTATAAACAATGGCAGTTTAGGCTATAGTATCACTTCGCAGGACTGCCACTGCACAAACTGCGCCTGTGGGGGAGTAGCCGGTGTAGGCGTCTAGGTGGAAGTGTGCTTATTCTGGAGTTTGGCTTGCTGGGAGTGGTGGGAGAGGCGAAATAGGCAGTTTGGTGGAGGGAGTTGGGCATATTTACAGGGAAGAGGGAAAATTTTCGCTGAAATTTGACAAATATCACGGGAATAGAGGTAGAAATAGAGACTTGGAGGAGGCTAAAGGGAAAATAAAGCTTTGTGGCTAGGCAAATATACGCATATCAACTCTATTTACCTATTCTCTCGGCAATTGCTTCGAGTTTACAGCAAACAGCACGAAATTGCCCAGCTCACAGTAGCGTTTCCAGCCCTCATATCATCGAAAAGCCACTAAATTCGCTTTTCCACCCCAGTCGATAGGACCAAATTAGCTCTTGTCTGTCCATTCCCTGAGTCAATTAGTGATACAAGTAGCCTTCACCCTCAATTTCCACTCCTAATGTAAAGGCTCATAACTGGCTCTATGTCTGCCTAACTCCCTTATAACCCATGCCGCCGAGTTCTCTTTACACATTATTTCAGTATGAAGGTAGAGGAAGCTCCCAGTCACCATCACGACGACTCTCAGGTCTCAATCGACCCCTTGGCAGCCTCTGGACAGGTGTATAGCCTGCAGATGGCTCAGCAGTATAGACGGGTGTGCTACCGACTCAAGCCCGATTCGAACACGCAGACGTATGCAGGGAATGCAATAAGGACTTCGAGGTACACACTGCTCACTTGGGTGCCCAAAAGCCTGTTTCTGCAGTTCCGCAGGAGTGCCAATGTGTACTTCCTCGTCATATCAGTGCTAACGATGATGTCCTTTTCCCCCAAGAACCCTTTTTCCATGGCCGGCACCTTCGCCGCAGTGTTGATATTCACAATACTCAAAGAAGCCTACGAAGACTATTTCCGCCACATACAAGACAGGAGAGTGAACCACTCAGTCACACACCGCTACGACCCTGCCAAGGGCACCTGCAGCGATATACAGTGGAGAGAGGTGTGTGTGGGGGATGTTTTGGAGGTAAGGGACGGGGAGTCGGTGGCTGCGGACTTGGTCTTTTTGAGTTCGAGCCATAGTCAAGGACTGGCTTTCGTCAATACGATGAATTTGGACGGGGAAACCAACCTTAAGGAAAAAATGGCTTTAGCAGAGACGAAGCACTTAGGCCTCTCAGACCTGGCCAAAGCGACCATCGAAGTGGCGACCGACCTGCCAAGCATGTCCCTAGTGAAGTGGAACTGCAATCTACGCATAAACAGCGGGAAATGGCTGCCTTTGGACCTAAACCAACTCCTGCTCCGCAGCTGCCAACTCCGCAACACCGACAAAGTCTACGGCCTCGTCGTCTACACCGGCCAGGAAAGCAAAGTCATGCTCAACAGCAAGCCGCCGCCCGCCAAAACCAGCACAGTCATGCGCAAAATGAACAGAATGCTGTATACTGTGTATGCACTGCAGTTCCTTATATGTGTCAGCTTCGCGGGACTTAGTTTGTATTGGGATAGACAGCTGATGGATACTCATTTGTACTTGGGGGACTTGGGAGGGCCGGGGGCGGGCAGGTTTTTTGTGCAGATTTTGACGTTTTATGTGGCGTATTCGCATTTGATACCGATTTCGCTGTATGTAGCGCTGGAAATAGTGAAACTGGCCTGCTCCTATCTCATCCGACAAGACTTACAAATGTATTATGCGCCCGATGACCGTCCAGCCTCTACACGTACTTCAGACCTGGTGGAGGAACTCGGCCAGGTGGAATTCGTGTTTAGTGACAAAACAGGCACTTTGACCCAGAATGTGATGAAGTTCAAGAAGTGTTCGATTAATGGGATTGTGTATGGGAGTGTAGAGGGAGTAGGGACGGCCCCTGGACAGGACCAAAGGCCTTTAGACGTGTTGAACAACAGTCACCCAGGGAGCGAAGACTTAATAGCGATGAAGATGTTCTTTCGACACATGAGTCTGTGTCACTCCGTCTTCCCAACCGAAAACCCAGTGCGCGGCAGACCTCCCCTCTACCAGGCTTCCAGTCCTGACGAATTGGCGTTAGTGAGTGGCGCTGCAAACCTCGGTTTCGTGTTTTGCGATAAAACCACAAGTGCACTGTATACCAAATCGTGGGGAGGGGACAGAGTCGCGTGGGAAATTTTGGCTGAAATTCCCTTCAATTCCAACCGCAAGCGAATGTCCGTGGTCTTTAAAGAGCCCGGAACTCAGAAAGTGCTGCTCTTGTGCAAAGGCGCAGACCAGGTCATCGTGCCTCTGCTGCGGCCGGGACAGGGTCTAGCCAGTCTCGTGCAGGACCACTTGCATGAATTCGCAGTGGAGGGCCTGCGGACTTTGGTGTTGGGACAGAAGTACGTGGACTCTGAGGAGTTTTGGGCGTGGAGTCAGAAGTGGAGAGCACTGCAGCTGTCCAATGCGCCAGACAAGGATACGAAATTGGATACATTAGGAGCGCAGTTGGAGCAAAATTTGGACCTATTGGGCGCTTCGGCCATTGAGGACAAGCTGCAGGTCGGAGTCCCAGACACTATCGCAGTCCTAATGGCCGCAGGCATCCGAGTTTGGGTGTTAACCGGAGACAAGCAGGAAACCGCCATAGAAATCGGCAAAGCCTGCAATCTAATCACCAAAGACATGAAGCTGCTGGACCTGTCCTCCTCCACCCAAGCCCAGTTCTGCAGTCTCTTGGATATCTACGTGCAGCAATTCGTACTGTCTACTTAGGACATTGCAGGCCGCTCACTGACGGCTCTAGGGGAAAGCAAGAAGGACCGGCTGCATCAAAGAGTTGGGATTGTGATCGATGGAGTGAGTTTGATGTGGGCGATAGGGGAGAGTTTGGAGCGCAGAAATCTCTTCTTCAAGTTGGGTTACTTCTGCGACTCCTGCATCTGCTGCCGCGTGTCTCCCAGCCAAAAGATGCAAATCGTGCAACTCGCAAAGGAAAACGGGCCCTGGATCACACTAGCCATAGGCGACGGCGCAAACGACGTGAGTATGATTCAAGAGGCACACATAGGTGTGGGGATTGCAGGGAAAGAGGGCACCCAGGCAGTGCAGTGTGCGGACTATGCACTGGGGCAGTTCCGCTTCCTGCAGAGACTGCTGCTGGTGCATGGACGCTGGGGGTATCGCAGGATTTCCTGGTTTGTGTGCTACTACTTTTACAAGAACATCACAGTGGTGATCACGGAGCTTTGCTTTGCTTTTATGAACGGCCTAAGCGGACAGATCTACTTCCTGGACTGGCTGCCCATGCTCTACAACGCCTTCTGGACGAGCTGGCCCTGCATGTTCACCTTCATATTCGAGCAAGACCTGAACGACGACGAGGCGCTGACCTACGCAGGGACCTACCACATCGGGCAAAAAGGCCAATACTTCACCTATAGAGTCTTCTGGTCCTGGCTGGGCTTCAGTGTTTGGCACGGGTTGGTGTGCTTTTGGGTGCCTTTCCAGGGGTTGCTGTTCGCAGTGAACTCGAAGGGACTGGATTCGGGACTTTGGTGGATTTCCACGGTGTCTTTTACGGTGATTATTCATGTTATTACGCTGAAGCTATTTGCGGAGTCGATGCATTGGACAAAAATGAACATGTAAGCTATATGCAGACTTGCAGGGATCTTTAGTATGCTGTCTTACTACTTAACAGTGGTCATTCTCAACGTAAGTGTCATGGCCGGAGTGTTCCAGCCGCAGCTCTCTCATCTCTTTTTCAACATATTGGCCACTGGGCGGTTCTGGGTAGTGGTGCTGTTTGCGCCCTTGGTAGCCCTGCTCCCTGACATATTCCTAAAGGCCTACAAACAGGTCTTCCACCCCACTCCCTTGGAAGCCATAATCCGGCAAAGGCGACTAGAAGCCCTGAATAAGGAAATATCAGTGGTGCCGGATATGACCCCTGTAGAGGAGAAGGACGAGCTGAAGTCTAAGTCTATGTAGAAGGCAGGGATACAGTGGGAAGCAATTGACAGTAGCTAAATATACACAGGGGCGAGTTACTTATCGATGTAGATTGGATCCCTCTTCGTATGTAGTCCGTACGACCTAGTTCTCTGCTGCCGCGCATACCCAGTAGATCTTTACAAGCCAATATTGCTGGACCACTGGGCCCTGTTTCTTATAATTCCCTGTCAGTTACAGAAATCGAGGACTTTATATGCCTTGCAGTCACCTGCTTCTCAGTACATGTTGGGACTTGGTAAGGGAAAAAGCGCTTTTCAACAAGCCATGAACTGTTCAATATCGCTAATGAGCAGTCTTCCGGACTGAGACTGACCTTAACATCTCCACTGCTTGGTATGCAGAATCGCTCTACAGGACATTAGGTGGGCTACAGGCTTGGCAACCCGCGAAAAGTAGCTATTCGAGAGATAGTGACCGAGGTCCAGTCCTTGAAATGCGCATTTCTTTCCGTACATACCCTCAATTGCAACCTTCCTCCATATACTGTCCCCGTGGGGATTGCTTGAAGGAAGCGGATTTGGCTGTAGAGACCAGAACTGTAGTTTGCCTTCATACTTATAGGCTTGGAAATAGAGGAAAAACTGGGTTTTTGGGGAATTGGGAAGACTTAGCACTTGCTTGGGTAACTTTGGGATTAAGGTGATAGTGCTAGCATTACTTTGGGATATTTACTGTTTGGAGGGGAAATTTATATCGAATTGAGACTTTCTGCCTCTACTGAGGCAGACAAGTTGAAATCGCACATGTGGAATTTATATTTCTAGCTAGAAATGCAGGGAAAGCCTGTGCTAAAAGGCGAAAAATGAAAAATCGGCCTGATTTAACCCTGTTTTTATACCCACACCGCGACTTTTCACTAGTATCCAAAGCGAGATATAAACAGGCAAACCCACTTCCTAGTTCGACAAATAACCCTCGCTCTATGTCTGCAAATAGTCCCTTTCCATACATGCATTTATCAGCTATAGGGCGATTCCCCTCATTCCCCCCTCCCCCTCTGCCTTATTCAGCCTATATTCATCTGTAGTCCTGCCTATTCCCCGGGCTGCCATTTCGTGGCTGTGGCGTGCATAATATTATTGGACATGGCGGACCAAGCTCCCTTCAGTTTCCCAAGTCTGAGCTTCTCAGTGTTCCCGCAAGGCCAGTCGAACGGCCCTTCCAAGGCTCTCCTACTGCCCCCACTGGCTATGCCTATGGACAAGGAGGAAGACCCGTCCGACGACCCTGAGTCTCCGACTCCCGATGAACCCAAAAAGGGCAAATCCAACACTGCCTGTCCGCATAAGGACCGCAAGCACTATGCGAAGGGCATGTGCAACAATTGCTACCACAAGAAAGGCCGCAAGAAGCTGGCGAACAACTGTCCGCACAAGGACCGGCCGCTGTACGCCAAGGGCAAGTGTCAGTTCTGCTACCTGCACTTCTACCATAAGACACGCGTCATCATCCACAGACGCAAGACCAAGTATAAAACGATCTAACTATGATGGAGAGCCGAAGCAGGCCTTGACCATGGCCAGGGCACTGCTGGGAGCGGTTTGTCTGGTGTAGAGCACACTCTCTTCGCAGCGTAGCCCGAGCACAGTCGCACTTTCATCCACCAAGAAGATGGCTCTGCGGGCGACATAGGCGAAGTACAGGTCCGCAGGCAGTCCCAACTCCAGTGTATGCGTCAACTCCCCCCTCCAGTCACTAATTTGCCCAATAGACAGTGCACACCTCTGTGCAAAGGCAGTCTGCACGAACTTGTCATTGACGGAGAGAGCCAGGACTTGCTGGATGCCGGCAGTCTGCAGGGCGGAAAGCGCTGCCATGTACTCGGGGAGCATTCGGCTGGAGCTGAGGAAGGTGAAGGCGCCGGGGTGGGTGAGGACTAGGCTCTTGCGGCCTGTGAAGAGGCTGCGGAGGCTGTGGTTTTGGCTGGAAACGGCGGGGTGGGGAGAGACCAAAGGCAGAGTGAGGTCAGGGATCCTGTCGCCGATCATAAGGAAGCGGAGACCCGGAGGCCGCTGCACTTTGCGCACTACCAGCATTAGCAAATGGCAAAAGAAGAGGCGAGCAGCTGCTCACAGTCCACAGGCCTTTTAGTGCACTTATTTGTGGGCTTTTGGGAGCTAATTAACTGGTTGTTTGGAATCATCGCTGAGAAGTGCAGAAATTCAGGTGTGATTTTAGGGAAGAAATTGCCTTTTTTTGATAAAATGAAGCCTTTGGCTAAATTATCCAATTAACACAGTACGAAATTGAGCTTTTTAGCCTTCTTTCCCCTCCGCATCTCTAATTCCCTTCTGAAGTGTCTAAGCCTATTAGAACTGCGCAGATTTCAGCAACTCCTCAAACCTCTCAGCCGTGCAGACCAGCGGAGTCCTGAACTTCGCCCGATACACGCACATTTCCGGCTCCTCCACACCCACCACCTCATTCCTCTCCCCACACTCTAGCACCAGCGTTATTGACCTCGCAGGCCCCTTAAAGCAGCGCAACCCCTCATCAAACACCATTTCTTTGTATGAGTTTTGGAAGCCTTTCCACTGGCCTAGGTTGGTGCTGCGGCCGGATTCGAGCTGCTCCGCCTTGGCAAAGGGACAGATTTTGTACTCGTACTGGTTGGACTTGGCGGATAAGCAGTCTTCTCGAAGGGAGAAAAACTCGTTGAAAGGGCCGTAGTCCCTGCCCAGGGTTTCCTCCAACTTGGCGATTTCGGAGTCTAAGGCGGCTACTTTGGAGTCGTATTGGGCGGAAAGCGCCTCTGCTCGTTTGGCGGTTTCTGAGTCTGCGCTTCTTTGCTGGAAGTCGGTTTTCAGCACTGCTGCCATTTCCTTTGTTTTCTGGATTTTCTCCTTCTCGGCCTTCGCTTCGATCAGACTGGCCTTCAGCTTGTCCACCTCAGTAGTGGCTTCTAGGGCAACTTTCAGCCGGATCTTTAGGCCCTGAGTGGCGCTTACAGCCTGGTACTCCTTCGCCTTCGCCACAAGTCCCTGGGAGGATTCCTTGCTTTTGTCCTTACAAGTATTTTCGCACCTGCCCGGCTTCTCATCAGACCCATCACAGCAATCTGCCCTAGTCCATACCGCAGATAGTGTCCATGACCTTGGAAGAGGAGATGAATTCAGGCTTGTATTGGTCGTTCCGGCAGTAGAACTGGCCCTGGGGACAGGCGGAGGTGCCAGGCTCGTCACTGCCGTCTGGGCAGTCGCAGAAGTCGTCGTTGAGGAAGATGGAAGGGATTTGCGTGGATTTGTCCTTGCATTCGAACAGATCCAAGGAGTACTCCTGCTGTTCTGCGTCTCAAGTACTGCTATTCGGCACTCCCCTGACATGCGCACTGACCGCCACAGACTCAAGAAGCAGCAGCAGCCACATATTAGTGACGTGGAGCCTAGGGAATTAGTCGTACTTCCAATACGGCAGCAGCTTCTTCACTCTCTTGATGTCGCCCGGACACTCCAAACACCTCACTTTCTTGCGCTTTAGGTTGTTTGCGCTTTTGTTGTTCAAGAGGTGGGTCTTGGCTGCGGGGTAGAACTTGAATTCGCGCTCGTTGGTGGGGCCTACGACTCGCAGACGCTTCTTGAGCCCGCTGTGGGTCTTTAGTTTGTAGTAGCTAGCGAATCTTTGCAGCTGGAACACGAGCGACACCATAGCCATTTACCCACACTTTACTAGGCTGGAGGGAGTCAGGTCCATACTGGAGGGCTTCCGTCTATTTTTGACAGCACCAGCCTGAACCGCACTCCACTCCAACAGCCCTGAAAAGGCTGAAAAAGGCTTAATGCTGCTTTTATCGATCCCAACGCGGGGCGGCTTTTCCGCAGTTTTACTAGGGGTAGCGGCTCTCGATGTCGTTTTCCCCTCCAACCGCGACACCAATAATCCATTCTGCTTCCTACATTTCTCCAACTCCTGCCTCAATCCCTTCAGCTCCTCCCCCAAATTCCCCACTTTCCCCTTCTCCACACTCAACTCATCTTCCAACTTCTCCACCAATTCCCTCGCATTTGCGAGTTCCCCCTTCGTATTGGCAAGTCGGATATCTAAATCGTTCGGTTGTGTGCAGGCCTGTAGAGCTGTATGGAGGGCGGCGTTTTGGGTGCAGAGCAGGTCGCGAGAGTACTGAGTTTGCAGCAAGTCGTCTTTGAGGAACTCTCTGGGTGGGGAGTACAGGTCCCGAGTGCGGATTTTGAGTTGCAGCTTCAGTGTATCTAAGTCCATTATGGAGGCTGGGTGGGGGTAGCGAGTAGGGGAAAAGGAGATAGAGCAGGAGGACGCATATATTGACTGAGATGAAGAGTTTGGGTGATATAGAAGTGAATCGACTAGAAGGGAAGGAAAGACGGCAGAGGGAATAGGCAGATTGGTATACAAGTCGCATTCTCTAGTTCTTTCCCCTGCCTATCAATTGCCGGGGAAACTGGACTCTGTCTCGGGACTGTTTAGAGGCCATAAAATGTCTGTGAGCATCTCAGGCCAGAGGACTTCGGGCCAGGAAGTGCGTAACGGCAACGTTATGGCAGTCCAGGCAATTGCGAACGTCGTCCGCTCGAGTCTGGGGCCCAACGGCCTTGACAAGATGCTTGTAGACGATATCGGCGATGTCATCATTTCCAATGACGGCGCCACGATACTGAAGACACTGGAAGTGCAGCACCCTGCGGCTAAGGTGTTGGTGCAGTTGGCGCAGCTGCAGGATAAGGAGGTGGGGGATGGGACTACGTCGGTGGTGCTGTTGGCTGCGGAGCTGCTCAGGAGAGGCAATGAGCTGGTGAAAAGTCGCATCCACCCCACAATCGTAATGGCCGGCTACCGTGTGGCCATGAAGGAATGTCTGCGCTATATCAAGGAAGACCTGTCAATCAAGGTAGATCGTCTGGGTCGCGAAGGCCTAGTGAACGCAGCCAAGACTTCCATGAGTTCCAAGCTGATCGGTCCCGAGTGCCAACTATTCGCAGAAATGGTGGTCAAGGCAGTAGAGTCAGTGAAGCGAATTAACCAGGAAGGGAACCCGATAGTGCCAGTGAAGGCTATCAATGTGCTGAAAGCCCACGGTCAAAGTATCCATGACAGTCTCTATGTGGACGGCTACGTCCTAGGCATGAGTCGCAGTTCCCAAGGCATGCCTACAGTCGTCACAGACGCCAAAGTCGCTTGCGTTGACTTCAACCTCAACAAGTTCAAGCTGCAAATGGGCGTTTCCATCGTCGTCACCGACCCTACGAAGCTCGCCGGAATCCGCACCAACGAAATGGAAATCACAAAAGAACGCGTCAGAAAGATCCTCTCCGCAGGGGCCAACGTCATCCTCACTAGCAAAGGCATCGACGACCTGGTTCTGAAGTACTTCGTGGAAGCCAAGGCAATTGCAGTGCGCAGAGTCGATAAGAAGGACTTGAGACGTATAGCGAAACTGACAGGGGCGGAAGTGCTCACTACTTTGATGGATATTGAGGGGGAGGAGACCTTCCTGGCGAGTTCGCTGGGCAGCTGTGGGAAGGTGTATGAGGAGAGACTGGGGGATAATGACTATTTGTTCTTTACGGAGGCGAAGAATACGACTGCGCAGGCGATTGTGCTGAGAGGAGCGAATGAGTATATGCTGGACGAGGTGGAAAGAAGCGTGCACGACGCCATATCCGCAGTAAAGCGCGTGGTGGAAAGCAGCTCTGTAGTAGTGGGCGGCGGGGCTGTGGAGACCCACCTCAGCATTGCGCTCGATGACTTCGCTAGGACTTTAGGCTCGAAGGAACAACTGGCTGTCGCTGAGTTCGCAGAAGCTTTGCTGATTATACCGAAAACGCTGGCTCTGAATGCTGCCCATGACGCGACCGAGCTGCTAGCGAAAATGAAGATGTACCACGCAGCCTCTCGCGGCGCTACCGAGGAGAAGAAGCAGGAGTTCCGCTGGTGCGGTCTGGACCTGCTCAACGGCAAAGTCCGCAACAACCTCCGTGCAGGCGTCCTCGAGCCTGCAATCAGCAAGGTGAAAAGTCTCAAGTTTGCCACTGAGGCAGCTATAGCAATTCTCCGCATAGACGACCTGATCGAGATGGCGCCCAAGAAGTATGACGACCCCCGGCATCAGTAACTAGGTTCTTAGTCGACAGCAACATGGGTTCTATTGCATTCATCCTATAGCTGAAAGGTATTTTTATGATAAATCTTTGGATATTTTGGCAGTTTTCAAGATTTTATCAACTTTTGTGCGATTTCGGCTTTAGTCAAATTGCTAAATTGATTTTATCGCTGCAAACTAGCCTTGCCGGACGATTCTCGACTTTGTCTCTCCATTTCCTCAATAACCTCCATCATTCGACTGCTGTTCAGGTCCCCACTGCCTGCCCTTCTCTCTAGCTCCTCAATCATGCTAAACAGCTCTTCGCTGTAGTCAACTGTCTGTGACTCGTCCAATACTCCCCCTGGTCCTCGCTCTGGAATCGGACTTCGAGGGATATTCAGTGTCAATTTGGACGGCTTTATGGACACATCCCTCGGACTGAATATATCAAAGTGCGGCTGAGACGCTGCATCCTCATCAGTTTTCCTGGCTTGGCTCGGGGTCGAAACAGGGTTAAACCCAGTCTTAATAACTGGAGAAGCCGTCATAATGGGCGGAGGGTCGAAGCGAAAATGCTTCCCTCCCCTCGACGACCCAGGAACCGACTCCCCGAAATTCCGCAAACTCATAGAAAGCGTAGCTATATCCTGTCGCAAAGTCTTGATTTCCGTGGAGGGCTTGGAGCGATTTTGAGGCGTTGCATTGCGGGGAGTCACCAGAGGAGTTTCAGACTGCATGGACTTGTCCGTAGTGGTCTGAGTCCCGATAGATTGGCTGCAGGCGAGTCCTGCGGTCGACTTTAGGGGCGAAGTTGATATACTTTTGACGGAGTTGGTGGGAGTTATGCGGTCTGGAGACCTGAAAGTAATGGACTGCTGGGGAGTTTCTGATAGGGATATAGTCGATTCATCCACCTTTAGTCCCTTCGGTGACGCTTGTTCAGTCTTATCCTTCCTCCTACCCAGTTCCTCCAGTAGTCCTCGGTTTTCCTCCTGCAGCCTTCGTATCTCCGTCTCATACCTGTTGCGCTCTAAGTCCCGGGCTGACAGCAGAGCCAGACGTTGGCTTTTTTCCTCAGCGAGACGATGGAGCAGGTCGCCTATGCGTGCTTTGTCCTCTGGACATAAGTCGGTGAGATGAACTTTGCCCGGGACTTTGTGGGATTTGGAGGTAGAGGAAGCGGAGGGGCGGCGAGTTCGCTCTGTAGAGACCCTGTCCGAGCTCGGCTGGAAGTCCAAATCCAGCCTCTCCAAAGCCGCTTTGCCCGCAATTCTGGCCATCTACTGATTTATTTGTACAAAGTTGCTGGGAAAGAGACCTTCCTGACTGCCCCTGCGTCCAAGCCACCAGCCACTTGCATCTCTGCGCAGAACCTCAATCGCATCTCCCTCCAAAAAGCTCAGGTCTCCGGCCTACATAGTCCCTACGCGTTCCCCTTCGAAGTCGAATGAAGCAATTGCGATGTCTTGTTCCTGCATTGACCTGCTGGGACTGTCTTCAGTCCTGCGCTTCATTCGGTTGATGATGCGTTGCTTGAGTTGGTCGATTTCAGGAGATTTGTCTTCTTCTTGTGCGGATTTGCTCCTATTTTCATCTAAAGAACGGAGTGGATTCAGGGGGTGGAGGGCTTCGGGCTCGCTTTCTGCGGGGGTGTCTTCTGTGAAGTACTCCACACTGTAGGATATTTGGGGAAAGGGCTTGGAGTCGTCTTCTGGGTCCATTGCGAAGCTGTCGGGCTGAGGACGGAGGCTGGAGGAAGGCTTGGAGGCGGGCATTTGCATGGGAAGTTGGTAGGAAGGCTTGGAAGTCCAGCAACAGACACTGGAGATTTCAGCCTCTAAATCTGTTCCTGTCCCAGCCGCCACCGTCTCCAACTTCCCCACAATCAGTTTCTGTATCCCTTCCAACGCACTAAGCCTTTCCTCCTCCATCGGATCCAGCATCAACTCATCGCTGTACACATTATCCACCAGCAGCTGCTCCAACACACTCACAAAAACCCCCACCAGTCCCTTAATATGCACTCGACTGGTCTCAACCGCTGACTTGAGAGTGGTCAACTCGGAACTGAGTTTATCGTGTTGCTGGCTTTTCCACTTCTGCACAGTTTGCTGGATGCCCACTAGGTCTGTGCGCAGTTTCGTCTGTTCCTGTTTGTGGGCGGCTTCTTCCTCTTGCAGTCGCTGTTCGAGCGCTTGGATGGTTTTGCGCTCTTTGGCGAGCTGGGAGGTGAGCTTCTTGACGGAGTCTTGCAGGCGAAGGAGTTCGTCGGAGTTGCGGAGGTTGTCGACCTGAGCAGTGGTTGCACGGGTAAGTCCGGGGGAGTGAGTGCGCTCCGGAGTGCGTGGCCCTACCGCCGCCTTTACAGCCCTCACCGGACTCGCCACCACCTGCGGCTTCACCGGCGACTTCGTCCTCACGGGCAGCGGACTCTTCGCCTTCCCCGGGTTTGAAATCTTCCTCTCCTCCCCACTCGCCTTGTAGTACTGAAAGCTAGCAAGCGAGGAAAAGACTCCCGGCTCTATCCTAGGCGCCTTGTGAGGGGAGGGAGTCCTGGCTCGGTCGCTGGACATATTGTTTTGAATCGCCTGCCAATACTTCCTCGCACCAACATGGACTCTGGGGAATGGCTGTGTGTTCGGCAAGGGAACTGCTATGGGCTCTTTAGGAGACTGGGGAAGGGGCATGCTGTAGTGATCGGACCACACTGTGAGGACTAGACAGGGCCGTATGCAGCATTCATGCTGGGACTCACAGGCCTGCTGGATGCACTGTTCATACACAAAGCAATCACTACCCCTCTTTGGATTTCCTACCTACAAGCTGGATTCCTGACCTTCACACTCCTAGTCTACCTCTGGACGATACTAGCCAACCCCGGCATTCCTCTCTCCACCTCGTCCCCCTTTCTGTCCCAGGCCTACTGTCCGACCTGCCATAGCTTCCAAACCAGCACAACTGAGCACTGCGGAGTGTGTGAAGTCTGTGTGCAGGACTGGGACCACCACTGTCCCTGGGTGGGGAAGTGTGTTGGGCGGGGCAATAAGGTCGCTTTTTACCTGTGGATTGCGGGGATGCTTTGCTCGGCGCTGACACTGTGTGTTGGCAATCCCTGGCCTTGGGGGTGAGTGGGTGCACCGTTTTCCTGCTTCTTAACCTAATAGCGTCCTCAGTACTTCTCCCCTTCTTCCGGCTCAATAGAGTCTCCTCAGTCCTTTCCTATAAATGCCGCCCACTCGCTTTGACCCTATAGTCTTGATCACCTGGCTGAAAGCGCTCCAGCCTACCGAGCAATTCGGCCCAGAACTCGAGTCCCGAATATCCCAACTCCAGGCCAACATCGGGCTCTTGCAAGGAAACGAACTCGCAGGAGTGGCCTTTTACCTGTCGAAACTGGGCTATTGGCGCAAGGATCTGTGGGACTACATTGACATGCGAGTGAGCAGGAGTGAGGCGGCAGACAGTATGAGTGTGCCTGCGATTATAAGGCTGTTGGAGGTGTTCGCTGGCAGGGAAACTGACCAATTGGTTCGGCAAGAGGCTTTAACCCGCCTAGAAACAGCACTTTATCCAGCTCTCAAAGGCCATCTCCAGGCCTGGAACGGGAAATCGCTGATATCCACATTGGACTATAGCAGGTGTGTGTGGACCTTAGGGACCTGCCGCACTGGTAGTTTAGCCCTATATGAGGCGCTAGAGGCCCTTTATATGCGTGAAATCCGCCTTAATACTGACCACCGGGTTGAGGACTATTCGAAGGTGATGTGGACTTTTGTCTACTCTGGCTATGAGACTAGTCGCTTAAGCACTCATATTGCAGTGCAGGCAGTGCCCTTATTACAGCCCGCCTGTCCCTGGAGTAATCGCCTACTATGGGCAGTCAACTCTTCCCGCTTTAGCTTATCTCATATACTTAGTAAAGAACCGAGCCCCCTCCGCCCTTATCCCCTCCTCCACTTCCCTGAGCTCCTCCGCAGCCCTGTAAAAGCCCTCATCCAGCCACTGATAAGTCCCCAGTCCCTCCTTCCTTTCCCCCCCACTATCTAAGAACCTCTCCTGAGTTTCACACAGTCCCTCATACCTCCTCAACTTCTGTGCATACTTGTTTTTCACATATGCTGAGTTGGCAGGGTTGAGGGACTTGAGGGTGATAGCGAGGTGTTTGAGGGCAGATTGCTGCAGGGTGAGGCCGGGGAAGCAGGGGCGGAGAGAGGCGGTGTGCATCATGGACTTCAGCAGGGAGACGCTCAGACTGGACTCGAGGTAGGAGATGCTCGCTTCGAAGTCGGCGATTTGGGTCAGGACTGTGGACTTTTTCACGTGCTTTGGAGGCAGCTTGACATCCGCATATTTCCCCGGCATTCTCGCAAACCGTCTCATGTGCTCGCCGTTTTCAAAGGCGAAAAGTCGGCCATCATAGGCCTGCAACAACGCCTGCATCCCCGGCTTAGGCTTGCCCGCCTTTACACACACAACACAGTGTCCCTCCAACTGCACCTCCGCCCAATTGAGAGTCGCGCATTCAGCTAGACTGAGTCGCTGAGGCCGCAGGTCTGGAAGCAGCTTTAACCCTACAGTGAATGTATCCGGGTCACTGATGTATGCGTCCCTATTGGCCTGGGAAGTGAAGAATATGAACTTGGAGTCGTGGCAAATTGGGTAGTGTTCGTCCTCGGCTTGCTCGAATACGCCCTTCAGACGCCAGGAAACCGGGTCCAGTCGTCTCCATTTCCCTACGTTTCGGCTGCTTATCAGTGGAGGAAAGCCGAGGTCGGAGACACTTTGTGGCTTTCCCTTGGTCTGCAGATAGGTCAATTTCGCCTTATATACAGAATTGAGCGCTTCAGATGCGAAGTCTAGTGAGAACCATTTGGACCGTTTGGCAGGCAGGTAAAAGACACTGCTGCCAATAGTCTCCAAGTAGCAAATCACCTCCCCGACCTCTCTATAAGCCTCTAAGCGCTCTGCAATAACCGCGGAACTGGCTTTGAATTTGCGCCTTTCTGCAGGAAAGATGGCTAAGAGAGCCACGACAGGGTTGAGAGAGAGGCCGGACTTGAGGAGGTGCTGGGCTTGGGCTGTATTGCGAGGGAAGCCTTGCAGGATGAAGCCGGATTTCTGCACGTCCGCAAGAGATAGACGATATAGAATGACATCTGCCAGCAGAGCATCAGGCAAAGGACTACCGGACTGAAGGGCTGCCACAAGCTTGGCGGAAAGGACGGAATTCCCTGAAATAACCTTCAAAATCGCGTCTTTCGGCCTAATTAGCGGCAGTTGATACTTAGCACTCAGTGTCTGAGTCAGAGAAGACAGTCCACTATGCGGGGGGCCGAGGAGGCAGAGAGCTGGCTTGAAGCCTTTTAGGTCTGCAAAGCCTGCTTTTGCCTGCACGAACTGCCCTAGTTCCTGCACAAACCGCCCTCTCTCCTCCTCATCCCTGCAAAAGTAGACTCTGTCTCGGTACAGCACAGGCCAGTCCTCAGTCCTCAAATAGCTGTAGGGAGTCACAGGACTGTGGCGGGAGTAGGGTCCTAAGCCTGCTTTGTGGGTCTGCAGCAGTTCTTGGGCCTGCGCAGGGGAGAGGACTTGGGCTGAGGGCGCCAAGAGGAGGGAGTTTCGCTGCTGGAGATAGGGCCGTAGTACATAATTTACCTGCTTTTCCACATTTTCCAGAGCTTCCGAGCCGTTTATCACCTCCACTTTCACCCCTTTCTCCTCAAACCCTGCCTTCAAGTCCTCAATTTGCCCCCAATCCTCCGTTTTCCTGCTGATTAGTGTGCTTTGGGCCTCTTCCACCCTTTGCGCCATAGTGGGCAGCTGCCCTATCAGCTCTTCCTCGTCCTCTTCAGGGGGATCTTGAGGGTCTGAAGGGTCCTGATTGGCTATAAAGTCAGCCTTTCTCTGGGCTATTGCGGCTTTTAGGCCGGAAATTGCCATTTCCTGCGTCTGGGATAGGGAATTCAGGTCAATGTTCCGCTTTAACAGCTCTTTATCGTGAATTGTGACGATTAGCACTATTTCCGGTAGTCTGCGAGCCGCTGTGAGCAGTTCCACTAGCGGAATCGTCACCTTTTCCCCGATTTCCACCCAGTTTCCCACTATAACGGCAGGATTCCCAGGCAAAACCGCCCGCATCGTCTCAATTTCCTGCCTAGATCGATCGAAATCCGCCTCTTCCTCTGCTATTTCCGGGTCAGCGTCCTCCGCCAGCTGGTAAATACCCGTTTCCATGTAGTTTTCATCCGGTTTGAAGCCTCTAGTAAGGAATCTGTGGTGTCTGCGAGCCTGGGCGGCAGTTTCCAATGCGGAAATATAGGCAGAACGGAGGTTAAGCAGGGGTATTTGGTACCTATTGGCCAGGAGAGTCGCTTGGGTGGTCACTCCGCTGCCTCTCACGCCCAGAATAAGGATGTGTGGGGAGAAGCTGCTGGGAGAGGGCTGGAAATAGCGATTAGGACTGAGTTCAAAGGCCATTTGCTCCTTTTCCCCTGCGAAGAGGTACTCTTTGCCATGGAAATAAGCCTTGGACTCCTTGTTTCCGGGCTGGAGCCAGCCTTCGGTCGCTAGAAGCACAGGGTCGTAGGGACCGCAGAGGCCGGGGGGGCTAGGGGAGGCCTCTGCTACTGTATCTGCAGTGTCGATTCGATCTGTAAAGGGGTCCAAAGCCAGCACAATCCTCCGATGCACCTCCAAAGCCTCCGCATCCGCCTGAATTTCCACCACCATTTCCTCCCCAAACGCTTCTTTCGCACTAGAAAGCACCTTCGCAGCACTGTCTTGCGCAGCGCCAAGCCAAGACTCGCTTTCCGCCCTTCTCTTTGCCAGCGTTTCCTCACTAACAGTGAGGAAAACCACCTTGTGGAAGTCCACTTGTGCTGTTTTGAGCACTTCGAAGTCCTGGTCTGTGCTGGGGAACCCAGTGAGGACGAAACTGCCTAGGCCCAGACTAGGGTCGGCCATAGATTCCACTCTGCGGACTATCTCAGTAAGCGGCAAGTCTTCGTATACAATGGGAGGCTCTTCCTTGCGAGGGTCTTCGTAGACTGGGAGACTGCTGGAGTCGGCAGTGGTTTGCGCCTCGCTGGGGGCGAAGTTGTGGGTAGGCAGGGGACTCATCACCTCGTCGTGCACTTCTGAGGAAGGAGCATCGGAATTCCCCACATCTGCTTGGTCTTCTTTCTGCTGCTTTTCCTGCTCCATTTCCTCCTCAGGCACTTCTTTCGGCCGTATTTTCATCTCGATCCCTAACTTCTGCATCAGCACAGGCCACAAAAGTTCTGTTTGCACCCCATTTCCCTTCATAATTCCCTCATATTCGCCTTTAGACGGCTGCACCAGGCCTGATTCAGGGTGAGAAGGTCTGACTTCCCCTTCTTTTAGCCGATTTAAGGCCTCTTCCAAGGCTTTTTCCGCTGAAATGCACTTCCAACCATACTTTTCACATAGTAATTTCGCTTGAGTCTGCTTTCCTGCCTGTTCCGGACCGATAATCAGCACCCTGAACTGCGGCAAGGCCGGCGGAGAGGTCAAAAAAGCCTGCGGAAAGGCAAGAAATCGCTCCAAATTGGCCTCAGAGTGGAACAAAAACACCCTTCCGCAGTACTCAGCTCCGAATTCAGCAGTTCCTTCGAGGAGTTTGCCCTCGCTTAGAGCCACAGGGTCGTGTTTGCGCCAGGGGGAAACGAGTCTGGGAGGGCTGCTTTCGGGGATATCGGCGGTTAGCAGGTCTCGCAGCTCGGAGGCGGGGTTGAGACGGAGGGCGGTAGGAGAGATATAGGGCAAGTCGACCCTAAGAATGGCGCAGATCTCAAGCGGGGACAGCCCCGCCATAGAAACAGAGAGGTACTGCAGTGCAGGGAAGGCGGCCAGGGCCTGGCGCAGCCTAGGCAGTGTATGAGAGTCATAGGAGTGCCACTGCACTGCAAGCGTCCAAACTTCGTCCTCCGGTCGATACACGAATTCCTCCCTATTCAGCTTGACAGGCTCCACCGCCTCTGCTTCCTCTGCCTCTTCCTCGCTATCCACTGCTTTGACAGCTATAGGGACTTCTAGGGCTCTAGCGATATCCTCAGATGTATATAGCTTCCCTGTGGCTGGGTCCATTTGAACCCCTTTCAGCCTTTTCTCCAAGTCCTCGTCCTCCCCGTATAGCTCGATTACATGGGTCCAGGTCACATCTAGGGCTGACACCAGATCCACCATTTCCCCATTAGACCAGGGCAAATCCACTAGGAAGCCTTTGCTCTGGCTCTCTGGCTGCGCTATAGCGCCTTTCACCAGCTCTAATATGAATTCAGTGGATAGAGACTGGCCGGATAGGAGTTCGTCCAGGGCGGATTGCTCAGTAGGGGAAATGGGGGATTGAGGGTTTGTCTCAGGGTCGTCTTCCTCAGGGACAGATTTCAACTTCAATATAACGGCTTCCACTAGTTTCCCAGGCTCTATATGCCGCACCCCTATCAGCTCCGCCAGTCCCTGCGCCACTGTAGTCTTTCCCGCCCTTGCTTTCCCAGTGATCAGCACTCTATACACAGGCTGGTTGGCCAAAGTCACAATATCGAAGTAGTTGTCGGGGGTCGGGGGAGAGGGAGTGGGCAGGGACTGGTCCAGGTGCAGGAATTGCTCGAGGGAAAGCAGGTCTGCGGCTGAGGAATTCGCAGTGCGGTAGGCCAGTTTGGGCTTCTTTTTACCGTATTTCTTCGATAGAAGGTCGATCAGAATGCTCACTAGGTCTTCTCCCTCTTTCCTTCTTCTTCTGGGTAATGATAGAAACCTCAATGTCTCTAAATCGCTGCTTGTCTTTCTAGTGTGACCTCGGGCATTCCTCATCAATGTCACCTGCACGTCATAAAGTCTCTCACTGGGACAGTAACTCCCTGCTGGTTCATATCCCGTCCCTACAGCCACAGCAGTGGTTTTATGCAGAGTGACCGCTCCTTGTTCCAGCCTATCCCTCAAGAACTCCTTCACTGCCTCCGTCACATAAGCACTCCCCGGCGAGCAGTTCTCCCTGCCAATGTTGATATCCGCATCCAGAGAGAACTCAGGAAAAGGATCAGATTCCACATCAGAGGAGGACTCGGGAGTACTGGGGAAGCTGGAAGTGCGGATTTGGCCATATATGGCCACTGGAGTACTGTCTCTGTGGCGCTGGGTGAAGCCGGTGGCAGTGGCGGCCCGGCCTCTCATCTCTGTCTGGTCTCTTTTGAACTTTAAATGGGCCAAATAGGCCTCTGCGACTTCCCCTATTGGGATGATGTCCTTTAGACGCTGTAACTCGTATCGAAGCACTGGGGAGCTTTCCTGCTCCTCCAGGCTGATTTCGTCGTACAGTATGTCGTCTGCCAGTTTCCCGCCGTTGTCTTCAGGCATCAGGTCGGTTTTCAGCTTTTTGGCCCTGCGACGCTGTCCTTTAGCGTCTTCTATAGCCCGATATACGTACAAATCACTATAGGCCTCTCCCTCTTTTACTTCAGACCAGCCTGCGAACAGCAGATTCCCAGGGCTTTTCATTATCACAGCAGCTAACGAAGGAGCCGATTTCCGCTCCAACCCCTCCGAATCCAGCACTATTTTGAGGGTTATCCGAGTGAATATGCGATTGAGGAAGGTAGCGTAGTCCTTCGGGTCGGAGCCGGGCAGCCAAGCGTCGCTCACACTGAGGAGTTCTCTGTGCAGGTCCCAGTATTTGATAGGGCTTTGGTCGTTGCGGCTTTCAAAAAGTCGGGTGAGGGCTTCGACAACCTCATCGTCGCCGATGTCTGGGACTAGCAGTTTGTACACCCGCTGGAGGAGAACTAGCAGGTTCTGCAGCACTGGCCTGCCGTTGGCCATATGGAGAAGCACTTCCCAGAAGGGCTGTGTGGCCGCTCGGACGACAGGAGCTGTGAGTAGCCGGGCAAAGGTCGGGTCCTGCGTAACTGCTCGGTCCTTGGCAGATTCTGTGTGAAGGGTACCAGGGCAGGTGTAAGGCGCAGGGACCTGGGACTGAGTCCACTCCAGCAGTTCAAGGGAGAGCTGCGGACAAGCCTTCAGCCGACTAGAAGTGGACATAACTATTAAGCTGCCAGCATACTAGCGCATCATAGAGAGGGGAGCTGTGGAGTTCCTAGGAGTTTCGATAATAATGGGTTGGAAAACTGCTTTGTTGCTACTAGCTGCAGTGTCTGCATGTGTCTACGACTCGGACTGTCCTGCTGGACAAACCTGTGAAGATGCAGTTTGCTACTTAGTGCCGAGACTTCTGTACCAGCCCTGCTCAGTGCCAGCGCCCTGCTCCCCGCTCTTCCAATGCGTGCAGGGCAGGTGCTACCACAGTCCTCTGACTTCCAACGAACCCTGCACCCAGACCAGTGACTGTGCGCAGGGCTTCACCTGCGTGTCCCCGGGCCAATACTGCAGCAGCGTCACTAGCTAACCATAGCGATGGCCAGCAATAATGAATCTCAGCGCTTTCTTGACAGTAGCTCTGTTGAGTGTTGGGACGGGAGAGCTGTTCTACGGCAAAATTATCCAGTTTTCGGACGGGGACCTGTGGCGCATTCAGGCGCAAACAGAGATTTCTCAGGCCTGCGACTCTGCATGCGGGGCTTCCTGCCTGTCCTCGCCCCCGGTCCTGCTTTCACTCCTAGAGTGTCTGGAACTTTGCCAGTGCCAAGGAGCGGCGTTGCCTGTAGAAGAATACGACCCGGGGAGGGTGGAGAAGACAAAAGACCTAGAGACTTGTGAGGGAACATGCGAAGAAATCTGCGAGTCAGAAGATGCGGACTGCAAGCTACGCTGCAAAGCCGACTTCTGCGTCTCAGAGGTCGGCTCCTCTGTGTGGATGGCAGTGGTGCTGGACGTAGCGATGCTGGGCGTGCTGCTGGCCATGCTCTACCTCGCCTACCTGCATACTCCCAAGAAGCAGAAAAGAGTGCGGTACTGGAGAAAGAAGATTTTGGAAGCACAGTATGCTCGGCTAGAGGACTACTAAAGGTAGACTTAGGTCGAGAGTAGTCAAGTTCCCAGACGACTAGTAGCGAGTCGAGCAGAGTTCCCTTTTCCTCACTAACATACTTCTAGCAGTCTTACGTTTTTACTGTAGAAAGGAGCCACTGAATAGTAGGAACTCGGGGTTATATAGCCACGCAATGGACAGTTTTCCTAATCTTCACCCAATCTAATTCCTATAGCTTCCACAGGCCTGAGAAGCTGATTCTCAATATCTACCAATACACACGGAATCGGCTGCCAATCCCTATATCCTTAGCTGTGGAAAAGGTGCAGTAAAGATACACTAGTAATGGCGCAAGTGGAAGTCGACTGGAAGAGCAAAGTGACCCTGCAGGACCTGGCGAAGCTGTTAAGAAGGGAGACAGCTGCTAGTCCCTGGGGGACCACAGACAACTCCTCGCCATCGACCACCTCCGTCTAATCCGCAAATATCCTCTCACAGAGCCCTAAAGACCAGAGCCGCAGAGCTTTCCAAGGCCTTTTGCCCCAATGCTGAGGTCCGCTACAATTGCACAGGGAGCTGGCTGCGGGCAGTCACAATTAAAGGCGAATTCGGGGCTTTGCCGGCGGAAATCGACCTGGGAGATGTGCAAGTCGTGCTGATGGCAGGGGAAAGACCATTTTACTGCTGGAGGACAGCGGGATAGACTAGATTAGTCTATTTTAGAGTGTATTAGGGCACTTGGAACTGCTAATGTATGTATTGGCGGAGATAGCTGGGAGGAAAGGCACTGGAGAGGAAAATTAGCTAGGAAAATAGGCAGTTCAGGGTAAAAAGGAGTAAAAACTCATACATCCGTAAACTGACTTTTACGTATTTTCAGCAAATTATCAGCAATTTCCTCAATAAACCCATCCAAAAGCAGTCAGAAAGTAACCCAAAAGGTAAAAAATCCCCTTTCCGCCTCCTCCCTATACCCCATAATGGATCCCAAGTCTAACCGTCCCTCTTCCCTCTCAGCGCGTCTGCCCTACCTCCTCTTGCACCTGCTCCTCCTCACTTCCCTAGTGCTTTGCCTCAGTTCCCAGTCTCTTTGGAGCCAATTCCCTGCTCCAGGGCCAGTACTGGCCTGGCTGGGCAGGTACGGGGGCGCCTTTGGAGCCGGCGGAGTGATGCGAAGACACTGCTTTATACCTGCTTTGGTGATGTAGTTAGGGTAAAACTAGGGGAATTGCCATAATGCTGGGTATTGAGTATGTAAAAAGGCTGGATTGGGGCGAAATGGACGATTTAGTGCTGAATCGGATGGGCGGAAGTCGAAATTCCTATCAAAATGAAGCCGAAATCTGCTTTAATCTCTCATTACAAGCCAAATGTCCTGAAATAAAGCCAAATCAGCGTCCAAAATGTCAAAATCAAGGAATTAGCCTGATCTACCCTCTACTCTCTCCCCAAGAACTCCTCTATATAATCCTCATAAAAAGTGCTCAAATGGAAGGTGTCCCTATTCACCACCCGTATATCCTCCGCCTCCGCCAGCACCTTCATATAGTCTATCAAGTTGTACAGCTCTCGGTCGTAAGGGTCGTCATGCCAGGATATGATGGGAACGCCGTTATCCAGCTGATATGCGAAGCTGTAGGCCGCGTTATCCACGATTACCAGGTCTTGGAGTCTGCGGTTGCCGAAGATGCGTAGGTCTTTGAGGAGGACGCCTTCGACTGAGATGCAGTGGTCGCGATAGAGACGGTGGTGAATTAAGTCGCCTGTAGGGTCGAGATAGTCCAATACTACGTCTGCGTAGCACTTGTGAGAGGCGGTGAAGACCATCACTTCAAACAGGCGATTTGCCTCTTTCAGGCTTTCTCGGGCGTATGGACGGATGTTAATCCCCGCATTCACGACTTCGCCTGTGGGGAAAGTGATGGGAAGCACTACATCCGGCCGGGCCTGGGGCAGGTTTTCACAGCAGTGGACTAAGGTCTCGTCTAGGTCGAAAATGAGGGTTTTCCGACTCGCCCAGCCTTTCCGCTTTTCCAGGTAGGTCCGCTTACTGCGGATCTGGGCAGTGTCTACGGAGGGCAGCGTTCGAACGAATTTGAGTGCTTGGAAGGTTTGGAAAAGGTGTTCCCGGTATATGCGGTCACTCCGCTCTTTGACTTGGTCAGCAGTGAGGCCGGCTTTCCGGCTGGGAGTAGAGACTCCTACTTGAGTGATATAGGTAGAAAGGACCTTGGGCTTGGGAGTTGGCGGCTGTTTCGGAGAAGGCAGTGGCTGCACAGTCCGTGGAGACCCGAGACTGGGCATCGATCGGCGAATGGAGGTCTGCAAAGGCCGCTGCAGGGTTTGCTTGGAAGCCACAGACCGTTGCAGATCAGACACAGAGGGGTGGTGGCCGGACTTCACTTGAGCGACTCTGCTGGCTGTGCCTACAGGCGTCCCTGAAGCGCTCTGAGTAGCACTCAAAGTCTTCTTCAGTACAGTCATAGAGCTGCTCCTAGGAGTCCCAGAAACCCTTGTTTGTTCGGCTTTTCGAAGTGTATCGTCCAGGCGATACACCTCAGGACGAGTGTCTCCACTAGTGTTAATTGCGAGGGTACGAGTGCGGTGTGAGGCTGTGGGGAGGGCGTCAGTGTAGGCGGTTTTGGGAGTGCGTTGGCCTGATCGAGAGCCTGAGGGGTATTTCGCGTCCATTACTACTTGAGTGAACTCACTCCAACAGTGCCAGCCAATACTCTGCAGCATGAAGAGACCTGCCAAAGTGACATTTTAGCAGGAGAAACAGGCAGAAGCCGATTCTTCAACTGGACTTATCGTTTGACAGAGAATTTGGACTGTATTGATAGTTCGTATCGAGTAATGAGCTGAATTAACTATTTGTGACTCTAACTGGCTGATATATCTCTTGCACTCTAGTCAGTTGCGGGTCATTTGAAGCTGGTAGGGCTAAAGTCTGTATGGCGTTAGTACTATATGGTATCCGGCAGTCCTGCCAAGGAGAAGTACAATCTCGAGAAACTCCTAACCGCCCTTCTCCACCCAGAGCCCTCTCTCTCCGTCCAGCAAAAACTCCTATGGGTCCGCACTAACGACGACCGACTGATGGACTGGGTGCAGACCCACCTCAAGCCAGTGGTCCTCGCAGGCTTCGAACTCGAGCTTTGCTACCAACGACTGAAAGCGGAAGTGGAGAAACTGCCGAGGAAGAGGGACATTCCACAGCAGAGAGACCCGGAGTCGCCTGTTTTTAGACACCGTGAGAGGCCGGAAGCGGGGCTGGACTTGGCTTCTCCTATGCTGAAAGTGGCTTATAAGGCTCGGCCGCCGGCTTCCAAAGGAGTGGTTGAAGAGGCGGTGAACAAGTTCCTAGCCAATGACAGGCACTTCCTGCGCTTCAGCTTCCATGCGAAGCAGCGCTTTGCCGACACGAAGGCACTGGTGACTTCCTACAACGGCAAAGCGCTCACCGAGGCAGTGGTCAAGATGCCAGAGCGGGAGTCTCTGGAAACCTACGTCCCTCCAGAGCCTTCCTTCGCAGGCATTCCCCTCACCGCCTTCTCAGGCGAAGCCGCCATCTTCCAAAGCTCCTCAGTCCCAGTTTCCCAAGCGCCCGCCACCCCTCCTCTCTTCGTTTCCAAGTTCTACCTCCCAGATCTGCGCACCACCAAGGCAATCATAGCCCAGCACCAGCGGTCCGAGGACGCCGACCCCTATAAGCCTGTCAGCGACCACCAATTTCGCTATGAGGACAAGCCGGGCGACTATGGCAAGCCCGAGTTTCGACTCCGAATCAAGAGTAAACCCCCTGAACAGTTGCTGTTATTCGACGCTTCTGAGTCAGACGTGCAGAGAAAGGCCAGGAAAAGGGAGCAAATTAAGCAAAGGGAAGGGGAAGAGCTGATGAAAAGGACGTTAATTGGGGGGAAATTCCGGTCCGAGTGGCAAATATCGAAGCAGACCGCTCCCAAATCGCTCCAAATGACCACCGGAGCGCCGCACCCTTTGCTAGCGAAGGAACTCTACGTCGACCCCTTCTACGTAATGGCCAGGTCCTATAATTTCTAGGATGAGCAAGCCCAAGTCGTGGCTAGCCAGCATAGACTCTCCAGTAGTACCTAGACAGCTCGTGCGGATGTGGGAAACCAGTCCTTCCGTGGCGCAGCCCAGGACTTGGCGGGTGCTGAGGACTGCGAGAGTCACTACTACTGCGAGGGTTGCGAATCCCAAGGCCTATGAGAGGGCTGAGGAGGTGACGCAGAGAGACAGAAAGAAGGCGCTGGTAAGGAGTCCAGAGCCAGGCAGAGCCAGCCCTGCAGAAGACCTAACAGACTTGGTACTGGGGCAGCTCTCCGCCCGGTCGATAAAGAGCGACCGGCCCCTTCCTCCCTCCAAACTACCAGCGCAGCAGCTAGACGCCCTGAGCCTTAGACTCAGGTCGCAAATTGCAGCGAAAGCCAGAGGCTTGGCGCCTTTCAGTCTTTTCCGCCTGACCCCTTTCCACCTGACCTGCGATAACCCGAAAGTTGCGCGGTTTCTCACTCGCTTTCAGCACAAATCCTCTGCGAAAACTGCTCGAATCGGTAGGCGCGGCTTTCAGCCTCAGAAGGTCCTGCACAGACCTGCGCAGCCAACCAAGTCTCTTCCAACTGCTGAGGACTATGTAGAGTACCTGTCCCTGCAGCCTAGCAGATAGGAGTTTCTGTCTAAAAGCCGCATATGAATATGTGTATTTTCACGCATTGGGAACTTCAATGCAACTTAAACAGTCCGAAATAGTGCATAAATTCCCTCTATTTCCACTATTTCTGGGAAATTGGACTGAAGTCTTAAGGTCTACTTAAGCTTGTCCTTGAGAGCCACCAGGGCTTTCTGCATCTGCGAGAACTGCTTGCCTTCGATGTTCTTCGCGATGGACTCCACTCTCTCCACGCGCTGCAGCAGCTCCTTCATGCGGCTGTCTCCCTCCACTGCAGCTGAGCCCACTGCGAGGGTCGGCAGGTCGTGCACGACTGCAGGCTTGGACAAGCTGCTCGCAACCTCCTTAATCGCCTTCCTCGGATAGCGTCTCCACCTCCTGAGCAGCTTATTAGCCTCCTTCGCATTAAGTCCCGGCAGTCCATCCAGCTTCTTCTGCCACTTATCCTGCTCCTCCCTGATCCGGTCCAGACTCTGCTGTATCTCCTGCTTCTTCCGTCTGCGCTCTGCGAGTTTCTGCGACATGACGGAGCTTTGCTTGAGGCGCTCCTGCTCCTGGATGCGCTCAGCCTGGGCTATGCCGCGCTGGTAGTCCTCTATCATTTGCTCCATTTTGTCCTCGGATATGTTCCTGCGGCGGAGTTCTTCCTCGTACCTGCGCCGTTTTTCCTCGAATTCCCGCTTTTTCAGTAGTTCTTTGCGCATTGCGTCTTTCCGCTCCTCGTCTTCCCGCTCCCTGCGGATCAGTTCCTCGAGTTGCTGCTGCTTTTCCTGCCGCTGGCGGTTGATTTCCCCCTTGCGCTGCTCCATTGTGTCGAGTTTCCGCTGTTGTTCTTGCTCGAGTTGGATTTTGCGCGCTGCGAGGGAGCGTTCGAGGTCTTCGAGGCCGGCTTTGTTGGCTTCGGTGGACTGCATGCGCCGGGCTTCTTGGATTTGGCGGTCGATTAGGTCGGAAAGCTCGGCGGCTTGCCTGCGCCGGAGGTCTTTCCAGGCCTTTTCGAGGGCTTCTTCGAGGTCTTTGGCGCAGGTGAAGTCCAAATTCACGACTACTTCCCGCTCGGCTCTAGTCACAGCCTCTTGTTTGATGTCGTAGTCAGGGTCGGTTTTGTCCATTTGCGTTCTTCTTGCTTTGAATTCCTTGCGGATTAGCTTCAAGTCGTTGGCTTTTCTGCGGAAGTGCTCCTCGATTAGGCCGCTTTGGGTGGATTTCTGCTCTCGGCCTTGGCGCTTTCGCAGTGCGGCTACTTCTCTGTCGTTTTTCTCTTCTAGAAGTGCCTTTATCACGTCTTGGTACAGGTGCGCAGGCAGGCTGTCCTTCGCGAACTTGAGCGCCTGCTCCAGCGCAGCACTCCGCTTCCTATCATCCTCCACCTTGCGTCTCTGGTCCGCTGTCTTCTGTTCCTTTTCCTGCCGGGCCCTATTTTCCTGCTGTCTCTGCTGTCTCTGTTTCCTCCGCGCTTCGAGGCGATTTTCCAACTCCGCCTTTTTCAGGTTTCCGTACTTCGCCTCGTTCTCGTTGATTTGCTGCTGGATTCGCTCGAGTTCCTGGGTCAAGGCTTCTTGCTCGGAAGCGCTGGCAGTGGCTAGGCGGTCTCGGAGCTGAGCGCGGGCGTTTTCCAGCTCTTTTTGCTGGCTGTCGTGCTCTGCGTCTCTGCGGTTGCCGGCGGCACTGGTGCCGCGGCTTTCCATGCTTTCGTCCAGGGCCTTGTTTGACGGCTCAACCTCCCTGGACTCAGACTCGCGAATGTCCAGGATGGGTAATACTGCAGCCATTGCCTCCTGCACTGATACATCTTCCAGCTGCTTCTGCAGGCCTTTCAAATTCTGCTGCAAAGCCTCGTGCTCCGCCTGCTCCCGCTTCGCTCTCTCAGCCGCAGCCTCCTTCTGACGCTTCGCCCTGCGTTCTTCCACGCGTTTCTGGATCGCTGCCTTTTCCCGGAGCTGGTTCATACTCAGGTTTTCCTCCAAGTGCTGCAAGTCTCGCTCAAATGCATGCATGATTTCCGCGGCTTGGTCAGGGTCTGCGGCACATTTCGCCTGGAGGGCTTGGAACTGGGCTTCGGCCTGAGGCCCGATCAGCCCGGCTCTTTGCTCGAACTGCTCCATTTGCGCTTCCTGGTCGATTTTCACTTCTTCCTGGGCTTGGCGCATTTCCTGGGCGCGGCCCATTACATCTAGGTTCTGTCGCTGGGCCTGAGTGTCTTGCTCAAGTCTGGCTTTGTTCGCAAGCATCGCCTGCCTCTTCCGATTCCGCTCCGCCAAGCGTCCTTTGAGGTCGTTTTCAGACCTGTCCCGATACTGATTCATAGCCTCCTGCATTTTCGAGTACTCCGCACTCAGCTCATCCATCAGCTTCTGCTTGTCGCCTTCCAGCGCATCCACATTGACAGCCAGCGCTTTTAGTGCATTCCGCTTGAGTTGCTCAGTTTCGTCATCTAGTTCGATGATAGTGTCGAGACCAGCTTCTTGGGCTGCTAGGGGGAAGGGCGGGTCGAGGGCGCTTTCCTCGTGTTCGTCCAGTTCTCGGGGGTCGTCTGGGGAGGCTAAAAGGCCTCGGTCTCCGAATCGCAGGAAAGGCTCGATGCGGTCGGCCAGGTATTGCCCAATACTATCCGCCTTTTCCAAGACGACATTGAGGTCTTCTTGCGCTCGATTCGAAGCGCCCTGCAGCTGCTCCAGCAGAGACTTATTCGCCTCCTTGATTCGTGCTAAAATACCAGTCAATATAGCAGGGTCGACATCTTCGTTTTCAGTGATGTGAGCGTCGTCCTCTGCGTCTGCGACTTGGGGAGGCCTGGAAAAGAGCAAGCGGGCGAGGTCTTCTTCCTCGGTGGATTTGTCGGAGTCGACTTCGAGGTACATTTGGAGACGACTCCGCACTTGGCCGTCTCCTTCGAGTAGCAGCTTTTTCTGAGCCTCACGGTAGGGAATGACCTTGCGCCCTGGCAGTCTCCAGGCCAGTTTGCTATAGTAGTAAAACAGCAGCGTGAAAATGAGTATACTAATGAACAGCGAGAAAATCAGTCCATACACCATTTGCCAATTGACCCCCAGCACTATCCCTTCATCCAACTTAGCTCCCAACTGCTTCAGTGACGCTGCAGTTCTCGGCTGTATGTATTTATCATTATCTGGACAAGTGGTGTTGTCACTCATTACCGAAATCACCACTTGCTGGGAGTTATCAGCTGCATCAGCGAACAGCATGATTCCAGGCTGCAGGAAAGTGAAGGCGAATAGGGTGATGTTGGTCCAGCCTGCCTGCATGCGTAGGTCCAGTAGTCTTAACTGGGAATAGTCGAAGTCGGGGTTGGTGTTCAGTAGTGATTTGCTCAGGAATTGAGGGTAGTGCGAGGGGGCGGATATGGAGAATATCATAGTTTCGCCAAGGTTGATGCAGACCACGGGACTGGGAATGCCGGTGGGCGAGGATTGCAGACTGCGGCCTTGGGTGGAATTGCGCTGATAAATACTAGGCAAAGGCGTATACAGCCCTGTAGGAGTGCCAGAAGACGCATCCATAAACCTCACTTGACAGCTTTGATTCTGGAAACACACATTCTTCCCCATAAATCCCTGCATACCACTAAGAGCCATAGAAACATGCACAGTCGCATTCAAAGGATCTGTCACTGTTATGTTCCCTTCGGCGGTTAGTACTGCTTTGGGCGCGGTTTTCCTGCAAGCGGTGTTGCACACACTGTCTACGTCCACTACTTTGTCGCATTGGCAGATGCCGAGGCCTGGGGAGCGAGTGCCGGTGCCGCCCTGACATTCGTCACTGCAGTCTGAGTCGGAGACGCAATCCCCCATCTGGTCTCTGAGCTGTCCAGTAGGACAGCGAGTGAACACTCTCGGCTGGCAGTCCTGCAAGCCGCTTTCAGTATGCGACTTCCCACTGATATCAATATACTCATGACTCGGCTTGCAGGGACAGGACTTGTCGGAAGCCAAAAAGACCCTATTCGCTCCTTTGCACTGACAAGAAGTATGGTCACTCGTGGAATTCGCCCAAAAGCCGCACACTCGACACATAGTCTGCGCCTCAAGGTCTTGATACGTCTGCTCCGGACAGGCAAGGCAGGAAGACACGGAAGTCCCTCCATACGCGACACTGTAAGTCCCAAAAGGACAGGAAAGTGTATCGAATGCGCCTTCAAGTGCATAGTGTCCGGGAGGACTTTCATACCCGTGGTGCACTTCTAGGTCAGTTGGAGTTGAAATGGTGGTGTTGCCGAGACATACGAATCCCGCGGTGCAGTCGGGACACTCGGTGTGGTTCGTGTCTCCGTAGGTGCCTAGTGGACAGGCGGAGCAGGTGGTGGTGGTCGCGGTCACGTCGTAGGCTTTGATTGCTCGCTCGCCGGGCTTGCAGTATATGGGCTCGGCGGAAAGAGCGGGACAGATCGCGCCAAGTGGACATTTCGTGGGCGGGAACTCAAGCACAGCAGTCGAGTTTTGCGGACAGTACCAGCCAATCGGACAGGGACTCGGCGTGACAGTGACATTGCCACAGAAGTAGCCTCCAGGACACAGGGTTTCCTGGTAACTGCCAGGCGCACAGTACGTCCACGCCTGACAAGCCCTATAACCCACCGACCCTTCCACACAGTAAAACCCTCCCTTGCAGGACAATAGGTCGATTAGTGCTCCTGCACTGCTACCAGGGGAAAACTTGGCTCTAGGACTCAAAGTGGGCGAAACCGCTCCAGCCAGACAGTAATTCCCAGGCAGACAAGGGTAGTTCGAGCTGACTCCGATCCCTGGGACGTTGCATAGGGAGCCTGGGGGACAGGTCAGACAGCTGGCTGCGGAAGTCGCGAGGTACTGGGCGTTGTAGGTGCCTGCGTTGCAGGCGGAGGGCTGGCTGGAGCCTGCGGGGCAGTAGCTGCCTTGGGGACATACTTTGGGAACAGGGTCATTCAGAATGCAGTAATATCCCTCCTGACACAGTGTGCAGTCCGCCACCGACTGCCCTCCCGAAGTCATCCTAAACTTGCCCTGCGGACAAGGCACCGGCAGTAGCGTCCCCGCAGGACAGTAGTAGCCTATAGGACAGGGGTAGGCTTTGCCTGTGTTGGAGTACCCGTCTGGAGTGGGGAAGTTGCTGCCGGACTCGCAATAGAACCCAGCGTTGCAATCGCCTTGGATTTGCCCTCCGGTGCAGTAGGAACCCACAGGACAGTATTTGCACTGAGTGCTGAGTTGGAGCCCTGTAGCAGTGGTGTACGTGCCAGGGTCACACGAGAACGGCACACTAGTTCCAGACGGACAATAGGCCATCGCTGGACAAACAGTAGGCGAAGTGAGAGGTCCCGGCCCACAGTAAAACCCAGCAGGACAGAACACACACCCCGACTGGCCCGTAAAAGGCTGGAAATACCCATTCCCACACAACTCACTTGAAGCCACTGTATTGCCGCCTGTGCACTTGTAGCCTGCTGCACATAGCAGGGGAAGGCCAGTGCCGCCTGCACATGTGAAGCCTTTGGGACAGGCTTGGCAGACCGCCTGCCCGGTAAGGATGTTGAAGGTGCCAGCGGGACAGGGAACCTGCACAGCGGAGCCACTGGGACAGTAGTTCCCTGGAGTACACAAAAACGCATCTGGAGAGGCGGTTTTCTGTCCAGCAGGACAGTAGTACCCGGCTTGGCAGCGTCCACTGGTGGTAGTCGCTGCGAGACTGCCGCAGTAGAACCCCGCCGGACAAGTCCCGCAGTCGCCAGCCACTGCTTTACCCGGAGTTCCGTTATAAGTACCAATGGGACAAGGAGTGGGTGTGGACGAATTAGCAGGGCAATAGTAGCCGGACGGACAAGTGTCCCCAGTCACTCCATCCATAGGGGTCGCAGTCTGAGAGGCTTCTAAGCAATAGTACCCTGCAGTGCAGGGGCCTGTGACTGCGGAGAGTCCGGAAGTCGCGCAGTAACTGCCGGGAGAGCAGGGAGTGGGCTGGGTTGAGCCTGCAGGGCAGAAGTACCCCGGGCGACAGAGACTGCCTTCTGTAGCGCGAGTCGGCATGGCTTGAGTGGCTCCGCCCTTGCAGAAGTACCCTGCGGAGCAGATTCCGTTGGGACTACTGCGTCCTGCTGTACACCACTGACCCGGCGGACAGGTAATACAAGCAGTTAGCGAATCCGCCCCTGTAAGTCCATTATAGGTGCCAGCTATGCAAGGCGTGGGAGCGACCGCCCCTGCCAAGCAGTAGTTTCCACTAGTGCAAGTGGTAGGCGTGGTTAGACTCACGGAGCTGTCGCAGTAGAAGCCTCCTGGACACAGTTTGCAGTCGCTCTGCAGGGGCAAGTCTTGGTAGTAGCCTGAGACGCAGTTGTTTTCAGAGCCGCTGCCTGGAGGACACATGTGTCCAGGGGTGCAGCGGCCTGCCTGCGGGTACTGTTCCGAAGATTCCGCCACACAGTAGTACCCGGCAGTGCACTGACTAGTGACAGCCAGCTGAGCTACGCCCTTGCAGTAGTAACTTACAGGGCAGGTCACACAGGAAGCCAATGCAGAGCCTCCAGCACTGCCTAGGTACTTGCCAATTGGACAGGGTCGAGGACTCACGCTCTTCACCAAGCAATAGAACCCTTGAGGACAGGCGTTCCCATTGATGCCGTTAGAAGGAGTTTTGGAAGCTGAGCCGAAGAGACAGTAGTAGCCCGGGTCGCAGTCTCCCACAACTGCACTGAGCGTCGAAGCATTGCAATAAGACCCTCCATCACACTGCAAAGACGCAGAACTGCCAGCAGGACAGTAGGTCCCAGGGATACACATGCCTCCGTTGGAGTCTCCGGGGTCGGGAGTGCTGGGGTTCTTCACAATGGAGGCGATTTTGCAGAAGTACCCAGGGTCGCAGTCTCCGGCGGGAGTTGCAGCATTGGCTGAGGGGCAGTACTTCCCTGGGTCGCAGGTCAGACACTCACTGGGGCTTTTCCGCTTGGTTAAAGGGTTGTATTGGCCTGCGGAGCAGCCGTAGGCAGTTGCGGTGGTTGTGCCCACTATGCAGTAATACCCTGCATTGCAGGTGTTGGTGGTGTACAGTCCTGTGGCGCCCGTGCAGTAAAAGCCTTGACGGCAGCTGTTGCAGAGGGCCTGGTATTCATTGAATTGGTACTGACCCGCAGGGCAGTTGATGGCAGCAGTGGAGCCTGCAGGGCAATACTGGCCTGCTATGCAGTGCCTTTTGTTTCCCACGGCCCGGTCGTGAGGGCGGTTGATGCGCTCGCCTGTTTGGCAAAAGAAGCCAGCCGCACAGGGTCCTTCAGTGGTAAACCTGCCCAAAGTAGTGCAGTAGAAGCCCGCTGGACAGTTCGTGCAGTCTCCCTCTGCAATGCCCAGAGTAGCCGCTCTGAGTGTGCCCGAGGGACAAGGAGCCGGCTCAGCACTTCCAGCCAAGCAGAAGTACCCAACAGGACAAGGTCCGTAGGTGCTATGTGTGGTTTCAGGGTTTTTTAGTGTGGAGCTGGAAGTACACCAAAAGCCAGGGTCGCAGAAACCCTCGTACAGGGATAGGCCTGCGATGCTGCAGTACGTGCCGCCTGTGCACGCCAGGCAAGAGGCGGAGGTCGCTTGGTTGGTCATAGAATTGAAAGTACCGATGCCACAAGGTGTGCCCACACTCACTCCAGGCCCGCAGTACATCCCCGCAGGACAGGAAGAGGGCAGAATGATGGCAGGCACAGCACAGTAGAAGCCCGCCAGACAAGTCAGACAAGAAGAGTGCGCGTACTCATTATTGAACTGGTTCTGCACACACTGAACCGCAGAGGCAGAGCCAATAGGAGTATAGGTGCCCGGAGGGGCAGGAAAGGACTTATTGAAGCTAGTCCCAGTAGGACAGTAGTACCCCACTGGACACTGCAGTGAAGGGTTGACTTCCGAGCCCACACAGTAGAAAGTCTGAGTGCAGGGGATACAGAAACTCTTGTCCTTGGCACCGGTATTGGGGTTGTAGGTACCAGAGGGACAGTTACGTTTGATGCCCAGGCCTGGCTCGCAGTACCCTCCTGCAGTGCACACCACTGGAGTCACTGAGCCGCCTGTGCTTGAAGTCGAGCCAGGGTTGCAAATCGCTCCCGGAGCACAGGTACCGTCAGGCACAATCAGTCCGGGCTGGGAACAGTAGTAGCCCTGAGGACAAGGTGAACAGTCGGAACTGGCCTTGAGTCCCACTGTCTGTCCCAGTTTCCCGATTGGACACAGTGTCGGCTGCATGGAGTTCGCGGGACAATAGGAACCGGCAGGACAGATCAGTGGCAGTGTAGTGCCGAGAGGACAGTAGTACCCGGCTATGCACGTCTGGCAGTCAGAGGAAACCTTACCCCCAGGCTTGTTCATGAAGGTATTCGCAGGACAAGGCACTGCATAAGGCCCTGTGGAGCCCAAAGGACAGTAAAAGCCAGGCTCACACAGTCCTGTATCACTATCTGCATGAGCCACAGTGTAGTACCCAACAGAAGCCTTCACACATTCATTGGCCTGAATAGCGCCAGCAGTCTCTCGCTTATAGCCAGGATCGCAGGGAGTTGGTATGGCTGTGCCCTGCAGGCAGAAGTACCCAGCAGGGCAGTTGTAGTTCGCGTTACTTGTGGGGTCGCTGGCTGTGCCCTTTCCGCAGTACTTCCCTGCTGGACATATAGCATTCACTGCAGCATTGTTAGTAGTGGTAGTGCTGCAATAGGCTCCTGCTGGACAGAGGGAGCAAGTAAAGGACCCAGATGGAGAGGTGTAGCCTAGGCCGCAAGCGACCGGGGCAGTGGTCTGACTAGGACACTTGCTGCCGCCGGTGCAGGCCACACAGTGGCTGGGCTGAGTTGCCTTAATAGAGCCTCTGTAAGTGCCGGGGGGACAAGGCCGAGGCGTGGCGCTTCCAGAGAAGCAGTAGTTGCCCGAAGGACAATCGGTGCACTCTATATCCTGAGTGAGTTTCTGCGAAGAGGAGTAGGTGCCTGCTAAGCACGGATGTTCGTCATCTCGAGCTGTTCCTGCAGAGCAAAAGAACCCAGGAGCGCACTGGTCTGTACTCACAAATGCCCCTCTTGCGCAGTAGTGACCCACGGGGCAGGAAGTACAGGTGCCTGCACTTGTGCCCAGACCTGCATTGTATGTGCCTGCAGCGCAAGGATATTGGCCTGGATAAGTCGCATCGGTGTTGACGCAGAGCGTTCCTCTAGGGCACTTGACAGGCTTCTGCTCAGTGACACTGGTGCCTTGCAGACAGTAATGGCCTGCGTCACACACCAAGCAGCTGGTAGGGGCGTTTATCGCTTGAGAGTCAGATTGAGTGCCTGCGGGGCAAGGGAATTCGTCAGCGAAGTGAGTCCCTTCTTTACACCAGGCTCCACGTCCACAAGAGTTGGCAATTTCCACAGTCATTCCGAGGCTGGAGCAAGCCTTTCCAGCAACACACAAAATGCAGTCTTCAAAGGTAGTGAGTCCTCCAGATAAACCGTTCACACTGCCCAAAGGACACTGCATGGCAAAGAGGGAGCCCTGAGCACAGGTACTGCCTGCAGTGCAAGTGGTGCAGCCTGATGACGCAGATAAGGTGATGGACTCGGTGAAGGTGCCCATAGGACAGCGCACTGGCTCTGGAGAGGAAGCAGGGCAGTAGTTCCCAGCCCAGCAAGCTCGCCCGGCTGCAGAGGATGACTGGGGACAGTAAAAGGTAGCAGTGCATGCGAGGCAAGTTGCATCTGTCAACGCTGAGGCTGTGGCGCTGTAAGTGCCGGCAGGACACCAATACTGCTCAGCGAATTGCGAGCCTGTGAGGCAGAAGAAGCCCGCACTGCAAGGAGTGTTGTTGGTACTGTCTGCTTTTGCACAAGCATTGCCTGCTGAGCAAAGGGTGTAGTCACTGGTTTTGACGTTGGCTCCAGTTAGTGTTGTGCCCGCTGGACAGGGAGTCGCGGAGCCGGCTATCTGCTGAGTGGGAGTAGCAGGGTGGCAGTAGTACCCGTTTTGGCAGGACGCAGCAGTGGCTGAAGTAGCTGCTGCCCCACAGGTATAGCCAGGAAGACAGTAGAAGCACGCCATCTGACTAGTAGCGCTGGAATACGTGCCTGGGGAACAGCTCTGCACTCCTTTGTCGGGACGGATGCTAAACTGCCCTGTTGTAGCAGCTGTGCAAGAGGTAGCAGTTCCGAAAGCTGCGACACTGCCCACACCACATAGTGTAGGCGCACTCGCTCCAACGTCTGTGTAGAAGCCAGGCAGCGCAGGCCGCGCCAAATATCCATCACACACCTTTCCAGCCACACAAGTCACACAACTGTTAGAGCCTGAGACTGACTCTGTGAGTGCGCACATTGCATCAGAGAGGTGGCTGCCGCAGTTCCCTGACCCGCATGCGCTGCATTTGCCCCAGCCTTTGAGTGAGTACGTAGTTCCCGCACAAGCGGTGACTGAGCCAGTATCTGGAGGACACGAAGACCCTGCAGGGCAAGTAGTGCAGGCACTTGCGGCAGCGCTTGAGTAAGAGCCCAAAGGACAGACTCTGTCGCTAGATATGATCGGGTCGAACGCAAAGAAGTTAGCAATGGGCGAGGAGCAAGCACTCGACCCTTGACTCGAGAAAGTCCCAATTGAGCACATTGTAGGAGCCGCAGCTCCTCCGGCACAAGCAAACCCAGCCGGACAAATACTACAGTTCAAGTCCCCAGACAACATATAGGTGCCAGCCTCGCAAGTAGCCGTATCGCTCCCATCAGGAATTCCGCAAGGTGTTCCCGCAGCGCAATTAGTGCAGATTCCTGTCCCCACATCTGCTTGAGTGCCGGGCTCACAAAGAGTAGGCAGGCCCGAGCCCGAGCAGGCATATCCCGCAGGACAAGATAAGCAGCGCCACTCCCCATAGGGAGAGTAAGTGATTGCGCCACAAGCCACAGGCGACTGGTACACACTGGCGCAGGAGTAGCCCTGAGGACAAGGCAAGCAGACGCCTGCTCCAGGAGGGTGGGAGTAGAAGCCCAGTGGACATAGGTTGACTACAGAGGCTTGGAGGGTGGCGCTGGGCAAGGGAGTGGAGTTGTGGTACTGCAGGTCGCTTGAAGTGACAGTGTGGGTGATTATAGTGCTGTACGAAAAGTCTGCAGGCGGCGCTCCAGAGATGGCGGCTAGAGTAACTCGTTGCGCTGTGCTGTAGTTTGAAGAGGTAAACACGAGCTGAGCAGGCGAAGGACTAATCACCTGCAGAAACGCATTGCTAAGCGCGAAAGTCACAGTCACATCCGCAGAAGGCTGAGTACTCAGCACTACTCCATAACTCCCCATACGTCCTTCTTTGAAGACAAGGTCTCCTGAGAGCAGCACACTGGTCAGGAGCTGTCGCACCACTACTGCACTCACAAAGCTGGGCACAAACATGACATGAGAAGTAAATTCGGTGTCTCCGGTCACTGTGTGCGAGATCTTCAGAGGAGTGGTGGCCATTGAACTCAGAGTGGCTTGGGCTGACACTGTGAAGGTCTGTGCAGAGCTCCAGTTCGCATTGGTGAAAGTGAGGGAGCTGGGCGATATTGTGAGTTGGGAGAGCTGTCCGGGAGTGACCACTATGTTGGTTGCAGGGGCACTTCCGAGCTGCGCAGTGTAGGTGGCCGAGCCGCCTGGACTCACCACTGGAGACCCACTAAAGAGCACGAGCGCCGCCGTTTTCCTTTCAAAGAAGCTGAAGGAAAGAGACCCTGCAGTAGTAATTGAGGAATCGCAGGCCTTGTACAGTAGATTAGGCGCCGTGTGACTAGTCATTGCAGAGGATGCTGCATGCGTAATTGTGCCCGAATACACGGTTGTAGGGTTTGCATATGCGGTTAGTGCAGTAACGGTTATTGTCTTGGCTGCCCAGTCAGCCGGGGAGAAAGTGACTGACGTCGGGCTGACGGACAGCGAAGCAGAAGGACTGAGACTGATAGTGACTGAGGCTCCGGGCTGTGCAAGAGGCTGCAGTGTATAAGTAGTAGTCTCGCTTTTCGGTAAGAAACCAACCGCTGGACAGGCCTTTACAGTGGCAGTGTAAGAAGCACTCAAACTTGCGGAGTTGCTTACATTCGGAGCGCAAGTCGTGCAGACCACAAGAAGTGTGTGTGCGCCTGCAGTGCCCAGAGCCAAGCCCGTAAATACATAATTGTTGCTGCCGTCTTTGGAGGCTGTGAGCGAAGCAGCCTGCAGAGAACCTGATCCCGCAGAGTGACTGAGAGTGAATGTTTCCGATGCAGAGCTCTTTGAACCACTGGATAAGAGCAAAGCTGCTGTAAGACTGAAGGTGCTTCCGGCTTCTACTGAACTGGCCACTGTGATGGTCACCTGGAGTCCGATAGTGAAGAGAGCACTGAGGACGTGTAACGAGCCGCCACTGGCCATAAGCTGGTAAGTGCCAGCCTTCTGAATGGACAGCCCAGTGAAGGAAGCCACTCCAGCCACCGCTGCCACCGTAAGAGTGCCTGAAAGAGTAGCGGCACTGAGCGAAAGAGTGACTGAAGTGGTGTAAGAAGTCAGCAAGTCCCCGTTATAGTCATAGGCCGACACACTGCACGAAAAGGCCTGGGCGGACGCGGAGTTGGCGGGACTTACGGAAAAGCGCAGGGAAGCGGCAGCCGCGGTGATAGAGAAGGAACTGGACAGCAGAGAGACTCCAGCGGTCACAGCCAGGGCCTGCAGTTGGTAGCTGCCCAGCTTGTTCAACTTCAAGTCGTTGAAAGTCGCTTCTCCTGATACAAGCGGCTTTCTGCGAGTGCCCAGCAGCGAGTCGCCACTGGACACTTCCAAAGCAATGTCTTCAACCCAAGTCGTGACTGCGGCAGAGGCGTTGTTCTGCACTCGGACTGTCACTGCGGGAATCACGGCTCCAGAAGCAGTCTACATGTAACGTACGTTAGTAGGCTGCTGGGTAAATATCAACTGGTGCACGTTGATGGAAGTGGGCACGCCGGGATTGCCTGAGGCCTTGGCTGAAACTGTCAGGGTGTACGACCCCACAGCGGAAATACTGAGGAATGGGAAGGTGGCGGCACCACTTGCAGTTGAGTAGGAAGCAGTGCCTGTAAGTGACCCAGTTCCTCCAGCCAGCACAAGGTACAGCGTCACTCCGTTTTGTTGCACTCCGTTTGACAGGTCCGAAACCTGCGCCACGAAGGCCTGGCCTGCCAAGACTACAGTGGGAGGAGCGGTAAAGGCCAGTTCGAACACAAGGATGCTGGCACTTGTTGTAAGTGAGGGCGTGCCACTGTTAGCTGCTGTGAAGGAGAAGGTATCCGAGCTTGAACATGTCACCAGGAAGGAAACGTCTCCGCTGGCATTTGTATTGTTGTCCGCTCCAGCATTGGCTATCGTGCAAGCGGTGGTTGTCACCTCTACGAAACTGATCGGCATCGAAGTAATTCCGGCTGAGTCTTTAGCGTTCACGGTGACTGTGAAGGCCGTGCTCTTGAGAGTCTATCTAGGTCTCACCGTTGCAGAGTCGTAGGAAATGGCCAGTTTGTAAATGCTCATCTGGATATTCGTTGTTGTGGCTGGGGTCAAGTTGTCCGCCACAGTGAATGTATAAGATCCTTCAGTTGCGCAAGTCATAGCGAAAGTGGCCTTGCCCGTACCATCTGTAACCGCTGTAGCGGAACCAACAGTGCAGGGAGCGTAACTAGCGAGTAGGACTGTGACTCCTGCGAAGCCTGTGCCAGACACAGCAGCCAAAATAGTCAGTGTGAAGGGCGTGTTCTTGTAGATCGGCGAAGTAGGACTGTCCTTACTCAGGCTGAATATCGAGCCCGCAAGAGAAGTAGTGATGGCAGTGTTCTCTTGTAGTGTGGCTGTGAAGCTTGGAGAGCCGGTAGCTGAGCAGGTCACGCCGGCGAAAGTGGCGGTCCCACTGGAGGCGTCTTGTGCTCCCGGACAGGTACACCCTGAACAAGTCAAAATCACGTGATAAGCCCCCGCTGTAGAGAGAGTCACTGTCACTGAGAAACTGCTCGCAGTATTGGCCTTGAAGGCAGAGATAGTCAGGCCGGTGAAAGTGACGCTTTGACTCTTTATAATTTGGGTTTCGCCCTGGATGGCAGCCGAGATGGTTTGAGAAGAGGACGGGCAGTTGGCGTTGAATGTGAAACTGCCACTAGTCGAAAGTGTAGTAGTGGTGCAAGAACATCCAACAGGACAGGTAATAACAGCAGTGTAGCTTGCGAGTCCGCAATTGTCAGTTCCTGAGAATGTGGAGCTGAAATTTTCTGGTACAACTGTGGGAGTAAAACTGATGCTGCAGAACATGATGCTGTGAGTTTTCGTGATTTGAGTGTTGCTTTGAATTGAGACAGTTAAAGGCTTTGATCCTTCCGAACAATTGGCATTGAAACTAAACGCATCTAATGTTGCGGAAGCGGTCGTTGGACAAGTGCAGCCAGCTGGGCAGGAAACATCCGCGGTATAGGATCCCAATGAACATGAAACCGTG
>Ga0247837_1001763_pt1 | contig 43480 bp, 39 predicted proteins | sample LaCtaG_2_FD_187115 | JGI IMG/M metagenome (GOLD analysis project Ga0247837, IMG submission 187115) | Freshwater microbial communities from meromictic Lake La Cruz, Castile-La Mancha, Spain - LaCruzMarch2015_14.5m | ecosystem: Environmental > Aquatic > Freshwater > Lake | place: Spain: Castile-La...
ATCGGGGGGGGGGTAATATACTTATATATGAGTAACTATAATATAACTAAATCATAAACTATGAATTGGCAAAAAGATAAATTAACAATAATCGGTTTCGGGATAATATTTGTAATCTTGGGAGTATTCGGGTATCTATTATGGGATATGAACCGAGAGCCAATAGCTGAGGTAAGTGTGATAGAGCCAGCCCCAACTCTATCTCCAGTTATACCAAAACCAGTAGAGAAAAAAGATTTACCAGATTATTCAATTACTAAAGTAGATACAACAGGTTGGGAATACCGAGAGACTAAATTGGGAGATGTGGGAGTTAGGTATAAGGTAATGAATAAAGATTTAGATAATAGAAGTAAAGATTTAATGGATCTAGATCCTCATTTTGATTTAGGTAATGATATAGGTGGCTTAATGTTTGGAGCAGACAACAAAGCAAGACTAGGTAAGGGATATGATGAGATAATAGTTAATGATTGTATTAATTGTGGGGGTGGCCCTTATGATCCAGCACGAGGTAGAATAAATGTTGATATTGTGGAAACTTCTGAGTTAAATTTAAGTGATATAGAAAATATATTATTAAATCAAACGTGTAGCTATACAATAGTACCGACTGAAGGTATAGGTATGACACCATATACTCTAGATGAGAAATGTAGTACAGATGAAAAGTTTATAGCATATAATTCTTCATCGAAAGGTAGAGAGTCTCAAAAAATAGTAGATATTATTAATTTAAGAGTTAGTGGAAAAGAAATTTTACAATATAAGAATCCATTTATTAGTACAGACAAGGCATCTCAATTGATTAAATATCCTATTGCTATTGGGTCTCAAGATTATTCTGAAAACAATATGGATGATCCAGAAATTGAATTTGATAATCAGCTAGTATTTGTAATTGATTTAGGTAATGATAAGTTTGCAATTATCACACAATCTGCATATCCAGAAAATGAAGAGATGAAAGCCACTAATATAATGTACACCATTCTCAGTACCATAGAAGTTTTATAATTAGCTTATCTATACAAACCCTCAAAATGTGATATAATTATAATATATAATTATCGTAATCCATGATTACATCATCAAAAGAAATACAAGAAGATAGCAGTATAGATCAGAGCTTGAGGCCGCAGACTTTTGAGGATTATATTGGGCAAGACCAGATTAAAAAAAATCTTTCTATATCTATTCAAGCAGCTCAGAAAAGGGGAGAGGCTTTAGATCATCTTTTGTTTTATGGACCTCCTGGACTTGGTAAGACGAGTTTAGCCTATCTTATTTCCAAGTATCTGGGGTCTAATATGAAAGTTACTTCGGGTCCGGCTCTTGAGAAGGCGGGAGACTTGGCTTCCATACTAACTAATATTGAGGCTGGGGATATTTTGTTTATTGACGAAATTCATCGTTTATCAAAGACTCTAGAGGAGATTTTATACTCAGCTATGGAGGACTTCGTCTTGGATATTATTGTTGGTAAGGGGCCATCAGCCCGAACTCTTAGACTAGATTTACCTAAATTTACTCTTATTGGAGCTACTACCAAATTTGGTTCTCTCTCGGGTCCATTTAGAAGTCGTTTTGGGAATATTTATAGTTTTGACTTTTATAATCAGGACCATATTATAGATATTTTGAAGCGGTCTAGTAATATCTTGTCGGTCAAAGCTGACTCTCCAGAGGTTTATCAGCATATTGCGACGAGAAGTCGCCATACTCCCAGAGTAGCCAATAGGCTCCTAAAAAGAGTAAGAGATTTTGCTGAAGTTCATAATGATGGAGTGATTGATGCTAACGTTATCAAAGAGACTTTTGAGCTCCTAGATGTAGACGATAAGGGGCTCGAAGCGGGAGATAGGAAAATTCTCGAGACCATTATGAATACTTTTAATGGCGGTCCCGTGGGATTGTCTACTTTGGCAGCCTCTACCTCAGAGGAGACAGTCACCATAGAGGAGATTTATGAGCCGTTTTTGATGCGACAGGGACTTTTGCAAAGGACTCCTAAAGGTAGAATGGTGACTAATTTATGCTATGAATACTTTGGTAAATTACCACCCCAAAATATATAATATAAAATTTATGTCTAATCAATTATTCATAATCACTTATCTACTTATATTGATAGCTTATATTGTTGGTAGTATAGTAATGATTTATCATATTTTTGCTTTTGGGATAAATACTAAAGTAGGGTTTGTGTCATCGATTGCTTATATTGTTGGAAGTGTATTATTATTGATTTTACTGTATACGAATTTACAAACTATTTTAGATTTAACTAATTAAAAATATGCTAGATAGAATTACAGGTAAACATCTACATTTTCCAGGTCAACATAAAGATGAGGAGGTCAAAATTGTATTCAGAAGGTCAATCTTTTTCTTAATAATGCCATATATATTGAATCTAATTTTATTAATAATATTATTAGTTTTAGCTGCGATTTTACCCAATAATATTACAATATTACAAGACCCTTTTATAGTATCAATTTTTGACTTTATTATAACTTTGATTATTATCTTTATTTTATATACTGCTTTTTTGACTTGGACACATTATTATCTTGATGCTTATATTGTAACTAATCAGAGAGTTTTGACTATTGACCAAATTGATTTTTTTAATCGCAAAGTCTCCGAGGCTGATATTGGGAATGTTCAAGATATCGAAGTAGTAGTAAAGGGATTTTTTTCCAATACACTTAATTTTGGAGACGTTAGAATACAGACCGCTGGAGCGGATCAGAGGATATTATTCTTTGATAATATCCCATACCCTTATAAGGCTAAAGATATTATCTTAAAATTTGCTGAGGACAATAGAAAAGTAGAATTACATAATGCATATACTTATGATCCAACAAAAACAGATCCAAATTCAAAATCGCAAGACAATAATAACAACACCCAAAACTCCTAAACTTTTAGCCCTAATCTTGGGGCTATTTTTGTTTATCCCATATTTTGCATTTGCGAGTTTTCAATCAGTTGAAATTAACGAAATAAATTATATTGGTTATACGGACTGGAAAGATAATACTCCAGGTTCGGGAGATGAGTTTATAGAGCTCAAAAATTCCAATCCGGCAGTGCCAATATCACTATCAGGTTGGACTCTAAGAATTGTCTCTGGAGCGGGGGACAGAACTATAAACCTATCTGGCAGTATTACGGATTATATTGTAATTCGCAAAATCACTAGCTCGCAGACTACCCTTCCACCTATTGATAAAGTAATAAATATTACAAGTAGTAATTTTGGTTCTCTTAGTAATACTGCAGGAGCATACATAGAGCTCCGTAATGATAAAGGTATTACAGTTGATGCGATCAACTTCGCAGGAAAATGGCCTCAAAGTACAAGTAATACACAATCCTTACATAAAGCTAGTAATTTAATTTGGGAGGCGAAGACTCAATCTCCATTAAATATAGTTTCTACCCCTCCAATCACTACCCCCAATCCAACTCCTATTACTCCTGCACCAGAACCAGAGAAAATAATTTATGGAGGAGTTATTCTCTCTGAGATTTACCCACACCCAGCTGAAGGGGGTAAGGAATTTGTAGAATTATATAATACTACAGATAAAGATATAGATTTAGCAAATTGGAAATTAGATGATATTCCTGATAGTAGTACAGTTTCAAGCTCTCCTATACAGACTTTGACTGGAATTATCCCCGCCAAGGGGTTTTTAGTCTTAGAGGATGGGGGAACTCTCAAAATTGGCCTCAATAATGACCAAGACTCGGTTATATTATATGATCCTAATAGCACAATTCAATCACAAGTTGACTATACAATGAAATTATCACAAAAAGGCTCTAGTTATATGTGGATAGATGGAAATTGGCTATGGAGTCCCAATCCTTCTCCCAATACAGTCAATACAGCTCCAGCTTCTGACCCTGTTATAATTACTCCTATCATTCCAAATCCCATTATTCCTATCCCAATCCCACAATTACCCAGTTATAAAATAGGAAGTATTATAATTTCTGAACTATATCCTTATCCGACATCAGGAGAAGAATTTATAGAACTTTATAACACCACAGAGCAGGATATAGATCTTACAGGTTGGAAAATAGCTGATTTGGCTAAAAGTTATACTCTCTCGGGGATAATTCCAGCCAAGAGTTATCAATTATACAATCAATCAGAGACCAAGATAGCACTTAATAATACCAGTGAAACCGTCACTCTCAAAGATAATTATAATCAAATCCAATCCACAACCTCCTATACCAAAGCCTATAAGGGACTTAGCTATATACCAGTTTTGCAAACTTGGAGTTGGACACAAACCCTAACTCCTAATGCTCCCAATATATTCACTGAAGATACTAATTCAAAAGATACCAAAAATTATACTAAAATTGAGAATATAGAAAATCTATCAGTAATAGAAGATGGAGAATTTATAGAGCTTGAAGGACAAGTTATCGTCCCAGCCGGAGATTTGGTAGATACGAGTTTTTATGTAATTAAATACAATAGAATAGTCAAAGTGTATGATAGACAAAAGAGATTTCCAAGTCTCAAATCAGGTAGTATAGTAAAAGTCCAAGCTGAATGGCATAATACCGATACCCAGCAGTATCTAAAGACTATTTCTACAGATAATATAGAATTAATTTCAGAGCAACCAATCACTATACAATCTGAAACTAAAAAAGAATTGGAAATCGCAGATTGGGGGAAAATCATTTCAGTCAGGGGGGTACTCGATACCAATACTAAAACCAAATTAGTTATTAATAACAAAAATCAGGATATAGCAGTAAAATTATATGCAAATAAAATCATCAAGCCCAAGATGAAAAAGGGAGACATAGTGACTCTAACAGGATTTATAGAAGTTTATGATGGGGAAATTAGATTAATCCCATGGGATAATAAGCAGATCAAAGTAACCCCAATTATCAAAAAAGCTAGTGCTAATAGTATAAAACTCAATACAATATCAGAGATAGATAATAATTCATCTAATCGAATTTCTACTACAAACACGGAGTATAGAGGTTTGGATGAATATCAGATTCCAGGAGTTCCAGAGACAAAGCCTCAAAATAGTAATTGGCTACAAGAATTTATATCCAAATATGGACTATTTAGTCTTGCAATTATTCTTAATCTAAGTTGGTGGGGATATTGGATATGGGGTAAGTACAGAAGAATATTGTAATTATATTTTTTGCCCACCTTTATATTTACGTTTGTCAATTGCCTCATACTGGATGAGAACAATAATAATCGGGAGAAAATTTTAGATAATATAAGAATTTCACTATAATATTTATCACTCAGAAGCCCTATTTAATCTATCCATAATAGCAATTCCCAAGCCTTTATTCTGGAAACTCTCAGCTATTATTATGTCGACTTTCTGAGAATCAAAATAATGTAGTCCCGCATAAAGATTAGATGAAATATTCTGATAATTCGCTCTTGAACCTAAGTCAAAGACAATTACTGTATTGGGTAGGGTATTATAGATTTCACTGGAGACTAGGGCTCCGACTTTTTTGCCTTGACTCATATACAACTCTATTTTATCTAGGATATTCTCTTCCAAAGGAACTAATTCCAATTTAGCTTCTGGGGCATAATGTCTATATTTCATCCCTGGAGATTGAACCTCGGCTTTTTTTTGAGCAATATTTACTTTTACACCTAAAACTTCTTCAATTTGCTCTTGAGTTATAGCTCCTAGTCTTAGAATTACAGGAGTTGGCTCTAGTGCATTGATAACGGTGGACTCTAATCCAATTTCGCTAGGCTCTCCATCTAATACGAATATTTTATTTGTAAAATAATCTCGGATATGCTGAGGGTTGGTAGAGCTTGGTTTGCCAGAGGGGTTAACTGAAGGTGCTGCTATAGGTACTCCGCATTTAGCAATAAACTGTTGGGCAATTGTATTGCTAGGAAATCTTATGACTACCGTCTCCAGTCCAGCTGTTACAATATCTGGAATAATTTTAGACTTTGGAAATACAATAGCCAGTGGACCAGGCCAAAAATAATCTATTAACTTTTGATTAATATCTGAAATATTATTTACTAATTGGGGTAGCATATCAAGGGAGCTAATATGGACTATGAGGGGATTATCTGCTGGGCGATTTTTGAGCTTAAAAATTTTAGCAATAGCCTCAGGGTTAAAAGCATTAGCCCCTAATCCATAAACGGTCTCAGTAGGGAATGCTACTAAGCCTCCATTTTGGATAATTTCACTCGCCTCTGATATTTGGTCTTCTAAATCTAATTGCATATATCAATTCTATAATTAAAATAGTATAATATATATAATACCTAATATCAATAAGATCAAAATAATGGATATAAATACTATTAGTCTACATTGCTTTAATACCTTGCCCCAAATTGGTCCCAAATCACTAGCTAGAATTAAAGAAGCAGGAGCAAATAAACTTTGGTTAGAGGGAAGTCTCTTAGAGTTTCAGACTATTCTTGGCAGCAGGGTCAAATTGGATTGGTATAAAGAATTTAGCAATCTAAATCGAGCTGAGTTTTTAGACCAAGAATTGGATTATCTTATTAAATCTAATATTCAAGTTATAACTAGACAAGATCAAGACTATCCACAAGCTCTACTCGAAATCACTACCCCACCGACAATTTTGTATGTCAAAGGAGATATAGGTGAATTAGAAAATGCTCTGGCAATAGTCGGTACTCGCAAATACAATCCTTATGGAGCTAGGGTGGCTGAGAAATTGAGTCGAGAATTATCTGAAGCGGGCATTCCTATTATTAGCGGGCTGGCTCTTGGCATAGATAGTATAGCTCATCGAGGTTGTCTTGATGGTAAAAGCAAAACTATTGCCGTCTTGGGTGGCGGGATATCCCCAGAGGTATTGTATCCTAAAACCAATCAATCTCTAGCTAATGCTATAGTAGCTGCGGGGGGAGCTCTAATTAGTGAATTTCCACCTAAAAGCAAGCCTAGGCGAGAAAATTTTGTTTTGAGAAATCGTATAGTCAGCGGTATAGCCAGAGGCATATTAGTAATAGAAGCTCCTATTAAGAGTGGCACGATGACCACAGTTCAATATGCTCTGGAGCAAAACCGAGATGTCTTTGCTATTCCTGGTAATATAGATATAAAAAATAGTGAAGGGACTAATCAATTGATCAAACAAGGGGCTTACATTGTCACTAAAGTCGAGGATATACTCAATGTTTTTGGACTAGAAATAATTCGTAGAAAGTTAGATTTAGGTTCATTTGAACTATCCCAGCGTGATATTCTACAGCATCTTACTCAAACTCCACTCAAGGTAGAGCAATTAGCTCAGCTGACTCAACAGGAAGTAATGGATATAATGGCAACCTTGTCGATTTTGGAATTATCTGGCGTTGTCACATTAGGTTCTCAGGGAGAATATTCTCTGAATATAGAGTTAGATTAGCTTTGATTTTTTGTCTCCCTTAGGAGGGAGTACCCGTAATAGACTGAAAGTCTGGGAAAGGGGGATTAATGGAAATGGTGAGTTTTCCCGTGAAGGAAGGTTGGCCAAACCTGTGAGGTTTCACAGGAGCAAATCTTTATTTGCGACGGGGTAGGGTGGATAAAGTACAAACTAAAACTCAATCCACCTCCGGCACTCCGTGCCACCTCCTCCAAAGGAGGACAATTGATATACCAGTTTACCCATATACAATCTCCTCATCTAATGCATACACTAGCAAATTTATCTAAAATATGCTACAATTAAAAAATAAAGATAATAATAAATTATGAGTATTATAGAGACTACTAATCTAATTGGACAAGAGGTTAATGTTGTAGGTTGGGTAGATACCAAAAGAGACCATGGTAAAATTGCTTTTATTGACCTTAGAGACCGTACTGCTAAAGTTCAGGTGGTTTTGGTGCCATCCAGTCTTGATGAGGCATCGAAATCCCTGATGTCTGAGATTAAACCAGAATGGGTGATCCGAATTCGTGGTTTAGTTAAGGCGAGACCCGATAGATTGGTAAATCCGGATTTAGCTACAGGAAGTATTGAGATTGAAGCTTTGTCAATTGAAGTTTTGAATACTGCTATTACTCCAATTTTTCCTCTAGATCAGGATAAAAATGAGATTAGCGAGGAGTTGCGATTAGAGTATAGATATCTTGATTTGAGAAGACCTGAGATGTATGACAATCTTGTTAAGAGGCATAAAATCAATCAATTAGTCAGAAATTTTTTGGATAAAGAATCATTTATTGAGGTTGAAACTCCAATTTTGACTAAATCTACTCCAGAGGGAGCCAGAGACTTTATTGTGCCATCTCGCCATCAAATTGGGAGTTTTTATGCTCTGCCACAATCTCCACAACAATATAAACAACTTCTGATGGCCGGGGGAGTAGAGCGATATTTTCAAATTGCTAGATGTTTTCGTGATGAAGATACTCGCAAAGACAGACAGCCGGAATTTACTCAATTAGATATGGAGATGAGTTTTGTCTCAGAGGAGGATATAATGGCTTTGAATGAAAAGCTTTTGATTGAGTTAGTACATACACTTTATCCAGAGAAAAAAATCCAATCAATTCCTTTTCCTAGAATTAGTTATGCCGAGGCAATGGAAAAATATGGTAATGATAGACCAGATATTAGAGAGGACAAAGAGGATAATGATTTATTGGCTTTTTGTTGGATTATTGACTTCCCTCAATTTGAGAAAACTGATCAAGGAAACTGGACATTTTCTCATAATCCTTTCTCAGCCCCTAGGCAGGAATATATGGAGAATTTAATGGCCACAAAAGACATAGAAAATATTATTTCAACTCAATATGATATTGTGCTGAATGGTTTTGAAATTGGAGGAGGAAGTATTCGTACTCACAGACCAGAAGCTTTGAGAAAAGTCTTGGAAATTATTGGATATAAGGGAGAGATTGTAGATGAATCTTTTGGCCATATACTGACAGCCCTAGCCTCAGGTACACCTCCCCATGGAGGCATAGCCTGGGGTATGGATAGATTATTGGCAGTATTACAAAATGAGACTAGTATCAGAGAGGTGATTGCTTTTCCAAAAACTGGAGATGCTCATGACCCAATGATGCAATCTCCAAGCTCAGTCTCAATAGAACAATTATTAGAACTAGGAATAAGTATAAAAAAATAGTTGACTATAGTCTCGATTATTGCTACAATTACATATAGTCTATACGGGAAGTGGCGCAATGGCTAGCGCACCTGGTTTGGGACCAGGGGGCTGCAGGTTCGAGTCCTGTCTTCCCGACCAAAATTTTTATATTATATTGAGTACCATTCTTTGACTTTATATACACTTTATATTATAATTTATATTGAAATATTAAATATACACATCCAATATGAATCCTGAAGATACTGAAACAGTGACCAAAATTGCAATAGAAGATATTAGCTCTCATCAAACTGAAGCTGTAGAGGTTATTCATAAACCTCAATCTGATATGATTCCAGAGCGAGCAAATGCTATAAAAATACCTTTAGACAATGTAATTAAGAAATAGCTATGACTATTCAAGAACAAGTAAAAGTACTTGTTGAGAAGAATTCCACCGAAGAGGAAATTTATTTAGATTTATTAAAAAAAGGGTTTAAAGTTAGTGAAATTGAGTTAGAATTAAAGTTAGCTAAAAAAACTAAAATAGACATACAGTCAAGAGGGGTCACCCTGATTATCTTATTTGGAGCAATTTCAATAGGATTAGCTGCTATTAGCTTTATTGCTTCTAATTGGAATGCTTTTGGAGATTTTGGAAAAGTTGGAGTCATTAGTGGGGGACTATTATTATCTTATGTAGGGGCAATATATACTCAATCTATTGGTTTGCCCAGAGTATATAATGGATTATTATTGTTAGCTCAGTTAATATTCGGAGCAGGAGTGTTTTTGATAGGAGAAATAGTTTCAATTCAAATTGCAGCTCAAATTAGTATTCTGATTTGGGCGATTGGAGTAATTTTAGCTAGTTATCTATTACAATCTATGATTTTGAGATATTTGGTATTAGCTCTTGGTATTACTCCTATATTCGGTATCCCAGAATTTTTTTATACTTATGATTGGTATCGAATAGACTATAATATATATGCAATATTGGGACTCATATTTTCTGCTGAAATATTCTATTATGTCTTTAGTAAGTTCAAAGATATAGACTATTCTCAAAATTTATATGATTAAATAATATGCCGATATTTGCAATTATCCCACTAATTACATTTATAGCTATAATCTTTGCAATTATAGTTATAATTAGGAATATGAGTACCAAAAAGAGTCTTTCTGATGCTAGTTTTCAGCTTGTGATATCTTATCAGGATTTGTTAAGACAATTATTATTGGGAATTGCCTTTATTATAGTAATTACAGCTTTATATGCTGGTTTCCATTCATTAGGAATTGAAATTGGCTGGTATTGGTTTGCTACAATTGGAGGTATATTGACAACTTATATAGGGTATAAGCAACATAGTCCAATTACATTTATTATTGGTTTATTTATATTTATATCAGGTATTAGCTTTGGATCTTATGAGGTAGCCTCTAATAACAAAATAGATAGAGGACTTGCTCTGATGTCAACTTTTATAATATTCAGCTCATTTTATGGGTTATCTATTAGTTTCTTTAATAATATTAGATCAAAGAGATACTATACAATTTTAAATTTACTCGGAATATTAGGTTTAGGTATAACTACTTTTTTCTTAGGTTCATTTGGAGCAAGAGAAACTTGGGGCTATATTGCCAATAGTCAAGACTCGGTAATTTGGAGTAATCTCAAAACAGGTTTGATTTTAGCTGGAGTAATAGGTTTATTTATAATCAGCTATATTAAGTCTATTGCCTATTTTAAGAAAAATTTATATCAATTAGTTATCACAGCAGTCGGTATGATAGGAGCTATTTTAGTTTTAGTTTTACCAAATATTTCCTTATTATATGACCCTAATAATCTCTATTCCTATACTGATAATGATTGGGCTCAGAGAAATTTAGAAATATTTCCACATATTATCTCTATGAATATTCTATTCCTAGCTGGAGTTTTGTGGCTATTATACACAGCCTATAGATTAAAAGAAGTTTGGAGATTGAATTTGAGTATTTTAGCTTTATTTATATTCGTATTGGTCAGATATTTTGATTGGGTAGAGCGAACTGAGCTCAATAGAAGTTTATTCTTCTTGAGTTTAGGAGTAATATTCTTGATTACGGGTTGGATATTAGAGAGAGTAAGGCGAAATATATTAGCTAGTATAGATAATTAGTATGAAAATAAGGAATTTGATTATAGTATTTATCCTGCAACTGATAGTAATATTAGGCCTATTTTCTTATTTTTATACTCAAAAAAGAGATGTTTCAATAGTGTATTTATCAATAATAAATCAAGAAGATAATACCAGTAAATTAAAATATGAAATCAATGAAATAGATGAATATATATTTCAATATAATCAAGCCCCAACTAATTCAGATGGAATAGTAGTCAAAAAATTAGACCTAAAAGTAGGGGATACAGTCTATCTAAAATTAGAGCAATACGGAAGTGGTAAAACAGCTTCCATAATTCTAGCTACCACAGATATTAATTCTATAGACAAGCATTCATATTATGAATATGAGGATATGGTAAAAAAACCTTTTATTAAAGGTAAAATAGTTGAAATTAAAATAGGACAACAAGGTGAGCCAAATAAGTATATTGTTGAATATGGAATAGAGGAAGGTGAATTTGTGGCAAATAAGCTTGCAGGATCTGTAGCTAAAGTAGAATTAAACTCTGAGGGAAAGTCCAAATTATTAGAAATCTATCAAGACCATAAGATAATTTATCAGAATAATTAGCTTGACTTTTTTATCTCTTGAATAAAATTATAAGTTTTCTTGGCAATAGATTTGTATGAAAACTCTTTTTTTGACCTTGCTTTTGCTAACTTAGATAATTTTATATATTTCTCTTTGTTAGTATAGGCATCATTGAGAGATTCTCTAATGGCTAAAATATCTTTTTCTGGTGCAATATAACCAGTTTCTCCCACTACCAAAGGAATTGCCCCACTATCTGAGCCAATTACAGGAGTCCCAGCCGCCATAGATTCTACTAAAACTCTCCCAAATTGCTCTTTCCACACAGGAGTGGTATGTGAGAGTAAAATAGAAATATCCAGAAATTGAAAATAAGCCGGTATATCATCAAAAGCAATAGCAGGATGAATACTAATAATATGATTTAGGTTTAATTTGTCAATCAGAGCATTGAGATTATTTATATAGTCCTCGGAGCCATTGCCAATAATAAGTACTCTGGTATTGGGTTTGTGCCAACCAGCAAAAGAATAAATCATATCCTCAATCCCTTTTTCTAAAGTTAATCTTCCGATATATCCATATACAAAATCCTCTGGCTTGATATGTAAACTATTGCGAATTTCATCCAATTTGGAGGATTCAATAGTATCAGCAAATCTATCATAATCCACCCCAAGTTGTGGAAAAGTTCCCTTTATACCTTTGAATTTGAGAGCCAGCATTCTCTGCTCAAAATCTTGCCAAACTTCTGGGAATTGGAACACTAGACCATCTAATCTAGGAATAATAAATTTCTCAAGAAAATTAAATGAAGCATATCTAACTTTCTGATAAGGTGATTTAGCCTCTTTCTCCCAAATATGACAGATATTCTCTTGAGAAAGTAGTATTAATTGAGTCTTAGGTAAGAATTTCTTAGTCAAATAGCTGACCTGAGCTGTAACTTGAGTCCAGTATTCTTCTTCTAAGAGAATAACATCTGGATTAAGATTTCGCAGAGTTTTTTTAAGATTCTTTAATATAAAAAAGTTCAATTTACCAGTAAAAAAACCAGACAGAGTAATATGCCTATAAGCCTTGCCATCATAAGGAGCAGTATAGACTTTTTGCCCACCACCTTCTAGCCCAAATTCAGGAGTAATCAGAGTTATGTCAAGGTCTATATATTTAGCTAAAGCCTCTATTTTAGCTCGATAAGGAGCATAAACATAAGCATGAGATATAATGACTAAGTTTAATTTATCTTTCATAATAAACACAGTATATCACAAAAACTATTTCCAATTAAGATAAGTAATAGATAATTGTAGTACTGTGGCAATACAAACCCAGATTAAATAAGGCATTTGCATCAAAGCCACCCATTTCATAGAAGGCCAAATAGCAAAAATTGCCCAGATAATGGTAGCTAATAATAAAACAATATCTATAGCCCCCAGTAAATTATTCCGAAGTCCAAATTGTAGGGGACTAAAAGCAATATTAAGGATAATATTTAAAATAAAAGGTAAAGCCACCGTCCAACTAATTTTCCCATTTATAGCTTGATAAAATACCGCACTAAAAGATATGAAAATCAGAATATACAATACAGACCAGACCGTCCCAAATAACCAAGTGGGAGGAGCCCAAGATGGTTTTATCAATTCCTCATACCAAGATGATGTATTCATAAGTTTGGATTTTATATGATATGTTCTATTATAGCATTTATATAAGTTTTGTGAAAACTCTCTACCCCTTAACTCTCTTAGCTCCAACCCAAGAATCATTATCTACTAGGGGATAATCAAAATAAACTCTCGCACTACAAACATCACTCATATGAGCAAGACAAGCTAATTCACTCATAACTCTTTTATGCATACTATAATCTTTAGCTTCTCCTTCAGTATATTTAATTCCATTTTCATGCTCAGGAGTTAGTTTTATCCCATATTCTTTGAGCTTTTTGTCTCGAAATATATGTTGTTTTTCTGGACTATCCATATGGGGTTTATTATCTAATTTCCCATCGTTTCCCATATCATATCTCCAAGGCTTTTCTACATCATGTAAATACAAGACTAGTAGCAAATCAGATAGTGAGAAGGGGAGCGGTCTTAGAGAATTTAATCTCTCATATAGCACAATAGCAATATTCATAACTTCCATAATATGGTCATAATATCCCCCTAGCCAAGTATGATGATTATAAGCACTACCTTGTACAGTTTTGAAAAGTTCCAGATTATCATTTAGAATATTTTGACAAGCAGTACGATTTGGCTCATCAATGAGCGCTAACATGGATTCAAGGGGATAGTATTGTTTATTCATGAATAGTATCTATATAATATAGGCTTATTATATCATAAAGGAGTAGGTTCAAATTCCTACTCCTTTATTTTGTCGGAAGTGAGAGGATTCGGTCACAGATAATTTCCCTGACGGTAAATTTCCGCGACCCCGTCTCGCCGTATTCGCCTTGTGCATAGCACAAACTCACACCGGGTTGCGAACTTTCTCATCCTTGCTCCCTAATAATGTATATTATAGCATATTTTGGGGGAGAGTTTATGATGTATCTACCCTAATTTCGAGATTATCTAAAAATTTTTATAAATGAATCACTTTGTACTATCTTTTTGAGCTAAAAACTCATCTATTCTGCGATTTTGTATTGGTAAAACCAGATAGCGAAGAAAAGTAATTATTGGCTTGAGAATAATAGGACATCTGGTATTAAATAATGTCGCATCCATGATGACTAGCTGATTATTATTCAAAACAAATATATTACTCATACATTTTTTTAAAATACCTTTTTGACCTATTAAATCAATCTCGGGTTGTCTATCTTTACACATCTGGTGATAGCCATCAATAATTTTTAGAAATTGCTGATATAAAATTTTATTATCGAGATCTTTTGCAGTCAAATGATGTTCGATAATTTTTGGTTGAAGTTGTGCAAAATAGTGCTTATTTTCTGAAATGACAATTTCAGTATTTAAAAGAAATTCACCAAAATATTTTTTACTTATTTCAAGCTCTTTATGAGCCCACTGAAGCCCCTTCTTTTTGCCGTAAAAAAAATGGATAAGTGAAAATTTAATTACTTTATCAACATCATAGGAGTAAACAAGATGTTCACTCCCAAAGGAAAGTAGTTTACCTATTCCATTTTTTTTGTATTGATGCATAGTATAATAATATCTCCTAAAATAGTTTAAAATGTATTGGCTGAAAGGTAAAACATATATTTCAGCAAATACCAGGATATATAAGGCCAGAATAAATTTATTAAGTTATCTACTTTTCTATTATACTCATTTTATATATGACATACAAGTGAAACGATTTGGCTCATCAATCATTTTTAGCATTTGCTCGAGAGTATAGTAGGGTGTGGGCATAGAGATTATAATATATTATTATGTTTATTAAACCTTTCGAAGGCGAGTTGAATTAAATTATCAATCAAATCAGGGTAATCAATACCAGATGCCTCCCAAAGTTTAGGATACATACTGGTTTTTGTAAATCCCGGTAAGGTGTTAATCTCATTTACAAAAACTTGTCCATCGCTAGTTAAGAAGAAATCTACTCTTGCCAAGCCCTCACAAGATAAGGTTTGGAATGTTTTTATAGCTAAATTTTGAATTTGCTCAGTGATAGAATCAGATATTTGGGCTGGGATTTGTAGATCAGCTCCTTTTTGGTCTATATATTTTGAATCATAAGAATAAAAATCAGTATTAACAATAATCTCACCTAGAATAGAAGCCATAGGCTTATCATTACCCAGTATAGCACATTCAATTTCTCTACCTTTAATAAATTCTTCTATTATAATTTTGTTATCAAATTCAAAAGCATTTTCAATGGCATTATTATAACTATTCTCATCAGTGACTTTATTTACCCCAATAGAGGAACCCATATTTGCTGGTTTAATAAATACAGGAGAACCTAAATTATCTATAATAGTCTGAAAACTAGGTATGGATTGACTAGATTTCAGAGTAATAAATTTAGCAATTGGTATGCCAGCATCTCTCAATAATCTCTTCATAATATCTTTATCCATTCCAATAGCTGAACCAAGTACATCAGCTCCAACAAAAGGAATATTAGTAAGTTTTAATAATCCCTGTATAGTTCCGTCTTCTCCAAATGGACCGTGTAAAATTGGAAATACTACATCAATTTTTCTATTATGCTTCAAGTCATCTAAGCTACTAGGTAAATACTCCACAATAGATTCTGCTGTATTCAATTCAATGAGCTTTGGACTATCTGAATTTAACAATAGATTTGATGTAGTATTTGATATCCATTTACCAGATTTATCTATCCCAATTAAAATAGGATTATATTTATCTTTATCAATAGACTCAATAATATTTTTGGCAGATAACAAAGATATTTTATGTTCGGCAGATTGTCCTCCACATAATATAGCAACATTGATTTTTTTACTCATATTATTTAAGTCTATATATTTTATTATAGCATATTCTTGTATGATATATTATATATTGGAATTGCTTTTTAGAGTATCTAAAAACTTTTGTAATTTTCTCGGAGAAGTTATAATATGAACTTGTTTATTCTTGTTTATAGCATTAAGTTTTTTCAAAACATCTGGTCTTTTATTTTTACGATAGTTTATAAGCCAGCTAATAAATTGAAAATCTAATCTCTCCTCACAGCCAGGGGCAATATCTGGTCTGGATTTTCCTCTATATTTTAAATATCTTTTCATAAATCTAAATAGACTAATATATGTATGATAGGCTAAAAAATAACTGTATCGGCTTTTTTTAGCCTAATGTCTATTGATTTTTCATAACTTCCATCAATAATCTATTTATCTTTAGATACTAAATTTACCATAACTTTCTCCCATTCTTCAGTAGGTGTCCTTACCCAGCCTGGTTTCCAATATAAAGTATCAAGATGGTATACTGGTAGTTTTAATATTTCTCCTAATTCTCTAGCTAGTGTAGATTTACCAGTACCACCAGCTCCTATAATAGCTATTTTTTTCATAGAGTATTCAATTTTATATTAAAAACATATGCGGAAGTGAGAGGATTCGAACCTCTGGTAGGGGTAAACCTACAACAGTTTTCAAGACTGCCGCCTTCAACCGCTCAGCCACACTTCCATTTATCTATTAATATTAACATATTTATTCACTTTTGTACATACTAGCATAAAGTATGCTATAATATTTATATAATTAAACATAAATTTTATGGCTGGTATTTGGCGTCGTTGGCGAAGATATAGGACAAAAGTAAGGCAATATATATCTCATCAATATTTAAGAGAAATTGTATATGGTGGTAGTGATGGTATTGTGACTACTTTTGCGGTAGTGGCTGGGTTTACGGGGGCGAATATCCTAGGTTCAAATACGATTGGGATTACTATGGGAGCGGTTGTTTTGTTCGGTTTAGCTAATCTTTTCTCCGATGCAGTATCTATGGGGCTTGGGGATTATATGTCTATTAGGTCTCAAGATGATTTATATAATACAACTTATAAAAAAGAACTCAAGCATCTGGAGCATAGTAGTAAATCTTTTAGCAAGAGAATACAAGATAAATTAGTCGATAAAGGTTTTACTAAAAGTGATGCCAAAGAAATTATGTTATTATTTCATAAAAATCCAGAATTTGGAATTGAATGGCTGATGAGAGAATATCATGGGATTCCTAATCCGGGAGACAGTCGTCCAATATTCTCGGCCCTGGCTACTTTTGTCTCTTTTATATTTTTTGGATTTATTCCACTTATTCCTTTTGTGATAAGCATCCCAGACCCAACTCAAGCTTTTTTGTTATCTATAAATGGAGTTGTTACTTCACTGATTTTATTAGGTTTAATAAGATGGAAAGTGGTAGGTTATGGACTTACTAGAGCATTAGGAGAGACTTTATTATTAGGTGGGGTTTCGGCCAGTATAGCCTTTATAATTGGAGCTATTATAGGGGCATAATTGACGAAAATTTATAAAAAGGGCATACTATAGATATTACAGTAATTTATTTTTATGAGGGTAGCTTTGGTACATGACTATTTGGTTCAATATGGGGGAGCGGAGCGAGTACTGGAAGTGCTAGCGGAGATGTTCCCGGCAGCTCCAATTTATACTTTGATTTATGACCCTTCTCAACTATACGGGGCTTTTAGTGATAAAAAAATTCGTACTTCTTTTTTACAAAATTTACCTTTTGCCAAAACCAATCACAGAATATTCCCGATTTTTATGCCCTTGGCAGTGGAGGATTTAGATTTGACAGCTTATGATTTGGTGATCTCTTCTTCTAATAGTTATACTAAGGGGGTAATTACGAGACCGGATGCGATTCATATCTGCTACTGTCATACTCCTATGAGATATGCTTGGGATGATTATCATCGGCATTTTCAAGAGTTTAATTATGTAGCTGGTATCAAGCATATATTACCTTTTGCGATGAATTATATTCGTCTTTGGGATAAGATTTCAGCTGATAGGGTTGATTATTATTTGGCTAATTCTCAAAATGTGGCTAATAGAATTAATAAGTATTATCGGATGCCGGCTCAAGTTCTATATCCACCTGTTAATACCGAAGTAGAATTTGATTCTAATTCTAAGGGTGACTATTATCTGATGTTGGGTAGATTCTTACCTTATAAACATTATGATATTGTTGTGGAGGCTTTTGTTCAAAATGGTAAGGAATTACACTTAGTAGGCTCTGGTCCCGATGAGGAAAATCTTAGAAATATAGCTAGGGGAAAGGATAATATTAAATTCTTAGGTAGATTGAGCGACGAGGAAGCTCAGCGTGAGTTTAGAGATTGTAGAGCTTTTATATTTGCCTCTGAGGATGATTTTGGAATTGTACCTGTAGAGGCGATGGCAGCTGGGAAACCAGTTATTGCCTATGGACGGGGTGGCGCTCTTGAGACGGTGGAGGAGGGGAAGACGGGGATATTTTTTGACGAGCAAAACACAGACAGTGTCATTAAAGCAGTTAATAAATTTGAAACAATGAGCTTTGATGCTAATTATATTCATAATTATGCTCAAAAATTTTCTAAAGACACTTTCAAACATAATTTCTATAAATTTTTAGAAAAATATGATATTATGTAATTATAGTTAATAAATTCCTATGAATATATATAAGACTTTCTTCAAAAATAATGCATTGTTCTTGAGTATAATAGTAGTTGTGGGGCTTGCATCTGGGCTAGCAATGACTAGATTGCTCCCAGTCTCCTATGATGTGTCTCTTGCTCTCAATATTGAGCGCAAGGTTAACGATACTGGGGAATTCTATACTTATGATGGGTTTTATGCTATTCAAGCTACAGAATTATTTGCCAAAAGTGTAGCTAGCTGGTTTGTAACTCCAGACTTTGTAGAAGATGTGTTGCGTAATGCTGATAAATCAGATATAGCAGAGCTATCAGCCAAAGACTTTAGAAGTATATTTACTCCAGAACAAGTATCAGCTAATGTAGTAGAAGTTAGATTCGGGGTGGATGAGATTGAATTAGGGAATACATTAACAGAATCAATTTCAAGTAGTATAGTGTCCTATATGGAGACTCGAGGTATTAGAGATTATAATATTTTTGTAGGAACTCCAGTTATTAGACAAGTAGATTATAATCCTGTTTTATTTGCATTAGGTGGGGGATTTCTGTCTTTGTCTTTAGGGATTATTATAGCAGCTATTAGACAACATTATTGGAAAAAATGAGAATAGGTATAGATGCTCGCGGGATTACGGATGAATTCAAAGGAGGCGTAGGAGAATATACTCAGCATATTATACAATCTCTCAGGGAATATCAGGATTTGGAGTTAGAGTTCTTAGCCACTGGGATGAGACAAAATTTTAAGATTGAGGGGGTACAAAATACTTGGCTACAATACCCAAATAGAGTATTAAATTTTTCTCTCAAAACTTTGGGCCATCCATATTTAGACCGAGCCTTTAGCCAAAAACCAGATAAAGTTTGGATGCCGAATTGGAATATTACGGCTATTAGCCCAGAAGCGGAGTTGATTTTGACCGTGCACGATGTGTCAATTCGGGTTTTGCCGGAAGTTTTCTCCCAAAAGATGAGATTATGGCATAAATATATTGGCATAGACAAATTATTAGACCGAGTTAACACGATTATAGCAGTCTCAGAGTCTACCAAGAGGGACTTGATAGATATCTATGGAGTAAAGAGTGAGAAAATAAAAGTAATTTATTCAGGCATTGACCCGCTTTTTAGACAAGAATTCAATGAGCAAGATATAGATCAAGTCAAACAAAAATATAATTTACCAGATAGATATATATTGTATCTAGGCACTATTGAACCTAGGAAAAATATACAATTACTAATACAAGCCTTTGAGCGAATAGCCACCAAAGACAAAGATGTCAAACTGGTAATCGCTGGAGTCAATGGCTGGTTATACAAACAAATTCATCAGAGTATAGATAATTCACCCTTTAGAGATAGGATTCTCAGAATTGGTTTTGTAGATATTCTAGACAAGCCTATAGTGTATAAATTAGCTAGAGTCTTCGTATACCCGTCTTTGTATGAAGGTTTTGGCTTCCCCCCACTAGAAGCCATGGCATCAGGAACCCCTACAATAGTCGCTAATAATTCTGTCTTCCCAGAGATAGTCTTGAACTCAGCTTACAAAACCTCACCCTATGACAAACTGGAACTGAGCGACATAATATATAATCTACTGACAGATAATAGTATGCATAATCACTATAGTAAACTAGGTCTAGAGCGTAGCCTAGCCTTTGACTGGACACAAACCGCGAGAGAGATGCGGAAAGTTTTTATCAATAGGTATGAAAAAGATTAGAAACATCGTAGTCAATACTTTAATGTTGAGATTTATTTTATCTCCCTTTGGAGGGAGTACCCGTAGGGGGAGGGTGGATAATACTTAAAATACTAAATAAACTTTTGTTTATAATAATATTAAACTTAATCCACCACCGGCACTTCGTGCCACCTCCTCCAAAGGAGGACAATTACTTACCTAGTACTCTGTATATTTCTTTATAATTTGACGAAAATAGAAATTCAATATAGACTACTTAATAATTAAATATAATTTTTTATGTCAAAAGCTTTAATTATTGTGGAGTCGCCTACTAAGGCCAAAACCATTTCCAAATTCTTGGGTAAGGATTATGTGGTGAAGTCTTCGATGGGGCATATTCGGGATTTGCCGAAATCTAAAATTGGGGTGGATCCGGCTAAGGACTTTGAGATTACTTATGAAATCCCAGCCAAGGCCAAAAAGACTGTCACCGAGCTCAAAAAATTAGCTAAAAGCAGTGAGGAAGTGATTCTAGCAACTGATGAAGACCGAGAAGGGGAGGCTATTTCTTGGCATTTGGCCCATATTTTGAAATTAAAACCGAGTTCAGCCAAGCGAATGGTATTCCATGAGATTACAGAGTCAGCGATTAAAGAGGCTTTGGCTAACCCTAGATATATAGATTTGAATTTGGTAGATGCTCAGCAGGCTAGACGAGCTTTGGATCGCTTGGTTGGGTATAAATTATCTCCGTTTTTGTGGCAAAAGGTCCAGCGAGGTCTCTCAGCAGGGCGAGTGCAGTCGGTGGCTTTGCGGTTGATTGTAGATAGAGAAAGAGAAATTGAAGCTTTCCAATCTCAAGAATATTGGACAATTCAGGGGATATTCCGGTCTAATAACGACAAAAGTCTAGATATTAGCTCTACTTTGACTCATATAGATAATAAAAGATTAGATAAATTTGTATTTCAAACCGAGTCAGAGTCTCAGAATCTGGTAGATAAACTCCAAACTTTATCCTATAAAGTTAAGTCCATCGAGAATAAATCAGTCTCAAGGAATCCATATCCGCCTTTTATTACTTCCTCACTACAACAGGATGCGGCTAGGAGATTATATTTTTCTGCCAAGCAAACTATGATGATAGCTCAGCAATTATATGAGGGTATTGCTATTGGTAAACGAGGTCAGATTGGACTTATTACTTATATGAGAACTGACTCCACTAATTTATCAGCTCAGGCTATCGGTGCTGCTAAGAGTGAAATTATCAAGCAATTTGGGGAAAAATATTATCAGAGTAGACAATTCAAGACTAAGTCCAAAAATGCTCAAGAGGCCCATGAGGCAATTCGTCCAACTGATCCGAGTATTACTCCTGAGGAGGTCAAGCCATATCTGGACGATAAGCAATACAAATTATATACTCTCATCTGGAGTAGATTTATGGCCAGCCAAATGAAACCAGCTACTTTTGAGACTATGAATGTGGCTATACAAGATATAGAGTCTAGTAAATATACTTTTAGCACTAATGGGAAACGATTGGTCTTCGATGGGTTTATGCGAGTTTATGATTTGAAATCAGAGGATGTGATATTGCCAAGTCTGTCGGAAGGTGAGAATTTAGCCACCAAAAAGATTGAAGGAGAACAACATTTTACTCAACCCCCAGCCAGATATAGTGAGAGTAGTCTAGTCAAAGCTCTAGAGACCAATGCCATAGGGAGGCCATCCACTTATGCCTCTATTATATCTACCATTCAGACCAGAGGTTATGTAGTCAAAAATGATGATAAAAGATTTGCCCCGACCGATATTGGCAAAACTGTGACCGATATGCTTGTGGAGCATTTTCCTCAAATTGTAGATATTGAATTTACAGCCAAAGTGGAAGAGCAATTTGACCAGATTTCTCTTGGTAAGGATACTTATCAGAAGACAATGGCCGAGTTTTATAATCCTTTTGAAAAAAACTTAAAGTCCAAAGAAAAAACCGTCGAACGGCATCGTGAAATTATAACAGATAGACCTTGTCCAGAATGTGGAGGACAATTAGAATTAAAGCGAAGTAAATTCGGTAAATTTATAGCTTGTACTAATTATCCTGAGTGTAAATATACAGATAAAAGTGATGCAGAGAAACAGCTTCAAGCAGATTTTGGGGGAGAGAAATGCCCGAACTGTGATGATGGTATAATGGAAGTCAAAGCTGGAAGATTCGGACCATTTTTAGGCTGCTCTAATTATCCTACTTGTAAAACTATCAAAAAGATTGAGAATAAAACTGGAGAAAAATGCCCAGAGTGTAAAATTGGTGATATGGTACTCAAAAAAGGAAAAAGAGGCCCATTCAAAGCCTGTAACAGGTATCCTGACTGTAAATATATAGAGGGAGCCAAAAAGAAATCAGCTTCAAGTTATAAAACTAAAAAATCTACTAAAGCCAAGACTAAGTAGGGTTCAGTCTGTAAGACTTGTGGTTGAGTGAGCTAAATTCCCCTCTTGAGGGGTGGAGAGTTTTTGTCCTTGCTCCTCTGTCCTCCCTTGGGGGAGGTGTCACCGTAGGTGACGGAGGAGGACTGAGTTTTTGCAACTTGAGTTTCTGTCCTCCTTAGGAGGAGGTGGCCTTTAGGCTGGAGGTGGATAATTCACAATTCACCATTTACAATTCACAATCCCAACCATTGCCAAAACCCAAACAAAGTTATATAATAAAAGTATATATAAAAACCCTTCAAAAACACTTGACAAAAGCTCCGGGGGGGGGTAGAATAATATAGGTAAAATAATATAAATTAATAAACATCTATGAATAAAACTCATAAAGGAACAAGAAAAGGATTTACCCTACTAGAGATACTACTCGTAATAGCAGCAATAGGAATATTAGCAGCAATAGTACTAGTAGCCATAAATCCAAATAGACAGATAGCCCAAGCAAGGAATGCACAAAGAAGGTCAGATGTAAATACAATATACAAAGCCTTAGAACAATATCTAATAGATAATCAAAGCTATGAAGTAGGAGGAACAGGAATAAATAATGATGTTAAAAATGTATGTAAGACAGGTACAGAACAAGTAGGAGGAGCAACTAGCTGTACTGGAAAAGCAGACCTAAGAGTATTAGTACCAACCTATCTAGCAGCAATACCAATAGATCCAGCAGGGGGAGAATATACTGTCAGGATAAACTCAGAGAATAATAGAATCAGTGTCTCATCTCCAGATGCAGAATTAAGCCAAAAAATAGTAATAAATCCTTTACCCCCAACCCCCGAAGAATTAATACAAGAACAAATAACAGCAGGAACATTAATACCAACAGGGACACAACAATTAGTCTTAAATAGATTAGTATATAAGAATAATGCAGGAACACAGACCTATATAGATAAAGCAACTACTACAAAAACCTGTCCAGCTAATTATATTAAGGTACCCGGAAATAGTATGTATGGAACCAGTGACTTCTGTGTTATGAAATATGAGGCCAAGATAGGATCCTCTACAGTAGCTGCTACTACTCAAGCAGCAGAAAGGCCACTTGGTGGTCTTACTCAATCTGATGCTATTTCTGCCTGTAATAACAATAATACAGGAGGAATAACGGGTTATGGGCTAATAAACAATGCTGAATGGATGACTATAGCTCGTAATATAGAAGCAGTATCTACTAACTGGACAGGGGGAGCTTTAGGAAGTGGGGAACTCTGGAGGGGACATAGTGATGGGGGGCCAAATAACTGGATTGCAGCTAGTACAGATGATACACAGGGTTATACTGGCACAGATAATATTGCTCCAAGTATAGAAAAGAGAACACTTATTCTTAGTAATGGAGAGGTTGTTTGGGATATGAGTGGCAATACATGGGAATGGTTATCAGATACAATTATGGGATTAGATAAACCAACTTCCCCAGGTTACTTTTTAGACCTTTCTTCTATAACTGGATATACAACAACCTTAAGGTATGATTTAGTAAGACCAAGTAATCAAGCGTGGGATAGTACTAAGAATATGGGATTTTATATAACAGGAGCAACTACTGGTGGTCCTTATGCTATACTTCGTGGAGGAGCTTGGTGGCCTCAAGCAGGTCCCGGAGGAAGCATTACAGCTGGACTCTTTACTCTAAACCTTACTGGTGAATCATTTGCTAATGGTATGAATTATGCTGTGAGCTTCCGTTGTGTAAAGCGATAAGATAAGATGCTTTCAGTACTCACATACTAGTATGTGAGTACTGGGTTTATTAATATTATTACAACTATACTGGATGGGGGGACTAAATTCTTGAACTCATCGGGCGAAAATTTTTAGATGAAGATATAATTTTGTAGGTGAGGGGTCCTACAATTATAAATTAAGAATTGTTAATTATTAATGATAAATTTTATTCTCCAAAGTATGACAGCTTGAAGAAAAGAATTATAGCTTCCATAAATATTTCCATTCTAACTTCCACTTACAACAAATTCTGAGGGTTGATTTCAATATCCTGACCTCTTTCTAAGATTGGTACTAATTTGATTTTGATACTTTTGGCTTGATTGGGAGTGGCTTGTATAACTAGAGTAAATTTGTATATTCCTTTGCCTTTAGCAAGATACTTTTCTAGAGGTCCTAGGGCTTTGATATCAATATTGTGAAGAACTGTTTTGATTCTCAAAGCCTGATCTAATGCCAATTGTCGCTTGCTATGTTGAGAATGAATAGCGATAATTTCATAATGTGGGGGGTATTGATATAATTTTCTATTAATATATTCTTGTTGCCATAGTTCGGCTATGGGGCGATTGATAATATTATAAATATGTGTTGGTAATTCTTCTTCTCTATTCCAAGTGGTGAAGGTTTGAATTATAGTTTTATGGCTATTGTGGATTAGTTCAGTGAGTACTTGAATGGATTTTTCTCTAATACTATAATCAGGGAAATTAATCAGAGATTCTGCAGAGGGGATTATAGTTAGAGTTTTAGGGATAATATCCAAAAATTTATGAATCATACTAGTGCTTAGTAATATAGCTGGAGTCGTATGTATATATTTATTTATTATATCTTTTTGGGTACTGACATCAGAGGCAGTATCGCTAGATAGTATGAAATTTGGAGTTTGGGGGTATAATTCTTGAACAAGAGATTGAATTTTTTGTATACCTATACCACCTTGTTTAAGGTTGTCAGATTTGCATTGAGGACATTTGTGTATCATCTTGAACCATTTGCGAGAAGTATGAGACATCAAAATTTGACTTTCTGTATAATTAGGAACTTTTTTGGCTAAAGTATCTACTCTATGAACTGTAAGTAGACTGCCAGATTTAGGATCTCTCAGATGATACCCGCAATCCCTACAAGACATATATAATGATTCCCCACGACGATTGATATATATTATGATAGATTGATTCTTTTGAATAGCTTTGCGGATAGCTTTTTGTGCAGGTATTGACAATAATTCTTTATTACCTTTATAAAACTCTATTGGCATTTCTATTAACTCAGTTTTCAAGTTATTATTAGCAGGATAAAATTCAGCTGGGAGAGTTAAATTATTTTTTTCTAAAATATCTAAACTATTTATACTAGGTAGGTTAGAGCCTAAAGTCAAAGTAGCTTGATGTAATTTGGCTAATTTGATTGCAATCTTAGTAGTCTGATAATGTGGTTTAGTTTCAAAAGAATAATAAGCCTCAGATGACTCATCTTCTATAATAATATGTTCTAAATGTTGAAATGGGAGGAATAAGCTACTTCTAGTACCTAGAATTAATTTTGCTTCTCCAGACTTTATTTGCATCCATATTTTTCTAAATTCACTGGTCTTAAGCTGAGAGCTAATAGTGACTAGATTGTGAGCACCTAATTCTTGAGATATCGTCTCAAGGCTAATATTATCTGGGGCTAATATTAGAATTTGTCCTTTAGTTTGATTAATAACTTTATGATAATGATTTAATCTATCAGTAGTAGGATAAATAATTAATTTAGGGATATACTTCGTCCCAAGTTTCAGGTTATCGGAGGGGGCCTCTAGTATTTTGGGATAGCGTTTTATTTTATTTGATAGTCTAGGCAAAAACCACTTCATAATATTACCCAAAGAATGAGCATAATAAGTGCTAATCCATTGAGCTAATTCTAACTGTTTATTTGTTAAAAGCGGAGTATTAGAAAAACTTTTTTCTATCGGTTTGGGAGTGAACTCCACAAATTTACGAATATTTTGTCTATCTTTTGTCAGCTCTTGACAAAAGTAAACAATTGATGTAATATATGTTGTACGAACTTCCACTATGACAAGACTGCCCGGGAGTATTTTCTCGGATGAATAGTATGTCAGAGTATGGCTCATTTGGCCAGGAAGTTTGATAAGAGGTACTACTTGCAAAATATACATATATATAGTATACTCCATTCACAGTAAAAGTGAATATCAAATCACATTAACCAGAATTAAGCTCAATATAAAATATAAGAATTCACTTTATTTTATTAACTATAATATATCTGATTATGAAGAAATATCATATGACACAATCTGGACTTGAAAAAGCACAAGTAGAACTTGAAGCTCTAGCTTTGAGACGTAAAGAAATAATTGAGAAGATCAAAGCCGCTAAAGAGCAAGGAGACTTGAAAGAAAATGGAGAATATCATGAAGCAAAAAACGATATGGCTTTTAATGAATCTAAGATTCTAGAACTAGAAGATTTGATTCGTAATGCTGAAGTTGTTGAGTCTCCGACTAACTCTCAATTTGTAGCTTTAGGTTCTCAGATTAAAGTCGCTAATGGAGTTGGAGAAAGAGATTTTTTGATTGTGGGTCCTACTGAAGCTAACCCAGCTGAGAGAAAAATATCTGATGAATCCCCATTAGGACAAGCCTTTATGCATCGTAGTGTTGGAGAAGAGGTTGAAGTGGAAACTCCAGCAGGTATCCAAAAATATACTATTCTGGAGATTAAGTAAATACTGGAAGCAAAAGTATTAATCTGATATAGTAATAGATATATGAAAAAGTTTTTTGTTACGACTCCAATCTATTATCTAAATGGAGAACCACATCTTGGGCATTACTATGCTAACACGATTGCCGATGTGATGTCTCGCTATCATCGGCAATTTGGAGCAGGGGCTTTCTTTTTGACAGGAACCGATGAGCATGGACAAAAAGTGGCTGAGGCAGCTTATAAAAATAATTTATCTCCTCAAGAGTATACCGATAAAATGTCAAACATTTGGCAGACAACTTGGGAAGATTTGGGTCTGAGTTATGATTATTTTATTCGTACCACTGATCCTGTGCATAAGTCTCTTTGTCAATTTGTAATTACTAAGCTATTAGAAAATAATGATGTCTACCCGCATTCCTATGAGTCTTTGTATTGTGTAGGAGCTGAGACTTTCGTTACTCAATCTGAATTAAGAGAGGGTGGACTATGTCCTGACCATGATGAAAAGCCTCAAATTGTACTTGAAAATAATTATTTTTTTAGACTTACTAAATATAAAGAGAGAATTAGTCAGTTAATTGATCAGGATATAATCAAAGTTATTCCAGAATCGAGAAAGAATGAAGCTTTAGAATTACTCAAGAATCCAGAAGTGGGAGATTTTTCAGTCACTAGAGAAAAGGTGAGTTGGGGTATTACTGTGCCATTCGATACAAGTCAAACTTTATATGTTTGGATCGATGCTTTGTTTAATTATATATCGGGTGTTTTGGCTAGTCAGAATATTGATATTCAGGATTTATCTGTGGATGAGATTCTAGCTAAAATTCAAGATATTTGGGCTCCTGATTTGCAGGTATTAGGGAAGGATATAATGAAATTCCATACTATTTTCTGGCCTGCCTTTTTATTAGCCTTGGGTGTGCCTGAGGATAAATTACCAAAGACTATGTTAATTACTGGATTTTTCTTATCGGGGGGGCGAAAAATGTCTAAAAGTATTGGGAATGTGATAGTCCCAAAAGATATAATTGAGGAATTTGATGAGATTACAGGTACTCTTGGCAATGATATCCTAAGATATGTAATTTTAAGGGAAATGAGAATTGGAAATGATGGAGATATTACTAGAGACAAGATTATGGGAGTTTATGAGTCGGAACTTGTCAATAAATTTGGAAATACATTTAGTAGAGTAGTTGGTATGGCAAAAAAATATGATATAGAGAATCCAGATTTAGAAATCAAATCATCAGTAGATTATCATAAAGCTATGAGAAGTTATGATATATATGAGGCTATTCATATTCTGTTAGAAAAAATAAGTCTAATTGGACAGGAAATTGAAACTATAAAACCCTGGGAATTATATAAGACAGGTCAAGCAGAAGAATTAGGTCAAAATATTCAGAAATGGCTACAAGATTTAGCTTGGATTACAAAGGCTATACAACCCATTATGCCCAATGCCTCAGAGCAAATGCAAAAGCTACTAAGTGGTGAGAATTTACATATATTCCCTAGATTGTAATTATAAACTATAAATTTTGTAGAGTCGGCGACCCCGCCGACATAGCCTTTCGTAGAGGCGACCTTTCAGTCGCCTGTGGTATGTTGGAGCTTTTGACTGCCTTCGCCTACCGCAGGCAGGTGGAGGTGGCTTGAGTTAGATTCCCCTCAAGAGGGGAATTTTGTTACAAATACGGGTGACTGAAAGGTCCCCCTACGATTCAATAATTCAAGTAAAGGTAGCTATACAAGGGCACCCCATACTGGTTTATATAGTTCAAATACAAAAACAATTCAAAAATAAAACATAAGTATTCCAAAATCTCTTGACAAAACTCTATATTTCAATTATTATATACATACCATCTTGTAAAGCAAGATAGTTCGTTTATAATTTAATCAAACTTACAACTAAAAATTGTAAGGTTCAATAACTATATCCTGAATATTTAATGAGTAGATGTTTTTTAGGAACAATCTGACGTTTTCAATGAGAGTTTGATCCTAGCTCAGGATGAACGCTGGCGGCGTGGATAAGGCATGCAAGTCGAACGAATGTTTTTTTATGCTTGCATTTAAGAGCATTAGTGGCGAACGAGTCAGTATAACCTTGGTAACTTACCCCAAAGTCTTGGATAACCTGCGGAAACGCAAGCTAATACAAGATGGTCAGTTTATTCGTAAGAGTAAATTGTAAAGCTTCGGTGCTTTGGGAAAGGCCTTGGACGTATCAGCTTGTTGGTGAGGTAATAGCTCACCAAGGCTATGACGCGTAGGGGACCTGAGAGGGTGACCCCCGACGATGGAACTGAGACACGGTCCATACTCCTACGGGAGGCAGCAGCCGAGAATCTTCCGCAATGCGCATATTTGCGTGACGGAGCGACGCCGCGTGAAGGATGAAGCCCTGTGGGGTGTAAACTTCTGTCGAATGGGAGCAATTAAAGAGAGAGTACCATTCTAATAGAGGCTGCTAACTTCGTGCCAGCAGCAGCGGTAATACGAAGGCCTCAAGCGTTATCCGGATTTATTGGGCGTAAAGCGTCTGCAGGTTGAATAAAAGGTCTTTACTTAAATTCTCGGGCTCAACCCGAGGTCTGGTATTGAAACCGTTATTCTAGAGCATGTTAGAGGTAAGCGGAACTCATGGTGTAGCAGTGAAATGCGTTGATATCATGGGGAACACCAAAGGCGAAGGCAGCTTACTGGGACATTGCTGACACTCAGAGACGAAAGTGTAGGTATCGAAGCGGATTAGATACCCGCGTAGTCTACACCCTAAACGATGAACACTAGACATTTCGAGTATCGACCCTCGGAGTGTCGAAGCTAACGCGTTAAGTGTTCCGCCTGGGAAGTACGATCGCAAGATTAAAACTCAAAGGAATAGACGGGAGCTCGCACAAGCGGTGGAGCATGTGGTTTAATTCGATATTAAGCGGGGAACCTTACCAAGGCTAGAAATCTAACTGTGGGTCTCTAGAAACAGAGACTGTCTTCGAGATCGTTAGACAGGTGATGCACGGTTGTCGTCAGCTCGTGCTGTGAAGTGTTCCGTTAAGTCGGGAAACGAGCGCAACCCTCAGACTCAGTTACAAGTGTCTGTGTCGACTGCCTGGGTTAACCAGGAGGAAGGAGAGGACGACGTCAAATCAGCGTGTTCCTCGACGCCTTGGGCTACACACGTGCTACAATGGGAAGGACAATGAGTTGCGACACTGTAAAGTGAAGCTAATCTCCTAAACCTTTCCTCAGTTCGGATAAAGGGCTGAAACTCGCCCTTTTGAAGCTGGAATCGCTAGTAATCGCAGATCAGCCTCGCTGCGGTGAATACGTTCTCGAGCTTTGTACTCACCGCCCGTCAAGTCAGGGGAGTCGGTAATACCCGAAGCATGTCCATCTAGGGCATACCACGGTAGGATCGATAACAAGGACTAAGTCGTAACAAGGCATCCGTAGCGGAAGCTGTGGATGGATCACCTCCTTTCTAAGGATATGCCTGTTGAAGTAATTCAACAAGGAATGGTCGGTCAAGATTTATATCTTGATAACTTTTACACCAAAAAATCCTTGTCTTTTGAGACAAGGTGCGTCAGATTGTTGCTAAAAGATATTTACTAATAATCGGATATAGTTATTAATTGATTGAATAAAATAAAATAAAGCAGATTTCTCTACTATGAGTAATCTGCTTTATTTTATTTAAAATATGGTGTATAATAATTTTATTATGTTTACAGTCAAAAAAATAAAGCAATTTTTGCCTAAGTCAGCTATTATACATATCACAGGATATTTGGTTATTCTTAGTATATTTTCTCGTTTATTAGGTTTGTTTAGAGATAGATTATTAACTAGTAATTTTGAGACATCAATTTTAGATGCTTACTTTTCAGCATTTAGAATACCAGATTTTCTATATAATATTTTGATTTTAGGGACTCTTTCTAGTGCTTTTATACCATTATTTAGTAAATTAATTCATCGTAAAGATAAACAAAAAGAAGCTCAGAGTTTAGTAGATGATGTCTTATTAATTGTAGGAGTTGTTATGGCTATAATAGCTGTAATAATGGTTGTTTTTGCACCTTATTTAGTCAAATTAGTAGCAATTTCTTATGAAGGACAGAAATTTACAGATACAGTTACTCTTACTCGTATTATGGCAATCTCACCTTTTATCTTTAGTATATCTAGTATTTTATCTAGTGTACTTAATGCTTATAAAAAGTTTGTAATAGTAGCTATAGCCCCAATAGTTTATAATATTGGGATTATAATTGGAATTATTTGGTTTTATCCAATTTGGGGAATTTCTGGTCTCGGCTATGGAGTAGTTTTAGGAGCAGTATTCCATCTTCTAATTCAAATTCCAAGTTTCCTTAAACTCAATATTAGTCTAAAAGTAGATACCAAATTATACTTCAAAAACCTCAAAAGACTCTGGGATTTGTACTGGCCAAGATTATTGGTAATAGATACCACGATGTTAAGTCTATTCATTGGTACTATTATTGCCTCTACTAGACCTGATGCTGTAACATATTTTACCCTAGCTTTTAACCTCAATGCATTACCTCTAGGAGTAATAGCGATATCTTTTGCTACAGCCATATTCCCATATTTGACTGAAGCTTATGCCAAAGAGGATGAAGAGGCTTTTCGAAATCATGTCATTAGTGGAATTGCCAAAAACTTATTATTACTCATTCCAATAATGATGTTAATGCTCAACTTTAGAGCTCAAATTGTCAGAATAGTGCATGGAGGGGGAGGATTTAACTGGGAATCTACTAGAATTACCTTTAATACTTTTACTATATTGGCTCTTTCTATACCATTTCAAGGACTAATTCCATTATTAAGTAGAGCCCTATTCGCTAGACATGATACTAGAACCCCGATGATAGTAGGTATAATCAGTATGTTTATAAATATAATACTAGCTTTAGTCCTGAGTCATTATTGGCAAGTTTTAGGAGTAGCGGCTGCTTTTTCAATCACCATGGTCATCACTTGTCTGATATACGGAGTCATTATATTTAGGACTATTAATCATGGTAGTGTTGTCAAGACTATTATATATGGACTGCAAGTCTCACTTTGGTCATTTGGTATGTTGGGTATTGCTTATATATTAAAACAATTAATAGGAAATATTATACGCCCCGAAACTACTTTAGAGTTAATTATACAAGTTATAGGGGCATCTATCCCAGCACTGGCTATTTATATCTTCATCACTTGGAAATTGGGATTGACAAAAGTATTATCAAATCAAAATAAATCTAAGTTGTAATTTGACAAGATAGGGAATAATAGTGTAATCTATATTAGATTTCTGAACCCTCTACTGATGTCTAAGCTCTTAGTTTATGCCCTTTCATTGTTATTAATTGTGTTTCCTACAATATCAATAATTATAATGAAATTTTTCAAAGATAATACATGGTGTCAGATAATTTTCTTTCTTTTACAAGCTATTTATATTGGAGTAGGATTATACTATTTAACAGAGGAATTCGGGCTACATAAGAAAAATCGCAATAATAACCGAGCCCCTTGATGGTGCTCGGTTTTTTCTTTAGTTGTAAAATATCCAAATTTTAGCTATAATATAATATATATGCAATATATTAGAAATTTTAGTATTATCGCTCATATCGATCATGGCAAGTCAACTTTGTCTGACCGTATTTTGGAATTGACTCAAACCGTTGAGAAAAGAAAAATGAAAGAACAGTTACTCGACTCTATGGAATTAGAGCGAGAGCGAGGCATTACTATCAAAATGCAACCAGTACGAGTAAAACATACATATCAAGGACAAGAATATATATTGAATTTGATAGATACTCCAGGGCATGTAGATTTTAGCTATGAGGTGTCTCGTAGTCTAGCAGCGGTAGAGGGAGCAATTTTATTGGTTGACGCTACTCAAGGTATACAGGCTCAGACTATTGCTAATGTGTATCTAGCTATCGAGCAAGATTTAGTCATTATCCCAGCTGTAAATAAAGTAGACTTACAACATGTTAGAGTACTTGAAGTCAAGCAAGAAATTTGTGAATTATTAGGGGTAGAGGAGTCAGAAATATTAGAAATTTCTGGAAAAACTGGACAGGGAGTCTCTGCATTACTCGAGAGAGTAATCAATCAAGTGCCAGCCCCAGTAGCCAGTTCTGAAGAAGGAGATATTGCAAACACTGAGACCATAAAGATGCTTGCCAAAAAACAAGAGGCTCAAGTTTTAGAATTAGGAGTTTTTACCCCCCAGATGACCAAATTAGATAATCTCTCAGCTGGGATGATTGGATATATTGCGACAGGGCTCAAGAATGTAGAAAATGTGAGAGTGGGTGATACTATTGTAAAATACCCAGCAGGACAAGATTTAGCCCCACTAGCTGAGTATATGGAGCCTATTCCAGTAGTTTACGCTAGTATTTTTGTAGCTAGCACTGAGGAGTATCCAGTACTAAGAGATGCTCTTAATAAGCTAAAATTATCAGATTCCTCTCTTGTCTTTGAGCCAGAGTCCAAAGAAGCTCTGGGAAAAGGTTTTAGATGTGGATTTCTAGGAATGTTACATTTAGATATAATTACCGAAAGATTAAGGCGAGAATATGATTTAGATTTAATTATCAGTACTCCTTCTGTGGCTTATATAGTAGAGCAGACTAATGGGGACACTTATACTATTTATTCAGCAACTGACTTTCCTGACAATACCAAATTAGCGAGAATTCTAGAGCCATATGTAAGATTAGAAATAATGACCCCAAAAGATTATATTGGCTCTGTAATGGATTTGTTGCAAAAAAGACGAGGTCAATTTATCAATACTAAGTATATTGGAGAGGATAGAGCAATTGTAGAGTATCAAATTCCATTAGCTAAGGTAATCGTAGACTTTTATGATGTACTCAAAAGCATTACTTCTGGTTATGCCTCAGTTAATTATTATCCATTAGAGCCGAAGGAAGCAGATTTAGTCAAGTTAGATATTATGGTTGCAGGTGAAATTCAAGAAGCTTTATCTCATATAGTTTACAAAGATGAAGCTCATGATGAAGGCAAGCGTATAGTTCATAAATTAAAGCAATCTCTGCCAAGACAACAATATGCAGTATCCTTGCAAGCAGCTATTGGAGGTACAATAGTAGCCAGAGAAACATTATCCGCTTTCAGAAAAGATGTTATAGCTAAATTATACGGAGGAGACAGGACTCGTAAAGATAAATTATTAAAAAAGCAAAAAGAAGGTAAAAAAAGGATGAGAGATACCGCCCGTATACATATCCCAAAAGAAGTTTACTTAGAAGTTTTGAAACACTAAAGATAAATATTGTCTTTATAATTCTCTGATCAATAAATTAATATTATTATGTACATATTATAGAATTTATGATATTATAATTTTTAGTTATATTATAAATTAAGCGAGACATTATATGGTGATTACAATCGATGGTAGTAGTGGAACTGGTAAAAGTACAACAGCTGCATTATTAGCAAAAAGATTGGGATATTATCATCTCAACTCAGGTAATTTGTACCGTTGGATAACTTTTAATGCTTTACAACAACATCTGGATCTCAATGATTCGGATGTTTTATTTAAATTATCTAAGGAATTGGATTATAATAATATTGATTATAATGTATTGAGGGAGCAAAGTGTTTCTGATAATGTGGCTAAGATAGCTAGTATCCCAGAAATTAGAGCGGAAATTCTACAAATTCAGCGTAATTATGCGAAAGATAAGGACATAGTGGTGGAAGGAAGAGATATTGGTACTGTGGTTTTCCCTGATGCTGAGTATAAGTTTTTTTTCACGGCATCTTTAGAGGTGAGAGCTAAAAGACGCTATGCTCAAATGAAAAAAGAAGGTCTAGAGACTGATTATGATCATATTTTAGAGTCAATTGCTGAACGGGATAGACGGGATATTGAAAGGGATCATTCTCCTTTGCGTAAGGCAGAGGATGCTATTGAAATAGATACTGATAATATTACTTTGGAAGAGGGTATTGAGATTATGTTAAAAGAAATTGAAACTTTATCTATATAAAAAATACCCCACCTCCAAAGAGAAGGTGAGGTGTACACCGCTGTAATTTTTGGTTTTACACAAGTTGCTTGAGATTGCAATCAAGCTGTGGCGAAAATGTGCTATCCCAATTACTACCTTGTGGGGACAAGATAGTAGACCAGCAGTAGCTCAATCACAAATATAATATAATTTACTATATTTGTCAATAGCTGACAAATATAAACAAAATACTGCTATCTCAATCTATTTTAGTTATAATTTAATCTCCTTGTATCACTCCAAGTTGCATTGTCTGGGCTAATTGATAGATAGAGTTATTGATATTGAGTGCATATTGGGGAGATTGTAGATATTCTTCTGGGAGGTATACACCTTTCCAAGGACGATATCTGAATTGAGCTAGACGAGAAGTGGCTGGGTTCATTAAGCTGAGATATATGTCTAGATTGGGTTGTAATGCTCTTAGATATTTTACAGATTTTTGGATAATTGGTAAGTCTATCCCTATTTGTAAATATACACTAGAAATTATTCCAGATTTAAGTTTATTTTTAATAGCTTGATTTTCTATTTCTAAGTCTACTCCAGTTAAAAATGGGTTGTAGGCAATAGCAATTTGCGGATATTGATGAATTGTGTATATTGTAGCTAATATGTCTAAAACAGGAATGGTATTATACCTTGGTTTTGGGCTGCCACTTATTAATAAAATTTCTTTTATATTAATATTCTGATATTCTCCCAACTTTTTTATTAGACTGTGGGCAGTGTCTTGTAGTGATGCTTTTTGATGATACTTGAAGGAATGATAGGGAATGATTTTTAGATTTGGATTTATGACTTGTATCTTTTTTATAATTTCCACAATGGGAGTATGGAGTTGTTTATTGGTGATTGAGATCTTATCTAATGTGGGAGAGGCTAATTTAGTTATTAGCTTATCTGAAAAGTCAATAGAGTATATACTGAGCTCATAAATTATATTATTCATATAGGATATCCTTACAGTTTATTTTATAACAGTTCTTGTAATTTGGGGATTTTTTCTTGTATCCAAGTAACAAAATTGTCTGGGCATGGCATTACAGAGAGACGACTATTGGTGACTAAAAGAAAGTTTTGGAATAAGTTAGTTTGTTTGATTGTGGCTAGATTTATTCTTTCACTTGGCTGGAACTTGTATATGAGTTTTAGTCTGGCAGCCCAACTAAATCTATTATCTGCTAAATTATGATAAGGCTCTTCTATGACTTGAGCTAGCCCAACTAAACATTTTTCTTTAACTGAATGATAGACCAAAACATAATCTCCAATTTGCCAAGTTTTGATTATATTAATTGCTTGATAATTATGCACTCCATCCCAAAGCGTAATCTTTTCTTGCTCGAAGTCATCAATAGAAAATGTATTGGGTTCGGTTTTGACTAAGAATATGTTAGACATAAGTTTATCTTTAAGTATATTTATTATATCATAATATGGTATAATAAATTATATGAAGATAGAATTTAAAAAACTAAATCAAGATGCTAAGTTGCCAAGTTATAGTCATCCGACTGATGCGGGGATGGATTTGTATGCTTTGGAGGATATTATTATAAATCCAGCCGAAAAAGTTCTTATTCCTACTGGATTAGCTATACATTTACCAGCAGGATATGTGGCTTTATTTTGGGATAAGAGTAGTATAGCATCTCAAAAGGGATTAAAGAGTTTGGGCGGGGTAATTGATAGTGGGTATACCGGTGAGATGAAAGTTATTTTAGTGAATTTATCTAATGAGTCTCAAACCATCTCTAAGGGTGCAAAATTCATTCAGCTTCTTATTCAGCCAGTTGAGCATTGTGATATCGTATTTGTAGATCAAATCAATGAAGACTGTAGAGGTTCAGGAGGTTTTGGGAGTACGGGTGAGTTTTGAGTATTATTTGAAATAGGTTTACATAATTCTGAAATTCATATACAATATAATATATGAAAAGTAAGAGTCAAGCAAAATCTAAGGGGAAATTACTATCTAATTTGTTGGGGTCATTCGGGCAGGATATTGGTATTGATTTAGGAACTGCTAATACTTTAGTTTATGTCAAAAATAGGGGTATTGTGATTAACGAACCATCTGTGGTAGCAATAAATAAAAAAAGTGGGCAGGTCTTGGCTATTGGGCAAGAAGCTAAGACTATGGTAGGTAGAACTCCGGCTCATATCGTAGCCACTCGTCCTTTGGTAAATGGAGTTGTATCAGATTTTGAGGTGACTGAGCAAATGTTAAAGTATTTTATAAATAAAGTAACTAAGAGAGGATTTTTTCATCATTGGAAGACTAGAGTAGTAGTTGGAATTCCATCAGGGGTAACAGAAGTAGAAAAAAGAGCCGTCTATGATGCTACGCGTAATGCTGGGGTTAGAGAGGTGTATTTGATTGAGGAGCCTATTGCAGCAGCTATTGGGGCTAGATTGCCAATTCAAGAAGCGACAGGTAGTATTATTGTAGATATTGGTGGAGGGACAACTGAAATTGCGGTTATGTCTCTAGGTGGGGTTGTAATTTCCAAAAGTCTTAGAATAGCTGGGGATAAACTCAATACCGATATTATTAGATATGTGCGTACACATTACAAACTAGCTATCGGCGAGAGAACGGCTGAGAATATAAAAATTAATATTGGCTCAGCCTATACTTTGAGCGAGCCTGTAGAAATGGGGGTGAAGGGGCGAGATATTATCTCAGGGCTTCCAAAAGAGGTTAAAGTAAATGATGCAGATGTTAGAAAAGCTATGTCTAATTCTATTATGCAAATTGCCAGTACGGTAAAGACCTCTATTGAAGAGACTCCGCCAGAATTAATTGGTGATATTATGGAAAGAGGTATAATTCTTGCAGGTGGAGGGGCATTATTAAAAGGATTAGATATTTTGATTGCTAATACGACTAGAGTTCCTACTTTTATTGCTGCCGATCCATTAACTGTAGTCGTGCGAGGTACCGGTATGGTATTGGAAGATTTAGATTCCCTAAAAGAATTATTAATGCCATTAGATATAGGTAAAAGACCTAATATAAGTATATGATAAAGCAAAATAGATCTATTATTTTAGCCATTATAACACTAACCTTGATATTGAGTTTGGTATTGTCTGGATGGATTACTAAAGTATTCACTAGGTTGCCACTTATTTCATTTGGTAAAGTTCTACAAGCTAATAATCAGTTGTCTCAGAATCAATTACAGGCTCGATTAACATCTCTTGAAGCTGAAGTAGCTAGTCTGTTATACTTGAAATCGGAAAACGAATTATTAAAAAGTGCGATTGAAACTAAAAATGAGATCGGTATAACTCCAATCCAAGCCAAAATAATTACTTTTGATAATAATTTCACTCGTAGTTCGGCTTTAGTAGGTATTGGTTTTAATGAGGGAGTTAGAGTAGGTCAGCCAGTTATTTATCTAGGACATCTGGTAGGTCTGGTAAAAGATGTATCAGATTCTTCTAGTAAAATACAGTTTTTGAATGATGCTGACAGTAAATTAGCAATATCTTTACAGAACTCTAATTCTTCTCAGGGGGTTTTGAAATCTCAGTTTGGAACTTCTCTAGAGGTCGACTCCATCTCTAAATTAGAACAAGTTAATCAAGGGAATAATATTATTACTTCAGCCACAGAAACAATTCCAGCAGGGCTATTAGTTGGGAAGGTAAAATCAGTATCAGAGGGAGATCTCTTTCATAAAATTATAGTTGACTATCCTATCAATGTTTATCAATTAACTGAAGTATTTATTTTACAAACTTAAATATGATACTGGCAATTCTATTAGTATTAAGTCTAATTTTACATATTATTATCCCTAGTATATTTATCCCATTATTTTTTTTGGGAATATTGAGTATTTATATTATAGCCAAACAATATTTGACCGCCTGTATTTGGATTATAATCATTGTATTAATATTACAAATGTCTAGTTTAACTTTATGGTGGCAATTAGGATTACTCTATTTGCTTTGGAGCTCAGGAGTTTATATGGCAAGTATCTTTTTGGATAAAGGTTGGCCGGTACAAAGTATTATGGCTACTTTCTTTTTTCTAATTTCTAACTTAATTATTAATGGTCTTAATATTGATTACATAAATATTGCTATATATACTTTTATCAACGGTATTGGTATCGCCACAGTACTTTATATGGCTGAAAAATTCAAAATATATGAAGAATTTGTTTGACAATGATATTACTCCAGAAGATTTGTTTTTAGATAGAGATGGGAACACAGCTCTATATATTAATAGGTTTGATAATTATAAATATTTTATATTTTCAGCTATTATAGCCCTTTCATTTATAGGATTATTCTGGTTTCGAGTCTTTCAATTGCAATTTGGTAATACTGCAGAACAAGATTTAGTACAGTCTAAAATTATTAGTAAAAATTACATTAAACCGTTAAGAGGTAATATTTATGATAGAAATGGTATTATATTAGCTTATAATGAAGTTATATTCTCTTTGGTATTAAAGCCAGAATTATTACCAAAAGATGAAGATATGAAAAACAAGGTAATACAGGATATAAAAAGTTTTTTTAATTTAGATGAGTCAATACTCACCGAGGCATTAAATAGACAAGAGTCAGAAATAAGTTTAGTCGATAATATGTCTCAAGAACAAGCCATAACCTTTGAGGTTAGTCAAGATATATACCCTGGTTTTGAATTAATTCGGTCTAGCATTAGGCAATATCCTGATCCACAATACTTTTCACATTTAATCGGATACACTGGCAAATTATCTGATATAGATATAATTAATAATCCACGATACCTTAGAGATGATATTATAGGCAAAAATGGGATAGAGAAAGTCTATGAAACCAAATTAAAGGGAGAATATGGCATCAAGAATCCTCGTAATACTGAAATCCCTACAAAATCAGTTCAAAATGGAGAATCAATACAGCTGACAATTGATGTAGAATTACAAAAAGTATTACAAGATAGTATGCAAGAAGTTTTAATCAACAATGATTTAACTAAAGCCGCTGCTATTATTATGAATCCCCAAAATGGCGAGGTTCTTGCCATGGTAAGCTTGCCTAGTTTTGATAATAATTTGTTTACCAAAGGTATTGGTCAAGAAGATTATAATAATTTAATAGAGAACACAGACAATCCTCTTCTGAATAGATGTATAGGAGGAGAATATGCGCCGGCTTCAACTATCAAACCATTAATTGCTAGCGGATTATTACAAGAAGGTATAATTAATGCTAAAACCACAATCGATGACCCTCTAGGTAAGCTAGTAGTAGATAATCCTTATAGTCCAGATAATCCATTTATTTACCCAGATTGGAAAATCCATGGTATTTCTGATACTTACAAATCTATTTCAGATTCTGTGAATGTATTTTATTATACTTTTGTTGGCGGAACTCAGAAGCAAAAAGGGCTTGGAATTGAAAAATTAGCTCAATACTATAGATATTATGGTTTTGGAACTCCAACACAAATTGATTTGACGGGTGAGGTTAAAGGGAATATAGCTGACCCAAGTTGGAAGCAGCAAGTCAAAAATGAAACTTGGCTTTTAGGAGATACATATAACGCATCTATCGGACAAGGAGGTATGCTGGCCACCCCTCTTCAAATTCTTAACAGTGTGAACGCTATTGCAAGCAAAGGTAAATTATATAAGCCATATCTATATCAAGGTATCAGAAAAGACGATACAGTAGAATTGGATATAAAAGAAAATAATATTCTACAAGAAATTCCAGTCTCTCAAGACAATTATAATATAGTTACAGAAGCAATGCGACAAACTATTACAGATGGTACGGGATATCCGTTAAAAGATTTACCATTTTCAACTGCTGGTAAGACAGGCACAGCTCAAACTGGTAGAGTCAAAAATAATTCTTGGTTTGTATCCTATGGACCACTTGAAAAACCACAAATATCCATTATTGTATTAGTGGAAGAAGGGAATGAAAGTTTCACAACAACCATACCTATTACCAAAAAAGTATATGAGTGGTATTATCAGAATAGAGGTTTTAAAGAATAAGGTATGAATATAGCTATAGATATAAGAGCGGTAGGCAAAAAAAGGACAGGAGATGAGGTCTATACTTTGGAACTAATTAAAGGTTTAATGAAATTAGAAATAGGCCATAATTTTTATTTATTCACTGATACCGAAGATTGGTATCAGGTTTCAGTTTTAAAAAACCTACCTAATAATTGGCGAGTTATAACGCTATTACCCCAATCAAAATTAATATGGACAGAATATTTATTACCCAAAGCATGTCATCAATATAATATAGATTTATTACATATTCAATACATAGCTCCATTATTTGGCTTGCCTCAGTATACCAAAATGCTCAATACCATTCATGATATATCTTGGAAATTTGTGCCACAGCATATCAAATTTTTAGATAAGTTTTTATTAAATATACTCATCCCAAAATCTATTCAAAAGTCAGATGCAATCATAACAGTTTCCAAACATTCAAAGTATGCAATTCAAAATATATTCGGTACCGATTTGAATAAAATGAATAGTATTTATAATGGGGGATATATAGAGAGTGTTCCAACGGTAATTAGTACTTCCCAAAAAGTAAGAATGGCATTAAAAGAGGACTATATACTATATCTTGGCAGTCTGCAGCCTCGCAAAAATATACCATCAGCCTTACAAGCTTTTGCTAAATATTCCAAATCTCATTCAGATAGTAAATTAAAATTTATAATTGCTGGAGGCAAAGGGTATAATTATGACACTCAAATTGAGGAGGTTATAGATAAATATAATTTGCAAGATAAAGTTATATTTGTAGGATTTATTACCAATGAAGAGAAAATATTATTATTAAAACAAGCCAAAGCCTTTATTTATCTTAGTCTCTATGAGGGTTTTGGAATCCCCTTAATTGAAGCTATGAGTCTCAATACCCCAGTAATTAGCTCTAACTTGTCTTGTTTACCAGAAGTAGTTGATAATGCTGGTATTCTGGTTGATCCTTATGATATAGAAGCTATTACCGAAGCCATCACTACCTTAATCCATAATCCACTAATAGCCAAAGAATATAAAGAAAAAGGTATAGAAAGAGCTAAAATATTCACTTGGACACAAATGGTACAAAAAACTTATAATGTATATAAAAAATTACTCTTAGAACAGTAAGATATATTATACTGCAAATTATATTAAATTCTATCCACCTTCGCTGGCGAGAGACAAAGTAAATTTCACCCTTAGGAGGGGGGAGCCTTAAAGGCCGAGGGTGGCCTGTCCTAATTCCCCTCTTGAGTGGTGGAGAGTTTTTGTCCTTGCTCTTTGTCCTCCCTTGCCTGCCTGCGGTAGGCAGGGGGGAGGTGGCACCGTAGGTGACGGAGGAGGACTGAGTTTGTGCAACGTGAGTTTCTGTCCTCCTTTGGAGGGGGAAGTCTGAAAGACGGGGGTGGATTGTACTTGTTTTATGCTCTCTGTCCTCCTTTGGAGGAGGTGGCACCGTAGGTGACGGAGGAGGACTGAGATAGAACTAAATTATATCCACCCCGCCCTGCGGGCACCCCCTCAAGAGGGGAATTCAAGGCGACTCACAGGTCGCCCCTACGAACTCACCATTAGAACTTATCCACAATTGCAACCATTGCCAAAACCCAAACAAAGTTATATAATAAAAGTATATATAAAAACCCTTCAAAAACAATTGACAAAAGCTC
>Ga0247837_1001764_pt1 | contig 43455 bp, 36 predicted proteins | sample LaCtaG_2_FD_187115 | JGI IMG/M metagenome (GOLD analysis project Ga0247837, IMG submission 187115) | Freshwater microbial communities from meromictic Lake La Cruz, Castile-La Mancha, Spain - LaCruzMarch2015_14.5m | ecosystem: Environmental > Aquatic > Freshwater > Lake | place: Spain: Castile-La...
ATTAATAGCCACAATGTGTACTACTGGCTCGCGCTATTATGGACGCAGACCATGGAAAAGATTCCCTATGTCCATATAGCATATAAACTGAAGCTAATAATGTACTAGACTTGACAGTGCTAAGTGCCAGGGTTGGAGATACTCAGGTCCACACTATGGCAGGGCTACTTCTTTTCGGCAGCAGTCCTAGCATGTCGTGAAAAGGAGCTAGACCCCCTTGTTTGTTTAGTTTCGATGATTTGCCTGTATTTCAGCCTCAAATCATATCACCAAGCAGATTTGTCAATTACGATAGTAGGGCCTGGCACCTTCTCGAACTTCTCCAATGCGTCTCACAATTCATCTGACTCTCTGAGTCGAAATCGCTGACAAGGAACGAGGCTTTCCGCTGCATAATTATATATATCGGTGGTAGCCTAAGGAAACTATGGTTCCCTATAATGCGTCACTCAGTCCCGCAGCTCCTAGACGAGTACGAAAAGACCAGAGTGATGTTCGCTCAGAACTTGGCGAAGCTGGCAAGTGAACAAGAGAACATCGAGGCCTTCCAAACTGCTGGTATAATGCAGGTCCTCCGACCTCTGCTCGTGGAAAGCGTCCCCAGCGTGCAGTTTCCTGCAGTCCAGGCACTCGGACACCTCATCAGTTACTCGGAAAGTCTCGCTCAAGCCACTGCTCAAAGACAGATCATCCCGCTGCTCGTTACCTTTCTAGGAGAAAGCCTCCTTCTTAAAAAGGCAGCTGTGTTCGCGCTGCGGGCAGTGGCGAAGTACTCTCCGGAACTGGCTCAAGAAGTGGTGGACAGTGGAGCTGTAGCGCCTTTGCTCGGTTGTATGGAGGTGAATGTGGAAATGAAGAAAAGCACGATTTCAGCCCTGGATGCAATTGCAAAGCATAATAGTGCACTGGCTACTACAGTGGTAGAAGCAGTAGGGGAGATGTTCCTCCCTCTACTAGTTATGTGTCTCATGGACTCTGAAGCCTCAGTAAAGCCTATTGCGGTTAGTTCGCTTGGCAACATTGCCAAGCACTCCGCAGTTCTAGCCGTGCAAGTAGTGGATGCAGGAGCCCTGCCCTTCCTTTCTGAGTTCATATCGCACTCGGATAGTGAAGTGAAGCAGCAAGCCTGCTACGCTCTGGCCCAGATCGCCCAGCATACTGTGAACCTATCGCAGTTGGTGATATCGTTGGATATCTTCCCCCGAATTCTGGACTGTCTGAAGGATGCTGACCTGCATGTGAGGGTGAATGCAGCGACTTGTATCCTGGAATTGTCCAAGCAAACCTCATCAATAGCCGAACTTATTACGAACTCAGGAGGGGCAGTGGCCATGGTGAACTACATTACTGCAGCCAAGGGAGAGGCAAAACTGCCAGGGATCCGGACTCTGGGGTTTTTGAGTGCCTTTACAGAAGAGCTGGCTATGAAAGTGATAACCAGCAAAGCCCTCCCTCCTCTCAGCAACGCCTTTCTCAATGAGCCGAATGATATAATCAAAAGTGCAGTAGCTTGGGCGGTAGGGCAAATGGGGCGTCACTCTGAAAGCCACGCTAAGTTCCTCTTCGATGCCGATTTCCCTCTTCACCTACTAGCCGCCCATACCAACGAACGCAGTTCCGACGACCTGAAGGCCAAAGCCAAGCGTTCCCTCAAAAGCGTGATTCAGATGTGTTCTCAGTTAGACCTTTTGCAACCTCTATTGGAGAAATCCCCTCCCGCTATACTGAAATACCTCTTTGGCCAGTACGCCAAACTCCTTCCCGACCATGTCGAAGCCCAGCAGAGCTTCGAGCAGAGAGGAGGACTGCGCAAGGTCCAAGTAACTACAGCGCCTGCAGAGTCCAAACTGAACCGCCACATTGAGGCGATCAAGGGACTCTACCCTCCTGAAGTCATACAGAGAAACGCACCACAAGAAAATCCTCCTCAGGGATCTTAACAGCGCTTTAGGCTAGAAGTCTGTGTCGGTTTATTATGGGAAATAGTGCACTGATACGCCTTATTAAGAGGTTTCTAGAGCCAGTGCTACCATCATATGCTACTTTTCTCTCTAGGCAACAGGACTTATAGAAGGCTTGAACGGGGCTTGGAAGTGCTAGCTGCCATTTGCAAGGCTCTCAGGTCTCCTTTGAGCTGATTGACTCCATCCAGGAAGTGGTCCAAAGTAAGCGATATATCCGGGTCTGTAGGTTCAGGCGAAGCTCTGCTCCGCTCATCCAGACAAGCTTTGGGCAGAAAGCCAGAAGTACTGGCCAAGTCTTCCTCCAAGTAGTCCTGCTGCGGACTCAGCCCCAGCAGTTGTTCATAGTCAGGCTTGACTGTCTCCTGTCGTGGCAAGTCCGCTAGTAGAGGCAAGGAGGACTGCAGACTGTCTCGCTTTCTGAAGGTTAAGAGCGGTCCGCAGGGTTTGTGGGCTTCGCCCCAGTCGGGACGGATGTTTTCTTTGTCGTTGCTGGGAGGCAGTTCGGACCTGCGGGAGGGTTTGGGGAGAGCGGGAGGACGGGAGGACACTCTGTCTTTGAGGGTGCGCTCTGGGGAGTCGGAGCGGTTGGACTCGGCTTCAGTGCTTTCAGAGCGTTTGGTGCAAACGGACCTGGGTTTACTAGGTGAGAGTGGCAAGTTCCACGGATAGGCACTTTGCTTGCGTTCAGCTTCCTGTCTGACCACTCGCTTCCACCTGATTTCAATTTGAATCTCCTTTAAGTCATCTGCCATTTTGTCGTTATAACAGAGTCCCTCCAGCCATAGTGCTATGAGCAATCAGAGCAGCTCCTCTGTCCCGCCAGCCAACCCCCCTCACCCCAGTTCCTTCCTCGACCACTCTACACTGCTATTCAGACACTGCGGCCCTCGAGCTTTGATGCTTGGGGATTTCCAGCAGTTCCACTCTCACCTCAGTCAGGAACTGTCGCAGGACCGGGAAAGTCTCAGTCTTTCTGGCAGCTCACAAGGCCGCAGGACCACAGGGCGCCTTTCTCAAAGCAGTGGACTGTCTGTAAGGATGGAAAGACGGCGGAATGCCACTGCGAGGCTGGGCTTCACTCAGGAAGAGCTGCTGACGTATGACAACTTCGCGAGACTGCTAGCGAACTTCGAGCCCGAGGAAATGTTCGATATTGCTTCGGATGTGCTGAGACAGGCGAAGAGATAGGCTAATCTGCTAGAAAGAGGGACTTAGTGCGATTCCCCCACACAGTTCCCATTCTATCCTAAGACCCTGCGTTAAACTCCTCAATCTTCTTGATGATCTGCTCTTCGTACTGCGGCGAGTAGTACTGCACGATTTCAGGCGGGTAAAGTCTATTGATTTCCTCGATGTAGTCCTTCAGCTTGGACCCGGCAGGCGCCTTGATTTCCTGGATCTTGCGCAGTCCTCCTCTCTGTACGAAGGTGCGCAGGGCTTCTACGTTGGTGGGTAGGATCTTGGCGTACTGGTGGACTACGTATTTGAGTATATTGGCGGGAGATTTCTCCAATAGAGGCTGCAAGGCGTCGAGCTGGGAGCACATTTGGACGATGCCTTTGAGGGAGCGCTTGGCTTTGGCCTTCAGGTCGTCAGAACTGCGTTCGTCAATGTAGGCGGCGAGGAGCTGGAAAGGGATATTGGCCTCGGCCAGGGCTTTCGCGTGGTCTGCGGAGTGACGGCCGATTTGGCCCAGAGCCCAGGCCGCTGCTGCCTTGATGTGGTCCTCGGGCTCGTTGGTCAGAGCGTGGCTGAGGGGAGTGACACCCTTGCTGACGATCACGCCCATAGCCAAAGCCTCCTCAAATGCACTGATATACCCCAGAGTCATGATGCCGGGCAGACGAGCGTTTCCCTTGGTTTCGCTGATGTAGTCCACGATGGCAGCCGAGCCTCCTGCATTAGTGATAAGCCGGGCCATAGCCGTATTCTGCTTGGCGATCTCTCGAATGCAAGTAGCCGCGTTCTTCTTGACATGCGGGTCAGTGTCCTTGAGACAGTTGAGAATTCTGGGGAAGATCTCTTGCTCCACGACCAATTCCGCTAGGTCCACAGTGTGCTTCGCGATCTGAGCCAGGGCTGAACACACTTGCCGCTTGAGTTCGCTGTCAGGGTGCGAAATCAGCTGGGAAAGGAAGGAGGTCGCGCCTGCATCCACCACCTTCTGAGCCAGGTCTGCGGAGTGCTTGGCGATGTCTCCCAGTGAACTCGCGGCTATGCGCTTAAGGGAGAGTTCGGGCTCCTGGAGACATAGGACCAGTAGTGGGATAGCACCTGCTTCCACCACGGTATTTGCCAGCTGGCCGTTATGTCTGGCAATGAATCCCAGGGCAAACGCCGCACCTTCCTTGACTCCTGGGTCGAACTCTTCCAGACAAGTGACGAGGGGCTCGAGCGCTCCACTGTCCACTACGGCTTGGGCTAGTTCTGGCGAGTGCTTGGCGACGGCCCGAAGTACAAATGAAGCCGCCTTCTTGTAAAAGCGGTTCTGCTCTGCCAGGGAATTGACCAGTTGAGGCAGGATCTCGTTGGAAATGATAGCCTCCGCCAGGTCGTCTGAGTAGTTGGCCAGGCGGCCAAGCGCCAAGGCAGCGGACTGCTGGATGCTCGGGACGTTGTCAATGAGCAAAGGTCTGAGGAGCTGCATGACCCCTGCAGACTGCAAGGCATCAATGTTCTGCGGACGAGTGGCCAGTTCCGCCACAGTCTGGACGAAGGTCACTCTCGCCTTTTGGTACTCTTCGAATGGCTGTAAAACCGCTCGACTCATTATAGCGGCAGCCATTGCTCGGGGCCTGCCCGGCCGTTAGAGTCAATTATGAGTCTAGCGCTAGTGGGAGTGGGGACTATTGGCTTTCTGCTCAGTGCCTTGCCTGCAGACCTTTCAAGTCTATGTGCCTCTTATCTGTGTGCGGATGTGACAAATGGCTGCATGACTGACCCACAGGACGACTTGGTGCAAGTCAGTGCCTGTCCTGAGCACTCCTACTGTTCCTCTGAAGGCCAATGTGAGTCCTTTCAGACCAAATACGCTCCAACAGTGGCCTATGTGGGAGAGATTTGCACTGCTTCAGTCCCCTGCGAGGACTCCATTTGTGTACACGGACGCTGTGAGGGCAGGGCGGAAGGCGAGCCTTGTGCCCGTCACACTGAATGCGAAGCAGGCTTGTACTGCGGCTTCATATGCAGACGATTGATAGAGCCCGGGGAAGTGGGATGCAGGGATGACTTCGACTGCGATGCAGCGGCAGGCTGCAACTCCGGCATCTGCACTCTGTACTTCTCCCTGCAGCCCGGCACACACCTGGACAACTGCCCCTCCTTCCAAAATCCTTTGTGCAGCTCTGGACTGTGTCGAGACAATGTCTGCCTTGCGGATCTACACACTGTCGCCACTGCTTTCCCTGTGCCTTGCGACAGTAGTCAGGACTGCGAGGCCATGGACTCCCTGGGCAGGTCTTACTACTCCTCCTGCGAGTGCGGCCTCAACTTCGACTCCCAGCGCTACTGCAGTGTCCTGCCCAGTGACGAAGTGGGGTCTGACTACCTGTCTTTCCTGCAGCTCTGGACACACAGCCAGGCTGTAAGTCACTGCAACACCCAGAGAAGATGGTCTCTGCACTGTCTAGTCTCGACCTGGCCGGCCTGCAGAGTGCTGGAGTACCTCTATAAGCAGTATCGACTGAGGGAGTTTCCCAGGCTGGTGGACACTTTGGACTGTGTAGAGGCTTCGATCACGAGGGATTACTGGGAGATTAGGGAGGCCTTTAGGCTGGAAGCGGAAACAGCGGCGGACTGCGATTTCGACCATGAATACGGCACTTTTTTGCTAAAAGACGACCTGACCTCTGCGTGAATTACTGTTTAGTCGCAAACTCGTACAGTTCCTTAACATTTTCTGTCTTTTGTGTATAGATTAGCCTTAAATGTCGTCTTTCATATCGCTGATTATTGCTCTCCGCAGAGAGTCTTTACTCCAAATCACACTTTTTAGCCTGCGAACATCCGTCCTTTCCCAATTTCTCCCAAATATCAGAGAGAATCGAGCAGCCTCCGGGATAAAAACCTCAATTCCGTACTCCAGCTTTTATAATAAGAATGCAAGATGACCGCTCGCTGGAGCGTATAGCGCGCGACCGGCCCGACCATTCAAACACGAACCCTTGGAACTTCGAGAAGGAAATAAAGTGCGCAGACCTGTTCAAGCGCTACCAAGGCTGCAAGGAAGCAGACCTGCACAACCCTGCGGTGGTGGATCAATGCCGCCAACTCAAGCGCTTCACGATCCAGTGCTACACGCTGGAAAAGAAGTACTTCACAGAGTATCTGAAGGGGGAGATGACGGAGGACCAGTTTTACGACCAATATATGTCGAAGGTGGCGATGAGTATGCGGATTTTGCCGAGACAGAGAGTGTGGGAAGAGAAGGAAGTGCCTAGTAATTAGCCATGTTCGTCGCCAATGACGTGGTTGACACCCCTTCCACCCTGCGCTGGCGGCGCTACGAGAAGTGGTTCCTGATAGTGCTGACAGTGTTGGCAGTGTCCCGAATTGTGTTCAATGCTCTTTTCCTCTCCGCCCGTGTCATCTCAACGCAGGCAGTGGCAGGCCTGGGGCCTACTTTCTGGAGCGCTACCAGCAGGGCGGACCTGAGCGATGGACAACTCAAGTCTTTTCGAGAGAATTTCCCTGTGCTGGTGGTTGGCGCGGTGCTATTCGTTTCTGTGCGGGCGCAAATAGCAGGAGGCCAGGCCAAACTGCGCTTCTATGTCCTGTCTGGGTCTGCGGCGTGCCTTTATTTGCATGGACCTGGCGGTGTCTTTCTGTTGTTGTGGGCGGCTGCTAACTACTACGCCAGTGTCCACACTTGCCAAATGCGGCTTTACCCTATATGTGTGTGGGCAGCTAATTTGGCCTTTTTGGTGTTTGCGGAGTACACCAAAGGCCTCTGGTTTCACTGGCTAGGTCTGGAGATGCTGGTAAGTGGGAAGATAGTACTCCTGGAGACCGCTACTGCCGTGGTTCCGCAGCTGCAACCTCTGCTTCCTGAAGGTGCTCAGCTTCCTGCTAGACGCCCGCTGGGCTGCCCTCCAGCGTCCCTGTCCTTCCCCTGCTGTACCCACCACACAGAAACACCAAGAAAAGTGCTCCCTCTGCACTTCGCAAATCGCATGTCTCAAACTTCGCACGGAAACCCATGTCAGCGACTACTCACTCCTAGCCTTTTTAGCCTACTTCTTGTACTTCCCTCTGTACCTAGCCGGCCCTACACTGTCCTACAACGCCTGGAGGTCTCAAGTCAGCAATCCTCAGCAGACTGTATCTCTGCGAGAAATGCTCATTTATGCATTCCGCTTAATCGCTGCAATGGCCCTACTGGAGCTTTCCATCCATTACCTCTATTTCCCTGCTATCGCTGGCGACCCTCGCAATCGGATGATCTGGCAAACTTTCAACGCCTACGAACTCGCCATTGCTTCGTACCTGGTCCTGAAGTGGATCTGGCTGAAGTTTTTGGTAATTTGGCGGTTCTTTCGGCTGTGGGCACTCTGCGACGGCATCGACTCTCCCGAAAACATGGGTCGGTGCATGTCAAATAACTACAGTTTGGAGGGATTTTGGCGTATGTGGCACCGCGCCTTTAACCAGTGGCTAGTGCGGTACCTCTTCATCCCTCTCGGAGGCGCTCAATACAAGGTCTACAACATATGGGTCGTTTTCGGCTTCGTGGCCATATGGCACGACTTGAAACTGCACCTACTGGTCTGGGGCTGGGGCATGTGTCTGTTCATAGTGCCGGAACTGCTAGCGAAGGCTGCTATGCGCTCGAGTCGCTTTGCGGCCTTCCGCAAGACTTGTCTGTACAACTGGCTGTGCGCAGTGACAGGAGGACTCTATATCATCATAATGATGCTTGCCAATTTGGTGGGGTTTTCCTTCGGACTGCCGGGACTGTACACGATCTGGGAGGAAGTAGTGCATGGAGAAGGAGTGAGTTTGCTGCTGCAGACGTGGCTGCTGGGGACCTTCGTCACTTTGCTCATGTTTGCGATTCGGAGAGACGAGGGAGAGGCGGAGCCCAAGTACTAAGCAGTTAAGGTAGACTCAGAAACAGGGTTTCAATGCTTTCCTTGCCTGTATCAGGTACTAATTTGAGCCTCAAAGCACTGTAGAATACTCTCAAACCCTGCGACATAGTCCTCTAGCCATACCCGCCATTCCTTATAATGGCCAGTCTGTCCTCTCTGCCCGCAAAGGCTTTGGAGGCAGTGTTTCTGTATCTGGACCCGAAAACTGCCTTTACTGCCTTCATCTACGTGTCCAAACGCTGCTTTGGCCTCCTCCTCAGTAGTGACCTCAGATCCCAGTACATGAACCTACAATTCGGCCTAACACAGGACTACCAACCCGGCTTAGCCGCCTTTAAACGCCTGTTTCGCAGGGAAACCTGCCCCAGGTGGATCCCACTCACAGCTCTCCTGACCACCGGAGGAGTCGACAAAAACACCCACTACTGGGCCCAAAACATGTTCTCCCCAGGCCACCACTGCGCCTACTGCTCAAACGAGCACAAAAACAACATCGTAGTGGCTGCAGTCCTATCAGAACTAGTGCACGGCCCCCCCACTCCCGACCTCATTCAGGCCCAACTACTCGTTTCCGGGCTCATTCGAGGCAGTTGGCGGCTACGGGGAGTGCCTGCCATTTTGCCCAAGGACTCTGCAGAGGACTTGACAGAGGAGGAGTTAGTCCTCACAAAGGAACTAATTCGACTGGATCCGACCGCATTAGTCCCTTGGAAGCCTGATGAAAACGCTGCTGGGCTGAACATGTGGCTCACAGCCCAGCTGCCTGCAGTCGAAAGCGCGGTTTCTCTGCTGTATGAAGCGCTGGCGAACAGAGATACTGGGATTTCCTACCGAGACAGCTACTATATGCACCTGGAATGGGACTTGCAGGCCGCTTCCATGGCCAAAGTGCTGTTTTTCACTCGAACTGTGCTGGTTTCGAGGTTCGGAAAGTGGTCTTGTCCGGTGGAAACTTTCCTGATCTGCATTTCTGAGGACTTTTTAGAAGCAGAATCGCCGGAATTGGTCAAATTTAACGATATTTTGCAAGTTACCGACCTAAAAAGCCCCAATTTCCCCGAAATAATCCACTACTCAGAGACAAATTTCCACATTTACTGCGAATTTCAGCGCAGTTCAGCGCAATTTCACCCAGTTATATGGGGGAAATTCAAGTCCAAACAGGATGTAGAGCTGCAGGTGGAGCTAAAGCAGGGCTTTGCAGGGAAATATGTCTATGTCAAGCTCATTAACCCTGAAAACCGCATGAGGGAGATGGGGGATAGGAGCGAATTTACCAATATTGACTGCAGATTCGTGGGAGTGAGAGGGAGTGTGGAGAGATTTGGACCGGAATAGCGCTATTTCCCTATGCTTTAACTTTGGTTTCCCTGGCTCCAAGCAGAGTTGTTCCTGAATAGTCAACAGTCCTATAGCATTTAAACCATGGCCAGCAAGTCTTCGCGCAAGTCAGGGTCAGAGGAGGCAGAGCAGGGAGTTGTGGAGGAGCGGGTGGTGAAGGTGAACGGTGAAGTATCCCTGCGCCGCTACAGCAAGGGGAAGTTCCTAGGAAAGGGAGGCTTTGCTCGGTGCTATGAGTTCGTGTCAATCACTAGTCGGAAAGTGACTGCGGCCAAGATAGTGGCTAAGGCTTCGCTTACGAAGACGAGAGCCAAGCAGAAGCTTATGTCCGAGATCAAAATCCACAGGTCGCTGCACCATCCTAACGTAGTCAGTTTCGAGCATTTCTTCGAAGATAGCGACAACGTCTACATCCTTCTCGAGCTCTGTCCCAACCAAACCATGAGCGAGCTAATCCGCCGTCGCAAGCGGCTGACCGAGCTAGAAGCCCAATGCTACCTACTGCAACTCCTCTCCGCCGTCAAGTACCTGCATCAGCACAAAGTCATTCACAGGGATTTGAAGCTGGGGAACTTGTTCTTGGGGGAGAAAATGGAGGTGAAGATTGGGGATTTCGGACTGTCGACGAAGCTGGAGTTTGATGGGGAGAGGAAAAGGACGATATGCGGCACGCCCAATTACATAGCGCCTGAGGTGCTGGATGGGAAGGTCGGACACTCCTATGAGGTGGATGTATGGGCAATTGGCGTGATTCTATATACACTAGTAGTGGGCAAGCCTCCCTTCGAAACCTCAGATGTGAAGACGACCTACCGCCGAATCCGCATGAACGCCTACAACTTCCCAGAAACCGTGTCCATCTCAGAGCCCGCCAAATCGCTCATATCTCGCATCCTCGTGAGTGACCCAGCCCGCAGACCTAGTCTGGACGACATTCTCGCTCATCCCTTCTTCCACCAAGGCAACGCTATTCCCAAGCTACTCCCCTCCTCTACCCTCGCCTGTCCTCCGAGTTCTTCCTATATGAAACAGTTCGCTACTATTGGGACTCAGCCCAGTAGTCCTAGACGCATGCTGGATACCGCTCCGTCCTCAGCCCTGGCAACTGCTAGAGCCACGACTGCCAACCCAGGCCATTTCGAACTCATTAATACAGAGCGTCCCCGAGCCATTGTTCCCAGAGAAATCCAGTCTAAGCCAGAAGACCCAGTGCAGCCAGGCAAAAACACCGCTGAAATTTGGGTGAAGAAGTGGGTGGACTACTCCAGTAAGTATGGACTCGGCTACTTGCTTTCCAACGGAGCTACAGGCGTCTACTTCAACGACTCTTCTAAGCTAGTACTGAATGCCAATGGAAATATGTTCCACTACTTCGAGCGCAGAGGCACTGACAGACAGGAGAGGGTGTTTGTCCACTTCCTCACTGACTACCCGAAGGAACTGCAGAAGAAGGTCACACTTCTACAGCACTTCCGCAGCTACCTTGAGACGGACTCCCGGCAAATAACTGCCGTGGAGGATCAACAGGCCAGTCCGGATGCACCCGTCTATATCAAGAAGTGGATGAGAACGAGACACGCCATTCTTTTCAGACTCACCAACAAGATTGTGCAAGTGAACTTCCAGGACCATACAGAGATAATCCTATCAAGTGAGACAAAGACTGTGACTTACGTCAACAAGGTAGGGGAGAGAAGCACTTACCCACTGCAAACTGCACTGGAAAGCACCAACGCAGAAATGAGCAAAAGACTCAAGTATACCAAGGACATTTTGAGTCAAATGGTGAGTGGAGGCGGCACAGGCGCCACTTCAGGCCGTGGCAGCAGTCCTACAAGTGACCGGCCCAAGTAATATGTCTGGAATTAGACCTAGAGAAGCTTGCGGTAGCGATTTTCTATCAGAGTGGCCATTTCTTGGCAGGCTGGGCAGTTGGGTCCGTTGGTGGGCCCGCAGTAGCCATCGCAGCCTGGAACTCCCTGCATCACTCCCGCCGCACAGTACCAATCTCTGCCATTCCCTCCTCTCCTGCAAATCCTGCCCTGTCCATTCATCAAAAACCCCTTCGGCAACTGCCTGGACTCCCTATCCAACTTCTGGCAGTCCTTACAATTGGTCCCTGTCAGTGGGCCACACACGTCACTTTCCCCCTTCATCCTTTGCCCGCAGTAGTACAACCCCGTGGTTCCAATGCGAGCATTAGAACCCATCTTCAAACAATCCCGACCTTTTTTGTGGCTTTCGTGCTCTTCGGAGGGGAGGCTTTGGCTGAGGTGGGCGAGTCTGTCCAAGACTTCTTCCTTTTCCTTGGTTAAGAGCGCTAGGGAGGACTCGAAGGCGCTATGCTTGTGCTTGGCTTCTTGCAGTTCTGTCTGCAAAGTGGCGATTTGGATGTTCAGGTCTGATTTCGCTGTGGCATCAGCGTTCATTTGCCCTTTGAGAGTAGCCACTTCGCCTGCGAAATCCGACTTTTCCCTGGTAAGTATATCCAATTCCGCTTGCAAATCCGCCAATTGTCCCCTAAGTGTCTGCATCGAAGCCTCCAACGAGTCTCTTTGCTGGGTCACTCCTGCCAACTGCTCCTTTAAAGCCTGGTTCTCCCTTTCTGCGGCTCCCAGCTGACTTTCCGCAGAGTTAGCCTCATTGGCCTTAGCCATGGACCTCTCCAAGCCAGCCTTCAACTCCTCAATTTCAGACCTTTTGACCTGTACGTCCCTGCTTAGCTGGTCAATTCTGGTCCTGTCCTCTGTAGACTGGCTGCAGCCCATATTATTAGCCGTAGGATGTGACTCATTAGAATACTATGGGAAAGGCACTGGGCAGCTTGCATGCTTCTACTTGGTATTTGCGTGGGAAGTGGTAACCTTGAGCATTGCAGAGTTATACAATTTGTCTACACAGCGCTTTTGAGACTCATAAAGCTGAAAAGATGCACTTTCTCTCTTCTGTGGCAGAATAGTGGTAAATAGCTCTCTGTTCTATGCATCCAATCTTCCCTTACCCATTTTCAGTCCTCATCTACCCTCTATATCCACAGTAATGCCTAGCTACAGTTCTGTCTATCAACTGTCATAGTTAGATAGCAAAGTCCTTCCCTCTCCGAATTCCCTGCATTCCTGCTATTGGATTATAGAGTTTTGGCCTGGTCAGTTACCAGGTGGCCTAACGACTCCATTGAAAAATGAAAGCAAAGGGTCAAAGTCAACTCAAACGCTGCACTGAAGACACTACCCGGCTCCTCACCTCTTCCCGCTACTCCGCTTTTAAGGACAAGTTTCCCACTCCAGCGCTGCCCAAAACCTCCAAACATATCCTCGGGCTTCATTTCGAATTTCCTGAAAGTGACCGTCTTTTCCGCGGGCAAATGAGCCACCGGAGAGTGAGTTCCACAGATGTAGGACGAGGCGAGCAGCTCTCACACCTGGTGAGAATATGGAGAAGGATACGTGAGGTCTGGCCTGGAGCTGCAGAGACCAATGAGCCGGACAGCGAAGCCGCTGTGTTGGAACTGCTAGAGACTGCGGTCAGCTCAGTAGCTGCCCAGAGCAAGGAAAGAGAGTTAGCTGTGGAGAAGGCGAAGACTAGGGAAAGCGACTTGGCACAGGAAATGAATAGGATTGAAACTGAAAAGCAGCGTTTGGCAGGACAGGAAGAGGAGCTGAAGCAGGCGAAGCAGGACTTTGACCAGTCGCGAGAGCAGTGGGAGCGCTTGCAGCAGGAGCAAGCCCGGGCTTTCCAGGCCAGAGAAGCCGCAGTTTCTCTCAAAGAACGCGAGGTGCACAGCACTGGCCTCGCCCTTGAGAAAGAACGCTTCGCCTGTGCGAAGATGCGGAAAAGACTGAGAGAGGCGGATGCACAGATGAAGAAGCTGCAGGCGAGTTTGGGGCTGACTGCACGTACAAATGAGGTTCAGAGTCGACTGAAGAATATAGTGAAGCAGGAGAGTCTGCTCAATGCGGTGGCTGAGGACTTGCAGTACCAGAGGAGCAACTTGCTGGCGAAGCTGGAAAGCACGCTCACGGAAATTGCCCCAGGGAGGGATGCTGAGGAGGAAGAAAAGCAGGAAGTGCTGCGAGGTCCGTTCAAAGACTGTTCCAACCTAATGCTGACTCGCGAGTTGAGGAGCAGGTCGAAGACCAGCACACAGGACACTACCCGCCTCTACCGCACTTTGTCCCGCGACCGTCCGGTCGACATTACGGAAATATACAGTGAAATTGAGGAGTTGGGACCGTTGGATTTAACGCCCAAAGACGTCCTCACGCCTAAAAGCCTGCGCAGCAGTCGTGAACCCTTCGAACCTTAGTCTATAGTTAATGTCGTGCTGTGGATCCTCTAAGCGTTCCCGACCACAATCAGAGACCCTGCCTCCTGTCACTACAGCTCCCGCTGTCCCCAAGACACTGGAAGACGTGATGGCGCAGGTAGAAGGCGAACTCGTTCCTTTAGATGAACTGGAGCGGATGAACACTGAGTTCATTAAACGGAAGGAATGGATGACAGCACGGCCTGACGACTTGCGCCGGCTGAAAGAAGACTTCGAAGGCTTTTCCCAAATGCTCCTCAGCCAAAACCGCAGAATCGGCCTGGGGTTTTGGGCAGTTAGTCTGCTAAACGATAAGGTGGACTAATGGTCTTACGCTAAGAAGCATCTTTCAGCTCTTCGTCTTGAGGCTCGGAGACGGGCTTGGGGGAAGTCTGGCCGTTGGCAGCTGACTCTGGGACTTCTTCTTCTGCCTTGGGAGGGCCTTCCACGGGAGCTTCTGGCTTAGGGACGTAGTCTCGGACCACACTATCGTACTCCCTTTGTCTCGCTGAATTGAGTTGACTCTTCCTTCTCGCCAGAAACTGAATAAATTCCTGCTCAGTGCGCACTCCCGCGGCTTTTGCCTGCTTCAGCTCTTCCAGCTTCATGCGTAGGATGTACTCTTGGGCCAGGGCTTGGCAGAGGGCGAGGTGTTTTTCAGGCGGCAGGAAGCGGGCGAAGGGCTTCATAGCAGCGAAGATCGGACGCTCGATCGGCCCTTTGAACTTTTTCTCGTTCTCCAGTTCGATTGGCCACCGGTCAATCACGAAATTCTTGCGCTCTTCCCGCTCATCTAGCACTTTGTTATACACGTCCAACTGCCGGAACTTGATCTGCCGGTCTTCCGCTGTGTCGTCCTCGTAAAACTCCAAGTCCGCCAAGTACATCTCCGCGTCATTCTCAAACTCCACCTCAAAGTCTCTCCGCTTCGGCATGAACCCTGCGAATTCACTCAATGGGTGCTTTTCAGGCTCAGGCTGGATGGGGATTTCTTCCTCTACCTCTGTAGTGTCCATTTGCTCGACGAAACGGTCCAAGTGAATAGCCACGCAGCCGTCTTTGTCTCTCTCGGAAAGGACTGTGGAAGTGTCGGGCAGCGGAGCAGTTCCACTCTGCAAGTAGAACCGGCGATAGTGAGCTTCGCACTGTGCCATAGACTTGGACGAGCTGAGATACTCTGCAATGGAGCCCCAGTTGCCGTACCCGAACTTCTGCAGTCCCTCCAATAGCATCACTTCTTCTTTTGTTGTCCAGTTGGGGTCAAATAGAGGAAACTTGAGCGGCACAATGATCTGATAGGCATGCGCCATGAGGTGATCCGCCTTCTCCCGGCCCTCCGCGTAGCACTTGACACACATGAAGAAGTTGGCGCACACTGCGCACTTGAGATAGTTGACGAGAGTGACTTCCCGCAGACAGAACTCGCAGCTGATCTGCTTGAGACCGCCTTTGGACTTCAGCTTCTTGAGCAGGGCTTTGTACTCTCCCGCCTCTCTTATCATTATTTGGATGGACCCAGACCCGCTGCACTACTATTCCTTGCTGAATCTGCCGCCCGGGGCGACGCAGGGGGAAATCAAGGAAAACTACCAGCGGCTGAGCCTTATTCTGCACCCGGATAAGCAGCCTGAGCACTTCCGAGTGCAGGCGACAGAGCAGTTTACCCGGCTAGAAGAAGCGAAGGAAGTACTGCTGGACCCTGCCAAGCGCTTCGCTTACGACCACTACGGAGAGGCGGGACTTGCAATTCTGCACCAGAACCAGTCCAAGTTCGCACACGAGTCCTGGCAATTGGCTTCACCCATCGATCGTCGACTGTTCAATGAGAAAATCCGCAGACTCATCAAGCAGTCCAATGAGCAACTGCTGCGCAGTGAGTTGAACCCTCGCACTGAACTCAGCATCACTCTGTCCCTAGCGGAGTACTGGGATTCCAATGGGGAAGACCCGATGGATCTGAGGCCTGTGTCAGTGCAGCTGCAGGAAATGGTGAGAGTGCAGTTGGCTCCTAGCGTGGCGGGGGATGTGGGGTGTATGGTGTATACGAAGGGCAGTTTGGGTGTTACAGTGCTCACCCCAAGGATGTACTGGAGTCTGGGCGCGGGCATGAATGTGCAAGTCGCAGCACAGATAGGCGAAAAGAACAGTTCCTGCACTTTAGCGCTGTACAAGTCTTTTCACGACTTGACTCTCAGCGCCCAAGTGGGGTTCTCGCCCAAAAACACACTCACAGTCCTGTCTGCTACCTGTGCTCTCAGTCCCTCCACAACCGCTAAAGCAGATCTCCACCTAGGCCCCCAGCCTCAGTTGAGTCTTTCTGCCAAGTGGAAAGTGGGTCTCCACAGCAGTTTTTCCCCTTCACTGCGATTCCACGGCCACGGAGCAGACCTCGGCCTGCAGTATCACTGGAGAGTGATGAAGAGAGTCGCTGGCTTCGTGTCTACTACAGTTGCAGGCGAAGAGACGAAGGACAGCCTTGGCCTGCACTTATCTGTGGCTGCGGGACTACGCTTGAAACTCACCAAATTCACCAAAGCGACGTATTCTTTGGAACTGGAAGAAGGAGAAGTGAGAGCAATTTTCGGAGTGACGAGGGGCGGTTTCAACATTCGAGTGCCGATGATCCTTTCCCGAGTGCTGAATGCCAACAATATCCTAGTGGCTGGAGCGGCTCTGGGCCTTTGCGCCTTCGCAACCCGCGCTCTGCACAGCTACTTCTATGACGACCCTCTCAAGGAAGGCAAACGCGCCAAAAAGGAAGAACAGCGACAGGTGGAAATCGGCGAAGGGCGCCGTGCGGCCGAAGAGTACGCAATGATGATCCGCAGCAAAGCCCTCCAAAGCGCTTTATCCGAGCAAGAGCGGCGAGGCCTAGTCATCCTCGAAGCCTACTACGGCCATTTGTCCCTGCTCGAGCGAGTTGCTGCAGGCGCCACTGTCACTTCGACGGAAATCTACGATGTGACGCAGCAGCTGCAGGTGCTGGTGGAGCACCACAGACTGCTGATGCCTGCGGCTTCCAAGGGCGCGCAGTACGGCTTCTTCAACCCTTGCTTGGACGGGGAGACTCCGCTGGGACTGCTGGTCAAGTTCCAGTATGGAGGAGAGACGGGGAGAAAGTTAGTTAAGGACATAGAGGCGCTTAGCCTTCCTTAGGACGCTGAGATACAGTGCAGGAGTATATGAATAAGCAATGAGTTGCTTTCCCACACTTGCAAATCGAAGGACTAGCTATGACCTGGACTGACAGGCTGAATACAACAGCTGTTGAAGAATACACTTAAGGGCTAGACTGAGACTGGTCAAACAAAGCGATTTTGATACGGGTCCGCATCTTCATGAGAGTGCGCTTGTCTCTGCGCTGGCCACCTCTATCAGCCTGCATTATCGCCGCTACAAGTCTGCATAGAGGTTACTTGGACAGGAGTTGGCGGTGGTGGATTGTGGCAGTTAGGCCTTCCGGACTAGTGCCCAGCTCCTTGCGCACGAATTCAGTCACAAATCGCTTGAAGTCAGGCTCCGACCTGCCCCTTTTCCCTGGTCTGTCCCGATACAGCAGCACAGCGGGTTCCTCTGGGGTATCCACTTGCTCACTTCCCCGGTCTGCATAGTCCCCTCTATCTCCCTCTGGCTCCGACTCACTACTTTCCGCCAGCCTCACAGGAGCATCAGTGCTTTCCGCCTCACTCTCCTCCGACCACAAAGAGTCCTCCGACTCCTCCATGGAGAACTGCTCCGGGTGCTCACTACGGTACTCCTCCAGTGACTTGCACTCTGCACACAGCCAAGGACTTCGAGGCGGCACCGCTAGTCCGATGCAGCGGAGGTGGTAGGCATTCGAGCACTCCCCGTCCTCTCCGTCGCAGAGAATGAGTCCGGACAGGGAGTCCTCCCCACAGATTTGGCAGCCGTTGAACCAGTCTTCCTCACTGTCTTCGGACCCATTTTGGTCCTCTTCCGCCCCACAGGGCGTCTCCACTTCGACCTCCTTCACTACTCTTTTCCCCCGCACCTGCTCAATGCGATGGAACGGAAGTCTGCAAATGGGACACAAGTTGGCAGTTTTGGACCAGCGCAGGATGCAGCGGTAGTGGAAAAGGTGTGTACAGGTGCGCAGCTGTCCCCGCTGTATGACACGTTCGAAGCAGATGCCTGTGTGGAGCTTACCGCACACAGCCTCCTTGGTGTCCAGGCTCTAATGCACTTGACATAGTCTTGAGTCAGCTGCAAAGGACTGTTTAAAGTAGGTCGTTAGACACACAGGAAAAAACCAATATATCGACAATATGGAGAAAACACCCGAAACTTCCCTCGAATAGGCGAAGTTTGAGCAAAGAAAGAGACTTTCATTGATATACCTCCAGCAATTGTGCAGGGGATATATATATCACTAACTTCGCACCAATAGCTCCACACCTCTCCCTTCCAACTGATAGGCATTTAGGAGTAGCTTAGAATTACCAAGGACCTAGCGGCTCTCCAGGAGTGGCAGACCTATTGAGTGCGGGCAGGAGAGTTTTCAGTCTGCGCCCTGCTCTCTGGTCAGTCCTAGTCAGGACGCCAAACGCGTGCAAACTGCGCTGGCGCAAAGGCCGCCGCTTCTTCAGACTCTCAGTGTCTACTTGCCTCTTTATTGCCGTTTGCAGCTGTTTCCCCCTCTCCGCCAATGCTGCACATTGTCTGAGTCTGCGTTCACTGCTCCCCGACACTATGGCTCTCTGCTGGAACAGCAGAGTGAGTCCAGTCCTGTCCTCCTGTCTGCCAATGCTCAGGAAGGAGTGCGGACTTTGTGTCCTGTCTGTCACACTGTGGGTCTTCTTACTGCTGCTTTCCTGGTAGTGCCAGCGAATTAAGCCTCGGAGTGGGTCTTTGCGGTGCTGGGAGAGCTTGCGGTACAGAGGCTTGGGGAAGAGGAAGTTGAGAGTGCAGGGGGGATAGGCGGGGGCGCGAGATAGGGTCAGGCTGGACTGGTTCATTAGATATGGCTGGGCAATGCTGAGTCTGAAATTGGCGCCATGACTAGAGATGGTTAGGTTTGTTTTGGAGCTTCTAAGGCAATTTGAAGCCTTATTGAGCCTTTAAGACCCGATTTTGCCTCTTAAAGCTACTCTCCAGGTGCCAATTTCATAACTTCCACACTGCAATAATGGGGTGCGTGAGTTCAAACCAAGCCCAACTAGTTTCTTTACAGCACCAACTCCACCGTCAAAGGGAACAACTAGCAGCCCTGCAGGCCACCAACGTCCACCTCAAGCAAGTCATCGAAGGCATCCAGGCTTCCAGAAACGAGAAAGCCACAGGGCCTACCAATTGGGCAGACAAGGTGAAAGCACTGGAAGGGAAGATATCCGCCTTGGAACTGCTAGTGCAGGCCAGGGAGGACAGCAGTGGGGGTACATTCAGCAGAGGGTCTCGGGCTGACAGTCCTCCGGATATCCTATTGGAGTCGAAGGGGCTGGAGTCGGTGCCTCAGTCGGAAGCTCGCAGTTCTCATACGATTATGGACGACCCGGTGATACGGGAGATGTATGAACGGAAGCGGCAGATGTTCCTGCTGAAGAAGACGAAGGAAGTGGCGGGCGAGCAAGACTCGCAGCCGCAGATTTCGCCCACTATGACTTCCACCCATGTCAGTATTAAGCCGACGTAGTTTACACCTGTATAGTATGTACTTCCCAGTGTATCCAAATAGGGATATTTGGCAGTACTAGCAGTGATATACAACAGTAGCAGCCTGACTAGCCGTAGAGCCACACAGACATATAAATGTTCCAAAAGAGGACAAAGAAGTCAACTATTACCATAGAGCCGGAAGCCGGGGAAGAGCCTCTGCCCATCCTCCCTGCAAAGCGTCCCAGGGCTGCAGCCGCCTCCCCACCAGTCCCTCCCGACCCTCCCCCAGACATCACTTTATCCTCCTACGGAGACGGCAATGCGACCTACGCCTCTGAGTCGTTGACTGCGGAGGACAGCAGAACAAAGGCGCTAAAGACTCTCACACAGGGCAGGAAGGCTGAGGACTCTAGTAGAGTGTATCAGGGAGAAGCCAACTACCCAGTCTATGCGGAAAAAAGCGAAAGAGACATTTACTCCTCCAAGTTCACAGGGTCGTTAGGACCCATCAAAGCGCCGCAGTACTACAGAGCCAGCTGTCGCTTCGACTATGCTATGGGCATTTGCAAGGACTGGAAGGAAGCTGGGTACTGCGGATTTGGCGACGGCTGCATCTTCGTGCACGACCGCTCCGACTACAAGTCCGGCTACCAGATGGAAAAGGACTGGGAACGGCAACAGGAAGACCTGCGGAAGCAAGCCTACGGTGAAACCCTCGTCCCCGCCCCCGACTACGAAATAAAGGAAGAAGAAACTGCTATTTCCGTCTGCTTGCTATGTGGGAAGGAGTGGAAAGAGCCGGTTATCACGGAGTGCGGACACGTCTTTTGCCTGGCCTGTGCACTGCAGCACTACACGAAGAGCAAGAAATGCTTTGAGTGCAAGACGGACACGAAGGGCATTTTCAACAACGTTGAAGTGTAGACTTAGCTAGGAACAGTGGAACTATGGAGGAATGCGTATCAGTAGAAGGGGGAAGCGCAGTGGTTCCGTCCTAAGGTAGACTTGGTAGACAAAATAGTAATATATCCTGGACTAGGATAGAAGAGCAGCTGAGTCTGCTTTCTATACTGGAAGTACTCACACAGAGCTTTCTATACTGGAAGTACTCACACAGAAGCGACCCCTCTGAAGAGCTAAAAAAGGCCGTTCCCTCCCAGAACTCCAGCACTAAATACGAGGAATTTAGAACAAACGCTGCAGTGCCCAGTGACTAAACTGCCTTTCAGCCTGCTAAGGGAACTCAGCACCTACCTGAGCTTCGACGACTACGCCCATTTCACCACCTACTTACCTCCCTTTCATATCCGAACCTATCGCCTTCTATGGAGAGTGCAGGAGTCTGATGTGAAGTGCGCCATTGAACTGCAGGCCCTAGCCAGAGGCACTCTATGTGTGCAGGAGTACTGGATCGACCAGGAGATGTTCCACATAGACGCTGAGAAGCGAAGGTTTTATGCACTGTACAAAGGGAAGATTATAGAGGGCGTATTTGGGACTGAAGTGGAAATAATGGAGAGCGGAGGGCTATTCCTAATATAGCAACTGTGGCTGTATGGAAAGATCTTATAGTCTGTGGCTCTTGGATAGCAGTAAGCAGTCCGTCTGACCACTTAGTCAGGAGATTCGAGGGGAACTACCAATTCACCACAGTGCAGTTCCTCGGAATGGGGGATTCGTCCTTTCCCTGGCACCACAAGCGAAATCATCATATACTCCAATACACTGCTAGTCCTGCAAAGACTGCAATCCGACTTCAACCAAGTCATCGTCCCAAAGCCAGACAAATGCGTACTCGTCGGCATAACAGAGCCTGCGACTCTAAACGCATACGTATTCAAAGGCAAATGCTGCAATTTACTGTTCCACATCGATTGAGAAACGGATTTATTCGACTCTGAAAGCAGAATCAAGCAGGTGGAAATGCTGCGAATTACCCACAAAAGACGCAATCTCGATTTCATAATTGTCCTTTTGCATAACAAAATTTTACTAATTAACTGGAAACAAGTGGGGAAAAACTACACCGAAGTCACTATTGAAGACAAAGTTGTGGTTGGTACTACGAAAAACACAAGAATGCATGTATTCGCACTAGATCCGAGGACCAAGGAACTGACAAGGTCTGCGGTTTACTGGCTAAATAAGCGGCAAAGGACCTTTATTGCTGGGAAACTGTGGAAAACGCAGGCTGATAGTGACTGAAAACTGGATCAAGTGGTGTCGCAAGTGGCAAAACAGCCTGCAAGTGGCCTGGAAAGTCAATATTTCCCTGCTTGTTATTACGTTTGTGCAGACTTTTGGGGACTTTGTGATGGTCAAAGCGCTAAATATAGAGAATTACAGTGGTCAGATTTGCTGTAAGTAATGATGGTCCTGAGAATTTCGGCACCCACAGATCACTTTAATGATATATAACCTAAAACTGCCAATATTTAGCTTTCTTTTTGACTCTGTAAGGACTAGCGTCTCTCCATGTGCGAAATCAGTGTGCTTCAATGGATAGGCATTGGACTAAGACCACAATTAGAGCTGATTTCTGGAGTTTCATATAGATTTCTGATGCTAGTCTGCTAATAGCAGTCCTTATTGCCTTATGCCAATTTGCAGCAATAAAAGTCGAAGCTTCTCAGATATATAACAGAATTCTATAAATCCTTTCTGGTCCTCCTCAGATAGTCTAGCAAAATCAGCCAATTTCGCCCACATTTATGCATATAGCACGATACAAAAAGCCCAAAAGGCTATCTGCAGGGTCCCCTAGTATATCTATTAGGTCCCTTTACCCGCCCTAGGCCTATGAATGCTTAGACAAGCAGTGGTGCGTAAGTGCTGCACTGGAGCCGTACGACTTCTCACACATTTCGCACTGGAAGTAGCGGGGAATCTGCGCGGCCAGCCGTCTGTTCCTGCGCTGTCTGCGTTTGAGCAGGCCGGCTTCCAGCTTGGCTTCCACCTGCTTGCACTCGGAGGCCAGTTGGGAGATAGTCATGCTGAGTGCGAGGTTTTGCACACTGAGTCGCTCGCATTCACATTTGAGCCAGTCAGGAGGCAGGGGAAAAAGCCCAGAGCTGAGCAGGGCTTCGAAGGAAGGCACGGAGGTGTTCGCCATATATGTAAATTTCACTCTGCGCCACGATTTCGCCGAATTTGCATATGTCTGAGGATCAGACTGGCTCAGAAGGAGAGGGGGACTTTGGGAAGCTGGAAGTCTGCTTTGGAAGGGGAGTGAAAGGGGATGGAAAGGGAAGTTTGGGCCTAATCTTAGAAGGAGTTTAAATAAGGAAAAAGAAGGCAGTGCTTTGGAACTGAAGAAACAGCACGAAGGGAGAATTGAAGGAAGTACAGCTTTTAGGATCTCTGGAAAAGGAGAAAAGGCGCATTTGCTGGGTAAATCGAACTCCATCCAATGGCCTAAGGCCTATACAGTACCTAAAACACAGAATTCCCATTTGGTCAAAGCTACATGTCGAACTGTATTATCTCTCCCTAGTGACTTAGGGATTGTGTAATATCCATGCGCAAAGCTCCTCAGTATATGGCGCCTCCTGAGGGTCCTCGCAAGCCGAGGGTTGGTCCGGATTTCCAAGCGGCGATACCTGAACGCACCCTGGAGTCTCGTCCTGTCAAACGGAGAGGGGACGATACAGACCTCGACCCAGCTTCGAAGCGGCCACAGGTCTAACGGTAGTAGTACGCAGTCTGCAGTGTCAGGCCAGACCAGGTCGTTAGAACGCTTGGACTGCAGTATTGAGGGCATTCACTCGCTAACACAAGAAGTATTGCTAGATGGAAGAGGGAATAGGCTGCTTGGAAGTCTAAATAACCCGAAGCTCCAAAGCACCTCCCCACCCCACAGTAAATATCTGCTTACACGCATAGATCCCCCTTCTGCAGGTTTGAATATATAAGGATGGAGGAAGCCTTGGACCTGCCCAACAGTCCTCTGCCCCGCACTGCCTTCCTCTCTCCTCAGCTCATCCTCACAGAGCCACTGCACTTCGCAGACACCCACGACTCTCCGCTCCGCTCTGGAAAGCGGGAAAGGGCGGGAGAGCTGGAAACGCCTTTCAAGCGACGCAAACAGTGCATACTGACGCCCAAAGGCAGAGACTTGGTCTCTAGTCCCTGTCTCGGATACAGTCTCCCTCGCAGAACTCTCCTCAGTGACAGTCCCTTCCTCCCCGCAGTGGAAGACAAGGAAAACCGCATGGAGGTGGAGTACTAAGGACCCTGGTCTATTACAGTCTTTCTAGGGACTTGAGGAGTGCGGCTACGGTAGTGTCCTCTCTGAGTAGGCCTTACTCCTCTACGGAGGTGTTGGACTTGGGGATCACGTACTCGGCTGGCTTGGCTCGGCGGGGGTCGAAGGGGTTCTTCGATTTGCAGGCTGGAAAGACAGGCAGCGGCCTCACTCCTCCTTCCTCCAGTCCACTATACGTTCTGCTTGCTGTTTACATTTTGGGCGAATTGGCAGCGGTAACGCTCTTCCGAATGACCAAGGCAGGCTGCAAGTCCGCAGCAGAGCCACTTCTTCTGGTTATTGGCAGCACAAAAGGCCGAGTCCGGAGTTCCATGGCTTTGGCCACTAGGGGAGAGCCGCGGCTGCTGAGGGGAGGGGAGCGGGACAGTCCGTCGCCTTCGGACGGCTTTTTAGCGTGAGCGGTCATTAGTCGTCTCGGAGTTGCCTTTGGTAATCCAGTTCCGTATGAGGGGCTCCGCAGTAGCTTTGGGGAACAGGCATAGGGACTGAACTTTGCAGTCTGTGCTTTGGCGGAGCCAGAGAACTGAGTGCTCGCAGTGGACCGAGAGTCTTTGGACGTCATATTTGCCTATCTAGCTTAGCTGGTGTGGTACTTGAGGATCTCCTGTACGAAATAATGCCGCAACTGCTCCAGCGTGGCCCCCTCAATATGCTCAAACTCGAAGTCCGCCGGCACCTCCGCATTCCTCTCCCTTTCCACATCCCTAATATCATCAAAAAACGGGTTCGCCAGCGCTTCCTCCAGCGTCACTCTGCGTCTCGGGTCAAACACCAGCATTCTTTCCATCAACTGGATCAGAGCAGGCTGGGAAGCGTGGTAAATCAGCGCCAAACTCTGTTTCTCCCGCTTTGCGAAGGACTTGAGGTAGAGCAAGGCCTTGTCGTCGGTGATGAAGTCGATTTCGGAGTCGCTGGGAGTGCCGATGACCTCGAAAATGACGTTGAGTTGGTCGCTGTTGCTGCTGGGGTAGCCTGCTCGACGCATCTTGGTGCTGGTGTCTGGGGACAGGGGGAAGCAGGAGTTGCCTGGGAAGAGAGGACTTCGGTCCATGAAGGTAGGCGCATTGTCTCTCAACATCCCACATAGCTCCCCCACCACACAGCCCACACTCCACACATCAATTGCCTTCGAGTACTCTCTCTCCAGCAGAATCAGCTCAGGTGCCCGGTACCAACGCGTTACCACGTGTCCCGTCAGTTCCCTCTTCACCTGCAGTTGGTCCTTCGTCTTGGCTAGCTTGGGGTGGTGGCCGGAGGCTGCCTTGTGGGCGTGTTCGCCAGGCCTGGACTCACTGTGCTCCATCATATCTTCGTCTTCCTCAGGAATCACCTCCTGCTTGTGCTCCTCAGGCAGACTCCTGGCCAGGCCGAAGTCACATATCTTGACCTCACAGTCCTCATTGATAAGGATGTTGGCAGGCTTCAAGTCTCTATGCAGGATATTGGCGGAGTGGATATACTTCATACCACACAGTGTGTTGTACGTAATCAACTGCACATGGTCTTCATCCAGGAACACAGGACTCTTTATCAGCTTCTTCAGGTCGCTTTGAGCGTGCTCCATCACGATGTAGACCTCACTGAAGTGCGCCAAGTCCGCAGGCTTCAGGATCTCTCGAAGGCGCACGACGTTGGGGTGCTGCAAATAGCGCAAAATGCTGATTTCTCTGAGAAGCCGCTTGCAGTCGATTGCGTCTTCGAAGACATTTTTCATTTGCTTGATGGCCACTCGCTCTCCGGTAGGGACGTGAATGGCCTCACAGACCATGCCGTAGGACCCAGCTCCTAACTCTCTGGTGATCTGGTAGTCTGTCCCGACGTCCCAATTGATCTTGTTCTTAGGGATATTCAGCTTCTTTGCCCTCATTTATATGGCTGAGACTAGACTGTTAGTCTACTGGGAAAGGCGAAACTTCGAGGTCTTTCAGTAGGCTGTTCTGGGTGTAGTGCTTCAGTTCCGACCACTTCCTCTTGCATTCCTCAGGACAGAGATGGTCACAGCACTCCATGGCCCAGGCTTCGCACAGCTGCTCAGGTGTCCCTGAAAATACGACCTCGCAGAAAAGGGAGAAAACCACGCGCAGATAGGGACTGAGTTGCATGTAGTATGCCAAAAAGCCCTTGCTGAAGCTGTTGAATTCCGACCTCTCCTTCCTCACTTCCCTGCAGTCGGAATTGGGCATGTACTCCGGCGCTACGTACCGACCGATATAGTCCTTGTACTTTGCCACTTCGGACATATAGGTGCACATACAGTTCTTAGCCACTGGGTTTTCCAGCACTGTCAGCAGTCCTTTCGGCTCGGGCCACTTGCCTTGCAGGGCTTTCTTGGTCGAGTGGACGAACTTGCGAGTGAGCTTGATTACGTAGAATTCGTGCTTCATGGGCTTGCCTTTCTGCGTGAAGGACTTGAGAGGGCAGGTTTGCAGGTTTCTGCGAGGCAAATGGCTACAAACTGCCTTACTCCTCCTCACTTTCTTGTTCCCTCTCCCAGTCGAAACCACCTTTAACTCCTTGTTGCTGGTAGCGGCGGACACAGTAAAGACCGGCTTGGCTCTACAGTGCTCCTCAGCTCTACAGTGCTCCTCACTGTAGTATATTTCGGAATCAGAGAAGTTCTCTGCGGCTTGCAAAGAATAAGCAGTGTGCATGCCTGATATCTGCTCATCCTCCCCCATGCTCAAGTCCGGAAGGTCGAAATCGCTGCATTTCGCACGCTTGGTAGGCAGTCCCATGCTATTTCCATCGTCCTCGACCCTGGGTTTCCCCTCAAGCCCGACTTTCCCCGCTATCGAAATTGTAGAGTCCCCCTCAGATACTCCAAGATCGGAATCACTAGGCAGTGACTCAGTGGCCGAGGGATCCACCAGCATGTCGTCTGGGTTGAAATCAACTTCTTGGACGACCATTAGGCTTCGAGCGGTGTCTCTGTTATGCTTAGCCGTCAACATTTTATTATAGAAGCTGGGAAGATGGAGGATATATGGAAATACAGGTGGCATGGTGGCAGGGGAAAATGGGACTTTTTAGGTAGTTGCAGTCTGGCCTGAGGAAATAGAGGCAAAAGTTAGTCAAATACTCGTAAATATTAATCAATTTTAGTGAAATTTTGCGCTTTCTGTGAATTTGTAGTAATTTTCCTTTGATTTCCTCGTATTTTGCAGACAGTTTGTCCCGCTTCAACCGCTACTAGCAGACTTTGCAGCCCAAATTGCCATATTGATCACTTCTATAGTTTTTTAAAATCTTTTCGAAGTTGATATTTTCCCAAACTATGCTTATTTTCTTATATATTACTCAGTTGTGAGGATTTTATACGCTAAACGAAGTTTCAGTGGAAAAATCCGCTTTAAGACAATTTTCCCAATACAATTATCGCTTTTTGTGAGATTTCGACCAGCTATTTGTATATAATCCTTTAAAAATGCATTTTCGTGCGATTTCCAACTTCCCTGTGTCCATTTCCCTTGGAAAGCAGTAAAATGGGTCAACTAGCTAGAAGAAGTCTAAGTTACCAGCGAGTCCGATGGCAATATGTCCCAACAGCACTGCTGCACCCACCACCAAGCGCTGGGCCCCGCCTGCTGCGAACTGCTTCAAGTAGCATCAGAACAGCACGTCTAAAGCGGTCTTCTGAGAAGGTCTCTTCGGCTTGCCGAGAAGAAGTAGTGTGCATATGGCTGATATCTGCCCTTCCTCATACAAGCCCAAGTCCAGAAGGTCGAACTCGCTGCAATTCGCATGCTGTGTAGAACCCTTCAGATACTTCAGGATCGGAACCTATAGAGAGGGACTGGGATCAGTTAGCAGCTTATATGGGTCATAGGCAGGCTTTTAAGACTGCCACTTGCTCTAAGGAGTCAGTCTGCTGTGTTTATTCGTAATGTTTTATTATAGAAGGGGGAAAGATGGAGCTATATGGAAATATAGGAGGTGGGCAGGGAAGCAGGGGACTGAGTGGGGAGTTGCTGAGTAGCGCTGTTTGAGGACAAATTCACTGATTTTAGCCACTTAATTGCAATTTAGAGCCACTTTTCTGAATTTGCTTTAGTTAGTTTCTTCTGATTTCCTCACTTCAGTCTCTACTACTAACTGACTTCGCAGCCAAAAAGAGCATATTTATACTGTCTACACTTCGAGTCTCTATCTGCAAACTCATATTGGTCAATCGTCTGGCACATAACTCAGTTATTAGGGTTGCGAACATTAACGCAATTCCAGCGACAAACTTACACTTTAAAGCCCGTTTTCATACTGCTTTATGTGAGATTTCGACTGCCTTTATACCTAATCCTGCCCAAAGGCAGTTTTCCTACAACTTCCCTGTGCACATTTCCCTTTGAAGGCAGGAAATGGGTTAACTAGCTAGAAGAAGTATAAGTTACCAGCGAGCACGATGGCAATATGTCCCAGCAGCACTGCTGCGCCCACCACCAAGCGCTTGGCCCCGCCTGCTGCGAACTGCTTCAAGTAGTATCGGAACAGCACGAAGCTCGCCCAGGCCCCACACAGGGCTAGCACCACGATTCGGCCCAAGTGAATAGGGAAAAGGCAGATAATTGCGCCTGGCAAGTAGATTGTGAGGGAGTAGCCGTAGAGACACAGCAGGTCTGCGAGACTTGGCTTTGAATCTTCGCTGCGCAGCAGTAGCCGCGCAAGGAGGGGGATGCCCAGCAGCAGGCCGAAGAAAAGCAGCAGTGCCACTGACACTTTCTGCACGTTTTCCACCCACTCGATACCCTCCACGCTCTCTTCATATACCGCCAATGACCCTCCGGCTGTGAACAAAAAGACCAAGGTGAAGCAAATCCAGAGAGGGGCGTACAGGTCTGCTCCGCTGCCGTCGTAGAAATCTTCAGACAGGAAGGGATAAACGGCTTTGACGAGTCTCTTCCGCACAGTAGCGGTGGAAACGTCGAAATACGAGTGGTAGTAAGCGACATGCCACGCTCGCGGAGGCGGCGGCCCCTCCAACTTCTCCTCCACGAACTCCTCCGCCTGCACAGGGGGCTGCGGCTCATGTGAGTCCGGCTCTAGGTTGATCATTGAATGGAAGAAGATGGAAGGAAAGGGACAAGTGGCTTCGCGAGTGATGTGGAGAGATATAAATATGGGCTGCGGGCAATCTAAAGCTGTGAAAATCACAAGATCCAGAGTGAGTATTCAACAGCGCTTTTCCTCGTCCTCCTTAGAGCTCCTGCTCCCTACTTCCTTCGTAGGGGACATTTCCAAGTGGTACTCCTTTGGGCCGACTTTGGGGTACGGACATTACGGCACAGTGCGCATGGCTCGCAGTATTTACCACCCTGAGGAGCAGTTTGCGGTGAAGACTGTCAGCTTTAAGCGCTTGGGGACTACTTTGGAAAGCATCAGACGGGAAATTGCGATACTGTTTAGTCTCGACCACCCAAATATTGTGAGGCTTTTTGAAGTCTACGAAGAACCGAAGTACTTCCACCTAGTCACCGAGTACTGCTCAGGCGGCGAGCTATTTGACAAATTGGTGTCAAGTGGCCACTACCACGAAGCAGAAGCAGCCTCACTCCTACGCAAGGTCCTAGGAGCGGTGGCTTACTTGCATAGTCGCGGAGTTTGCCATCGAGACTTGAAGCCTGAAAATTTCATGTTTGAAAGCGGAGAATTAAAGCTAATCGACTTCGGACTGGCGGCCAAGATAGAGGAACGCAGCATAGAGGAACTCCACTCCCAGGTCGGGACAGCCTTCTACGTAGCTCCCGAGGTACTAAAAGGTGCCTACACCTTCAAATGTGACCTGTGGAGTGTGGGGATCATGCTGTATTTGATGATTACTGGGGTTGCGCCTTTTCCGGGGAAGGAGAGTGAAGAGCTGCTGAACGCGATTTCGATGTTTAAACTGGACCAGAATGCAGAGGTGCTGTCCAGAGCTAGTCCTTTGGTGCGGGATTTACTGGCGCAGCTGCTCAGTCGCAACCCAGACGACCGGCCCACCGCCCTGCAAGCCCTCAACCACCCCTGGTTCAACTCCCAGCCCGCCCACGAACACCACCTCGACCCAGTGGTTCTCTTCTCCCTCAAGCGCTTTCGAGCCACTTCCCGCCTCAAAGCCGCTGCCCTGAACTTCATCGCGCGCAGAATGACAGTCAGGAAGATGCAGGGACTGGCCAGCACCTTTTCAGCCATGGACACCTCCAGCAACGGCACAATTGAGGTGGAGGAGCTGAAGGCCGCCTTGGAAAGCGCAGGATTCACGCTAACGAAGGAGGAAATCGAGGAAATTATGCTAAATGTAGACCTGGAAGGCACTGGGCAGATCAAGTATACCGACTTCCTGGCTGCTACTTTAGCCTCTAAATCAATGCTAAGTGACGAAACCATCCGCAAGACCTTCACTATCTTCGATACTGCCAACTCCGGCTTTATCACTCGTTCTAGCCTCATTGAAGCTATGCTCAGGACCGGCCGCCAGCTCACAGAAGACGAATCCGCAGGCATTATCGCGGAAGCAGACGTATTCAACGAAGGGAAAATCAGCCTCGCGGCTTTTAAGCAAGTCTTGCGACAGACCTGCTAGCTTAATATATGCTAAATGAACTCGCTCGGGAGGGTGATGCGGTAGCAACTGGCGGTGGTCACTTCGGTCACCCAGAGGATGTTGGCTTGCTTGCGGGAGAAGCTCATGCCGGAGATTTCGGGGGCGCTGGGGATTATTATTTCGCTTTCTTTTTCGCCGTTCATGTTGAGGATAGTGATGAGTCCTACCTTCGCATAGTCCTCAAAGTCAAAGCGAGCCACATAGAGGAAGTTATTGGGCGACATTGCGAGGCAAGTGGGTCCCAGTCTCGCAGTAAACTCGGCAAACACACTCGCGTGATGGACGCCTGAGGGACTCTGTGCGAAGCGAATGATGCGGTTTTGCAGCGTTTCCGCGACGAAAATGACTTTGCCGTCGTTGGAAATGGCGATCCCACTGGGGTGGGCCATGGAGCGGTAGGCCAGTGGCTTCAATATCATCAAATCCAGGTCCGCTGCGAAGACACTTCCACAGGGATTGGACAAACTGGACTCGCCCAAAGGACCGCTGTCAGTGAAATACAGGTAGTTGTTTTGCTCTGAAAGGACCATGGAGTTCGGTCCGAGTAACGGCCTGCCTTCATAGTCCTTGACCACAGGCGTGGCCTCCACCCTGCCCTCCACTTCATTGGGAGACAGAATAGCCTGGTGGGCCTTGTCCCCCAGGAAAGCCGCTCCATTAGCATCGAAGACCAGACAGGAAGGCTGGCCGCCAATACTGAACCACACCTGCGTCTGCCCTTCTATCACTTTAAGGATGTCTCCAGAGTGGTCCACCAGGTACAGCTGTCCCTGCGGGTCCTCCACCGGACTGCAAATATCCGCAATATTGCTGTCCTCTATGAACTTTTCGATGATCGGCGTCTGCACCTCAGCCATTATTACCAGGGATGGAGCCGCTCCTACAGGCCTTGCAGTCCGAAGCAGAAATCAGCTCTCTGTGGCGAGCGGCTATAGAGGAGTTGGTGCGGAGGAATGCTTGGCCGAGTCTCTACCTCGAGGGGTTTGATGAGGAGCAGATATGGGCGCAGGTGAAAACCATTGTAAGGCAGAAGTAGGCGAAGGATAGAGTGCCGCAGATCAAGGAAGTGCTGGCGACACTGTCTCCGGAGTTACCCCTGGTGCAGCCTGCGGAGGAAGAGGTGGAAAGTGAGCAGGAAAGGCAGGAGTATGAGGAGGCAGAGGAGGAAGCAAGAGAAGTCAGTCCGCGCCACCCCGACTCCGAAGGCAACCCCGCAGACGACCAATTCTTCAAACACTCCGAAATGGAGGAATTCGTGGCGCAGGCGGAACTAGACGCAGACGACCCCGCCCTCAACCCAGACAGCAGCGAGTCCTCCTCCGAGTCCGCCCAACACGCAGACCAAGGCTACTCCGGCTTCTTCAGAGACCCAAATGAACAGGAAGAGAGTGAAGAAGAGCCTGAGCGAGTTTTCCGTACAGCACTCGACCACCAAATCGACCAGCTAGAGGACCAACTAGTCGGCTCCAAGCCTTGGCAACTACGAGGGGAAATAAACAGCGGAAACCGTCCTGTTGACTCGTTACTGCAGGAGGACTTGGACTTCCAGCGAGCCAGTGGCGCTGCGCCTGCGGCCCACGTCCCGGAAGTCACCAATGAACTCGAAGAAATCATAAAACAGCGCATTTTGGATATGAATTACGACGACCCGAAGGTGAAAATCACAAATACGCTCCCGGAAGCCGCGGTGAAAGCGGACTTTTTGGACTATGAGAAGTCGAAGAAGAGCCTGGCGGAGCTGTATGAGGAAGACTATAAGAAGGATGTGCTGCATTTGCCTATAGTCACCGAGCAAGAAGCAGCCAAGCGTGACTCCGCAGCCCTCTGGCGGAAACTCTGCTACAACCTCGACCTCCTCTCCAGTCTCAACCCAGTCCCCCGGCCCAAAACCTCCTCCGACATGCACATCAAGCCCTCCAGCGTCCCTGCAATCGCTATGGAAGAGGCCATTCCTTTCTCCGTGTCCCACGCTTCCCTGCACCCGCCCACCAGTCTGTACAACCCCAAAGACGCAGTTCTCAAGTCAGAGGCGGAATTCGACCATACAGATCGATTGAATTTGAGGAGAAAGAGCAAAACTGCCCTCAGGACCAGGAAAAAGGAACGCCTAATGAAGCTTATTGAGAAGGCGGCGCAGGACCCGAGAGGGGAGAAGTTCGAGTATCGGAGACATGTGAAGGAGTTGAAGGCGAAGAAGGAACTGGTGGAGAGGAAGAAAACGCCGCAGACTAAGTTTACGAGGTCGACGGAGTTCTTTAAGACGGTGGAGGGACTGAAAGGAGAGGAAGGTGCAATCAAAAAGCGGAGAAAGACGGAAAGTATGAAGCTTTAGATAGAAACATAGAGAGGGTTAAAGCGAGGCTGCCACTATATGGCAAAGGCAATCTCTGAGACTTGACAAAGCCACAGTTCCTCAATACATATAGACGGCTCACTCCTACAACACCTGCTTTCCCTCTGCCTTTACGCTAGGTCTATCCCCAGGCACTGGGCTCGGCTCCCTCTCCCTTGGGTCTGGCCGCCTGGTCTCCGGGCGTGGGTTCTCTCCATTGGCTTTTCTCAGGAGCGCTAGCCTCTTGTGCTGCTGCAGCCGCAGGGGTAGGGTGCACTTCCACGCCTGGGTCGGTACCCATGTGCTGCTGAGGCGCAAATCTCTGCTCAGACAAAGGAGCGCCTTCCTCCAAACTGCCCACTAAGAACATGCCCTTGATGAGGGAGGACCCCAGGTTGTGGAAGCCTGCGCGCTGCAGGTCTTCAGGCAGCTTCATCAGCTTCACTTTCCAGCAAATCGTGAAGATACCCACTGCAAATATGATCGCCCAGGCGGCAATTGCGAGTTCTCCCGCTAGCTGCGTCCCTAGCAGGGCGCCGTCGTTGTCGTGGAAGCCTCCAGCCTCATTGTCCCACAGTCCTACTCCGAAGCAGCCCACAAGGCCCATCACCAGATGAGTGGAAATGCCGTGCGTCATATCGTCGATATGCATACAATCCATCATCTTCACAGATATGACGAATATGACTCCGCCTACAAACGCGAAAGTAAAGCTCGCCCACGCATCCACATTCCAGGCGCAACTACTAACAAGCACCGCTCCGCCTATAAACCCTCTGCAAATCATCAAAAAGTGGTACTCCGTGCCCTTGTTGAAGAGTGTGCCTAGGACTGTGGTGACCAGAGCGCAGGTGCCTGCTCCTAGCCAAGTGTTGAAAATAGCCATGCCGCGGGCGTAGACGTGTGGAGCTTGGAAGGAGTTGAGGAAGAGGAGGTGCAGGAAGTAGAGCATGGTGCCGATGGCTGCGATGGCAGGGTTGTTGTAGGTGAATTCGGGGAATTGGCCGGTGGGGTTCCAGCGGCCGACACGCTTTTGCAGGAATAAAGTAGCTACAAAGGCGTAGGCGCCGGCGAAGACGTGAATGGTGGCGGTGCCGCCGAAGTCTCGGAAGGCTACAGGCATGCCGGCCAGCCAGCCGCCGCCCCATCCCCATCCCACTGCCACAGGCCAGGCGAACGCCATAATAATGAAGGTGGAGAGGAGGTAGGCGAGGTGTTGTGTTCTTTCCGCAATGACCCCGTTGATGATGTAGATCACACTGATGCCGAAGAGGCCAGTAACTGTCGCCATAATGCCCCTCGATGAGTGCCGCCACTCGTCGCCCGCCCAGTACTTATGTCCCAAGAACTTGTCATTCACCTCCCCGTACGCGAAGGCGAAGCCCACCACCCACCACGCACAGATCCCTATGCCGAATTGGACTCCATTTTTGGCAGCAATCCTTGGAGCGAATGCTGGGCGCGACATGCCGACTTCGATGAGCGTCAACCCGGCCTAAGTAGGTCTCACCAAGCCCAGGATGATAAAGCCCACGGAGTTGAGCAGCCAAATGGGGTTCATACCCGTCTCTGCGAAGGCCGAATCCATTGCTTTTATTAGCCTAATGGCCTGCAGCTGCAAGCCAGACTAGGACGAAACTGACGGGTTTCAAGTACATGATCGAGGGAAGGCACCTATTTCTCAGAGGGATTTCGGACATGTGGCTTGAAGTCGGAGGGTAAAGACGGGATTGGGGCTTTTGGACGCAGCAGTTCGATTCCTTTAGAAGCAGAACACTCGAAATCTGCTTGCTTGTAGGCTTGCTCGCCAATTCCCACAGCGAGTAACTGTATTTCTCTCACAAATTGGGAAATGGAGGCTGGGCTATGCCTTTGGATGCTAGTTTAGCAGGAGACTGAAGTGCGAGGGAAGGCCAATTAGTGGGTAGTTCGGCTTGAGGAAACTGCTAGAAATGGGACTGACCAATCGCATGTGTCCTTTGGGAATTAGACAGTACCGAGAGAGTGAGATAAAGAGGGAATGCAAAGAAATCGGGTGTATATAGTGGAATACGAATGACGAAATAAGACAAATCCGAATGCAGTTATTCAGGTTTTTTCCCTAATAGTCATTCAATTCCATCGGGTTTTCCTCATCGTTTTTATGTAGACCCATCCTATCTCCTTAAGTCCAGCTATACAGCCCTAAAATCGCTCTCTATCTTGCCAAAGGCCAAATTCCCCTTCGAGGTTATCGCATTTGTCCGAAACGAGTGGAGTGAAACAGGGACAGGACACATAAGGGCCTGCGGAAATGCGGGGTTTGCCTACTTGCTTGCGCTAGCTTTAATCTCCTTGTAGTACTGCTCGGTGGGAAGTCGCATCAGCTCGGCTCTGGCCTTCTTGCTCCAGTGCTGAATCTTGCGTGTGTTTTTCACCAGCTGAAACTGCCCCTTGGCCACAGGAGTCTCCTCCTTCCTCTTCTTCTTGGCCTCCGCCTGCAGTCTCGCGTCTCTCTTCCTCTTGCTTTGGCCGGCCTTCAGCTGCTGTTCGTAGGCTTTGCCCGCCTCCAGGTGCGCCTTGAGCGCCTGTCTCTGGATGAACCCCGGCTTGGAAATAGCCTGATTGAGCTCCCTATCCAGGTCACGAGCAGGTCTCGAGCCCTGCTTCCACGTTTTCCCAGACTTAGGCTTCCCCTCGGTTTTCATCGCTATTAGCCATCGTTAGCCGCTAGTGAACTTAGTGACCGCCTTGGTGCCCTCCGACACTGCATGCTTGGCCAGCTCTCCCGGCAACACCAGTCTCACGGCAGTCTGAATTTCTCTGCTGGACAGAGTCTTCTTGCGACTATATCTCACGAGTCTGCTGCTCTCTGCAGCCAGCTTATCAAAGACGTCGTTGATGAAGGAGTTCATGATGCTCATGGAGTGCTTGGAGATGCCGGTGTCGGGGTGGACTTGCTTCAGCACCTTGTAGATGTAGAGGGAGAACGTTTCAGTCCGCTTTTTGTGGGATTTTTTGTCGGAGCGGTGAGGCTTTTGGCCGGGCTTGGTCTTGCGGTCTACCATTGTAGGCGGGGAAAGGCACAGGGCTTAAAAGGCCAGCGGAGTATCCCAGTGCCCGCTTGTGATTGGCTCTTTTCCTAGATTTCGGAGGGAGGGAGGGAGTGAAATGATGGGCATTTGGGCTAGGTCTGGGCATTAGCCTGCCTATGCGTTTGCAAGGCTCCCCTAAATCCCTGTTTTAAGCCCAAAAGGCGCTATTTTGGCTTAAATTCATAGAGAGAAGAGACAAAATTTCGACAATCAACTCCAAAAAAAGCGGAAAAGTGCCTCAAATAGGCAATTTTATAGCTAAATTTGCTGTCTTTCCAGGAAAAGCACCAATACTCCCCTTTCCAGCCCAATTTAGAGACTTAATACAGCTACTAGCAGCTCTAAATAGGCGCCCGCGCCCTCCAGCAGCCTTTGGTAAGTCTGCGCCTCTGAGAACTGTCCAATGCAGCTCAAATCCGACTGCAAGTAGGCCCAATAGTCAAATGCGAAGGCCCAATAGAGGTAGAAAGCCTCGTCGGTCAGCGGGCCGCTGGCACAGGCCTCCCAATAGGGTGAGAAAAGAGCGAGATTTCCCGGGTCCGGGAAGCACACTCCCTTGGTGTCACTGCGCACTGTGCAAGTACACACCGCCAGCGTATTGTCCTTCTTCACACAATCCGCACTACTCCCACACAGCAGCACCGTCCCTCCCACCTGCCAGTCCTGCGCCTCCCTCCAAGCCACACAGGGCGCGTAGGTCCAGGGAATGCCCAGCTCCCCACTAACAGGCGCAGAGGCTTCGCAGGTCCAGTTGGCGGTCTTCCCTGCGGCCCAGGAGAGGGTGGAGAGAAGGGAACAGCTCTGGGAGCCTTGGCAGTTGCTGGGGGAGACTGCGAGTTGGGTGGAGTTGGGACGACTGGCGCAGAGAGGGGAGGGCAGGGAGGTGCAGGTGTAGGGGGGGCAGGCGGAAGAGGGGAATAGCTGTAAGAGTAGCAAAGTGGGGAGCATATATTAGGCGGAAACCGAGTTTTCGCCTGTTTTGTCAGAAAATCCTATATATATCTGCGAAATTTGAGTTTTGTCATTGACTCCAGCCATCATTTCATCCTTTTTGCATCAGTAGTGCAACAGCCTCCAAAACGCTCTATTCCCAAAGCCACACTAATGCTGCTCCGGAAACAGAGCTTATCACTGAAATTAGCCTAAAACAGACCATCCTTGCTTCCAGGTCTCCTCAGGCTCTGCACTTCTCTCCCTCTGTAGAGTTCTTTGAGCAGGCGGCCTAGGAGCCTTGGCCTGGTCTTGGCTTGACCGTTTCCCCGCTGCCACTATGGGGCAAGGCCAATCCGCTCTCACCCACTAGGACTCCGTGCCTGGTAGAAAAAGCCACCGAATGGAAGCTTGGCATTTGACTTGGCTAGTAGCACTTTTCTTGGATTTGGTACTGTGCTCGTAGCACGTCTGTTTGGAGCGATATGCACTTGAAAGGCCCGCCTATGTGCGCACAAAGTCTCTATAGGCCACTGCAGTGTAGAGGGAAAACTCTGCCAGGGTGAGCGACAGACTGCGGGAGGACAGAGCCACTATGAGAGATAGGAGAAAAGAGCCGAAGAAGCAGCTAATTAGGAGGACAATACAGCCGAAATAGGTCTCGGGCGTGAACTCCCTGTACCCTATAGTAGCTTGCGCATTCGCTACTATCCACACTCCGTTGTAAAAGTCGGAATTCGGTCTATCAGCTCCAAATCGCACATGACTCTAACACCTGCAAGTCTGCACACATACAGGCTTAGTAGTCAGCGCAGACTTCCAAGCGAGATATCGAATTGCAGCATTCATAAATTGCCTTTCTCACTAGATCAGCCTAAAAGGCCTTCATTGTAAAGGGTGAGGAAACTGTAGGAGCCCTGCATGTACACTTTCCATGTGGGTGCAAAGCGTGGTGGAGGGATAACTACCTGCAAACAGCACTCCAATAGGCACCGAAATAGCGCAGATTGACTGCAGCACAGTGGGAAACAGGCACAATAGATAGCCGCAGTTCCTGTCGCAGGCTTTCCAGCCACTCACACAGTCTGCACCAATACAGCAGTGTAAGCCCCATCTGTTCCAATGCGCATATACAGCCTTCCCTAGTATCTCGTCCGCACATGCACTCATTCCATAAGCAACAAGCGATATGCCGGCAGCCAAAAGCGCATTTAGCCCGGTTAGGAGTCGAATACGTCTGCCGAGGAGATGACTGGAATCGACCTTCCAAAGTGGAGCAACAGAGTAGAGCTGGAGTGGGGTTGCCAGCACAGTCCCTCTGCCAGACACCAAATTCCCAGCAAGTGGCACTACTTTGCCTGGATTCAGAGGTGTGGACTCGGGCTGTGCTCTCCTTCGTCTCATTTCTCACTACTGGCACTTTTCGCACACAGGACTAGATCTGTGTTTCTAGGCTTAATTCAGCCTGCAATTGGCAATCTCCTGGTAAATATAAGGGAAAAGCGGAATTTCTAGCCTGATGGAAAGGAATCTTAGCAAAATTAAGCTCCAAATTAGTTTATTTAAGAAAAACAGTCCTTTTCCAAGGTTTAAGCGTCTTTCCGCTGTTCAGAGAGAGACTTTTGCCTAGTTTAGTTGCTTAAATGGCTTGAAATGACGGCTAATTGGCTGACCTGCCTCTCAACTTGCCTCTTCGATGCTTACTGACTCTGCAGCTGAGAAACTGCCTGAGGAGGATACTGAGCTTCGTCTTATAAGCAGGTTATGATAGGCAATGTTCTTGGCCACAGCGAGTCGTTCCGAGCTTTTTCTCCTCCTAGACAGCAAACCCTCAGGCAAAGCCAATAAAGACTGCGTTACTCTGGTGACAGAAGGAGAACACGGCGATGTCTGGTCTTCCCGCATCTGGCGCAGCCTAAAAATCAGCTGTTTGCTGTGGGCAAGATAAGATTTACTGAGGAAATACAGCTTTAAGGTCTGAATAGTGCTTACTAGGGCGTCGATATTGACGTTTGTGGTGAGATGGGAGCGGGTAAGGTGCAGATTTCTATCAAATCGCGACTGGAATTGGCCGATTTGCCGTTCAAATCGCATGAAGTTGAGGTTTTGGCTCCTGAGATGCGCTATTCGGTGTATGCCGAGCTGCAGATGGAACTGTAGTGCGGTATTCCAATTGGGCTTTTTCTGCTTGCGACACGTCCTTAGACGCCACCAGCGCTGCAGAAGCACCGCAGAAGCGAGCGGATTGCGCAGGTGAAAGGCCCTGGAAGAGAGTGCCAAGTACATGTCGTTTTCCTTGGGAGTCAGACTGAAGCTGTTGGAGGTGGCGGCGTTCAGCAGGCCGAGGAGGGAAATGCCCACTGCGCAGCTCACTAGTATGGCCAATTGTCCTGGCAAAGTCGAGGGCGCTACGTCTCCGTATCCAATCGTAGTCTGCGTGAGCGCCACTACCCAGGAGCCCTCCCACAGCGGCCCCAAACTCCCAGTCTCAGCGTGCTCCAAGCCATACAGCACCAAGCCAGACCCCACCACCGTAAGTCCATATATCAGTCCCACTCCCTTTATGTCATACTGCGCCAAAAAGTACTTATATCGGAAGACGGAACGCTTGGGGATTTCCCACAAGGCGGAGTGGAAGCGGACTCGTAGGGAGGGCAAGGGGGACTGCCAGTACAGCCAGCGCACTAGGTGGTACTGCCGCAGACTTACCAGTGCGAACAGGACGTCGCTGAGGCAAAATCTCGTCTTTTGGCCCATCACTCCGGAGTCAGTCTGCTGGAATGTGCCGGAATAGGGCAAAACCATGTGAAACAGGCACTCCAGCCCGCACAGCACTTGGTCCTTCCGCGAATTGCGCAGGGTCGGGCAGACCTCTGCGCCCAAAGCCTTGCAGCCCAGCTTCCAATGCAGCAAACAACGGTCCCAGTAGAGCACAAGGAGGACTAGTTGGTACAGCGACACGCCCCAAGCACTAGTTTCCAGCACTAAGCTGCGCACAGTGGTCCCGGCTTCGTCCTCGGGGTAGCCTGATATGAGTGCGTAGGCAAGGGCGGTGCTGGCCCAGGAGGTACATAGGAGTTGCAGGGAAAGGCGGCACAGGACAAGGCGCAGTTTCCCCACTTTGCCTTCTCTCCGGAGAGCGGACGAGGCGTAATTTCCACGCTTCGAAGTAGCTGCAGAAACAGCACTGCGGAAACGTGTCCTAGAGGCGTGGGATTTGGGCAAGGGAATGCGAATAGGCGAATTCAGCTCCTGGGTGTTGGACTTGCAGAGAGGCTGGGTCGTGCCAGGGGCGGAACTGGGGTCGAAATGCGCCTTTGCCTGCATTAGGGGAAATAAAGGGGAGAGTGATGGCTATTAAGCTGCTGTCACCCTTATGATTGTGGTGAAAAGAAGCAATTTGGGGGTTAAGTGCGGATTTTGGAAGAAATTATCGGCGGAAATGGGCAGAAATGGAGCTTTTCTCTGATTTTCTATCAAATAGGCTAGATTTCTGCAATTTTCTGATTTTTGCAGAGAAAAGCCTTCTCTCAAAGTGGCATTTCTTACTAATTTCTCAAAAGCCAGATATCAAGGGCAAATATATATATAATTGCAGCGATTTCCCCTTTTTATGCGTATTTGAGAGGAATTTCTCAATGTTTCACAGAAAAACCTGCTTTAAACCTAATTATTTCCTATCTTCAGACCAATTCAAACCAATTTCTCAGCAGTTTCTCAGGGAAAAGCGCAGATTCCTAGGAAAATAACAGGCAAAAAGGACTTTTATATGGTTCTGCTTGTGGGTAGGTACTAGCCAACCGCGAAAATGGGTCTTTTCCTCTGCCTTTTGCTCCTATGTGTGAGTAGAGTAGTGAAGGGTCGAAATATCCAACCCAATTGAGTAGTTTTTGCCTTGGGATAGGGAATTGAGCTGCTGAAAAGCTAAATAAGGCGCCTAGTTGCGGAATTGCTGTGAGTTGAAGACACAGAAGGGAAATATACGCTGTATTTGCTGCTATTCGCCCTCGAAATGCACTCAAATCTCTGCTTCGTCCTTCATTTTTGCAAAATTTCCTCAGTAACTTAGCCATATGAAAAGACCTAAATCACTTTTCAGTCTCCCCTCCAAGTCCTTATCTGCCTTTTCGCGGCCTCCAAATCCGCCGTAGGCGCTCTGCCGGGCAGGCCATCTTTCTATGGCCTCAAAGCTGCTATAATTATGGCAGGCAAAGCAGGAGAGAAGAAGGGCGGGGACAAGAAGGGCGGAGACAAGAAGGGCGGAGACAAGAAGGGTGGCAAGAAGTAGCCTACTAAGCTCCTCTCACTAGTCTGAGTCCCTGGCAGGTCTGTTCCTTGGGAGCTGCTACAGCAGTTTACAGCTTTGGCGTAGGCAGGAACTGGACAGTGGGACAGGCGTGAGTGGGACTTGGCCTGGAAGCTTGTGCCTAACACTGGGCGGAAGGAGTGAATTCGCTTTCCTTGCAGGTCTTCCAGGTAGCACACTGTGAAAGTGCACATCTGTCCCACTGCAGGGAGTTCGCCTTTGCCCTAGAACTGTGTGAACTTCGTGGCTGGGATTTTCTTCTGATTCGAAGCGATGTGACTGAAATTTGTCCTTTTGCCTGGTAGTGAATTCGGACACTGAGTAGACCTCTATACTGCCTTTCTAGTGGACTTTCGCCCGGGAGATATCGCTTTTCCCTCCAATTGTCACCTGCAGCTGGGAAAGAAGCGATATCTTCAGTGTTTCTGCTAGAAGTCTAGAGGCTAGCGGCAGGACTGGACGGGATCAGCTGATCACACAGTTTGGGCGTCGATACATGCAGATTTCGAGCTCAGCGAAGCACAAGGACACAGATCGCCCTTCATTTTGGCAAAATTTCCCTAGTAACTTAGTCATGTGAAAAGACCTGAAAGACTTATTTGCCTCTCCACCAAGTCCTTATCCGCCCTACCGCGGCCTCAAAGTTGGTCTGTGGGTGCTCTGCGAGACAGGCCATCTTTCTATGGTCTCCGTGCAGCGATAATTATGGCAGGCAAAGCAGGAGACAAGAAGGGCGGGGACAAGAAGGGCGGAGACAAGAAGGGAGGAGACAAGAAGGGCGGAGACAGCAAGAAGGGTGGCAAGAAGTAGCCTATTAACCTCCCTCACTAATCTGAGTCCCTGGCAGGTCTGTTCCTTGGAAGCTGCGAAAGCAGTCGAGACGCTTTGGCTATGTGCAGACAACTGGAGTTGCCGGGGAGTAGTGCGAGGTATGAGACTATCCAAGGCAATAGCCGGCTTGGGAGCTGGTACCCAGCCAATTGGGACAAAAAGTTGGGAACTCGCTTTCCTTTGCAGGTCTTCCAAGACTAGCACACTCTGGAAGTCACTTTGTCCCACTGCAGGCGAATTCGTCTTTTCCTAGGACTGTCTGAACTTCGTTGCTGGGATTTCTCTTTCTCCTTTTGATTCGAAGGCGTTGTGACTGAAATTTGTCTTTTCGCCTGCTGCCGAGTTAGAGCACTGAACAAACCTCCAAACTGCCTTTCTAGTGAACTTTTGGCCGGGAGGTATTGCAAAAATTGCTTTTCTCCTCCAAATTTCCTCGGCAGCTGGGAAAGAAGCAATATCTTCAGTGTTTCTGCCAAAACTCTAAAGGCTAGTCGATGTGCTTGGCCGGACAAACAGGTCAGACAGTGTCGGTGTCAATATAAGCAGATTTCGTGCTTTGCGAGGCACAGGGACATAAATCGCCCTTCATTTTTGCAAAATTTCTTCATAAACTTAGTCATGTGAATAGACCCGAATCACTTATCAGTCTCCACTCCAAGTCCTTATCTGCCTTTTCGCGGCCTCGAAATCCGCCTGTGGGCGCTCTGCAGGGCAGGCCATCTTTCTATGGTCACAATGCCGCGATAATTATGGCAGGCAAACCAGGAGACAAGAAAGGCGGAGACAAGAAGGGCGGCGACAAGAAGGGCGGCAAGAAGTAGCCTATAAACCTCCTTCCTCTAGTCTGAGTTCCTTGGCAGGTCTGTTCCTTGTGGAGCCATTAAAGTTGTCTGTGAGCTTTGGCGAGATGCAGGGAATTGGACTGGCTGCGGAGTAGTGCGAGGTATGAGACTATCCAAGGTAAAAGCCGGCTTGGGAGCTGGTACCCAGCCAATTGGGACAAAAAGTTGGGGAACTCGCTTTCCTTTGCAGGTCTTCCAAGACTAGCACACTCTGGAAGTCACTTTGTCCCACTGCAGGCGAATTCGTCTTTTCCTAGGACTGTCTGAACTTCGTTGCTGGGATTTCTCTCTTTCCTTTTGATTCGAAGGCGTTGTGACTGAAATTGGTTTTTCGCCTGCTGGCGAGTTAGAGCACTGAACAAACCTCCAAACTGCCTTTCTAGTGAAAAAACCACTGGGAGATTTTTTCTCCTCCAATTTTTCACCTGCAACTAAGGAAGAAGCGATATTTCCACTGTTTCTGCTTAGATTCTAAAGGCTAGTAACAGTGCTTGACGGGACAAACATATCAGACAGTGTCGGTGTCGATATACGCCTTTTAGGGCTTTGCGAGGCACAGGGACACACATCCCTCTTCATTTTTGCAAAAATTCCTAAGTAACTTAGTCACGTGAACCGACCCAAATCGCTTTTCAGTCTCCCCACCCAGTCCTTATCTGTCCTTCCAAGGCCTCAAAGTTAGCCTGTGGGTGCTCTGCAAGGCAGGCCATCTTTCGATGGCCTCAATGTTGCAATAATTATGGCTGGCAAAGCAGGAGACAAGAAGGGCGGAGACAAGAAAGGTGGGGACCACGGAGGCAAGAAGGGCGGGGACCACGGAGACAAGAAAGGTGGCAAGTAGCCTATTAACCTTCCCACTAATCTTTCCTTGTTTCCAGGAAGTTAAGAAAGCCCGAAGGGAAGCGCTGGCCTCGGCTAGTTGAATTTTCCTGCAAATGGACTGAAATTGAGCTTCTAGTCTGACGCCGGGCATTAGGACGTCATCGGGT
>Ga0247837_1001766_pt1 | contig 43445 bp, 26 predicted proteins | sample LaCtaG_2_FD_187115 | JGI IMG/M metagenome (GOLD analysis project Ga0247837, IMG submission 187115) | Freshwater microbial communities from meromictic Lake La Cruz, Castile-La Mancha, Spain - LaCruzMarch2015_14.5m | ecosystem: Environmental > Aquatic > Freshwater > Lake | place: Spain: Castile-La...
CATGTAGCCACTTGTGCTGTAGCCACTTGGATCGTGTATCCACTTGTGCATGTAGCCACTTGTGCACGTAGCCACTTGTGTTTTGTAGCCACTTGTGTCGTGTATCCACTTGTGTTCCGACAGACGACGAAGGCGAGGTCTGCGGCCCCTGCTGCTCCTGTCTCTTCATCATTGGTACCCTCTACCCAGGCCTTTCCACCCTGCTCATCTACTGGGACGTTGACTGCGTGCTGACCTGGAAGCAGGAAATTGACGCATCGGAGTATATGAAGCAACTGTGGAATTTGGCGATGTGCGTTTTGATGACTGTGGTCTGGTTTGCACTGTTGGCTTTGGTCTTGGCGCTCATATGCCATCGGGAAAGGATAGCTATTTTGCTAGGCAAACTCATTTTATTCCTTGGTGGACCCAATCTCCTCGCTTGGAACGTCCTCGGAACTGTCTCCAACTCACTGGAATTTAGCGACTTTTGCGTGAAAAAGATCGACTGCGACAGCGATTTCTTCGTGATTGCGCTGCGAGTCTGTGGCTGGATGATGCTGTACTGCTTGGCGGGGACGTGTTGCTACGCTCTGATCCTGCTGATAAGGAGCTATGTGAGAGAGCGGAGACTGCAGAGAAGGGTAAGGACGTGGAGGAAGCAGGTGCTGCAGGAGTTTGGGGAAATATTGATGGAAAGTGACTCAGAGGCCACCTGTTCCATCTGTCTCGACGGGTACAAGAAAGGCGAAAAGGCCACTACTCTGCCAGACTGTAGCCACCAGTTCCACACAGAGTGCGTGCAGATCTGGCTGGAACGCAATGCCACCTGTCCTGTGTGTCGCCATGTTGCGGTCGAAGGGCTGGACACTGAGCTAAGTAGCATAGAGGAGGGAAATTAACATGATTTTGACTACCTTGCAAGCAGCTTTTTGCACGCTTTAGTCGGCCTTCATCATTAGCTCTATATTGCTAACCGAAGGGAAATTATTTCTATAGTTCCAGATCCGCTCGCCAGGCTAATAATAATGAGTAATTCCCAGTTCTCCGCCTACTGCTGCGCCTTTGAATCCTACAAATCCCAGGCACTCTTTCCCAGTGACAGTGCTTCGAACAACTCAGCTTCTGCCCTAGGTCACATGAGTCATTCGCATGCCTCAAAAACGAAAATTCAGACCTGCGAGAGCAACTTTCCGCATTCTAATGGGGTGGACATCAAGTCAGTGGAAAACTGCACTAATGCGGCAGACCAGCCCGATCAATCGCTGAGTGATGTGACTCGTCCCACAATAAAGAATACCAAGCCAAATCCTCGTATTTTTGTACTAAACCAGCAAATTCGTTCAGTTTTCGACCCCCTAAACTCCCACTTCTCTCAAGCCCCCCTCCCTTGTCCACTCCCAAGCAGCATCCGCAACTTGACTTACGTGTCTCTATTCGACTTGCAAGGCACGATATTGACCCACAGCAGTGAGGACGGGGTTTGCTTGCGGCTGGAGCATGCTAGTGGAGGTCTCGTAGTTCTCTCAAGTCTGAGTCACTTTAGGCAGTTTCATGGTATGGTGTATGTCCAAGGTCGTGTGTATGTCTTTGGAGGAAAGTGGATTCCCAATCAGCCTTTAAATTGCGGTGAGTCTTTGTACGTCCAGGGAAGCCTTGAAACCAGTCCTTGGACCTACATCCCCAATCCCATGGTCCGGCCTCGCGCCCATACTAGCCCCTGCGTCCATAGGGATTTGGTCTACCTAGCAGGTGGCGGTCACCCTTCCATCGAAGCTTTCAACCCTAGAGATCAGTGTTTCCGCCCCTTGGACCTGCAGCTGTTTGACCAGAGTGGCTGCATTATGGTGGCTGATGAGGAGAAATTGGTGATAATCACCCAACTATTCGTATATAAGGTACATCTGGGGACTTTGGAGACAGAGGTAGTGAAGCATAGGCCTTATTGTGTGCAGGTGAATGCACCTGCGTTGCTGTATGGTGGGTGGGTGTATGCAGCCAGGAATGGGAAGTTGATTAGCATAGATGTGGCTACAGGGGTGCTGAGAGACGAAGACATCTGCCACTAGCGGGCGGAGCACAGGGAAAAGAGCGTTTTAACCTCGACTAAGTCCTTTTTTCTTTCTAATAGACTCCGGAGTAGCGCCAAGCAAGCAATTTCCAGTTCATTTCGATTGTATTTGTCCTAAAAGCCAATATCCAGTTCCTAGCGCTTTCCCTACATCCGTATTTCCCTATAATTGTATATCACGGCTAGTCTATTCTATAATTTCCCCTGCTCGCCTCTAGCCTCATTAGTCCAAATCACTGATATAGGCCTCAATTCCCTATGCAACCACTGGTAGAAGAAGTCTCATGAGTATAATAATGTATAAACAGCCGCTGTATCTCCATAGGTCTGAAACTGACAACTGTTAGAATTGCTTTAACACCCGATGGACTCCGCTGATACTCAGTTAGTAGGATTTCAGGGACTAGTTGTGGAAGAATATGGGGAAATATGTAGATAAAAGGGCGAAGACGAAGGGATTGAGGGAAATAAGGGGAACTGGACTTTTTGCCTTGGGGAAATAGAAAGCTGCTATGGGCCTATTTGCAGCCTTATATGTCAATATTGGTGGATTTGAATAGCTTGGGCCTTATAGTGCGTATTTTTGATTAAAATCGGCTAATACATAGAGATTACCTAGTGCAAATACAGCTAACAGCTTTATGTGGCTTAAGTCCAATTTAGCTAAATGTAGGCAGCCAAGAGTATCGAAACTCTGGGAAAACACTCGAATTAATAAGGAATTCGCCACTGCTTTCACCTGTCCAAAGCATGCACTGGGGTTTTACTGCATTTGCCTCAGTTTTCAGCGAGTTCCCAGCAAATCAGTCCCCAAATGACTCATAATGTTAACAATAAATTGCAGATTTAATAGAGATCCGCAGGCTTATCCGTCTTTTCTCCCCAGTGGATCGTGTCCAGTCCTCTATTTCACCCTTACAACGGCCTTATCCTTCCACAACTGGCTTATATGTGGGTTATTATCCAAACAGGACGTTAATACCCAATTCTCATTGACGTCCTACCTAGTGATTACTAGCAAAACAGGCCAAATGTCTGTGCTTTATCAGGACTTCAGACCTATTCAGCCTGCAAATCAGTCTTTTTCGTCTACATATGTCCACTGGCTGTATACGGCCAAGTGGTACGCATGTATGCAATTACCAAGCCCAGTAGCCTGTTTGGCAGGTCTGGTCCGGGAGGAATTGAGGGTGTTAGGGTCTATGATGGATACTCAGAAAAGGCAATGCGGGACCTGCTCCAATCCAGCCTCCTACCTGTGCTGCTGTCTCTACCCGCTTCTGCCTCTCTGCGAGCTATGCACTGAGAAGCACCCAGTGCAGTTCCCAGGCCAGCACCTACTTGCAGAGATGCACACCGTCCCTGCACCATTCACTTCCTCTCAGTGGGTCGCACTGCACAGGCACTTGACCAACTGCAAGTCGGCGGAAGGCTGTGTCGACCTCAGTATAGAGGAAATACGGGAATGTATGTCCGCAATTCAGCATCAAATCCTGCCCTCTACTCCCACAGCCGCAATTATAGTCCTAGACGAACTATCCGCACTGATAGACCAGCTGAACAGTGACTTGACCCAAGGCTGGACCCAGGCCTGTGAGTTGCTCTTCACACAGAACTGGACTGGCTGCAGTGCCTACCCGCGCTGGATGCTCAATTGCACGCATGTGCCGAAAACGCTGTTTTCGTGGCGACTCGGGGAGAGGAATAGCAATGGAATAGGACTTGGCTATGATGTTTCGATACCGGAGGCGGAGTTTGAGGTCATTCAGAGGGAAACTTCGCAAGAAGATCAGCCAATTCCGCCACTGTCTCAGCCTTCCCAGTCCTCTCTGGCTTTAGTGAGTGCGGATTTGCTATATTTCTTTGACTACACTTCTGAGACCTGGTCCCACAGCCTTCTCAAGTCGCATGGTCCAGAACTAGAGGGCTGTTTATTGCTCATTAATACAGATTCCGATACCTATTTCTGCACCGAAGGCACTAGCTACAACACAGCCATTTCCCATGTATGCATATACACCCCCAATGGATACACTATGCAATACATCCACTTGCAAGCTGCCAGGGCCTTCCCTGGAGTCTATCTAGCCCGCAATTCCCTCTATCTATTCGGAGGAGTACTGACTCAAGGCGAGATTACTGACTCAGTTGAACATTTGGATAGCAATCTATTCAGTTTTCAGCCATTGCTATCGATGCTTACAGCTCGCAGGTCCTTTACTCCCTGTGAAAACGGGGGAAATGTATATCTTTGCGGAGGCTTCGACACTACTTTATGCGAAAAGTACCATATTCCGACCCAGAAATTCTCACAAATCCCATTAATTTTGCCGGAAATCAGTGATATTTTGGCCTACTGGCAATCAGACGAATTGCTGATAGTAAGCAGACATTTTATAGTGCATTGGACACTTTCTGGCAAGTTTGCAGTGAAAAGACATGTGGAATGGAGTGGATTGGCGGGCTGTTCGGGGCTATTTTGTGAGGGAGAGACGCTTTATAATGCGGCTTTGGGACATATTAATGCGGTTTGTGTCGCTACGAGCAAACGAAAACTGTTTGTTCCCTCTTCTTTCGATAGATAATATGGGTTTTAGGCCTTTTAGCAGAAGTGATGTTTTTCTTTAAGTGCAGACAATCTAGAAACTTCCTCCCAATTCCACTAATTCCCAACCTGAACTCCAACTCCCTGCTGAATTCCTGCAATTCTAATGAATTCTTCCGAGCAGTGCTAGAGGTGCTGAAGTGGACAGAGTACAGAGACTCCCTGGCCTGCAATTCAGTGTCTTCCCTTTTCTGAAGGCCTTCAAAGCCTCGGAACTCTGGCTAAGCTTCTGTGAGAGCCACGATCTGCCCCTGCTTCCACCCTAGCCTACAAACAGCACTTCCGCACACATCAACTCACCCTGTCTGACTGCTTCTTCCTGACAGAGGCAGTGGGTGTATCGAAGCCACTGAAACTGCTGGAGACGGCTACCTTGGGTGCTGCTTTTCCCTGCCTCTTGGAACTGCTCGTTTGTGTTGACTACTGAGGGAGTATTGATATGGGGTGGAGGTGGGAGGAATACGAATCAGGCCGGGCTGTATTGTCGTTATAAAAGGCTGGTGGTGGAAGTTGCGCCGATGAAGAAAGTCAGGGATGACTGGCTGCGTGAATTACGAAAACACTGTCTACGTATTGGGCGGCGCTGGGAGTGCCACCACTTGCGAGAACTGGAGGTCGGCAGAGTGGACACAATGGCGGACATGATAGAAAAGCATTCCTGGTTCACTTCTGCAGTGCTTGTCCCCTTTATATACCTGTGTGGAGGGAACACTTCCCACTGTGAAGTCTTCGATCCTGCGATGGAGACCTGCGTAGATATGCGTATTTCCCTACCGCACAGCCTGGAAGCCTGCGCTTTTGCATACAAACAGGGCCTTATCGTGCTACAGCGCGGCTGGATATCCAGAATACACGAAGGAAATGTGGAATCTCAAACCACTCCCTTTAGTGTTAGTCCTCGGGGAACACAAGTGCTGCTTTGAATGCCAATTTCGCATATTTTCCGAGACTGGATAAGTTGTGTTTGTGGAAAATTGATGCGAATAGTAGTGAAATGAGCCCAATTTCTGCGTTTTCTCATATAATCAGGCAGTTTACGCAGAAATTCGCCTATAAAGAAAATCTCAATGTTACACTAACTCCCAATCATCTAATAAGAACTACCCCCTCTTAACTACTCCCGCAGCTATCAGTTTGTTGACAGCAGTTCTAATCCTCGGGTCACTGAGGTAGTGCTGAGACTCACTCGGTCGTTCCGACATGTCTCTAATCACATTCACAATCTGCGGGTCTGCGAGCAGGCTCTGAATCTCAGGGTCTGCCATAGCCCTTTGGCGCTTTTCCTGGTCTATTTGCCTATCTCCCGATGCACTAATAGCGAACATCACCTTCCCCAAGCCTTCCTGACAGTCCTCATTCCCCGGCTCCAGCTTTAAACCCGCCTCGAAGGACTCCATGGCTTTGTGGTACTCCTTCATGAGCAAGTGGATGTTGCCCTTGCGGGCCCACAGGCTGACGACTGATCTGTCGAGGTCGAGGGACTGATTGGCGTCGGCGAGGGCACGCATAGGCTCCATTAGCTTGAGGTAGGTGGCTGAGCGGTTGGAGTAGTACTCAGCAATGCGAGGGTTACGGCGGATGGCTTCGGAGTATTTGTCCAGAGCTGCGGGGAAATTGGCGGCCTGAAAAAGCTCATTTCCCCTCGCATTTTCCTGCTCTGCGATCCCCGGGTTAATATACGCTTCTTCCATTTTCCTCTTCTTCAGCTTTTCCAAGTCCTTCAGCTGAAATTTCACCTTTTCATCTTGATACTCCACTAACGAAGTTTTCAGCGCTTCAATGGCCTCATCCAATCTATTCATTTTCAAATAGACATTTGCCTTCCTAGTATAGGCCTTCGCAATTTTCGCTAAATCCGCATGCGTTTCCCTGCCCCTCTCCACCGCTTCCTCACAAAGCTGCAGGCATTTTTCCAGCTCCCCGAGTTCAAAGTGAGCCGCAGCCTTGTTCGTGATGTAAGTGATTTCAGCGGGGTTGAGTTCCAGAGCGAGGTTGTAGTGCTCGATTGCAGCGTGGAATTGGCGGGATTTGTAGGCAGCGTTCCCTTTTACTTTTTCTTCCTCGGCTTCGGACTTGGTGCGTTGCTCGGGAGTGGTGTGGTCCTCGTGGAAGTCGTTGTGGGGGTGGGTTTGAGGGTTGTTTTGAGGGTTGTTAGGAGAATGTGTGGGTCCGTTTCCCTCTCCGTGTCTCTGTTCGCTGCCTTCCTTTCCCACTTGTGAGAAATCCAGACCCACCATGACTCCCAGACAGTCCATTATCGCTGGATCCTGCAGGTAGGCTTGAATCCGGTTGGGGTTTTGCTGCATGGAGCCTAGTTTCTGCATGAACTGCGGGTTGTAGAAGTGGCCTGCGGTCTTGGGGTGAGCCATGAGCTTGGTTAGGTTCTCTGAGTTGAACATATTGGCGAATGGACTGTTTCGGTCCTCTTTCTTGCGCAAAGTTTCCTCTAGCCCCGCTTTTAGCTGGTCGTTACTGCCGTCCAATTCCAGTCCTTTTCTATATGTCGCTTCCGCTGCATCGAGTTCTCCTAAGTAAAACTCAGCTAAGGCTTTCCTCGTATAGCCCCGGACCCAGTCAGGCTTCAGCTCCACACATTTCCGTCCATCCGCCAGTGCTTCCGGATACTGCCCCAGCGAGGCATAGCAGGCGGAGCGATTGGAGTAAAAGACGTGGTCTGAAGGGTCGTGCTGGATGGCTGCTGTGAAGTGCTGGATGGCCGCAGCGTAGTTCTTTGCGGAGAAGTCGCGGTTGCCTGCTTCTTTGGCCTTGGCAGCCAACTCTTTATCCATTGCTAAAGTGCGGTTTCCAGACCCTTCGATGACATGGGAGGGGAAAGGAAGAATTACAATGGAAGCTGCGCCAGTCTCATTTCATTCTACTGTGATATTGAGCAGAATCATTATAGCAAGTTTATACAATCGACCTTATCATATCATACTAAAAAGGTCATATCTGTATCGTCTTCATCCACCTCTCCCTCCAATTCAAGCACCCATGGCCTTTGAGAAGCTCTGTTTCTATACCATTCGAGTACCTCTTAATTGCCATTTGTAATAGTCCAACCGTAATACAAAACCTATGCTCAACTCAACTTCCATCCAAAGGACAATATCGCATATGCCTTTCTGATAGCACAGGTCACATATTGCGTGATAAGCTGCTTTGCAAGGCAATACACTTTTCGGGTAAAAAATTCTTTAACTCTTTCCAAATAACTGTCCTCTTCAATAGCTTTTACCACATTCAGCAATTGGGCAAAATAGGTAGGGGACCGTAGTGCCTTTAGCTTTAAATAGTCACAGTCCCTTACCCGTTTTCTTACTTCTCCTAATAGGGCAGCTATTGCTGTGTGATTACTTTGAATGGATATTGACTGCAGACAGTATGGGGCCTATGTATTGTGAGTGAGCTGCACACAAATTTGTCTTAGTAACTGTTGGAAGAGGATTTAGCTCGATAAGACAAAGAAAAATCCGGGTTGTGCACGAAGGTACGTATGTCTTAAGAGTGCAGGTTTGCACTCGACAATAAATAGCTTTGCCTAGCCTAACAGGCCTCCTCCTGCTGGTATGGACGGCAACTACCACATTTTGTTGACTTGGTCTGGAAAATCAAACTTCTCACTGAATCACATAGCGTCTCAAATTCAACTCTCTCGGCAAAAGAATGCAACTTGTTTCCTTGTTTTTCAGTGTCAGTCCCAAGCCACAATTGCTCTGCTTTCAGAGAAAGCTGTCTCCTAATAGCAGCGATTTGGGTCTGAATGTTCGCGTCTCGCAACGGTTATGTCCGTGACACCTCACACAGAAAGCACATATGTGCTTAATACAGAACCTTTGAACAGGGTCATTGTGTATATCACACTTTTGAGTATCGGCCACTGGGGAAAGTACGTATGATCGCTGATCTGGGGTGCGAAGCTGTGCAAGTCGGGCAAAGGAACATAACACCAGATACGCAGTTAGTAACGTATTGGCTGCCGATGAAACGACCGCTGGGAGAGACGAAAGTCTGCGCCCAGAGTTGCACTTTTCGTAGTGCGTATTTGAGGCTAGCGAGACCGTATTATGCTAAGTAGCTCATCATCTGAGTCGTCTTCGTCCACCTCTGCATCCAGTCTGCATATCCACGCCCTCTCAGCACCTTTCTCTCTATACCATTCGAGTTCCTCTTGATCGTTCACTCCAAGGCAGTCCAGTTCAACCTTCACACATTGCTCCTGCTCAACACTACTCCCATCCAGAGGACAAGTATCGCATATGTCCTTTTGATAGCATAGGCCACATATCGCGTGAAAGGCTGCTTTGCATGGCAACCGCCAAGCTCCTGGGGTAATGCCGAAGTGCAAGTATTCAAGGCTGATTGGGCAAATCATCACCAATTTCGGGTAGTAGTATCCTTTAACTCTTTTAGAATTGCTGTAGTCTTCAATGGCTTTGACCAAATCTAGTAATTGGGCAACACAGGTAGGGGACCGTAGTGCCTTTAGCTGGCTGGCCTTGAGCAATAAACAGTCACAGTCCCTAACCCGCTTCCTTGCTTCTTCTAGTAGGGCCGCTATTGCTATGGGATCACACTGAGTGGATATTGACTGCAGACTGTCTGGCGCCTGTGCACTGTGAATGGGACAAAGGGCAGTTAATGTCGAAAGGGAGAAGCTGGCCGCAGTTTCTGCACAAACAGTACAAATCACAGTCTTGGTCGCTTTTTTCATCATAGTCACAAGGGCGCATAATTCCCAAATAGTGGCTCTTTTCCCACGACTGAAAACCAAAACCTCCTTATTAGGCAGTCGGTGCAGTACTCTTTTCATTTTCCGGGCTCTTGAGAGAAGATAGAGCTGCACTTCCAAGCGATCCTCAGGCCAACGCATACGCTCACATTTCTCATGTCCACAGTTGGGACATAGGAACAGGATATGGGTACAGCAGACCCAGTCCACTGGCTCGTCGTGCTCGGAACATCTCAGCATACACCTCGTTGTATACCTGAGAGTAATCAAGGCGTCCAGGGCTGAGGACTGGCCGCAGGCTCGACACTGCAAGGCTCCTGCCACAGTGTGGGTGCGTGCGCAGTCTGGACAGATGATATGGCCGCAGTTGGGGACGAGGGGTAAGATATCTCGGGGAATGGGTCGTTGGTCATAAGCACAGAGAAAAGCCATTATAGTGATGTTAGGAATGCGGTATCGGAGGGTGCTTCCTCTATTCCTGCCGATGGATAGGTATACAGTGTGTATCTGCATATCAACTTTTACAAATGCGAAAGCAATCATTTCAATGCACAATTAGCAAAGTGGGACTTTTAAGGCTATTTGCTACAACCGATATAAAAGTGCTGCTGTTGGTCCTGCCCTCTTTCTGTACTTTTGACATATTTCACTACTAGCTAGGGAGACTTCGAAGTCGAGAGCAGGCTCGGCAAGAGGCGTCGTTGCAGGACTTGTGACTGTGGTGGGAGCAGCGCCGAAACACGCATTTCTCAGTGATGGTTTTGCCGCATATACTGCACAAGTAGTGCTCCTCAATATATATCCCGCGCTTGCGGGCTGCCATATGGTCCCTATGTGCCTTCCCAATATGCGTGGACAGGTTCCCTAGCGCCGATTTCGTCATTTCCACCTGCTGTCTGCAGCTCCCAAACAGCCTCAAAACCTCCTGCAAGTACAGTCCTTCCGGCAGTTTATCAATCACTTCAGTCTGCTTCGCATACGAATACAAAAAAGGAATCAACGTTTTCGCCTGCTTCTCACAAGTAACGCCCTGATTTATCACTGCAGTCCACAACTCTTCGCTGTTCCTCCTGCGCAAGTACTCCAAGCCTTGCTCGAAGTTGCCCTTCAGCACTGCAATCAGCTCCTCAGTCCTATTCAGCATCTGCAGAAGTACTATTTGCCCCTCCATGTGGCAGAACTCCTGACAGACTTCCAGCGCTCTGGACCGGTTCAAGCCTGTGGAGTTGGTCAGTAAGTCCAGCACGAAGGGACTTTTTCGCTGTAGCATGAGGCGTAAAAGGTGCAAGTCGCTGCCTGGATTTCGCCGTTTTTTGCCTTTCCACAGCTCTGATAAGTACTCGAAGACCAAATTTTCCTCCATTCCTTCCCGCACCTTGTCTGTGTCCAGCCAGTCGTTCTCTATGTACACTTTTAGCGCCTTTTCAGAGTCAATTTGTGTTATTTTCTGCAGTTTTTCCGCTGAAAGCGACCTAAGAAAGTCCCTTTTCGCCTCAGAATGCAACTCCATTACAGCGAAAAGATGCGCTGAATTCTCATTAAGCAGCAGTTCCATAGCCACATTCGCCAGGTTTTTCCTCAAAGCGAAGCGTATTTTGGCCTGAATCATGTCCGATTTGAGCATTTCCTGCTCCGTCGCCCTGCTTTTAAACGCAATTTTCTCCGGCCACTTCTCAAAACAGCGCAAAATCACGCTTTCCTCTCGGTCCGCTATCAGCTTCCGCAAAATGCTTTCCGCCGCCTCAGAAGTCATCGCATTTTCAGGGATATCCTCACAAACACATACTAAAAAAGGGTCATTTCGATACGTTTCAACGATTTTGGACCAGGTGATAGTCTGCTGGTCTATTAAATTGAGCAAGTAGAGGCGGGCATCTGAGGACTTCCGCTTGGAAACAAGGTCGTGTAGGATGCGGGCCTGTATGTCGCTTTTGGGGTACTGTGCGGACTGGCCGAACTGCAAGGCTTCGTCGTAGAAGTTGTTTTCTAGGTACCAATTCAGCTTTTCCGCCTGCGAATAAGTGGTAATTTTCAGAATTTCGTCCTTCGAAATGATATAAAAAGCGTCACTTTCCTTCGATATTTCCGACACCAGTAGTCCACTTCGGATGGTTTTGCCCTGAAAGGTGGTTTTCCCCTCAACATCCAGCAAGCGAATGGTCTGGTCGGAGGTCAAAATGAGCAGACACTCCTGCTGGTACCCTCCCACGGCTCTAATATCCAGCTCCAGTCGACAGGTTCGGATAGGGACTAACTCGTACCCTGTAGGGAGGTGGGCAATGCTGAGGAGTTGGTAGGAACTGGCGGTGATGACTGCGCATTTGTCCTGCGAAAGGAAAATGATAGAGGATTTCCCTGTATCTTTGAGTTGGTACAGGACAGAGCCTTGCGGCAGCAAGAGGAAAGTGGCATTCGTGCCGTTGGCAATCCCGAGCAGCGGAAACGCCACTGCCAAGCTGTGGATTTGCGAGGAGACCTTGGCCAGCACGACCTTGGAAGTGCGGAACAGGCCTTTCTGCAGTAGAAACAGCTCCTCTGCAGTGCCCACTACTACAGTCGTGCCTCCGTCGCCCAGGTCGACGGTGCGGCTCCACTGGCCTTGCTCGAGGTCGTAGTCCAGCACTTCGCTTTCGTTGTCGAAGTCGTAGAGGCCGAGCTTGGACGGGCCGGTGTAGCACAGGTATTGGTTACTGCAGTGGACGTCTAGAATTGCATAGTGGTTTTCCAGCGTAAAGCCCACTCCCGTCTGCAAATTGAGCACATGCACGAGTCCATTATGTGTGCCCATCACCAGCCTTTGCTCCGCCACAAAGCCACACGTGATCCAGTCCTCTTCCTCCCTCAACTTGGTGGTCAAGTCATTGGCTACCAGGGAGTAGCGGAACTGGGGACAGGCAGTCATGCTTTTAGCTAAGTAGGGCATTAGTCTGGTAAAATGAGCGATTTGGATCAAGAAGTCAGAGGCCCGGTGCCTCCAGAGTCTGTGGTCAAGTCCAGACTCATGCTCTACATGGGGTGTCTGCAGCTGTGGACCTGGCTCGCAGCCGTCCTCTTCCTCCTCCTCTGTCAAATCGGCCTGATGATCGGGTCCCTCGGCACCAATCGTTGGGTGACGGAAGGCTACGGCAGCAACCAGTGGTTCGGAGGACTAACGACCTGCAACAGCTGTCCCCAGCCCTGGCGCAACCAGGACTACACCTCCCTCGCAGAAGACCTGTGCTCCCTCTCAGACCCGCGCTTCACCCACTACTGCAATGTATTTGAAGACCTGAGAGATGCAGGGGGGCAGTTCCTCTTCTTCGAGTTGGTGTCTATTGCCACTGTTATTGCCTGGATGGCGAAAATCGCGGCTATTCTTACAGATAAGGAATGCCTGGTGCGAGTGCCGTGGGTTGCCTACAGCCTGGGCCTGCTAGCTACTTTCTTCCACTGGGTCGGGATTATCCTGTGGGGGGCAGTGACAAATGCTCGTTTCGATGCGGAGTGCGACCAAATGACAGTAGCGGACGACAAGCCGGAACTATGTGGGAGCAGAGGTCCGATTATAGCCATTGTAGTGGCTGTTATGTTCCCTATCATTCTCATTATGTTCTCCTTCGTCTACTACCGCATTGGCTCTGACCCGATCAAGAAGAAGCCGGAGGAGTTTGAGCGGCCGGGCAGGACCTCCACCAAGCTTAACTACTAGGCTTTAGGCCGTAGCTAGGACAAGTCCGTTGTGTATGCAGGCCAGCACTACTAAGCTATTTCAAATAACTACTCTGCGGATTTGGAAGTTGCTCTGCTCAGACACTTCTCTAGCGCTAGGAAGGGACTTTCCACCAATAGAGTCAGTATGACTGCGGCGGAGTAGGAAATCACTATAGAGAATACGACATCTATGCCCACATTTAGGTCATCCACCCAGTACGCAGCCTTGGCATTGAGGAAGTAAGCGAGGATCAGGTGTAGATGTACCAAGTACACACAAAAGGTCAAGCGGGCTGCAGGGGCCCAGAGAGGGTGCGCGAGCAGCCACTGCAGGAGCGGACTAAAGCCCTGCAGAACTGGCTGGAACAGCAGTGTCAGTCCCAGTGCAAAGCCCGCGTGATTGAACCCCAAGAAAAGCACGTTTTGGCTGTCGGACCAGCTGGACCAGCCGTTCTCCACGTCTCGATAAGCGTCGTACTGGGCGAATATGAAGAAGTTGAGGAGAGCGAGTCCTGAGAAATAGCACAGGTAGCGCACCCAGGTTGTGTCTATGGCATTCACGAACAGCAAGGCGAAGCGGTCGTAGACGACGTTGGACTGGTGGTAGAGTCGAGAGGAGTGGAGGAGCATTCCGCTGATGATTCCGAAGGCGTAGGGAGGGAAGCGAGTGTAGGGCTTGATGTAGAAGTAGTAGTAGAAGGTGCCGTTTTCAGGGGCAATTGCCACTACTTTATAGTTGTAGGAGGCAGCTATCCACAGCGATGCCCCTACAGATAAGCAGAGTAAGGCGCAAACGAGCACCCAGCCTAGGTACTTCCTGTAGCGGTGGTAGAGGTACAGCAGTGGCGGAGTCAGGACGAAGAACTGCATGTCGTTCGCAAGGTACCAGGACTGCGTCAAGCACATGTTTCCCATTCCATTAGGCAGGAAATTGTTCAGAAATAGTGCATTTGCCCACCAATAGTCCCCACAGTCAGTGTCTAAATTGCCTTGTTGGAACCACAATGGGCCTGAGCCCAGGTACTTGATGCCACTCCACAGCAGCACCAGAATATACATGTAGCCGGGTAAAATCCGGTATACGCGATGCATATAGAGCATGCACCACTCAATCGGACGGAGACTTTGCCGGACTTGTAGCGACTGCAGGAACAAAAAGGCCATCAGCAGTCCCGACATCCAGAAAAACACATCCACTGCAAACTCCGCCCCATACACAAAGGCATACCTGGAGTCCTTCATCTTGTCATAGATCTCATAGTAGTTCTTCAGCGGATTCACTGTGAGTCGGAACTGACACACATGTCCGTAGAGGATCCAGAGGATAGAGAGGACTCGGAGAGCGTGCAGGGTGTCGAGGGAGTTCCGCTCGGAACTGGATTTGAGGACGAATAGCTTGGGGACGTTGGAGTAGAGGGAAAAGCATTTTATCCATTTGTGACTTGTGGGCGGACTTTCGTCTGTTTTCGGGCATTTTTCATCTTCGAGGGCAATATGAGCCTGTTTTCGCTTAGTTCCAGTATCACCTTTTACATCCAAAGCAGTCCCCAGACCCACTAAAAACACCAAAACGACCGAAATCACGCATATAGCGCAGTCCCTGCCGGGACTTTTGACCGCCTGCTCAAGGTCGTTGTCAGGGAATTCCACTCGAATGGATATATCGGAGGGTATTTCGTCTGCGCTGATGGCGCCTTTGGTGTGGAATTGAGCGAGTTTCATGGCTTGCACGTGGTCGAAAAACAAGTTCAAGCCTAATGTTAGTTCCTTTTGAGACAAAATATCGTAGTAATCTTGCTTTGAGCAGGTCTTCGGGCCGCAGAGTCCAATAGAGACTCCACTGGAAAGGATCCATGTGCCCGGCTTATAGGCTGAAAAGAGTGCGTACTTAGCCTCTGGCACAGTGACACACAGGCTGTAGTCGCCTAGGTCATTGGGACTTTTGCCCGTTGCAACCGCCATAGCACTATAAGCATCCTGTGGGAATACACTAGACAGCCTCTGTATCACTCGCACTAAGTCCTGTGCACAGTTTTCCCCCACAGCCAGCTGCAGTCTTGCCAGTAGCCATATCAACCTTATCATTTCCTACCAGGATGCACCTACACTACTTAGAAATCCACAAAGGGGTCGGCTTCTTGCAGTGGCGCGGTCCCTTCGGCGGAGTCTGGGTACTTCTCAAACATACTTGAGTCGCCCTCAGAGAGCAGTTCTGGCAGCCAGGGAGGCGGCACTTCCCTGCCCTCCACTGCTTCAAAGTCTACGCCTTCGAACCAAGCGCTCAGCATTACATCCTTAGCGTCGCCCTAGATAGAGCCTACCTTGGTCCCGAGACGCTGCTGCACATCACGAGTCAGCAACTGCGATATCAGCTCTTTGGCAGTTGCGTCCAGGAAATCAGGCAACGGTATGGGCGCATTGAGGATCAAGTCGTAGAGTTTGTACGGATTGTCGTGTTGGAAAGGTGCATGACCCACCAGCAACTCATACAGGAGAATGCCGAAAGACCACCAATCCGCAGTCACAGTATGTCCTGCACGGGTCACTGCCTCAGGACAGAGGTACTCAGGGGTTCCACACATAGTGAAAGTGGGGCCGTTTAGTGCCTTTGCGAAGCCGAAATCCACCAGTTTGATATGACCTGTGATGCTCAGCAGTATGTTTTCAGGCTTTAGGTCTCTGTAGACTATTGAGCGACTGTGCAGGTAGCCAAGTGCACAGACCACTTCGGCTGCGTAGAAAAGCGCCACGTCGTTGGGGAACTTCTCTTCCTGTTTGAGCCGCTTCCAGAGCTCGCCGCCAGGGACGTACTCAGACAGCAGGAAAACCTTCGTTTCGTCCTGAAAAGCGCCAAACCTGCCTAAACCCTACAGATGGCAAACGAACGGATGCACAACTTGCTCCAACAGCCTTTTTTCGCTCTTCACATGGTCGACCTGTTTCATGCGAATGAGACTGCTTTTCTTCATGATCTTGAGAGCGAAGACCTCAGTTCCAGGACTTTGCTTGATGCGGCAGAGGCGGACTCGACCATAGTTGCCTACACCTGTGTGGAGGGCACCAATGGTCTCCAGTATTTCGAGGTCTTCTAGACTGATAAAGCGCTCGGCTACAGCCATAATATAGCTAGGTGGAATGCAAGATAAATGGGCAGTGGAATTAGTAGGAGTGGTTTGACTGGATTGTAGAAATCACAAGGCGAATTCTTACAGATGAGCCGCGTTTCTATACTGATACCTGCTCAATTGCACTTTTCCTCAGGGATTTTCAGGGCTAATGGCGCTGTGGCGGACAGAAGTCAGGGTGCACGGCCTCAATCTACAAATAATGAATAGAAGTGGATACTCAATGCATATATTCCCTGTCTTTCGCTTCTTGTTGGGCATAGGCAGTTACTTCCAGCCTATATATTCCTCCTATCAGTCTCTATCACTATGTAAATAGACCCTCCTGCATTGCATAACTGCAGTCCTAGACATGTACTCATATTACTGCACCGTATCGAGGGGAAACAATTGGAATATGTCTGCAGGCCACTCCCTCCCTGCGCTCGTCCAGCTGCAGATTCCGAGGACGCGTGAAAGGGTGGATGAGACGCGACTGTTCCATCAAACCTTCACGGTACAGGGCACTTAGGTCTATGAGGTGGAATTCCAGTTGGAACGGTGCGCTCCGAGTTGTATCTACAAGCGCTACCGGGAGTTCCGAGAGCTGCATCAAGAGGTGTGAGCCAGGCAGCTAAAGCACTTGGACGTGCGAATTCCCGGCTTCCCTGAGAAGAAGTGGTTTGGCAAGCTGAAAAGCGGAGTAGTGGAACGCAGACGCCTAATGCTGCAGGAGTGGCTGCGCCTATTCATGAAAAGCAAGCAAACCCTGCCTCTGCTGCTCCGCTTCCTCCAAGCTTATCTGCAGAGCACCACTTCTTTGCATGTAAACTCCCTAGCCATCCAGCAAAACCCGGAAACTCTGCCTCAAACTGTCACTGACCTGGTCAAAATGGCCAGCAAGTCCGCCTCCGCCTCCCCAGCTCTCAGCAGTCTCAGAAGTCTTTTGACCAGTGACAACTTTCACATCCGCAAAACTGCAATTAGAGAGTTTCTGAACCAAAGCGTGTCTTCCTGGCAACAAATGCAGCTGAATTTGCTTCTACTCGACCTTCCGACTCGAAACGACGCACTAGCGGTTTTCAAGGTAATCTGCGACTCCGGCCAGTTCGAAGGCCTTCAACTATTACAAATCGTAAGATCGAGGACAGTTGAATGAAAGCAAGGAAGCGTACAGTGTGTATCAGGCCTGGCAGGAAGGCAACCAGCGAGAGGAAGAAGCAGAGCCGCTCAAGTGGAGGGTTCTGTCCGGACGGGAAGACGTGGAGGTGGCGTTCAGAGTGTGTGACCGAGTGCTGGAAATGAAGGTGAAGCTGTGGGTGCGGTCGTCGTTGGATAAAATCGTGGCTGCCATTACGGACTGTGGGGCGAGGAAGCAGTGGGATGAGCGGGTGGAGGACCTGTGGGTGGTGAGGAAGGAGGGGGAGTCGGCGCTTACGCACTTCGAGTTCCGCTTCGGCACTGAAAAAGTCGTAACAGAAATGTTGTGTAGAGTTATCAGTGAAGGAGCCCGCTCGAGAGTGGTATATAAGCAGAAGGTGGGTGACGGCAGTCTACTGACCAACAGCGAATACCTCATATCCCCAGCCAGTCTGAACCGTAAACGTCACTGCGCTTCTACTGGTGACGTGTTCGACCTGGCCGAAACCTTCTGCATCGACTACCACATCACTCACACAGAAACAGCCACTCGTCTACTGCTGACAGACCTAGTGGGCAGTCAAACGCACTTCCGTCTGGCCTGGGACAACCTCAAGGAGTTCCTAGAACTGGGGTACAGCAGTCGTAGGGCGAGTGAGGTGCTGCCGCCGAGGACCACTGTCCATAGGTCGGTGGGTGGGTCGCAAGACGTATTGAAGCAGCTCGTCTCCTTGCTGTAGGCTAATTGAGACGCGCTAAGCGCAGTTCCCTAGCTCTGCAATCATCACTGTGATGTCGTCCACACAGTCCTCTTCCCTTCTCCATCTCTTGGTCGCTTCCGCCACCAGCGCTTGACAACCCTCTTCCAAGCGGCCTTCTTGTACATATCTGGCAGCCATGTCCACCGCTTCCTGCGAGCTGATGAATTCCCAAATTCCATCCGAAGCCAGTATTAGGAAACTGTCATCCGAACTGATTGGCGTCGTAATCACCTCCGGACAAGAAATCACTCCAATGCGAGCTGCCAAAGAATCCCCAAGCGCCCGAGTCATAGCCAGGCCCGGCGCATCTTCATGCTTCAACCACACCCGCAATGGACCGATGTCCTCTCCATCAATTCTCACAGCTTCCACCCGTCCTCCGAAGTCTAGTATGCGCTGCTTTTCGTCTTCAAAGTCCGGCTTGTGGTCTCGTGATAGTGCGACTGATATGAAGGAAACGCCGTTGCGTCTGGCGAGCACAGCTCTGGAGTCGCCCACATTCGCGCAAATCAGGAAACTGCCTGCGAGCACGACTGTCACGCAGGGAGCGCCTGAATAAGTCGTGTCGAAGGACTGGCGACTTAAATCACTAGTCAGCTTTTTGAAGCTTTCGATGAGGACGGTGGGCCACACATCTGTGAGTTTCCCTACATAGTGCACGAAAGTCTCGCGGATTATGTTGGGTAGACGCTTGGCTGCCAGGCCACTCACATGGTGTCCAGCCTCACCATGTCCGTCACTGACTCCCAAGGTCACCATTTCCGCTCCTGGCGCGAAGCTGGAAACATTGAAATACGAATCTTGGTTGTTGGCCTTGGCCCTGCCCAGCACTGACCCTACTTGCGACAATTGGCAACAGCGCTTCACTGCGGAGCAAGCGGCGGAGCGAGTGGTGTTCCGGTCTCTTGGATTGCGCACAGCGCGCATCGCTAGGTCTGGATCACTCGCAGCCCGGCTTCTAATGCGAGGAAGCAAATGCTCACTAGGGGCCAGCCCAGGCATCGACAGTCTTCTATTAATGGTCTGCGGAACTCCCAGAGAGGTTGTAGTCTCCGGGAACAGTGCAGGCTTGGGAGCCACTCTCTGTTGTGTCGCTCCTAAATTCGTAGTTGGAGAGACTTGCACAGTGCGAGAGTTGGTGTTAAGCCTAACTCCAGGACGGGAGAAGACGGAAAGGGACTTGCTGGGAGTGAGTTTTACGGTGCTGTGGGGTAGGAGCGGGGTGAAGTGGGGGCCTTGCAGGGGAATACGAGAGGCTTTGGGTTTTAGCGCCATGGAATGTATGGCTGTCCGAGGGAATTAGAAAGGTCGGAAAGAGACAATTGCCAGCGGAGGGGAATAGCTGGATGGAGACGAAGTTTGGAATTAGCTACTGATAAGATATGCATATTTGCTTTCTGTCTCTATACTAAGGACTGCATCTCTGCCTTTGTCTCTATTTCCTCTCTCCAATCCCCGTCCTACAGTGCCTCCCCTCTCTATACCATTAACGGACTAGAGTCCTAGCAGACGAGACATACCTACTCTACTACCCTGTCTTCATATAGCGTTCATACTCCTCCGCAGGCAGGGTGAAACAACTCGGTCCCACGTTCTCTATGAACTGTATCGCCGACTGTATCTGAGAGAAGCAAAACCCACTTTGCGCGAGCATTTTGGACTGGTCTCGGAACTTATTGATGTAGTTGAGGTTGGAGTACATCCACTTGGGCTGGGCTTTGATCACGATATAGATGATAATGGGCAGGGAGTCGTCCGAGCTGATCCCTGCGTCTGAGCTGGAGCAGAGTTCCAACACATTCACGATTATAGTGATGCACTCCACGAGGCAGTTCAGCTTTTCCACTGGAGACATGCGCTCGTCTGTGTCCTTTAAGGCCTGAATTGCGTATTTCCACATAGCTTCATTCCGGTTATGCAAGGGAATGTCCAAGTGCTCCGGCTGCACCCAGGCCAATTTCCCTGCGGCTTCATGCAAGCAGAAGTCTTTGGCTGTAGGCTCCATAGGGAAGATCTCCCTATACATCCTTCTTGTTAAGTGCTTTTCCACTTCCTCCACTAGCTGGTCTAGTTCCTCGTCTTTCGCGCCTGAGTACATTGGGTGGCAGCGCAAAGCTTCTCTGACGATTTGCATGTATGCGAGGAAGGCTTTGGAGACGTCGTTCGGGTCGTCTTCCAGCTCAATTGACCTGCGCACACAGTCATGTCTGCAGAACTCCCCAGGGAACTCCTTGATATTCGCCACATGGCCAGACACTGAACCCTTATGCGTCTTTCCAGGCTTCAAAGACTGCTGGCGTCTATTTCCCATTACGAAAACTCCCACATACTCCAACTTCATATGTGAACATTCAGTTTGCGGGGTGATATACAGACTTTCCCCATCTTCTCCCTGCAGAACCTGAATACAAACTGGGACTTCGGCTTCATTGATGAATTTGAGGAACTTGTGAGTGCGGGTGAAGCTTTGTTGGATTTTCTCCTCCTGCTTGATGTCAGAAATGTGCTTTTCCATGCTGTGAATGGCTGCATATTGCTTACAAATTAGCAGTAATTCTGTGTTTTTATGCGTAATTAGGCGTTTTTGCTCCTCTCTGACTTGGCATTCGCTCAGAATTTCCGAATAAAGCTTGCGGAAGTTTTGTTCCTTATAGTCCTCCGGCAGTTGATTTAAGTGCGAGTGCAAATACTGCGCCAAAATCTTCAAAGGGATTTTTTCCTCCCGATAACTGCGGCTGTTTTCGAACAAATAGGAAAACTTAATGACAAATTCGGTAATTTGCATTAAGGAACTTTGGTCCTCGCTCTCGAAAAACATAGCGAAGGAATCAAGGGAAAACAACAGGCTTTTAATGGCTTCTTTTACCTTCTGAATAAGCAGTGGCTGGCCTGAGTCGCCCACCTGACTTCTTTGAGTGTAGCTAGCTTCCATCTCACTGGGTAGTTTTTCGTCTATAAACAGCAAATACGTGATTTCCTGGGTCTGCTCCAGTAGAGCCAGATCCATCGACTCCTTGACCTTTTTGGCGAAGGTGAGAATGGTGTGGAGCTGAGGATCGCTGAATACGCTCTGGCGGGCCACGATGAGGTCTGCAAGAATCTTTACTTCGTGCAGGGACAAAGCCACTGCTTGGAACTTGAACTCTTGGAATTGGGACATTTCAGGGATAACGTTGGGGACGCGGGCGGGCGCATGCTTCGGCAAAGCGACCGTAGCTGCATAGTAGAACCACATCACATGCTCCGCCTCAAACGCAAGTCCGCTCTTCCCTTCCTGCCCTCCGCTCACCTGGCCACTCGCCTTCGGCTTGAGAATGTCCACAATGTCAATCAACTCATTGAAGAACTTCCCCACAAGCGGGCTGCGTAGCACTCACATTTGCGACCGGATGAACTCGTTAATGTACCTGCACTCTTCCTTGTCGAAGTACTCACATCGGAACACTTTCTTCATAACTCCTCCAATTAGTACTAAATTCCGCTTCATCACTGGGGATATTATCGTGTCTGACAGAAGTCCGTTTTCGTCCGCTCTCATAATGGCAGGCATCCACCACTTCATAAACAGGAAAGTCCCTAACATCGTATTCCTCTCCAACTCCGTCGAGTCTGTGCTGGTTTCCCCCAACACGTCACTCAAAGTCCTGCACACCCAGCGCAGACCGTACGGCATTGTCCTTACATTGCTGAAAATCGCGTCCAAGAGACCTGCACAGGCTTCGCAGATTTTCTCAGATGTGTCTTCTACGATTTCCCATACGAGGCTGTCGTCGGAATAGAGGGAGGGGTCGATTTCGACCTCGCGACGAAGGTCGGATTTGTGCTCTTTGTCCTTGGGAGTACCGCGGAATAGGCCGAAAAAGGACATTTTGGACTTCTTCTTAGGGCGGGTTTCCTTTTGCGGCTCTGAAGGGTTGCGGTGGACCATTTTGTAGATAGCGGCCAAGTCGATGGTGAAGTCTTGAGTGTCCCTGAAAACCAGCGCTAGTAGTCGCTTTTTGAACAGCAACTTCATGAACTTCCGCTGCGAGCGTCTCTTGGTGTAGAACACCAGCATTTTGCTGAGGACTGAGGAGGAGTCTTCGTCGAAAATCGTAGTGACGTGCTCCCTTCGCTTGAACTCCAACTTAACGAGCGCCTGAATGACCTTCAAAAGGTCTAATTCGGAGTTTTCAGGGTTCATGAGGTCTTCGAAGAAGCTGAAAGCGAAGGACTCCACCAGGAGCTCGAGGTTGGGAATGGTGGGTGTGATGTTTTCCACCACAATGCTAAACGCCTGCGGAGAGTTGCGCAGTGCAAGGATGAACTTTTCCACGTAAGTAAAGGTGTCGCCGAGTATCTTCCGAGGACTGATTTCGAGCTTTTTGAAGCTGGCGGACTTGGAAAGGACTTCTCGGATGCTCAGTTGCCAGCGGTAGTAGTCCTGGTGCAGGTCTCGGAGGCGGGTGATGAGGGCTTGCTTTTCCTTTTCGTCTGTGTGGGGTTTACCGTGGGAGAGCCGGACTTTCTCGTACTTGAGGCACTTTTGCAGGTAGACCCAGTGCTTGAAGGACACAGTCTCAAGCATGTCCATCTTTTATGGGGGGCTGCAACTTCAAGACCGACATCCGACTCCCTCCCTGCATCTCAAAGTCCGCCTTCCAGCAGCACTACGTGATCGGCAAGGGCGGCTTCGGCAAAGTCTGGAAGCTCGAACACAAATACTCAGGCGAACTCTTCGCCATGAAGGAAATGTCCAAAGCTCGCGTACTCGCCAAGAAGAGTGTGCAGTCGGTGATGAGTGAGCGGCAGTTGCTGGCGGTGCTGCACCACTCCTTCATTGTCAACATGCATTATGCCTTTCAGGACAGGGGGAATCTCTACCTGGTCATGGACTTGATGCCGGGGGGAGACTTGAGGTATCACCTTGGGAAGGTCAAGAAGTTCAGTGAAGAGCAAACCAGTGAGCACTACTCAGAGTTCTTCCTCGCCTGTGTCCTCACAGGACTGGAGTATCTGCATGGCAATGGAGTCCTGCACAGAGACATAAAGCCTGAAAATCTAGTGCTAGACGGCAGGGGATATGTGCGCATCACAGACATGGGCATTGCTCGGGTTCTGCAGGCGGAAAACGCAAAGGATACAAGCGGAACTCCAGGCTATATGGCGCCAGAAGTCATGTTCAAGCAGAACCACGGACTCGAAGTGGACTTCTTCGCTATTGGAGTAATTGCCTTCGAGTTCATGACAGGGAAGCGACCCTACACAGGGAAGACTCGGAAGGATATCAGGGACCAAGTGATGGCTCGCCAAGCTCAGTTGCAAGAGGGAGACCTGCCAGAGGGCTGGTCCATCGACGCTATGGACTTCATCAATCGCCTCATTCTCCGCAAAAGCTCGGCTCGTCTCGGGAGCAGAGGTACTGAAGAAGTCAAAAGTCACCCTTGGTTTGCTCACTTCCCTTGGGAGAAACTCAGTCTCAAGGCCTTGCCTTCTCCTTTCGTCCCTGGAGAGGGCGGAGACCACTTTGATATCCGGCTGAATCTGTCCAATGACCCTTGGAAAGACGCGCACAGTCCTGCTATGCAGGAAGCGACGTTTGTGCTGAGGAGGCCGGAAACGCAGCATCTCTTTCATGGGTATTACTATGACGGTTCTATCAGCACACAGCCGGGATAGCGTTGTTTCTTAATTGCTTAAATGCTCGTTTTCCTGTTAGTAGCTTTCTTTAAGGGCTCGAATTTCTTCGGTTTTTTGGAAGTATATGGGAAAATCCGAGGTTTTGAAGCAGATTGCAGGAATTTGAGCAAACCGACCTTAGAATTCGCCCTTTATTTCGTACAGAGAGACAAATACTTTCCCTTGAAATCAAAGCGAAGGTCCTAACTATAAGATTCCGCATTCCGGTGAAATAGTCACTCGCCCAATCCAGCTCTGTCGGTATTGTCTCACATTAGGTTAATCGAGTGCGGATTGGCCTTTCATGGACATATTTTTGCAATAAACGTGCAAAATGCAGTTCGTTCGAATCCTGCTTCTGCTTTCCTTTGTGCTGAGCATCTGTTACCGCTGGGAATGTGCCTTCCTTGACGATAGTCAATGCTTCGCCTCCTCTACTACCAATCTCAGCATTCAAGTCCGCTCCTGTCCCTCCAACACCAAGTGCGCAATCAACCAAATGAACAGTGTCTTGCCCTACGACCTTTCCAAACCTCGCTACGACTGCGTAGCTCTCGACTGGCTGCCCACTCTAAAGCTTCCCGGAGAGCCCTGTGCAGAAAGCCAGGAGTGCTTGGGAAGACAGTGTGTGAATGGGGAATGCAAAGGATTAGTGCAGGGAGGGGAGTGTACGACACATGATCAATGTGGAGTGGGACTGATATGCTCAGCTCTGACTGCTTTGTGTGTTCTGCAGAGGCCTGAAGGAGCGCCCTGTGCTTCAGATGTGGAATGTATGAACGATAGTCTGTGCTACAATGACAAGTGCGCCCTAGTGATGTCTCTGCAGGATGGAAGTGTGTTTAGAGGGTGGATTTCCCCGAATGCTGTTTTCCTCTGCCAGAGTGGATACATAAATAACGGAAGATGTAGTCCTGCGCCTATGAATAGAAACCCACCAGATTTCCCGTGCAATAGTGACTTAGATTGCACTCTCATCTCCCCTGAAAACATCTCTTTAGTTGGTCACTGTTACTGCGGCTTTAACCCCTCCGGCCTGTCTTACTGCCAGGCCAAAGCGGGAGACGACGAATTCCGTCCCTTCCAAAAAGGCCTTTTAGCCATCCGTAACCAAACGAATAAGTGTCATTCCAGCCTCAGTTTATCCTCCAGGTGCCCTGCACTAGCTGCCCACCCGCAGTACGAGTCCTTCATCAACGCTTACTACCTCTACTACTACCGACATGCAGCCATTGCCATTGAGGACTGTGTGCGGAACTTGATGCCATTCGCACAGAACTACGAATATGCACTGAAAGGGGTAGAGGGGGAGAGGGGAGACAGCAAGACAGTGCTGATTGTGGTAGTTGTTGTGGTCTTGTCAGCGGTGTTAGCTGCTGGAGTAGTGTGTTGTTTGTGTGTCCGTAAGTGTGCAATTAATGAACGCAACCAAGAAGTCGCAAGGATACGCGTATTACGCGATGAAATGGAGGAAATTCCCTTCAGAACTAGTCAAATCCTACACAACCCTTCGGAAATCCCGCCCGACCCTGCCAATCCTCCTGCAGGTCTATTCAAAATGGCAAATATCGCTTTGCATCCACTGAATCGGCATTTCTTGCAGATGGGAATCCCGGTGGCTCAGCGAGTGAATGCCGCTACCTTCGAGGTGGAAATGCAGGAAGAGGATTGGGAGTGGGACTCAGTACAGCAGGGACTGCCGCTGATTTCAAGGGACAGCTTGGAAGCCACTCCCGCGCTTTCCTACACTAACAGACAAGTACATACTTACACCTCAGTTGCATAGCGTTAGTAATTTCTATATTTGCCTCTTTAAACGACCTTGTAAAAAGCCCAGTCCCTCCTCCGAGTTCTGCACTTCCCTTGAACTCTGATAAATCCCTCCGCGATGTTATCATTCTGATTGATCCGCTCACAACTGTCCCCTTCTCTCCCACTTCTCTCACAACCAAGTACCAAGAAGACACGTATTACGAGAGGAAATGGAGGAAATTCCCTTAAAAACTAGTTCAATCCTACACAACCCCTCAACAGTCCTTCCCTTCCAACACCTCCACAGGTCTATTCAAACTTACAGATATAGTTTAATCCAGTGAACCGACCTTACTTACAAATGGGAATCCAGTGGCTTCGCGAGTGAACGAGACTACCTTCGAGACAGAAACACAGGAAGGAGATTGGGAGTGGGAATCAACACCCTTGGTACTGCCATAGAGTTCTTTAGTACGAGAATGAAGAAACTCCCGCTATTCTCTTCTCAAAAAGAAGCCTGCACACCTACTCCTCATCCACTTAAGCCTAATACTCCTATCTTCGCATCTTTCGCACTCGCACACGTCTCGGGACTTGGGCACTGTCTTGAATCCCGCGAGCACAGGTCTTTAGTATGCCGTACAGCTTGGCCAGGCCTGCAAACTGCTGGGCTCGGACTGCTAAAGTGCCCACTCGGCCGGAAGCCACGAGGACGAAGCCGCTGCGAGTCTGATGCAGCTCGCAGACATCGATGGACTGAATAGGTAAAGCTGCGTGTAGGTCTCCACCCCTGATTTCCACTGCTGCCTCGGTCGTAATTAGCACAATTACTTGGGAGTCGATGCGAAGGTAGAAGACGAGTTGCTCAGTGTTATGGTCCTTCAGAGTAGTGAGGAACTCTTGCGCCTGCGCTATTTCTTCGTTGTAGGGCTCGATCACCTTCTGAGCACTCACAGGTCTGGGGAAGCGAAGGCGTCCCTTTTGCTGTATCTTCCCAGTGCGCAGGAAAGTAGCAGTATTGGCGATGCCTGTAGTGACACTCGTGCCCACTCGCAGCACAGCAGAGAGAGGGGCAGTCGCCACTCCCAGGAGTCCTGAGCCAATTCCCTTGAAAAAGCCCTTCACTCCGCCTCCCTTTGCTCCTTTGAACGGCTTCGTAAACAGCCCAGTCACTCCCTCTGCCAAGTCCTGCAGTCCGCCCTTGAACCCATGGTAAATCCCCTCCGCAATGTTATCATTCTGATTGATCCGCTCATAGCTGTCCCCCTCTCCCCCCACTTGTCTCACAACCGAGTACAGACTGCCGGTAATGCGGGAAACGCTCCCAAACCCTCCAGAAATGATCCCTGACACCAGTGACTTCACTCCCTTCCCTACGCCTGTAGCGAACTGCTTCGGTCCTTTGAGCAGGCCTTTCCTCGGCTCGTTAAAGAACTCAAACACTCCAGTGCCTAACTTGTCTATCAGACCCATAGGGTTGCCGATCAAGTCTGAGGACCCGATCACCTTGTAGAACTGCAAAGCGCCCTGGCGGATGTAGTTTTTGGTGATAGTCCAGGAAAGTGCATCGAACGTTTGGAAGGAATTCAGCACAATTACGCTGGAAAAGCGCAGTGGACTGTCAGTAATCGTAATAAACGCCCCTCCAACTGAGCTGATAACATTCACTATTCCAAAAGCCTCCCTGGGGTCCACCTTTATGGACGATTTGGACTTGGCAGAGCGGAAGGACAGGATGACTTTCATAGAGTTGATGTTGACGAACTCGAAATAGGCCTTGGCAGACACTTGTCCTGCTAAGTTGGAAGGCTTTGGGTACTCACAGCACAGGTCTGGACACACTCTCTGGAAGTCCACAGTCTGCAGGGAGTCCCCACGCCAAAAGCCCTCTTTCTTGCTGAAGGCTTCTTGCAGTCTTGTGGCCACGCCTAAAAGTCCGGTAATGGTCTCTTGGTGCACCTGCAACTTCATTGGCTGTATCAAAAGCGCTAAGTGCTTATAGTGCTCTATAATCGAATCTGCAGCTTTCGAGGAGATAAAGGACTCCTTTTCGACTCGGAATTGGAAGAAAGGCACAGGTCCCTCCGTTTCTTCCTGCTTGGCTACGTAGAGCCCTAGCATCACTGGGAATTGGGAGGGTCTGGCCAGCATGTCGTCCAGTTGGATGTTGTCGATGTGCAGTTTTATGGCTTGGTCCATAGTGCGGCCGCCGAGCTTCACATCTACGCTTTGGGACGCCGAGATGGATATACCTGTGAGACTGAAAACGAATCTTTCCTTCGGGATGTCATCAATGAGGGAAACCACAATTCCTCGGAAGACGATTTTCGCCTTGATTTGCTCAAAGCGGTAGGCTGCAGCCAGCGCCAGGACCATAGTACCCGAGTGCTGCAGAACATTCCCACTTTCTTCAATATCCGGCTCCACCACCAGCACTCGTGTAACTCCTTCAGTCACCACTTTCACCTTGTTCCCTGCCAGGCGACTAGTGAAGGCTTTGAGTTTGTCTATTGCGTAGGACTGCGAGTCACTGCCTAGGGAAACGCGCACTTTTTTGGAGGTGGATAAATGGTTATCGAAGGCGAAATTGCCTCTGGACTCTGGCTTTACGGTAACTTCTATGCTGCAGCCGACCTGACAAACCGTCAAATCCGCCTGCGTCTTATTCCATATCAAATACTCAGGGTCCAGCGGCTCCATAAAGCGCACAAACAGAGTCGCACCGTCCTCAGTAGCAACCGCAACTCTCACATAATGGAAATAGTCGTTCGCAGGCGAGGGTCTGTGCCACTTTTCAGTGTGTTGCAGCATTTTCAGCCCTGAGAGTTGCTTGGTGACTGGGCGTGTTTCCGTAGAACTGCTGGGGGCAGGGCCGACTGCTGTGACTGCTCCTTTGAAGCGGACCTGCAAGTCGTCAATGTCTTCGATGTTGAAGGGGGAGGACCAGCTTTGCCGGTCACAACTAATTTGAATGGCTTTGCCGACCTTTGCGTTTTCTAGCTGGAAAGGAGCAGCGTCCGGCCCTGCGAACTCCGCCACTCTTTCCTTCCCGTCCTGCCTCACATACACCAAAAACGGCAGCGCATTGACTATCATAAACCTCGGCTGAATCCTGACAATCACGCTTTTGACCAAAGGCCACTGAGGACTCGCGAGCATCACCCCCAGTTGAATGATGTTGGGAGCAGGGCGCGCACCACTGGCAGCCGCGCTGTTATTGAGCTGCAGACTGCCTGCTATTCCGATGGTTTGGATGTTGAAGGGCTTGCACCATTCGGAGGCCTCTCCGAACTCTTCTGCAGCCACGCGAAGTTTCATTTGGGACTTTTTGTCCTTCACTGTGCCCACCTCTAGGGACTTCACTTTCAGAAATTCGCGTTTGCCTGTGAATTCCAGTGCATAGGGAGTCTTATTCAGGATCCAGAACTGACAGTAAACCTGCATCACCACTCCATTCCACTTCTCCTCCTCCACCGCCTTATACTTCAAATCCACGTCCTTGGTCTTCACAAAGGACATTGGCGACTGCTGCACAGACAGCTTGTCTGCAGGTATATCACCTGTTAGGTGGAAATGTGACAATTCCTTCGTCTGAGTCACAAGTTCCGTTTTCAGCAGTTTCGACTCGGAGAGTTGCAACTCCCATCGTACGGGAATTGCGTTTTTCGGGTCGTCGTGCATGACTTGCTGCGAAACTCCCGGGTTAATGACACAGACAGGCTCAGGTGCAGGGCCGCGGAACAGACGTAGGACTCCTGGAGTGAGGTTGTGAATAGTGAAAGGAGCGTTGAAAATCACGAGTCGCTGGTGAGGGACTAAAGGGCTGGCTTGAGGGTCAGAAGAGCCACTTTTGATGATAGCGTAGTCAACCGCCAGCGTTTTGTCTCCTTCATAAGTGACGATTCCGTTGAAAGTCTGTAAGTCAATTAGGCCTGTGGGAGTTACCAATTGAGTGGGCTGCTTGCCGGAAAGCCACTTCAGTGGCACAGAGTACAGTTTGCCCGGACCAAGTTTGATTCTTTCCCGTCCATTTGCGATTTCTAAAGGGTCGGGAGTGTTATTCACCAGCTTTAAAATGCTTTCCAGCGATATCACTCTTTGCCCTCCTTTGGAACTGATGTCCGCCACAACAGGCGTAAACACTGTCCCAACATGCGACATCACTGTCAGCGTCTTCAACTCATCAATGATAAGGCTGGGAATCGCTCCGATTTCCTTGACTTCCAGGCCTAGAGCGGAGGCGGACTGGACGTTCTGCATCAAACTTGCGTATTTGCGCTGGTTGGCAGCCATCTGGCCCGACCTCACTCTGTCTATCTGATTCTGTCCGAATCGCTTAGTACCGCTGTGGGGTAAAGTCCAGACTTCCCGCTTGTCCCTGGGGCCGCCTTCGATCCAAGCTGTTACCTCGGTACCCAGTCTGTTCTTCAGCTTATACACTATTTGCGTACCTGTAAACCCGTTCGACCCGCTTTCTGACCCAGCCACTGCCTTTTCCCTTTCCCACACCTTTTCGTCCTCACTAAGTCGCTGCATCAGCAGGGCGATGGTTTCCCCCATTGTGCAGGTGAGGTTGAGGTTGAGAAGGGAGGGGGCTTGGACCTGCACTAGTATGGGAGTAGAGGCAGAGGCCTGCTTTGCATCCACATCCACTGCCCACTCCTCGACAATTGGCTCCCAACACCCATATTTCGAGTTGAAGTAGTTCACCTTCACTCCGCAAGCGAAGTTCGCTTCCAGGATTTGAGGTGAAAAGGCCAAAGCCGCACTCACATTATTCATCTCCAAATACAGCAGTGAAAGCAGGTGGGAAGCAGTGTCGTCCATCAGAGTGATTTCCACACTTGCCATCTTGACATCTAGTCGGATTTCGTCATCTGTAGAGACTGCTACAGGGACTGCTTCTGCATGGGCGGGGGCCGGGCCTGCGGGACTCACCTGGCTCCAGGCATTCGCCAGGGCTTGGAAGTGAAGTAGATCTCGGAAGCCGATGTCCACATCCAGGGACTCGAGTTGGGCTTCGAGGTAGGTCTTGGTGGGACTGTTGTGCCTGGTTACTCGGTATTCCAGCTCTAATCGGGAAGGCTTCAGTATCTCTGAGTTGTCCTCTTCTGCTTCGATCAGCTTTTGGTCCTTCATATAGGCGGACACTAGGCCGAACTTCGTAACCCCGACTGTAGCTTCATCATCGATTTTCACCATTTCGGTCTTAGTCACAACCCCTAGAGGAGTGGTGTACACCTTGCACACTTGAAAGGAACTGTACCGAGTCATCACGTCCATATACAGATTTACCACCTTCGAATCAGGGTTCTTGGAGTGCTCCGGCACCCACAGTTGCAGCTCTTGAACCAGCACTGTAGCGAGCAGTTTAGTACTGATCGTCGTTACTTTGAGTTCCTGCAAGGGAGCTAAAGTCGGCAAATGCTTGGCCATTACTTGTGCAAGCAGCTTCGAAGCAGGCCGGTCTTCGATGACTCTCCTCAGGTCCTTTTCTTCCTGAATCGTGTCGAAGGCTTCATTGGGGAATTCGAGCATTTCCTTGACGAAGTCGCTAGTTGCGCATAGTCGCAGGCTGTTAAGTGTGAGCAGCACTTCAGTGAGTTGGTCGATTGCCCTTATTTTCACCTTCGCATAGATTTGCGCTTCGGTCTCTTGCACTGCTTCCTCCTTCCGCAGGATTTCAATATCGTCAGGGTTGACATCCACCGAAATCGTGAGGTCGGTATCAGGCTTTCCCATAATGTGGGTGAAATAAACGCCATTCCTTTTATCTCTAATAGTGATATCGCGTATTGACACCTCGGCCAGTATATCCCCATTTTCCCCAATAGTCGCCAAAGTTTTCAATTCATTAATGCGGAAATCGAGCATTGGTCTGTTTTTCCGCTCCAGGCTGATTCCTAGTCCTCCCATGGCGAATTCAAAGTGTTGGGAAGGGGCTTTGACTACTGCAGCCGGCTTTTCGCTGATTTCTTCCAGTGCAGATCCGGCTTTAGGCTTGGACTGGACGGGAACAGGGTCGGAAGCAGGCTGGCGAGGCTTAGGGAGGGTGGCCAGACTATCGGTAATGCGGTCCTGCAGCCGTAGGATGAGGAGAAGCTGGGCGTCTGAGAGGAAAAAGCCCATCTCGTCCAGTCTCACCCTCGCCAGCAGGCCAGGAAAGCTGGTTTCTTCCCAGGCAATAGCCTGTCCCACCTCAATATATAGCGGAGAAGGCTTGAAAATCGGGGTGAAGCGCCCTTCCGCCCATTTCTCCATCGTCGCGAATTCCCACAAAGTCCCCACTCGCATGTTTTCCACCACCACCGTGTAAAAGTCATAAATCAAGCTTTCATCCATAATCTTCGAATAGTCCACAGCAGGGTTCTTCGCAGGCGCAGGCCGAGTTTTGACCATCAGCTGACCGAAATCAGCCACTAAGCACTGCTTCGCTTCCATTATATTGAGGGGAATAAGGGCGCAGGGAGCCTGGATGTGCACGTCTAGGACCATGGGCTGGTGCACGGTTTGCACGTTTATGATGTCGGCCATGTACTTCTGTCCTTCGCTCACGTAGGCTGCGACTTTGTCTCCGGCGGCTTTGCGGTAGTAGTCGATGTCGAATTGGTCGGCTAGGGCAGTCATCATGGCTTCGGAAAGAGTGAGGAAGCAGGGAAGGTTTCCCACTATAAACAGCCTGGAAGTGCGAACGACTACGTTAATCGGCCCTTCCGGAGTCTGGTCATATACCGCTTTTAGCTCTCCGCCCTGCAATATATTGGGGAAAACTGGACTTTGTGCGACTTCGTCACTCATAGTCAAACTCACCGTTTGCACCTTCGCTACCATTGTAGCAGCCCGCATACCCACTTCAGTCACCAGTCCACTCAGTTCCATAGTTGCAATTGGACGACTGGCACTGCGGATACTCAGTTTGAAAGTGGGCAGTTCCGCTCGCAGCTGCATGCCAATGTAGTCAGCAGGCTGCTTCGGAGGCTCTGCAAAGGTACCTGTTTGCGCCCTGTCGAGTAGGGCCTTTTTGGACTGTTCGACTTGGGAGAGTTCGCTTTCAGCTGCGGCCACTTTGCGCTTTTTCTCGGTCTCCGCAGCCTCGGAGTCGCCCCAGCCGAAGAAGTTCTTCACGCCAGATAAGGTCGAAGGCGACTTTTCCCGCTCAATGTCACTCTTCAACTGCAGTGCTTTGGCGTCGATCTGTTCCTCCTTCCTTAGGAAAGTCCGCATAGTGGTGATTTCCTCATAGGCGTGGCCTTCCTCCATCGCTAGTAATTCTTTCGTGAGTGTATCAGTTGGCTTCTTGCTGCCTTTGAGCCATCTGGAGTACAAGGCTCGGTATGCAGCGGCTTCCCCTTCGCTCCACTTCCTGCAATTGATCTTACCTAGCACCCCGGCTTGGAACTGACTGAAGGCGGAGTAGAACTCTCCCAGCTTCAAGCCGTGTGTCAACTGAGGCGTTTCCACGCCTAGATGAATCGGTCCAGTGGTTCCGATCACTAAGTTCGCCTCGATTTCAGGCTGCGTGAACTTCTCATTGTCCTTCCGAAGGACAGCTTTCAGGTCAATAACCGCAGGTGCAAGCAAGTACTTGTGCACTCCTCTGAATGCGATCTTCACCTCTTCACGAGCCAAGGCCTCAAAAGCCGGGCCAGGCGCTGTGCCTACAGGACTACATTGCACCATGCACTCAGCCCCGTAGTCCAGGAACAGACTCAGGTTTTCTATACTGACTCGCTTGTAAGTGATTCTGCTGTCCTCGAGGAACTGCGGCTTCCACACTGCGTTGCAGGTCACAGCCTCGACTTTGCCGAGGACGAGGCCGATGGAGTAGGGAGAGATGGAGGCGGTGTCGTCTTCCAGTCGGATGTAGACTCCAGAGAGGGTGATTTGAAGGTTGTCTACGATCTTTGCGACCATTTTCTCTGCGAAGCCGGCTTCTCCGGGGGCTTTGAAGGTCTCTTCACTCACTACTTCGAAGTTGACTAAACTCGACTCTTTGGCCACAGCTTGGTTTTTCACCTCGACTTCCTCACTCCATTGGGCGCTCGGTCGAGTACTGGCCAACACGAACACGTCCTCGATGGCTATCACTAGCGGCTTGGAAGTGACTCGCAGCCAGTCTACATCCACTGCTATACTGCGGACATACCCATACTTGACCACGAATGGTAGTCCCAGTTTGTCTATGGCGGAGCCCTTCACTTTGATCGGCCCGAGGCGGATTTTGCCACTAAAGACTGACATTTTGAACTGCTCAGCGTTCAAGTCCTCCAGCCACTCGCCCAAAAACCTGTTCAAAATGCTAGCCACAGCCGCGTCCATATTATAATCAGCTATACAAGCGCTTCCTAGCCATCAGCTTCTTCCCTACTCCCTGAGGACTGGGTCCGCAAGACCTCGCTCCTTCGGTAGAAACGCTAAGAAACTCCCGCATTTTGTGGAGGTCCAGGAGAGAGTGGTCGCAGAGAGTGCTGGGCTTGGGGAGGAAGGCGGGGGAACTTTCGGTGAGGAGGTTGGCTTTGAAGAAGCGAGGGGCGGAGGGCTTGGGGAGGTGGGAGGAGTCGTTGTAGTCTTCGGAGAGGGGCTTGGGAGGGTCGGTTTGGCGGGGAAGAGGAGGTTTGAGGGCGGCGGGGATCAGAGAAAGCTGATACCTGGCTTCTCTGTGCGTCTTTGTGTCGTACTTCAAAGCGGATAGCTCCCGCTGCGACCTATTCCGCTCCAGTTCCCCAGACTCACAAGAAGGACTCCCCTGCTTCCTCGCAGACATTCGCCGTCTTCGAATAGTGACTGGCTTCTCAGTGAGAGGAGATATCGGCCTAGACCTAGTCAAAGCCGAGGGATGCGTCTCCATTCTGGAATCAGTTTCCCAAGCCCCCAAGTCCGCCCACTGCCCTGCGCTTGTCTGTTGTGCAGATATTTGCACCTTTTCACTCTCCTCCGCAAGCCGCTCTATGGAAGTTTTCTCCATGTCTTGGAAACCTTCCTGCATATTATGAGGCTTTAGGCTATTCAATAGCCAGATGCATTCTTAGGATTAGTCTTGAGTCTGAGTGAGTTCCTTGGCTCTTTGAAGCCGGGCTTCTATTCTCGTGATCATTTCCTCGACCTCAGACTGCAGTCTGCTGGGAGAAGTAGTTCCCGAGACCACTCTCAGCTTCTCCTGGCTGCGGCGACTGGGACTGAGGTGGCTTCGCTTGGGACTGGCTTTGCCCACACTGCGCGGAGAGAGAATGGTGGAGGACAGCTGGTTTAGCTGAGCGCGCATATCTGCGATTTGGTGCATGTACTCGCTAGACCGCTTCGAAGGCAGCTTCCGAATAACTCGCTGTTCTGCAGTTCTGCTGAGTTTCGCCTTCAGAGCAGTCAGCTGGTTCCCGCATTCTTCCAGCTCTTTAGCGTAAGTCCACCTTTCCTGAGTGACCGTGTCCTTCGCCTGCTTCACCACTTGCCTCAACTTCTCTATTTCCAATCCCTGCGCTTCGCTTTGCAGCTTGAGCGTCTCATTCTCCGCATTGAGTTGGTTCGCCTTGGCAGACAGCCTTTGCACCTCCCCCTCCAACACACTCAAAGTCTTGTTCAGCATGCGGTCCCTTACCTCGTGCTCTGTCATTTGCGAGTAGAACTTCTGCATCCACTCTTCCTTCTCCTTGGTCTGGGTTTGCAGCTGCTGCCGCAACTTGGTTACATCCATACTTAACTTACACTGTGCTCGGAGTTGGAGGAGAGACGTGAGAGTCGGACGGGCAGAGACTTGATGAAGGAGATGAGGGAAACTGTAGGGAAAGTGTCGGACTCAGGGGAGAGGATGGACTTGAGGCTGGACGGCAGCCAGGCAGTGGGCAGTTCGCTGGCTACGCCCACCAGCAGTTCTTCCAAGTCCCTGATTATCTTGCTCAATGCCTGCTCCACAGTCTCTTCCCCAGTGCCTTCGACTCTCTCTGGTACCTCTCCGGCCTCCGAACATCTCGCTAAAACATCAATCGCTTTGGACATTAGCGCAGTAAAGGCTTGCTGCAGGTTCGTGCTTTCCGGAGAGTTGGAAAACACCATCGATTTGCTATGGTGAGCGCGAAGCCTCATTTTTAGTGCATAGGAAGGCGTATTTATCGCAATTTGCGATAGTTTGCTGCGTGACTCAGCAGTCCGATTGCGCGCAGAATGAAAAGCATCCATCTTCACTCTCATCTGCGCCTGCAAAAGAGTGGCTTGCAAGGCTTTGATTTGCTCCTGCAGTGACAAGATCTCTGCAGTTTTCTTCAACAGCAGACTATCCCTTTTCCACACTTCTTCTGATAGTGCTTTTAGCCTCGCTGAGCCTTCCTTGACCCGGGCTTCACGGAGTTGAAGGGCTGCGTCTACTGTAGTTTTGCCTATTTGCATCACAGAGATTTGCAAGTGGGCGTCTTTGAGAGCGAGTTGCGCCCGGGCTTCTGCCTTGGCAGCTTGCTGTGCAGCACTTTGAAAAGTGGCACAACTGCTTTGCAACAAAGTGACATTCGCCTGTGCAACTTGAGCGTCTGCGCAGGTTTTCTCGAGTTTCTTTGCCAAGTCGTCGTATCGATTTGCGAAATTGTCGAATCCTTTCTGCAGAGTGGTGATGGTGTTTGTCAGACCCTCAATTGTGTGCGCCAAACTGGCTTGGATAGTGGACTGCTCGGCTTCTTGGGCGGACAGGCGAACTTGTAGCGCTGCTTCGTTCCTGCTTTGCCGGGTTTGGTCTCGATTGGCTGCCCGCAGTTCCACTTCCTGCTGTCTCACCTTGTTCCGAAGTATGGCAGTATCGGAAGACTGTCGCACAGTTTCTGCTTGAAAAGGAGCCAATAACTCCCTCAAATGCCCAACTTGCTGAGCGAATTCACTGGGCAGCCGGGCTTCCAAAGAGTCGAAATTAGTGCTGACCTGCACTGCAATCTGTTCCAATTCCTCCAGTTTTTCCGACTTTTCAGTCAGTTTTGTCACTTGATCTTCCAAATTTTGCTTATCGGCTATTAGTTCCGCCAGCGACTTTTCAGCTGCTTCCAAATAATGCGCTTTGGCAAGGGCTTCGTGGCATGTTTTTGCCTTTTCCTCGACTTCTAGGTTAAGATTTGCCACTTTCGCATTCAATTCAGCATTAAAATTTGTCAAGTCGACAACGATTTCAGTCATTTTGGTCAAGTCTTGCTTCAAACTCTCCACTACAGTGTCCCTAGCAGCCAATTCTCCCTTCAAAGCCTCAATATCCAGTCGAAAAGTCTCTAACGTCTGGTCTCGCTGGCTAACACTAGGCTCCGAAGCCAGGACCTGGGCATTAATAAGCCTCTGCGTTTCCTGCTGCAGCGTCTGCACTGCAAGCAGCAACTCCCCCTTTTCCTTCATCAACTGAGTAATGAGTCTTTCCTTCCTATGCACAGAGTCCCTTTCCTGCGCCTTCATGAGGCCAGTGCACTGCACCAACTGTTCATTTACTTCCTCCAAGTACTGGTCCCTCGCCACTAGTTGTAGGCGCAACTCCCGAACTGCCTCGGTTTCTGGTAGGTGCGAGCCTGCTAAGGCCTCAGCTCTGCGTCTGGATTTCCGCTCCAACACTGATTCTGAGGGAAGTGAAATGTGGGAAAGGTCTTCGCTCAGCACGGATCTGGACTTTTGACGGGAGCGACTGGGCTTGAGGTCTGCTAGGTGCAGGCGGACTGAGCGCTTTGCGGGGCTTTGAGAAGCCATTGCGGACATTTACATAACGCTGATAGGAACCCTCAAGGGGAAACAGAGGCGGCAGTGCATGTCTTTATATAGAGTGGAGTATGGATAAGTCTGCAGATCTGCTAATGCATAGAATTGCATATTGACACTGGGAGGCTCCTTAGCAGTTTAACTATATGAAAGCGGGTTTTCCTATCAATGTTACGGTATTGGAGACTGTAGAGTCGTAGGAATGTAATAACTTTACAGTTCGCACTGAGTGAAGGCCAGGCCGAGTAGATCAAAGCCTGAGGGGTAGGAAGGCAATTCAGCAAAGGCCGAATGTAATGTTTAGCTCTACTCCACTATCTCAGCGACATTCCAGCCCTGCTACTCCCTCTATGCGGCGTGTTCATGACATGCGAGAATTGGGATAGTTCTCCCACAACATATAGAAGAACAAGTGTGCGGCTTTAATATCTCTATGGGAAGTATCTTAAGACAAGTAGTGAATGCACATAAATTGCTTGGTTTGTGCTGATGATCTTGTCCTGGACTCTCCTGGTGGCTTTGAATTAAATGGTTTTCCCTTTGTTTGCACTGCTCAGTGTCTCAGTTTCAGGTGCAGACTGCGACCCCACCTACTGCCCCTCGCTATGGGGTTTGAACGGAGGCCAGAAAGACGGGGTCTGAGATGCTTCCTGCAACTTCGTGTGGTGCGGATTCGATCCCGACTGCCCGACAAGTCCTTGTTTCCCACCCGAAGTAGACGAAGTGTTCTACATCCAAGAGTTGAGTTGCCTTCAAGTACCTGGATATGAGCTTCGGATGCTAGAATGTGGACTGTTTCATGGAAACTGCGGAGACTGTGCAATGGGATGTAAGTGCTAGACAGGCTTTGAAAGTCAGCTGGAGAACGATGCATGCGATACGTCCTGCGACTCAGTTTCTTGTGGGTTTGATGGGGGCCTCTGTGTAAGAACTAACTAGGGGGACTGTGCATCTGGGTGCTTCAGTGAGATGAAGGCAGATGACGTGTGCCAGCAAGAATGTCTCACAGAGAGCTGTCTCTACGATAATGGAAAATGCGACAGTCAGCTGTGCAGTCCGAAATGCCTCGCTTCCTATATCGGAAATGGAAACTGTGACTCAGCGTGCTATGTGGAGGCCTGCAATTGGGACGGGACGGACTGCGACTGTAGCCCCGGCTGCTTTCCGTCACTTCTGTCTAATGACGTATGCGATTCGGCCTGTAATACCGCAACTTGCGGATGGGACAATCAGAAATGCGTAAAGTTCACACAGGGAAACTGCGCATCGGGCTGCTTCGAAAGAATGCTGGGAGACGGAGTGTGCAATAATTCGTGTCAGACAGAAGAATGTCAGTGGGACCGAGGAGACTGCGGGTGTTCCTCTGAATGCTCTTTCAGTGAGTTGGTAGCCGGGGCTTCCAACTGCTTCGTACCTGAGTGTTCTTACAATGACTCCTATGGAGAGATGAAAGCCATGTTGATGTCTTTAACCTGCGCTAGTGTTGTCTGTGAGCAGGACGAATACACGGAAACTTGCTATGTGGACTATTACCTGGACGGAAACTCTTTCCCTGTATTAATGAAGTGCTGTGCTACCTGCTGCGCTGCAGGGTACTCTGCCTACCCACTCAACCCTCTCGTATGCATCAAAAGTCCTCAGCAGACTTTTGATTTCAGCCCGAAGCGAATATATGTCTCGACTGTGTCTTTTGAATCGAATCCTGATGGCAGCTTAGAAAAGCCTTACAGCTCACTAAATTCAGCCTTCTTTTCGCTCTATGAAAAGTTCACTACGATTCTCCTACTGCCTGGAAGTCACAACATCCAATTCAATGGCCTAGTCATCAACCGCAAAAACGCCCTAAATGCAGAGTCGGTATTCCCTACTGTGTACCCGAAACTCAAACATCTCTCAATTACGTCGTACGACTGCATCAATAGCACTGTCTGTTGGCGAGCGAAATTGGTGTTTACTGAGTCATACACGTTCTTCTACACTCCAGGGATCGAGAAGCTCGAAATTTCATATGTGGAGATCACCTCGTTCTTGCCGTTCACAGAGTGCTATTTAGATCAGTGTACACGGCAGATATCCCTGTTCAATGTCACATCTTCGCATGAGTTAAGGCTAACTTCAGTGTCGATTCACGACTTTTCAGATTCATTGTTATCGCTAATATCGATTGACCACGGTTCAGTGCTACTGAAAGATGTGAATATTACTAATATTCAGCTTTCAACGTCTGTGTGGAGGAAGGCGCTTATTAACACTGGCACATATGCGAATTTTACATATATTGGAGGGACTGTAGCGCTGCTCAATAGCCAACTTATTCGGGCTAATTCTTACTCAGGCGGCTTTCTCTCAGCCAAGGTTATTGACCTCCACCTCGAAAATGTATCTTTTGTGGACAACTTTGTTTTATCCAAGTACGGAATGTCTTCACTGGCTTCCATCGACGCCTGCTTTACTTGCATCATTAGGAGCTGTCGCTTCGAAAATAACCTCAGTGGAAGCGTCATAACGCATAACGGAGCCTCGTCAAAAAGAGTCCTTGCCGACTATACCTTTGCTTTGCGACTAGTAACTGGCAGTGTGGAAATCAGTGGATGTGTGTTCCGCAACAACACAGGCCGGACTGGGAGTGCTGTCTATTTCAACTTCACGGAGCACTTACAGGACATCAACTTCAGGAATTGCTCTTTCGAGAACGAACTTACGACTGATTACGGGGTTGTGGTGCTCGCTGCATTTTGGAATATATTTCGGAGTGTGGCAACTTGGAAAAGAATTCCAGTATCTTCTGGCACTCGAAAAGTCGATTTTCCTCCAGTTCAAATAATAATCAGCGATCTAACCTTCACGAACTGCTCAGTCGCGAAGTATGGAGTCCTCGTCGTTTCTCAATTCTCAGAAATCACAGTTTCCCGAATTTCCTTCAAAAGCAGCGGAATTCTCAAGGACGCCCGCTTTTCTAGTGCATTGCAAAATCTGTACAACGTGACATTTCAATGTACGTCGCTACTGACTTTCACAGGGATTGGAAATTTGACGCTAACCGATATCCGAAGCAGCGATTGCCAATGCAATGTTACAATGAGCGTTGCAACTGACTTCCTGGCTTTACAAAGAATTGTGATAAATGACAGTAGCGGAGACAGCTTTTCTGGTAGTGCTTTGACTGGCAGTGCTACTAATGGTACAGTTATAGAAGACAGCGTTTTCACGAATAACAGTAATAGAAATGTGCTGGGAATGGGAATTGTTTTCCTCCAAGCCCACAACATAACAATCACTGGATGCACGTTTTCGCAGAGTCGATTAGGAATAGCGCTTAGCATCGCTGAACACGCTTCGATACAACTTGAAAAGTGCATGTTCGGTTCCAATATAGATGGAGCTGTATCAATGCACCTGGCTCAAAGGGAAACTAATTACGTGAGGGTGCGCAGTTGCACTTTTCACAATAACACTGCAAGTATTGGAGGAGCACTCTACTTCTCCAATCCATATTATTTAGCAGTCCTTTTTATGGAAGTTGTGAAGTCGACATTTGTAAACAACACTGCTTTGTTCGGAAGTTCCTTGTTTTCACCTGAAAATGTGGACTTTGTGAATGGAAGCGGTTTTATGGCTTGTGAATTCCGCCAAAATGCAGCGACAATTGACGGAACAGTGCTCTTCTCAGCGTCATCCGGCCGAATTTCGATAACTGACAGTGTATTCGAAGGAAACAGCGGAACCACAGGAACTGCTATCCGCCGCAGATGTCTCGATTCTAGCTCCTGCGAACTGCAGCTGAGCAATACACTGTTCCTTTCCAACCAAGGGACTTCAGTCATCGAGGCGAAAGAAACGCACGCTTCACTTGAATTGTTCTTCACTAATTTGAACTTTACAGGGAACCAGGGAACGTGCCTTAATCTCGAGAGGATGAGACTGACAATCGCTAATTCTGTATTTGCAGGGAATAAAGCAGACCTTGGCACAGCGATTACAATGTCGTCTTCCAACGTATCCATTTCGAACACTGCATTCACTTTGAACTCTGCGAGGTTAGCAGGGGGTGCGATTTACCAATACAACGGAGGACGCTTGGAAACGGTGCTGTGCAACTTTACGCATAACACTGCAGTGAAAGGCGGAGGGATATTTCTGAAACAAGACTCGTCACTAATCATCGACAGAGGATACTTTGAGGAAAATAGTGCATACGAAGGTTACGCAATTTTCGTTATTTTCACAGCTCAAAAAGTTCGCTTTTTCGGGTCGAAATTTGTCCGAAACTTCGGAAAAGGACCTGCAGTTATTTCGTTGGTAAATTCGGCTGCATCCATTGACAACTGTTCTTTCTTGGAAAACAAATCTGAGCAAGAAAGTCCAGGAATAAGTGTGCAGGGGTCTTCCTTCAGCTTGATTACTTGTTCCTTCGAGAAGCAAACTGGGATATCTGGGGCGTTTTTGATGGTTTTCGTCAGTAATGTGACTATTGATGAGACACTGTTTGGAGAGGGAACAGCGTCCTCAGCCACAGCTATTCTCATTTCCAGTAGTAATGTCACTATACGAAACTGTCTATTTCGAAATCTGGCGGCTGTGTTAGGAGGAGCAATAATCGCACAAGGTAATTCGAATCTCTCTTTGAGTAGTTCTCGACTGATCAATATCGTTACAACCGGAATTGGCAAGGGCTGCATTGAGTGTAGCGATTCTTCGGTCTCCCTGCAAGAAGTAGAGTTCGCTCAGTACCACGAAAGCGCTGTATGGGCAAGCAACGTACATTTGTCTATATCAAAGTCTACTTTCAGGGAGAATGACGGAGCTGCGACTGGAGGCGGAATAGCCTGCATTAGTTGCATCTCTGTGAACATTGTGGATACAGTCTTTAGGGAACTGACCGCTGAAACTGGCAGTGCGTTATATCTGTATCGAAGTGCAAACAGCAGTTGGGAAGTCGCGAATTGCATCTTCGAGGAGAATTCGGCTACTTTGATCGGAACTGTGTATCTGGAAGACGTAAATATTCACATTTCAGGAAACATGTTCAGGAATAACACAGTGAGCGGGAGAGGAGCTGGGCTCGCAATACTGACTAACAATATGAACACAGTGGTTCAGATCGATAGCAATTCTTTTATTGGCAATGTTGCATCTGAGGAAGGAGGAGCTATCTACTGGACAAAGGTGCAGCCTGCTATTGCACTGAATAACTTCTTCCAGGGAAATATCGCTTTGAACTATGGAAATGACATTGCTTCCTATGCAGTTCGATTCGCCCTCGATAAGGACTCAGCAAGCCCACTTGTTAATCTGCCGAGTGGACAGCGGAGTCCTTCTTCTGTTTCCTTCCTTCTACTGGACATATATGGCGCTGTAGTGACTTCGGATAACAGCAGCGATGCAGAAATGTGGCCTAAGCAGAACACTACAAGTGTGGTGGGCGTGAATAGAGTGAAGGCGGAGAAAGGTAGGTTTCTGTTCAGTGATTTCATCGTGATTGCCACTCCAACCTCAAACACACTCCTACTTGTCAATACATCCGCTGTCGCCAACGAAGTGGAGTTATCCGTATCCATGAGGGACTGCGGCCTCGGAGAGATGCAGAGTAATGACCAGTGCATTGTGTGTCAAACAGGAATGTACAGTCTCGACTCTCAAGCGAACTGCAAGAATTGCCCGGAAGAGGCTTTCTGCTATGGAAACTATACTATGACTCCGAGGGCTGGGTACTGGAGAACCAACAATTTGACTGACCGATTCTACGCTTGTCCGAATAAAGACGCGTGTTTGGGCTCCCCATCAAGTACAGAGCTCAATACGACTGGAGAGTGTGCGGAAGGATACGAAGGTAATAAATGTCAAGTTTGCTCAGTCGGGTATTTCAGCTGGGGAAACACCCACTGCTCTAAGTGTCCCTCTCAAGGTGTCCAAGCGGGAACGAGGATTGTCATTCTTATGGTAGTGATTTGACTCACTGTTTTGCTGGCCAACTCGACTCAATCGACACACGTGAAGATTTACATCAACTATCTACACTCCGTGATGTTGATTGGGACTTTTCAACTCTCGTGGTCGTATGTGATGAGGCAACTACTCAATGCTCAGGAGGCTATTGGAGCCTTTCCAGAAATCGCCCTTTCCTTGAATTGTCTATACGAAAATGAAACTCAGGAAGACTCGTTCACGGGTCAATTGATACTAATGTCTGTAATCCAGCCAGTTCTAGTCGGACTTTCGTGCTGCATCTGGCTGCTCATTTCCTTAC